>Ga0207652_10000114_pt1 | contig 88058 bp, 78 predicted proteins | sample KBSC63BmetaG_FD_184334 | JGI IMG/M metagenome (GOLD analysis project Ga0207652, IMG submission 184334) | Corn rhizosphere microbial communities from Kellogg Biological Station, Michigan, USA - KBS C6-3B metaG (SPAdes) (version 2) | ecosystem: Host-associated > Plants > Roots > Rhizosphere ... | reverse complement strand
CGTCCGGGCCAACCTCGGACCCCTCACCCGCCACTGGCACCGCGGCAAAACCTTCGCCGGCTGGACCGTCGAACAAAAACCCGACGGCTGGCACTGGACCTCACCCACCGGCCGGCACTACCTCATCGAACCCTTCGACTACCGGCTCGGGCCCTAACCAACGCACACCCCGCCCTACCCGACAGGCCACTGACCGCCGGGCGCATCCGGATGCCGTCAGTCGAGTTGTTGCTGCTGCCGCTGCTCGAGACGTTCACGCTGCGGCCCCACCGTGTACTTCGGATCAGTCGCGCTCTGCATACCGGCCTCGAAGATGCCGAAGCGCGTGATCGCCGACGCCGCAACCAACGCGCCGCCGGCAACGCGTGACAAGACCGGTCGACGACGACCGAGCACCGCCGTGCCGACAGCTGCCGCGGTCAGCCCCTCGGCGATGCGCATCAACCGCCCACTCTTCCCGGAGTGGTAAGGCTCAGCGACCTCACCCAGCCGACGCTGCAACAGTTTCGCCGCTGCCAACTCACCCGTCGCACCCGCGACCGCAAGCAGTCGCGCCGGCCCGGCGTCACAACCTGGCGCAGCCAACAGCCCGAATCCACCAGCAGCACTTGCCGACGAACCGGCGAAAAGGAATGGCAGCTCGCGATGGCCGGCGTGCCAGGCGGGCACCGACGTATCCGCGATCAACGCAGCCGTGTACGTCGACACGAACGGCCCGAGCGCCGCGGCGCCCACCGTCGCCGCCGAACCCACCGCCGGCAGCAGACCCGTCACTGCTGAACCAGCCGAGACGAATGCCACCGGGCTATAGGCCGCAAGCAACCACGACCCCATGCTCATCGGCGACGTCGGCTTGAACACGCGCAGCATGTTGTAGAAGCGATCCGGTCGACCGAGATCGCGCACGAGCGCCAACCCACCGAGTGAGATCGCGCCGGCCGCGCCAACCTTCGCGGACCGTGCCAACCCCTGGTGCCCGGTCATCTCCGCGCCAAAGGCGAGTGCGGACGACGCTCCCGCGAGCCCGCCGAGAAACAGATAGCCGGCAATCTCCGGCGCCTTCCAGACGGGCTTGTTGATGATGGGCTGCCCGTAATACGAGGTGAACTCCGCCTCCGGCACCATCAGCTGTTCGCCGCGGCCGCGCCGCCCGCGCCGACGCTGGAGCGGTGCCCCGCTCATCCTTGACGTCCCCACGCACACGCCGCGGCAACTCCCGCCATCAACGACACGGCCGCCGCGCCGACGTGCCGCCACATAGAGGCGAGATCCCGGGTCGGTACGACGGGGTCGGGCGGCAGACCATAAACCTCTGGCTCGTCCAGTAACAGGAAGAACGCACCATCACCGCCGACACCATCACCCGGATCCCGGCCATACAACCGCGCATCACTGACGCCGGCGCCGTGCAACTGCGCCAACCGGCGATCGGCCCGCTCCCGCAGCTCCTCGAGCTCGCCGAACTGGATCGACTCCGTCGGGCACGCCTTCGCACACGCAGGTTGCATGCCATCGGTCAACCGGTCATAGCAGAGCGTGCACTTCCACGCGCGACCGTCGCCCTTGCGCTGGTCGATGACGCCATACGGACACGCGGGAATGCAATAGCCGCAGCCATTGCACACGTCTTCTTGTACGACGACTGTGCCGAACTCAGTGCGGAACAACGCACCAGTCGGGCACACGTCGAGGCAACCGGCCTGCGTGCAGTGCTTGCACACGTCACTCGACATCAACCAGCGGACGCCGTCATGCCCCTGCTCCGTGGCGTGCTGACGTTCAATGAACGCAACGTGTCGCCACGTGTCAGCGCCGAGGCCGCCGGTGTTGTCGTAGGACATCCCGAGCCATTCGAAGCCGTCGTCCGGGACGCTGTTCCACTCCTTGCACGCAACTTCGCATGCCTTGCACCCGATGCAGATCGAGGTGTCGGTGAAAAAGCCCATGCGCTCGGACGACACGGTCATGGCGTTGCCCCTGTCGCCGGCGTGACGCCGGCCTGCCGGCGGTACTCCTCGACCAACGCGAGCAGCGCCTCGCCGCGCGGGCGCCGACCGGGGCGGATGTCAGCCGTGCCGACCTTGCTCTCCTGGATGTGAACGTTGGGATCAAGCGTCGCGCCCAGCAAGTCGTTTGCCGCATCGCCGGTTACCTTGCCGTTGGGTCCCCAGTGATAGGGCAGCCCGATCTGGTGCACGGTGCGGCCCTGCACGACGAGAGGCCGCATCCTCCGGGTGACGAGCACCCGGGCTTCGATGGCGGCACGCGCGGAGACGATCGTCGCCCAGCCTCCGTGCTCGAGCTCGCGCTCGGTCGCAAGCTCCGGCGACACCTCGCAGAAGAACTCCGGCTGCAGCTCCGCGAGATAAAGCAGCCAGCGCGACATTCCCCCGGCGGTGTGATGCTCGGTCAGCCGGTAGGTCGTCACCACAAACGGATAGACCGAGGCGGCCGGATCGTTGCCCGGCGGGTTGGACAAGTTCTCCCGCCGCCCCAGCACCTGACGCGCCGGGTTGGACTGCTGGCGGTAGAGCGCGTTGTCGAACGGCGACTCCTGTGGTTCGTAATGCGCCGGCATCGGCCCGTCCGTCAGCCCACTGGGAACGTAGAGCCAGCCCTTTCCGTCGGTCTGCATGACGAACGGATCGGCGCCACCGATGGCGTCAGCCGCGCGGGCGTCTTTCGGCGGGACGTACGACGGTTTCTTGTCGGCGGCGAAGTCGGGCACGTCGTGGCCGGTCCACTTCTGCTGTTTCTCGTCCCACCAGACATACGCCTTGCGCTCACTCCACGGCTTGCCCTCAGGATCGGCGGAGGCCCGGTTGTAGAGGATGCGTCGGTTCGCCGGCCAGGCCCAGCCCCACTCCGGCGCGACCCAAGGCTGGTCCTGGCCCGGCTTTCGCCGCGCCGTCTGGTTGGTGTCGTCAGCAAAGCAGCCGCAATAGATCCAACAACCGCATGTCGTTGAACCGTCAGCCTTCAGGTCGGTGTAGCTCGACAACAGCTGACCGTCGGCGTCCCAGCCGTTGATCTCGCGCAACACCGCTTCTGGCGACGGATCATCATGCGGCCCCTCGAGCGGGTAGTCCCACATGAGGTCGAGCACCGGACGATCGATCGCCTCGTCACTGCCACTCAGCTTCGCGCGGATGAGTCGACCAAGGTGATAGGTGAACCACAGATCGCTGCGCTGATCGCCTTGGGGGTCGACGGCTTTGTGCCGCCACTGGAGCAGCCGCTGCGTATTCGTGAACGTGCCGGCCTTCTCCGTGTGAGCGGCCGCGGGAAGGAAGAAGACCTCAGTGGAGATGTCCTCCGTGCGCATCTCCCCGGTTTCGATCTCCGGACCGTCCTTCCACCAGGTCGCACTCTCGATCAGCGAGAAGTCACGAATCACCAGCCAGTCGAGGTTCGCCAATCCGAGCCGCTGCATCTTCCCGTTGGCCGACCCGACAGCTGGGTTCTCGCCGACCAGGAAGTAGCCCTTGCACTTCCCATCGATCTGGTTGAGCACCGTCGGGTAGTGCGAATGGTCGCCGGTCAGGCGCGGCAGATAGTCGAAGCAGAAGTCGTTGCTCGGCAGCGCGTTGTCGCCCCAGTAAGCCTTGAGCAGACTGACGAGGTATGACGGCATCTCGCCGTAGAAGCCGCCGCGTGGCGTGTTGAGGTGCAGGTATTCGTCGAGTCCCTCGTGCTTGTGTGCGTGCGGCATCGGCAGATAGCCGGGTAGCAGGTTGTAAAGCGTCGGGATGTCCGTCGAACCCTGGATCGACGCATGCCCACGCAGCGCAAGGATGCCGCCGCCCGGACGGCCCATGTTGCCAAGCAGCAACTGCAGAATCGACGCGGTCCGGATGTATTGCGCCCCAACCGTGTGCTGGGTCCAGCCCACTGAGTAGACGAATGCGGTCGTGCGATCCCGGCCACTGTTGCGAGTGACAGCCTCCGCCACGCGCGCGAAGTCCTCCGGCGAGACGCCGCACACCGCCTGGACCAACTCCGGTGTGTAGCGCGCGAAGTGACGCTTCAGGACATTGATGACGCAGCGCGGATGCTGCAGCGTCGGATCCTTCTCAGCCTCACCCGGGTCGAGCGCGGCACCTCCTGAACCGAACTGATGCCCGGTGCCCTTTTCTTCGTACTTCTGTTTTTGCTCGTCCTCGTCCTTCTCGTCCGCGCCCACCTGTATGCCGTCGTACTGCCACGTCTCGGTCTTGTAGGCACGCTTTTCCGGGTCGAACCCGCTGAACAGGCCATCGAGGTCCTCGGTGTCCCGGAAGTCCTCGCGGACCAGGTTCGCGGCGTTGGTGTAGGCGCGGACGTAGTCGTGGAACCACAGATCGTTCTGCAACACGTAGTTGACGAGACCACCGAGAAACGCGATGTCGCTTCCGGCTCGCAGCGCCACATGCACGTCCGCCATCGCGGACGTTCGGGTGAACCGAGGGTCGACGTGGATGACCGTCGCACCGCGCATCTTTGCCTCCATGACCCACTGGAAGCCGACCGGGTGCGCCTCGGCCATGTTGGAGCCTTGTATGACGATGCAGTCAGCGTTCTGCAGGTCCTGCTGGAATGTCGTCGCGCCGCCGCGACCGAAGCTGGTCCCCAGACCGGGCACCGTGGCGCTGTGTCATATACGTGCCTGGTTCTCGATCTGAATTGCACCGAGAGCGGTGAACAGCTTCTTGATCAGGTAGTTCTCTTCGTTGTCGAGAGTCGCGCCACCCAGCGAGGCGAACCCGAGCGTCCGGCGCGTGCGTACGCCGTTGCTCTCCCACTCCCACGTCTCCCGCCGGGTCTTGATCACCCGGTCGGCGATCATGTCCATCGCCGTGCCCAGGTCGATCCGCTGCCAGTCAGTGCCATGCGGCGGGCGATACAACGCGTACTTCTCCCGCGCCTCGCCCGTCGTCAGCTGCAGGCTCGCGCTGCCCTTCGGGCAGAGCCGGCCGCGGCTGATCGGCGAGTCCGGATCGCCTTCGATCTGCGTGACCTTGTTGTCCTTGACGTAGACGTTCTGACCGCAACCAACTGCGCAATAGGGGCAGACGGACTTGACGATCTTGTCCGCATCCTTGACCCGCGGCGACAACGCCTTGGTGCGCTCGCTCATCGCGGCTTCACCGCGGCCCAGCCGATCGCTCCCCGTGACCTGACGGATGACGGGCCACTGCCCGAGCCAGGTCTTCATGACCCGTTCCTACCACCGCGGTCCTACGCTCATGCAGATGGAAAACACCGAACAACAAGGCCGGCGCCATGCCCCGCCCGGCGTTGTCCTCTTGCTTGTCTGCGTCGCCCAGTTCATGGTCGTTCTCGACGTCTCGGTCGTGAACGTCGCGCTACCGTCGATCGGCCGCGAGCTGCACTACACGCCGACCGGACTGCAGTGGGTCGTCAATGCCTATGTGCTGACGTTCGCCGGCTTCCTGCTCCTGGGTGGCCGGATCGCCGACATCTACGGTCGCCGGCGGGTGTTCATCCTCGGCCTTTCATTGTTCTCGCTGGCGAGCCTCGCCTGCGGCTTGGCGCAGACGTCCGCCCAGCTGACGGCGGCCCGCGCGGTGCAAGGTGTCGGCGGCGCCGTCCTGTCACCCGCGACGCTCACGATCATCATGACGACGTTCACCGACGGCCGGGCCCGGCATCGCGCGATCGGCACGTGGAGCGCGGTTGCCGGCGCCGGTGGTGCGTCCGGGGCGTTGCTGGGCGGCATCCTCACGTCCACGCTCTCGTGGCGATGGGTGTTCTTCATCAACGTCCCGATCGGCGCGCTCGCGATCGCGGCGTCATACGTGCTGCTCACCGAGACGCGCTCGCTGGACGCCAACCGCAGTCTGGACATCGCCGGCGCGATCACCGCCACCGCCGGGCTGGGCGCGCTTGTCTACGCCATCGTCGGCACGACCGACCACTCCTGGGGCTCGGCGCACACGCTGATCCCGCTCGCGATCAGCGTCGTCCTACTCGCGAGCTTCCTGTTCATTCAGGCGCGCGTCGCGAAGGCGCCGCTGATGCCGCTCTCGCTGTTCCACTCGCGATCGGTGTCGGTGGCGAACGCCGTGATGGCGTTGGTAGGCGTCTCGTTCTTCTCGATGTGGTACTTCCTCACCCTTTATCTACAAGACGTGCACGGCTACGGCCCGCTCAAGGCCGGCCTGCTGTTCTTCCCGATGGGCGTGTCGATCATCGTCGGTGCGCAGATCGCCGCCCGGCTCGTCACCGAGCTAGGTCCGCGTCGGGTGCTCATGGTCGGGCTCGCCCTCGCCGTCGGTGGCTTCCTCTGGATGGCGCAGCTGGACGCCTCCAGCTCGTATGCCGCCGGCGTCCTCCCCGGTGCCCTGATGACAACGTTCGGCGCCGGTCTCTGCTTCACTCCGCTCGCAGCGGCCGCGACGAGTGGCGTCCCGATGCAGCTCGCCGGCCTGGCGTCGGGCGTACTGAACACCGCCCGGCAGGTCGGCGGCTCGATCGGACTAGCGGCACTCGCGACACTCGCCACCACGCAGACGCACAATGCGCTCGCCTCGCATCACTCGACCCCCGTCGCGCTGACCGACGGCTTCGACCGCGCGTTCCTCGCCGCTGCCGCTGTCACGCTGCTCGCATTGCTGAGCACCACGCTGCTGCCGCGCCGGATCAGCCCGCCGGGCGACGCGGCCCGCCCCGAGATCGGCGCGCCTACTCCCGCCCTCGCTGAATGAAAATTTCCTCGACCGGACGCCGCGGTGTACGACGGAACTCGGGCGTGTAGCCGAACCTGAGCAGCAGCTGCGGTCGGCCCGGCACGCACAGCTCGCGCTGGAGCTCGTTGCGCAGGTGCGTGACCTCGGTCAGCTGCGAGTGGATGGCCGCGAACGCACCGCGCTGCGCGGCCACAACCAGCAGCCGTTCGAGTCCCGCACCGGCGTGCAGCCAGTCCTCCTGCAGATCGCCGTCGGTCACCAGCACGCCGATGACGCCCGGCCCACGCTCGACTGCGTCCTCGGTTCCTTGGCCACGGTTCTGGTCGAAGTCACGTGGCGGCAGATCGTCCGCTTGCGAAACCGGATGGGCGGGATACGCCGATGTCGGGACGCCGTCGCGGCGCCGGCTCTCGGCTGATGGCGTCCACGCCTCGATCTCGGCCTGCACGTCCTCGTCGTTGACCAGCGTCCGCTCGGCGGCGCGAGCCAGGGACAGCACGTGCCGACGCTGGCCGGGGTCAGAAAGAAAGACAAGCTGGGCCCCTTCGAGCTCCGCGGCTCGTTGCATCTCGACCATCAGATCCGCAGCCAGCGGCTCGTCATCGAAACCGCCGCGGTGGGTGTGCCGGCGCAGCATCGCCGCGAACAGGCGCCGCTCGGCCAGTGTTGCCGGTGCGCCCTCGCTCGGCACGATGCGCGCCAACAGTCGCGGGTTCGCCGGCTCGGGCAACACTGCGACCGCGGCGTCATACCCCATCTTTCGCAGCGTGAGGCGCAGGTTGAACAGCGCGGCGCCGCAGCTCATCACGAGCTCGCGACCGTCCGGGTCGCTGGCGGTCAGCCCGCGACTGGTGTCGGCAAACAGTTCGAACCGCTTGCCGTCCCAGGTGAAGCGCCACGGCTGGGTGTTGTGGATCGACGGCGCCAGACTGGCGTGCTCGACGACCCAGCGCGCGTGCATGGTCGACAGAGGTGTGGCGAAGCGCGTCGGTGTGCTCATGACCCCACGGTCCTGCCGGCACCATCGCCGCGACAGGGCCGAAGGTCCCCCACATTTGGGTCCGTAGTCAGTCCTGTAAACAAACACCCGGAAGCGGGAACCAGCGCAGCGACTCGAAGTCGGCGGTCATCCCCGCCGCGGCCTCGTCGACGTCGACATCCGGCCTCTCGTCGAGCAGCTGCCGGGCCCGGTCGAGGTAGTCAGGCAACGCCTCGTCGCCGGCCCGCCGGTGCTTCTGCGGATAGCGCAGCTCACCGTCGCCGTCATAACTCAAGTCCGTGAGCCGCAGCGGCGGCTCCGCGGCGCCGGCGCGGTGATGCCACAGGCCGGTGAGCGGATCGAAGCGATAGTCAGTGAGCAGCTTTACCCCGTGCGTAGCGACAAGGTTGACCGCTTCGATGATGTAGTCACACACCGCATCCGAGATGAAGTAGTTGAAGTTGATCCGCGTCCAGCCGGGTTTGATGCCTTCGCACCCACCGGTGATCTCGCGTTGGAACGCATGCGACCGCTCGATGTCGATCCCCAGCAATCGGTGGCCGTAAGGACCTGCGCACGAACAACCACCGCGAGACTGGATCCCGAACAGGTCGTTCAAGACGGCGACGACGAAGTTGTGATGCAGATAGCGAGTGCCGACGCGGATCACGAACGACACGATCGACAAACGATCCGCAGTGGTGTCACCGAGGATCTGGATCGCCGGATGCTGTGACCATGCAGCGAACGCGCGCTTCCAGAACCGCTCTTCGCGCGCCTGGATGACCTCGGTGCCGACCGCGTCCTTCAGCTGAAACACGAGTCCGGCGCGGATCGCACCGATGATGTCCGGCGTACCGCCTTCTTCGCGCGCGACAGGATCACTGAGATACGACTGCTCAACTGGGTTGACGTAGGCGACCGTCCCGCCACCCGGCACCGACGGCACCCTGTTGCGCAGCAGGTCGCGTCGCACCGCGAGCACACCGGGTGTCCCTGGTCCGCCGACGAACTTGTGCGGCGAGAGGAACAGCGCGTCCTTGTATGCCGGACCGCCAGCGGGCCCACCCATCTGAATCGACACATATGGCGCGGCTGCCGCGTAGTCCCAGAACGACAACGCATCGTGTTCGTGCAACAGTGCGGACACAGCTTCGGTGTCGGTCAGGATGCCAGTGACGTTGGACGCGGCCGAAAAGCTGCCGATGCGCAACGGGCGATCGTCATACCGTTTCAGTTCCGCGCGCAGCTGGTCCAGGTCGACATGCCCGTTGCGGTCCTCGCCGATCTGCACGACGTCGGCGATCGACTCACGCCAGGGCAGGTCGTTGCTGTGATGTTCATACGGCCCGACGAACACCACCGGCCGTTCGTGCGGCGGGACCGCCGCCGACAATGAATAGGCGGCGTCGAGCTGGTCCGGGATACGCAGGCCCAACAGATGCACCATCTTGTCGATGGCGCCCGTCGCGCCGGAACCGCAGAAGATGACAACGACGTCATCGTCCACATCCCCATCTCCAGCACACAGCGCGCTGCGGATGATGCGACGCGCGTCCTCGCGCAGCCGGGTCGTCTGCAGACCGGTACCGGAGCTTTCGGTATGTGTGTTGGCGTAGAGCGGCAGCACCTCGTGGCGGATGAAGTCCTCGATGAAGTCGAGCGCCCGGCCGGATGCGGTGTAGTCGGCATACGTGATGCGGCGTGGGCCGTATGGGCCATCCAGCACTTCGTCGTTGCCGATGACCCCGCGCTGGATCCGCTCGAGCACACTCACGGCGTCATCATGGCAACTAATGAAAGCGTGGTGGGTGGAGCGGCCAGGGCCAATAGCCGACGAGCCCGGGCCACTGGTCTTCGGCGACCGGCCGGTGCCAGAGCCTGGGGCTCGCGAGCTACTCGTCCGCGTCCGCACGTGCGGCGTATGCCGGACCGACCTGCACCTCGCCGAAGGCGACCTGACGCCGAAGCGTCCCGGGGTCGTCCCGGGACACGAAATCGTCGGCATCGTCCAGCGGACGGGCCCGGATGTCACCCGGTTCGTCCCCGGCGACCGGGTCGGCATCGCATGGCTGCACCGCACGGACGGAACGTGCACGTTTTGCCGCAGCGACCGCGAGAACCTCTGCCTGAACCCCACCTTCACCGGCTGGGACGTCAACGGTGGGTACGCCGAGTATGCGGTCGCGGACGAGGCCTTCTGCTACGAGTTGCCGCCGGAGCTCGACGACGAACACGTCGCGCCGCTGCTGTGCGCGGGGATCATTGGTTACCGCGCGTTGCGTCGCGCCGAGCCGGGCCGGGGTGGGCGGCTGGGAATCTATGGGTTCGGTGCATCTGCCCACATCACGGCGCAGATTGCGATGAACGAGGGCGCGACGGTGCACGTGCTCACTCGCTCATCCGAGGCGCAGCAGCTCGCCCTCGATCTCGGCGCCGCCTCCGCGCGCGACGCCTACGACAGCCCGCCCGAGCCGCTCGACGCCGCAATCCTGTTCGCCCCGGTTGGAGACCTTGTGCCGGTGGCACTCGCTGCTCTCGACCGCGGCGGAACGCTGGCGATCGCCGGCATCCACCTTTCCGACATTCCGTCGCTCAACTACGAGAAGCACCTGTTCCAGGAACGCACCTTGCGCAGCGTGACGGCCAACACGCGCCGTGACGGCATCGAACTCCTCAACGTCGCCGTTCCGATGAGGCTGCGCATCGCCACCCAGCCCTATGACCTGAAGGATGCAGACGCAGCCCTACGCGATCTCACCGCCGACCGCATCACCGGCGCCGCCGTCCTGAAAACCTGAAGGCCACATCAGCAACTCGATTTATGGTGCGGGCATGACGGGCCGGCAGCTGCGCACCTGGGTGCGGCTGCTCTGCGCGCTGACGCTCGGTCTCGGTCTGTCGGCCGCCGCGCCCGGTTCCGCCGCAGCCGCGGCGCACCCGCGGCCCAGCGCCGCCCCTCATGTCCAGCAAGTGGTCGCCGGGATCGTCGCGGCGACGCACGCACCGGAGTCAGTACGCCACAGCTTGCACCGACCCGGCGCGCCCGCCGTCACCGCCGGCCTGGCCGCCGGCACGGTCCTCGTCTCATGTCTCCTCGTCACCGCTGTCGCCCGGCGCCGCTCGTCAGCCTGGGCCGGCCGTCGTACCACCACCGCTGGCGCGCGTGCGCCCCCGGTCGCCATCGGCAGTTGGAGTCACATGCCGATCCGACCGAATTCGGGGTTGCCATGCCTGAGGATCAAGACCGCCTAGAACGGCGCTGGCGGCAAGAACTACGACGCATCATCGATCTCGCCGTACGGCGTTACAGCCTTGACGATGACGATCCGCAAGCGCGTGCTGCGCTGACGGCATACGAGTCAGAGCTCGCCGCGCACCGCAAAACGCTGTCCGCCATCGAAGCGCAACTGCTTTAACCGGCCGCCCCGCTGCGGACATGCCGCTCCGGGTCGAGACGCGCGACCTCGGGCAGCTGACCGGCCCGCATCATCAACTGATGGCGAACGATCAGTTCGCCGATCTCGAGCGCCTCGGCGCTGTCGAGGCTTACGTGGTCGACCGCATCCTGCGCCCGACGCACCTCGCGGACGACGTAACTGACTGGCACCTCGGGAAAGGAATCCACAAGGTGTTGGGACAGCGTCGGCCAGTCCGGATGAGTCGGGCAGCAGCGCGGCAGTGGTGCGGCAGCGCCAGGGGCAGGGGCTACCGGGAGGACGAGGGGAGCGGCAGGCTCAGCCATGTGGTGCTCCAAAGCGAGGTCTGACACGGGAAGCGCTCGCTGCTGAACGTGTTCCAACATAATCGTTTCCCGTTAACCGTGAGCAAGTCGTAGGTCGAATAAACCGGGGTTCCGGTTTTCTGCAACTCGTTCACACCGCTGCAATCTGGCCGAAATGACCTCGACCGAGGCTTCTCTGCATGCCGGCGCATCTACGGGTGAGCGTGCCCGACCGACCGGGCTCGTTGGCGGCACTCACGACCGCGCTGGCGGGTGTCGGCGCCAACGTGCTCTCGGTTGCCGTCGTCGAACGTGAGGCCGGTCGCGCGGTCGATGACCTGCTGCTCGACTGGCCCTACGGACGGGCGTGGGACGCCGTCACAGGCGCGGTGGACAGCTGTGTCGGCGCTCGCGTGCACGGGCTACGGCACATCAGTGCGCCGTCGGTCACGCACGACAGCGACCTGCTCGGCCAAGTCGTCGCCGAGCCCGGCCGCGCGCTGGAGACGCTCGTCGACGGGCTCCCCCACCTGCTGCTGGCCGACTGGTGCGCGCTGTTCGACCGACGCTGGCCACGGCAGCCGGAGTATGCGACGCCGGGGAGTCCTACGCCGCTCCCGGAAACGGATCACCCACTCGCGCGGCCGCGGACCGTGTCCGTCGACGGCGAGTCGTTGCTGCTTGCGCCGCTCCCGGACAGCACGTTGCGGGTGCTCGTCGGCAGATACGCCGGGCCCGGTTTCACCCGGGCCGAGCTGCTTCGAGGCGCGTCCGTCATCGCCGTCTCGATGTCCATCGTCCGGCTCGCAAGCGCCGGCAGCGCGTCTGCATCCGCGTCGTCCGATGAGTTCGGGGCGTTCTCAACGTCTTGACTGTCGTGAAGACCGACGAGCTGTGGCCGCCGGCCGGTCCGCGCTCGGTCGTCGTACGAGTCCGCGGCACGTCAGCGGCGGCGCGATCGGCCTTGTGCTCTCAGGTGCAGCGCCTGCTCGCCCGGCCCGACGTCGATGTGGTGACGTGCGACGTCACCGGCGTCGAACCAACCCTCACCGCCATCGATGCGCTTGCACGACTTCAGCTCACCGCACGCAGACTTGGCGGCCGCATCCGGTTGCGTGGAACGTCCACCGACATCAGCCGGCTCATCGACTTCGCCGGGGTCGCCGAAGTCTTGCCGACGGTCTCAGCGAAGCTCGGGCGGTAAGCCGAACCGCTCGAACAGCTTCGGCCCGATGAAGTGGTGCAGGTGGGACACCCGTCCGTCGGAGATCTCGAGTACCTGGATCGCCCACGGACGACGAACGCCATCCGCGTCCAGCTTGTAGTGACCGAAGGCCGGCATGTCGTTGGCGACGATCGGGACGAGTCGCGAGTCCTTGCAGCCGATGCCGTGACCCAAATAGAAGCCGTGGATGTCCTCGACGCCCTGGATCCACATCTCGAACGGCGGCATCGAAAAGCCTGCGTCCTCGTGCAGCAGCGTGACCAGCGCGTCGATGTCGTAAGCCTCGAACGCGGCGACATAGCGCGACAGCAGCTCGCGTTCGGGTTCGCCGAGCGAGCTGATCCGACTCGTCTCGAGCGACTCGTGCTCGGACAACGTCGCGCGCGCCCGCTGCAACGCACTGTTCACTGACGCGACGCTGGTGTCGAGCAGCTCGGCGACTTCACTCGCCTGCCAGGCCAGTACCTCTCGAAGGATGAGTACGGCGCGTTGCTTCGGTGGCAGATGTTGCAACGCCGCGATGAAGGCGAGCCGGATGGAGTCCTGCTCGACCGCGTGTTCCGCCGGGTCGAGGTCGGCCGCGGGGATCGGCTCGATCCACGTGGTCTCCGGCAGCATCCGTTCCGGCACCGTGGATGACGGCACCGGCGCCGACAGGTCCATCGGAAGCGCCCGTCGCTGCCGACTGCGCAGGTTGTCCAGGCACACGTTGGTGGCGATCCGGTAGAGCCAGGAGCGAACCGACGACCGGCCTTCAAAAGACCCGGCGGCCTGCCAGGCCCGGACCATGGTTTCCTGCACCGCGTCGTCCGCGTCGAAGGTCGAGCCGAGCATCCGGTAGCAGTAGCCGGTGAGCTCGCCTCGATGTGCCTCGAGATCGAGGGTCCCGACGCCGCTCTCGACTGTGTTGCTCACGCCTCTCCGCCTCCCCGTGCCTGCATCTCCAAGACTTGAACATAGTTGCCGTCCGGGTCGACGAGCGTGCCGATTAGTCCAAATGAGGACTCCTGGACCTCACGGACCCAGGTCACCTCGTTGTCGACCAGGCGCCGCTCGGCGGCGGGCAGGTCGGCCACCGTGAACGTGAGGATCACGCGGCCCGGCTCCGCCGTGTACGACGCCACCTCGCGCTTGTCGATCAGGATCGAGGTCGCGCCGAAGTCGAGAAAACCGTCAGCATCCGGGTGCACACCGAAGGCGGCGGCATACCAGGCGCGTAGCCGCGCCGGGTCCGCGCTGCCCACCAGGACAACGCCCAGTGACGGCGTGTTCACAGAGATAGAGACGTACGACGCGGCCCTGGTTCATCGGTCCCGGCTCATCGGTCCTGCTCGCTGGTAGAAGCCAGCAGGCGCAGAACTTCCTCGTCGGTCGTCTGGGTGAAGTCGTCGTACCACTCCCCGACCGAGCGCAGGTCCGGCTGGATGAGCACGCTGAGCACGCCGTCGGCCACAGCGGCGATGCGCGGGATGCTCTGCCGCGCGCAGACCGGCGCAGCGAAGTGCAGGGAACGCGGCTCAAAGGCTCGCAAAGCGCGCAGTCCAGCCGCTGCGGTGACGCCGGTGGCCAGGCCGTCGTCGACGAGCACGACGTCGCGACCCCGCAGCGGCAGCAGCTCCCGTCCGCTGCGGTAGGCCGCGACCTGCGCGGCGACAAGCTCGGCCACCCCGGCCGCAAGGGTGCGGACGTCGGCGTCGGTCAGCCCGAGGTGCCGCGCGATGTCCTCGTTGATCACCGGTTCGGTGAGGCCTTCCGCGACGGCGCCGACGCCTAGCTCCGGATGTCCCGGGGCACCCACCTTGCGGACGACGTAGACGTCGAGCGGCGCCTTCAACACGGCAGCCACCGGTGCCGCCACCGGCACCCCGCCGCGTGGCAAGCCGAGGACGACGGCGTCGTCGAGCCCGACCTCCGCCACGCGCTCGGCCAGGCGGTGGCCGGCGTCCTGGCGGTCATGGAAGCGCATCACGTGAAGTGTCCCGCCAAAAGTCCCGGGCAGGATGGGCTAGTGACTGATGCGATCGTCGTCGGCGCCGGACCCAATGGTCTCGTCGCGGCGAACGTGCTCGCCGACGCCGGCTGGGACGTCCTGGTTCTGGAGGAGCAGGCCGAGCCGGGCGGCGCGGTCCGCTCGTATGACGGCCCGGCGCCGGGTTTCGTGGGCGACTCGTGCAGTGCCTTCTATCCGCTAGCCGTCGCGTCGCCGGTCATGCAGGCGTTGCGGCTCACCGACTACGGCCTGAAGTGGGTGCACGCGCCGAGCGTGCTCGCGCATCCGATGCTCGACGGCACCTGCGCGGTGCTGCACCGCGATGTCGAGCGGACTGCTGCCGGGCTCGACAAGCTGGCCGTCGGCGACGGTGACGCGTGGCGCCGGCTCTACACCGAATGGGAGCAGCTCGGCGACGCACTCATGCAGGCGCTGTTCACGCCGTTCCCGCCGATCCGGGCCGGCGCTCGGTTGACGCGACGACTCGGTGCCGCCGGACTGCTGCGGTTTGCCCGGCGCTCGCTGCTGCCGGTCCGTCGACTGGCCAAGGAGGAGTTCGCGGGAGTCGGCGCATCGCTTCTGCTCGCGGGTTCTGCCTTGCACGCGGATCTGAGCCCGGAGTCGGCGGGCAGCGCAACATTCGGCTGGCTGCTCGCCATGGCAGGTCAGCAGTTCGGGTTCCCTGTCCCGGAGGGCGGCGCGCGGGGGCTGACTGATGCCCTCGTCCGTCGACTCGCCACCCGCGGCGGCCGGCTGGAGTGCAACGCCGGCGTTGGCGAGATCGTTGTTCGCAACGGTCGCGCCGTCGGGGTGCGGACGCGCGACGGGCGCGAGTTCGGCGCCAGGCGGGCGGTGCTGGCCGACGTCGATGCGCCACAGCTCTATGGCGGGCTCGTCGGCTGGGAGCACCTGCCCTCCCGGTTGCGCGCGGACATGAAACGGTTCGAGTGGGACTTCGGCACGTTCAAGGTCGACTGGGCGCTCGACCAGCCGGTGCCGTGGATCGCTCCCGACGCTGCGCAAGCCGGCACCGTGCATGTGGCGGCGGATCTCGACGAGCTGTCGACGTTCGCCGTTCAGTTGTCGGCGGGCTACATCCCCGCCAACCCGTTCTTGCTGGTGGGTCAGATGACAACCGCGGACCCGATGCGATCACCGGCGGGCACCGAGTCGCTCTGGGCCTACACACATGTCCCGCGAGATGTGCAGGGTGATGCCGGGGACGATCTCGACGGACGGTGGGATCTCAGCCAGCAAGAGGCGTTCGTTGAGCGCATCGAGGACCAAATGGAACGCTTCGCTCCCGGCTTCCTCGGCAGCATCGTCGCGCGCACGATCAGTGCACCGCCCACCATCCATGCGCACGACGCCAATCTCGTCGACGGTGCGCTCAATGGCGGTACGACGGCGATCCACCAGCAGCTTGTGTTTCGCCCGACACCCGGCCTTGGACGGCCGGAAACACCGATCACCGGTCTCTATCTCGCGTCCGCATCGGCGCACCCGGGTGGCGGCGTACATGGTGCGTGCGGGTCGAATGCTGCACGCGCAGCAATCCGGGCCTATCGGGTGCGCCTTCAGTCTGCGGGCGCCTGGGCTGCGCGCAAGGCGATCGGATCCTGACGTTCCACTGCCTGCGCCAACCGGTCGAGTGCGCGCCGGTTGCGTACGCGCAGCAACATCTCGACGACAACGTTGTGCAGCCGCAGACCGGGACCGCTCAACGGATGCTCGTCCATAACGACAACCGCGTGCTCACCCCATCGCCTGATCTCGAGGTGCACGCGGACGGTGCCGAGTCGCCCCGCCTGTACCTCTAGCTCGAGCGTTCTCGGCGGGTCAGCGTTACGGACTGTCGTCCGGTCAGCGAGAGCAAGCGGCCCATGACCAACGGTGTAGTGGATGCACGTGCCTTCAGCGGGCCAGCCGGCATCGACAGAGCGAATCTCGCGTGTGCCCACGACCCACTCCGCATATCTGTGTCCGTCGCTCAGGAATTCCCAGACTTCTTGCGGTGATCGTTTGACCAGGACATTGAGCAGCGCCACGGGATCGACATGCCCCTGCATCGTGGGCCCAACCGCGGGCATAACAACGAGAAACACCAGGGAGTTGCAATGCCACAGCAAGCATGGAGCAACAAACGCGAGCGTCAATACGAGCACATCAAGGACGAACTGGAAGAGCGCGGCCGCTCAGAGAAAGTTGCGAAGGAGATAGCCGCGCGCACTGTCAACAAGGACCGCGCGCAACACGGTGAGGCGAAGCAGGCGAGCCGTTCGTCCGTACAGGATCTGTCTCCCGAACGACGTGGCGGATTGCGTTCGCACAAGGGCTCGGGTGGCCGCACCTATGAGCAGCTCTACAACGAAGCAAAGCGCAAGGGGATCGAGGGCCGGTCGAAGATGAACAAGTCGCAGCTGGAACGCGCACTGTCGCGCTAGATCACAGCTATGCGCGCGACTTCCACGGTGGTGTCGGCGACGGGACGCGCTGAAGCTCACTCACGACGGGCTGACCGAAACGCTCGGTGATGGCGTTCCAGTCCTGACCGGCGATGTCGATCTCGTCCTGCGAACGTGCGACGTAGTTCCACCAGATGAGGATCTGCTCCTCGAACGGAAGACCGCCGAGGAGCAGCAGGCGAGCGTCATCGGTCGCGCTGACGTTGAGCTCGTCGCGGCCAGGAGCGAGATAGGCGAGTTGGCCGGGCGTGACGACGGCGTCGGCGACCGACACCGAACCGTCCAACACGACAACGGCATGTTCGTATGACGCGTCGAGCGGCCACGTGGACACGCCACTGCGCAACACAGCTTCGACTCCCAGCAGTGGGGTGTCGGCACGGGCGGATGAGGTCGCACCAAGAAACGAGCCAACCAGCACTGTCGCGACCCCTGCGCCCAGCGACACCTCCGGCAGCTCACCGTGATGCTCGAAAGCCGGGGCGTCCTGCCGAGTGCGATCCGGCATGGCGACCCACAGCTGCACGCCGTGGACGTCGCCGATGTAGCCGGTGGTCGACTCCTCGGCGTGCGCGATCCCGTGTCCGGCGGTCATGAGGTTGAGCTGCCCGGGCCGGATGACTAGCTCCGACCCGATCGAGTCGTGATGGACCAGCTCGCCGGCGACCAGCCACGTCACGGTGTGCAGACCGATGTGCGGATGCGGGCCAATGTCGACGCCGGCGACCGGGCCGACAGCGAGTGGCCCCATGTGGTCGACGAAGCACCAGGCTCCGACGGTACGACGCGTTCGCCGCGGTAGCACCCGGCGTACCGGCATCGTCCCGACCGTCGTCGACCGGCCGTCGATGACCTCGATCGGCGTCTCGCCAGGTGGCGGTGTTTCCGCCCGCGGGTGTGCCGAAGTGTCAGCGACGTCGACGGGTCCGCTCATGAGCCGGAATGTAGACCCTCGTTTTGGTGTTCGATGCAACCGTGACGACGACAACCCTGACACCGAACGTCGACATCCGTCGCGCCGCCGACCGGTTCGCCACCCGGATCGACTGGCTGGATTCGAAGCATTCGTTCTCATTTGGGCAGCACTACGACGGGTCGAACACCCATCACGGTCTGCTGCTGGTGAACAACGACGACGTCGTCGCGCCCGGGATGGGCTTTGAGACCCATCCGCATCGCGACATGGAGATCGTGACCTGGGTGCTGCGCGGCCAGCTCGTCCATCAAGACTCCGAAGGCCACAACGGCGTCATCTATCCCGGCCTGGCCCAGCGAATGAGCGCCGGCACCGGCATCCTGCACAGCGAGAAGAACGACGCTGCGTCATTCTTGCGCGCGAAGCGCGACGAGAAAGTCACGGGCGGGACCGAACACGACGACCCGGTGCACTTCGTGCAGATGTGGGTCGTGCCGGACGAGAGCGGCATCGAACCCGGCTATGAGCAGCTGGAGATCGACGCGGAGCTGCTGGCCGGTGGACTCGTCCCGGTCGCTTCCGGCATGCCGCAGCACGACGGATCGGCTGCCATTCGCATCAAGAACAAGTACGCCGCGCTGCACGCCGCTCGTCTCGACGCGGGCGCCAGCGTTGCGCTGCCCGATGCGCCGTTCCTCCATCTGTTCGTGCCGCGCGGCTCGGTGACGCTGGAAGGCGCCGGCGAGCTGTCCGCAGGCGACGCCGTGCGCTTCACCGCAATCGGCGGACAACGCGTCACGGCGCTAGAGCCAGCCGAGATCCTCGTCTGGGAGATGCACGCAAACCTCGGCTAGCTCGGAACCCATGACGGGGCGCGCTTTTCCAGGAAGGCGGCCATGCCCTCGCGACCCTCGTCCGAACCGAAGTGGTGCGCCGAGAGCTCGAGCATCTGCGCCAGGTCTTCGGACATCGACTCGGGTCGGGAAGCACGAAGCATGACCTTCGTCGCCGCAAGTGCATCGGGCGCACCGAGAGCCAGCATCTTGCTGTATCGCTGAACTTCAGCGTCCAGGTCGTCGGCCGGCACCGCGGAGTTGATGAGGCCGATGGTGACAGCGCGGCTCGCATCGAACGCCTCGCCGGTGAGGAACAGCTCGTTGGCCGCGCGCGGCAACAGCCGCGGAAGCACGGTGACCGAGATCACCGCCGGTACGACCCCGATCCGTACCTCCGTGAAGGCGAACGACACCGTGTCCGCGGCGATCGCGATGTCGGCAGCGGCGACGAGGCCGAGGCCGCCGGCACGCGCCGGCCCTGCCAGCCGCGCAACCACGGGCTTCGGCGATGTCCAGATCGTCTCGAGGATGCGGGGAAATTCCTCCCCCGCGACCGCACCGCCGCTTGCCTCTTTGAGGTCCATCCCGGAGCAGAAGACGGTGCCCGCGTGGGTCAGCACGAGCACGCGTACGGCGGCATCGGCCATGGCGCTCTCGAGATGACCTAGCAGCTCGGCGCGCAGCTGCGCGGACAGGGCGTTGCGGTTATGGGGGGAGTCCAGCGTGATCGTGGCGATGCCACGGTCGACGTCGAGATGCACGAGCTCAGTCATGAGCACGCACCATAGACGTCGTGCTCCGCGCGCAGAGAGAGACTGTGCCGGTGGAGATCTTCGACGACCTGCAAGCCGAGCAGGTTCAGCTCGAGAACCTGCTCGCCGACCTCACTGAGTCGCAGTGGGCAAGCGCGTCCGACGCACCCGGCTGGAGCGTCACCGACGTCGTCATCCATCTCGCCCAGACCGAGGAGCTCGTCACCGCGACGCTGACGACCGGGCAGCGCGGCGAGACGTGGGATCGGGGCGTTCGCCCACTGGACGATGTCGTCGATGAAGTGGTCCGGGCCGACCGGGCGCCAGCCGCTGACGTGTTCGACCGTTGGCGGCGCGCCCGCCGAACGGCCCTCGACTCGCTGCGTCGTGCCGACCCGGACAAACGTGTGCCGTGGGCGGCCACGCCGCTGCGCCCGGCGGTGCTCGCCACCACCCGGCTTGCCGAGCACTGGGCGCACGGCCTCGACATCACCGCTCCGCTCCAGCTGCCGTTTCCCGACACCGAGCGGCTGCGACACATCGCCTGGCTCGGCCACCGGACACTGCCCTACGCATTTGCCGTCGCGGGCTTGCCGGCGCACGACGTCTACTGCGAGCTGACCGGGCCGGATGGTTCGGTCTGGACCTACGGCCCCGCCGACGCCGACGCGGCGATTCGCGGGTCGGCCGGCGAGTTCTGCCGGGTCGGCGCCCGCCGACTTGCTCCCGAGGCATCGCAGCTCATCGCGTCCGGTCCGCACGCAACGGAAGCACTTCGGGTCCTGCGCAACTACGCAGCTTGAATAGCCCTGCGGGCGGGGCGGCCTGAGAGGATTCACTCCATGCTCGATCACGTCGATTTTCAGTGCACAGACATGGCAGCGAGCGCGGCGTTCTATGACGTGGTGCTCGCGCCGCTCGGCGGCGTACGCATCATGGACTTCGGTGTGGCCATCGGGTATGGCGTCCCGCCGATGCCGGACTTCTGGATCAGCGAGCACAACAGCGGCAACGGGTTCAGCGAGTCGCACATCGCGTTCACTGCCGACAGCAAAGAGAAGGTCGACGCGTTCTTCGCCGCTGCGGTCGCGCATGGAGCAGAAGTTCTGCACGAGCCGCGGATGTGGCCGGAGTACCACGAGCACTACTACGGCGCGTTCGTCCGTGACCCGAGCGGCAACAACGTCGAGGCCGTCTGCCACACCGCGTAAGCGCGGTTAACTCACGGTTCGACCAACGCGATCGCGCTGACGAGGTCGCTTCGCGCCCGCGCAACCCGCGACCGGATCGTCCCGACCGGGCATCCGCACACCTGCGCCGCCTCGAGGTAGCTCAACCCCACAAGCTGAGTGAGCACGAACGCCTCGCGCCGCTCCGCGTCGAGCTGCCCGAGCATGAGCCCCAGTTCGACCTCGCCCGCATGATCGGCGACGACGGTGCGGTCCGGTTCAGCCGTCGCGCGACGGCGCCGGCTACGGGCGCGCAGCTCGTCCATGCACACATGTCGGGCGATCGAGAGCAACCAGGTCCGGACGGACGACCGGCCGTCGAAGCGCGGCAGCGCGCGGTGCGCGCGCAGATAGGTCTCCTGGACGAGATCGTCGGCGCAGTCGCGGTCGACGAGCGCGGTGCAGGCCCGCCATACATCTGCTTGCGTGGCCCGGACGAGCTCGGCGAACGCCACCGCATCGCCACGGGCGGCCGCATGCGCCGCCTCCTCCAGGCCCGATTGCACGGTGGCACGCTACCGGGAACTTCTGAGCGTTCCTGAACGACTCATGGGTGTGACATGCACGGAGATTCGCGACGACCTGTCGGCCCGCATGGACGGCGAACCCACCACGCTGCCCGAGCACACCGTGGCCGAGCACCTCGAGACCTGCGGCGAGTGCACGGCCTGGCTGCAGGCCGCGCGAGCGTTCGCCACGCAGGGTCTGAGCGAACCGCCGGACCTGACCGCGGCCATTCTCACCGCGGTCCGGACGGACGAGGCGCGCCGCGCGGACCGGCGACAACGGGCCCGGTCGACCCGCTGGACGCTGGCCTTGATCGCCCTCGTTCAGCTCGCGCTGTCCGGGCCGGTCCTCATCTTCGGCCACGACCACACCGCCCCGGTGCACGTCGCGCACGAGATCGGCTCCTTCGATGCCGCACTCGCCATCGGCCTGCTGCTTGCGGCAATCCGGCCCCGACTCGCCGCCGGCATGCTGCCCCTCGTCGGGGTGATCACCGGGCTATTGCTCATCACTGCTGCCTCTGACGTCGTCGCCGGTCGCACGCTCGCGACAAGCGAAGTGCCACATCTGGTCGATCTCGTCGGCTTGCTGCTACTGGCGCGGCTCGCCGCCGCGACCGGCGGGTGGGCTCCACCGCGCCTGCCGTCATCGCGCAGCACCGTCGCCCCTGGTCGCGGCTGACCGACCGTGCGGATACCCGTCCGAGTTGGCGCTGTCGCCGGCCTCGTCCTCACCGGCCTGATCGCGCTGGCCGCGCCGGCACAGGCTCATCCGCTGCGCTATGGCGACGACGCGAGCAACTGGCGCTCGGTCGTCACCAACGTGACGCCGACCGGCTCGGTGCGCGCGGCCATGGGCGACGGTGTACTCCGGCTCACGGTCACTCTCGGCCGCGCGCAGGACGTGGTGATCGCGGGATATGACAACGAGCCGTTCGTGCAGCTTCGCCCGAGCGGCGCTTTCGTCAACTCGCGGTCGTCGACGACCTATGCAGTCAAAGGCCCGCAGGCCGTCATACCGAAGTCAGTCGACGACAAGGCGCCACCGGCGTGGCAACGCGTCAACACGTCGCCGACCTGGTCGTGGCATGACGTGCGCACACACTGGCCCGGTTATGCACTACCGCCACCGGTCGAGGCCGACCAGTCGACTCGCCAGCAGGTGCTCAGCTGGAGCGTGCCGGTGACCGCCGATGGCGTTCGCGGCGCTATTGCCGGTGTTCTCGACTGGGTGCCGGGGCCGAGCGGCGGTGCTGGTGCGCTGATCGCTACTGCCGGCTTCGCGGCGGTCGCCGGGCTTTTCGTATGGCGCCGCCGGCCGTGGATCATCGCCGCGGGACTCGCCTGCCTGCTCGCCGCCGATGTCGCGCACAGCATCGGCATGACGGCAGGAAGAGTGGGCGACGTGGGCAGTCGACTCGCAGCGCTCCCAGGTCACGGCGGCTTGCCGCTCGCCTTGTGGTTGCTCAGTGGCGTCGCGCTCGTCCTGTTGTTGCGGCGACGTGAGTTCGGCGCCTATGCCGCGGCCTTGCTCGCCGCGCTGTTCTGCTTCACCGAGGCGCTTCCGTCGCTTGCGGTGTTATGGCGGTCGCAGGCCGTCAACGCACTACCTGTGGATCTCACGCGTGCACTCATCGCGGTCCTGACCGGCGTGAGCGTCGGCACCTTCGTCGCCGCAAGTCTGTTCATCACCAACAATGTCCGCAATTACGGAGGAAGCACATGACGGTGCTGGCCCATGCGTTCGGCCAACGCTACGACCTGCCCATCCCCCTGTATCTGTTTGTCATCGGCGGGGCGCTCGTCGTCATCGTGTCGTTCATCCTCGTGCTTCCACGCGGAACGGCCGGCGGCGAGTCGCCGAATGCCGAGGTGCCCGACGGCGCGCACATCCGCGGCCTACACCCGGTTGCCGGCATCCTGGCGACGGTGTGGCTCGGGTTCCTCTGCTGGTGCGGCGTCGCCGGCAACCAAGAGGTCGCGGAGAACATCATCGCGACGTGGTTCTGGATTGTCGTGTGGGTCGCGGTGCCGTTGAGCGCTGCGATCATCGGCGACTGGACACAACCGGTGAACCCGTTCGCGTTCCTCGCCAAAGTCACCAACTCGGACCGCGCGCGCCAGTCGATCCTCGGTGGCCCGCAGCCGCTGAAGTGGCCGCGTTGGCTGGGCTGGTGGCCGGCCGCGATCGCGTTCTTCGTCGTCGCATGCTTAGAGCTCATCTTCAACCTGTGGGCGACCCAACCGCACGTGACGGCGGAGCTGCTCGCGATCTACGCCGGGGTCAGCGCGCTCGGTGGGTTCTTCTTCGGCGATGAGTGGCTGCGCCGCGGCGAGATGTTCACGGTGCTCTACGACACCTGGGGACGGCTCGGTTTCTTCCGCTTCGGCGCACCGGGTCGGCGCGGATTCGCCGGCGGCTTGCTGCCCGGGTTCTCCAAGCATCCGAGCCGGGTGACGTTCGTCTTGCTGATGCTGCTCAACGTCAACTACGACGGCCTGCTGTCAACGCCACAGTGGAGCAACGACGTCCTGCGCAACCTGCCCGGCAGCTACGGCATCGCAGGGACTCAGTCGCAGCACTGGTTCCTCGTCGGTGCGTTCCTCGCGATGGCGATCGTGCTCGCCAGCCTGCTGCTCGGATTCGCGCAAGGTTCGGCGACAGCGGGCGAACATCACACCGCGCCGTTGCGCTCACTGTCCGGGTTGCTGCCGAGTCTGGTGCCGATCGCGTTCGGATACTTGCTGTCGCACTACCTCGGCTACCTGGCCGTCAACGGTCAGCTGCTGTTCCCGCTCATCGGCAACCCACCCGGCCTCGAGAGCTGGCCCATCCACCTGCCATATCCGTTCAACGACAGTTACGAGCCCAACCACACGTTCTTGCCGAACGCCTTCTACTGGTATGTCGCTCTCGTGGTGATCGTCGCCGTACACGTCTTCGCGGTCATCATCGCCCACCGACACCTCGTGCGAACGGCTCCCGACGAGCGACGTGCCCGGCGCAGCGAATTCCCGTGGCTCGCCGCGATGGTCGGCTACACATGTCTGTCGCTGTGGCTGCTGGCTCAGCCGTTCACCGAGACCTCGTCGACGACTTCGGGGAGCAGCGCGGGCGCTGCGCCACCCGCCGTCTTACGAGTCGCGAGTATGGAGCCGAGGATCACGAGCGGAAACCCCACCGCCATCCCGGCGGTGAACGTCTCGTTCAGCACGAGGACGCCGAGCAGGATGGCGACCGCCGGATTGACATAGGTGATGACGGTCGCCCGCGTCGGGCCGACCTCCGCGATCAGCTCGAAGAAGATGAGGAAGGCCGCGGCCGTGCACACCAGCGCGAGACCGATGACCGACGCAATGACCTTTGCACTCGCATGCGTCGGAAATGTCGCAACCGCCGGGGCGCACCAGACGACGGCAGTCAACAGCAGCGAGGCCGTGACCACACCGACCGCGGGCAGATCGGTGAGGCGACGGCTCAGGACAAGCGGACCGGCGGCGTAGCCGAGCGCGGTCAACAAGCACGCGACTATCGCCCAGTCGTCGACGTGCTCGACCTGCAAGCCGACGAGTGCGCCGACGCCTGCCAGTCCGACGAGCAGACCGACGAGGCGAATGCCGCCGAAGACTTCACCAGTGCCGATGGCGCGCGAGAGCGCCACGCCGAACAGCGGCACCGCGGCAAGCAGCAGCCCGGCGAGTGCGCTCGACAGGTGCTGCTCCGCGGTCGACAGCAACCACCACGGCAACGTCACTTCGATCGCCGTGTAGAACAGCAGCGGTCGCCAGCGGCGAAAGACAGCGGGCAGATCGCCGCGGCGTACCGCGAGCGGGAGAAGAACGAGCGCCGCGATGGCGGTGCGGAAGAACACCAGCGACGCAGGGCTGAAGTCGCGGACGGCGACGCGTATCAAGAGATACGGAATGCCCCAGATGAGACACATCGCCGCGAACAGCGCCCACCCTCGCCGCGACACCGTCCGCGCCCTCCTTGTTCATCGATTACGAGCAGTGCCGAAACCAGCCCGCAGGCGGGTCGTCCGGCCCCGGCCGACTGTCCGCGCCGAACATCGGGCCCAGGATTGCCAGGGCTGCGAACACGGCCAGGACGATCGCAACTTCTAGGCCGATCATCGGTTCCTCCAGGTTATGAGCCGGCCCCGGCGGGTGTACCGGGATTTACGGATGACGCGGCCGCACTGAGCGCGCGCCAGGTCGTCGCGGTGGGCCGCTGCGACCGCTGAAGCAATGTCTGGGTGGATCACGGTGATCACCTCCGACGTTGATGTTCCGGCAACCGGGGCTGCGGCACGAGTGGCTCTATTGACACGGTGCGATAGATTCTTGCCATGCACACCGTTGCAGTCGCAGTGGTCAACGGAACCGCCCAGTTCGAGCTCGCCGTCGCCTGCGAAGTGTTCGGGATCGACCGCTCAGACACGTTCGGCGACTGGTATCGCTTCAAGCTCTGCGCCGCAGAGCCGGGACCGATCCGCACCGGCGGCGGCCTCATCCTCGACACGCCATACGGCGTCGAAGACCTAGTGGACGCCGACACCGTCATCGTCCCCGCGGCGGGCGAGGACCCGGAGAGCCGCGGTCCACTGCTGAAGGCTTTGCAGCGGGCCTACGACAACGGCGCGCGGATCGCCTCGATCTGCACCGGGGCGTTCCTGCTGGCCGAAGCCGGGCTGCTCGACGGTCGCCGTGCGACCACGCACTGGATGCACGCGGCGGATCTCGCTGAGCGCTATCCGAAGATCGACGTCGACCCCAACGTGCTCTATGTCGAAGACGGGCGCGTGTTCACGTCCGCAGGCACCGCAGCGGGAATCGACTTGTGCCTGCACATGCTCCGGCTCGACTTCGGCACCGATGTTGCCAACGCGGTTGCCCGGCGCATGGTCGTGCCGCCGTTCCGCGACGGTGGGCAGGCGCAGTACGTCGACGCGCCGCTGCCGCCGTGCGACAGCGACACGTTGGCGCCGCTGCTCGACTGGGCACTCGAGCGCCTCGACGAACCGCTGACCCTGCGCGACCTCGCGCGGCATTCCAACGTCAGCGTGCGCACGCTGGTCCGTCGCTTCACCGCGGCAACCGGTACGACGCCGTTGCAGTGGTTGCTGATCCAGCGGGTGCGGCGTGCGCAGCATCTGCTGGAGAGCAGCGACCAACCGGTCGAGCGCATCGCGTCACTCGCCGGCTTCGGCACCGCGGCGAACCTGCGCCAGCACTTCACTCGCATCGTCGGCGTACCACCGATCCAGTACCGCCGCTGCTTCCGCGGCGACTGCGAGGTCTCCGCCTGACCCGGGGAACCACCAACCGCGGCGCGGCGTCCTAGTTGTATGGCGATAAGGCGCTGGGGTGCACCGGCCGCGGTGGCTGTTGTCATCGCGGCGATCGTGGTCCTGGCGGTCCGGCTCGCCGGTGGATCGTCCACGCCCCGCCCGACCGTGCTGCACCTCGGCAGCGCCGGCGCAGGCACGGCGGCGATGTCGGCGATGTCAGCGATGTCAGCGACACCGGCCAACACCTCCTCCCCCGCAAACCCCGGCGACCCTTACACACTCGACACGTCGCTGCCGGACGAGAAGCCGGCCGACGCGCCGGTCTATCGCCTGCCGGAATCGACCGCGGATGACGCGGCAACGGTGGCCTCCGCGCTCGGCCTCACAGGTACGCCGACACGCGCCGACGGCGGCTGGGTGCTGCGCATCGGCAACAACCGGCTGGCCGTCCGCGACGACGGCAGCTGGTCATACGGCTTGGACTGCTTCAGCGGCCCCGAGGCACAGGAAGAGCTCACCGTCGAATGCGCCTACGCGTCCGCCGGTGGAGTCGCCGTCGCGTCGCCCGCTGACGAGGCGCCACCACCGGCGCCGACGCCCAGCGTCGCCCCGGGCCCGACCGAGTCAACGGCTCGCGCAACGGCCGAGCACGTGATGAGCGCACTCGGTTTCTCCGACGCCGAGATCGTCGTCAACGCCGGTGATCCGACCGCCTACGTGCAAGCCACGCCACACATCGACGGACAACTCGCCGTCGGTTGGATCACGTGGCTCGCAGTCAAAGCCGACGGTTCCATCGACAACGGCAATGGCTGGGCGACGGCGCCGCGAAGCGACGCGTCATACCCGCTCATCTCCGCACAGGCGGCGTTCGATCTGCTGAAGCAGCAGCCGCGTCCGATGATGGACATGTGCATGTTGCGCCCCGATGGCAAGCCGGGCTGCGCGGAGGCGCCGCCGACGGAGATCACCGGAGCGACGCTCGGACTTACCATCGACTATGACGCCGACAAGCCGGTACTGGTGCCCGCATGGCTGTTCGCAGTAAAGGACCAGACCGAGCCGCTCGCACAGGTCGCGATCGATCCGGCGTATCTCGCCCAGCCGTCGCCGGAGCCAGTGCCGGTCGGCAAGGGTGGCGGAACCGGTGGGAGCACCGGTGGCGGCACCATCGAGCCGCCGATGCCGGCGGAGCCACCATCACAGCCCTAGTACTGGCAGCGGCCACCCTGATCGGGTTGCCGCTCACCGCTGCCGCCGCGGCCACGGATCCAGCGATCTCGATCAGCGACGTCACGCTTGATGAGGGAAACAGCGGGATCACGACGTTCCCGTTCACGGTCACGCTGTCCGCGGCGTCCGACCAGTCCGTGAGTGTCGACTGGCACTCCGTGTCCGGAACCGCGATCGGTGACGAGGACTTCGTCGGCACGAGCGGCGCAACGTTGGTCTTCAACCCGGGCGAGACCTCGAAGACGATCCCGATGCGGGTCTACGGCGACCGCACCATCGAGCCGGACGAGACGTTCGACGTCGTCCTCGACAACCCCGTGAACGCCACGCTCGCCGACGACACCGGGGTGGGCACGATCGTCAACGATGACGTGTGCCAGAACGACCCGAACGCGACCGGTCCCATCATGGGCACTGCCGGCGACGACATCTTGTGCGGGACGCAGTATTCCGACACGTTCTACGCCGGTGCCGGCAACGACCAGATCTTCGCCTACGGCGGCGCCGACAAGATCTATGGCGGTGACGGCGACGACGTCATCCACGCGGGCGCCGGTCCGGACTTCATCGATGCGGGTGCCGGCGACGACATCGTCCACGCGGGCTCGCAACCGGACCAGGTCTACGGACGCACCGGTGCGGACCAGCTCTACGGCGAAGGTGACGGCGATGTCATCGAGGGCGGCACCGGCAATGACACCATCTTCGGCGGCTGGGGCCCCGATCGCATCCGCGGTGGCGACGGCGCCGACCACATCGACGGCGAGAACGACAACGACACGATCCACGGCAACAGAGGCGACGACGTCGTGACGGGCGGTGTGCTGCTCGACACCGTGTATGGCGACGACGGCAACGACATCGTCGACGGCGGCACCATGCGCTTCAACGACAAGGTGTATGGCGGCAACGGCAGGGACATCGTCCGCGGCGGCGGTGGCACCGATGTCGTTTCCGGTGGGCCGGGCCGCGACAGCATCGACGGCGGCGACGGACCGGACCAGCTGCTCGCGTGCGACAACTACCGCGACGCCGTGCACGGCGGCAACGGCCGCGACTCGGCGCGCGTTGATGCGGGCGACTTGTTGTCGACCGTGGAGGCGCGGACGTTCTGCTAGCCGGTGTGCTCAGTCCACTTCGCGCCGTCCCACCAGCGCCAGTGCGCGGTCCCGCCGGGGTCCGGATACCAGCCGGCCGGCACGAAGACCGGGCCGGCGGGGACACCAACCGGCGCCACCGCTGCACCGGCTCGACTGAGACGCGCAACGTGGTCGCGGCGGATGATGCCGACGAGCAGCATGACGAAACCCACCAGCGCGACCAAGCCGCCGCTGCCGAACACCACCAGCCAGCCGGCCGGTGCCTGCAGGAGGTCACTTCCCGCGCGCCCGATGAGCACCTCGCGTTGGCCACCCTTGTCCCGTATGACGACGACGAAGTCACCGGCCTGGTTCACGGAGAACTCGGCTACCGCGGTGTAGCTGTCGGAGCCGAAGCTCAGCTTGGCCTCAGGTTGCGAAGGCGGAAGAACCGGCACGTCCGTACCGTCAGGCGCTGAGACAGCAACATCGGCGGGCGACAACGTGGTCGGAAACGTGTCCGTGGCCGAGAAAGGGAACGAGTTGTTCGTGTTTCCGGTGCGCTGATAGACGTCATACCGACCCGGGTCGAAGTGACGATGCACGACAGCCGGCAGCCCGGACACCGACCCGGGCAAGCTGCGGGCGAACGCGACGGCCGCGCCGATGCCGCCGACGAGCGCGACGACAAACCCGGCAACGAGCACCACGATCGAGATGACCAGCGGCGGCCCAGGCGACCGATTCACCCGCATAGGGTCGCACTCTTCCCGCTAGTCGCTCACAACGACGCTGCGATGTTCACCATCTCGCCGAGCTCGAGGAGCTGACGGGGTACCGCCTCGCGGACAACAGTTGAGTTGCGTGCGTTCTTCGCGTCATACATCGACTCGTCGGCGACGCGGAGCACCTCACGCGCGGTGCGACCGTCGCGAGGACCGGACGCAATACCGAGGCTGCACGGCAGCGACGCGAGCTGCCACCGGCCGAGGGTGACGCGCTGCTCGAGCTTCGCTGCGATGCTTCCCCGCACGCGCTCCAGGTCGTCGCGACGGATGATGCCGGGCAGCACGACGACGAACTCGTCGCCGCCGAGCCGAGCAACCAGATCACCGGACCGCGTGCTCGCCGCAAGTCGCGCGGTGAGGATGCGCAGTAGTTCGTCACCGGCGTCGTGACCGAAGCGGTCGTTCACGGTCTTGAAGTGGTCGAGGTCGCACAGCACGATGCTGTAACCCTGGCCACTGGCGATCAGGCGTTCGATCTCGAGATCGAACCGGCGTCGGTTGGCGACACCGGTGAGCGGATCGAGCAGCGCCTGCCGGGCGAGCTCTTCCTGCAACACCGTCCGTTCGAACGCGACCGTTGCTGAACGCGCGAGCAGGTCGACCGCGTCCTCGTCTTCCGGCAGCCACGGGTCGGACCCGGACTGTTGCCGCACGACCAGCCAACGGCCGAACCCGCCGCGGTCATAGAGCCGGCGGCCGTGCTCGTTGGCCTCCGGCGGGAGGTAGCGGACCTCGACGTCCTTCCACTGCAACGCATCGCGCGCCACCTCGACGAGCACCGTCTCCTGGTCCTCGACGAGCCCCGCGCACTGGATGCGCGTCGTCGCCGACAGCAGGCTGCGCAAGCGGTCACTCTCCCGCCGGAGCTTCTCGGCGGACCGAGTGCTCACGCCCAGGAGGATCAACGTGGCCGCGAAGCCGACAAGAGCAAGCGGCGCGCGCTCGGAAAGTACCGCGGCAGCAACGCCGATCGTCACCGCCATCAGCCAGACGAGCGCGCGTGCGGCCAGCCCGTCCCGGATGACAGAACGCACCGAGCGTTCGTGCACTGAGGCAACAACGAGCCCGATCGCGACAGCAGTGAATGCGACGTAGCCGAGACCGCCGATACCAGCAGCGACAATCTCGCGCGTACCGATCCGGTTGGGCGCGGCGATCACGTCCAGAGGAATGGCGATGATCGCGGCGCCGACAGCGCGGATGCTGACGTTGAATACCTTCTTGATGAGCGCGCGTTCCAACCTGGCTTCCATGAACGCGCTCGCGACGACGAAGACGACAACCGCTTCACCGGCCGGCAGCAGCAAGGCGAGCGCGACGATCGGAGCCTCGGCGATGTCGATGGCTTCGAGTACGACGCCACGCGGCGCGAGGACGACATAGACCCGGTTGACGACCGCCGTCGCAACCAGTCCGATGACGGCGGTCCACGGATGCGCGATTCCCGTGCCCGCGAGGTCAGCGCCTGCCAGCAGCAAGACGCCGATCGCCAGCGCCCCGACGACGTAGACGACAGTCCGCCAATGCGGACGCCACCCGATCACGGGAGATAACCCCACGTGCCACCGGCCCACGGAGCCGACGCCCACTGCGAACCCGCCCACTGTGACCCCGCCCACTGCGATCCGGCCCACTGTGAGCCGGCCCATTGCGATCCGGTGAGCGTTGACGGTCGCAGCGAGCCGAGCCACTGGGTGCCGAGCCACAGGGATCCCGCCCAGATGTTGGAGAAGTACTGCGACTCGTCGAAGTTGAGCAGGGCGTCGACGTCCACGTCGGACATGCATGTGCCGTCCGGTGCGCGCACGCACAACACGCCACGCGTCGCCTGCAGCGAGCCGCCGCCTGAGCCGAGAACCACACCGAGATTTGCGGGCAGGAGACTGACGCTCGTGGCGGCGCCATACGCGTCGATCGCGCGCGCCCGCGTCGAGTTGGTCCCGCCGATGGCTCGTGCCGTGCTGACCAGTCGATACTTCACTTGGTCCGGAGTCAGCAGCGGCCAGCGCTGCAACACGAGCGCCGCAGCGCCAGCCGTGATCGCGGTCGAGAACGACGTCCCCGAACCACGTGCATAGCGCGAACCGATCTCGCTGCTCGGATACGTCGTGTCGATCCACGACCCGGGCGAGCGACTCGACACGACGGATTGCCCTGGTGCGAGGACATCCGGCTTGCTGAGGCCGTCGACGGTCGGGCCGACACTCGAGAACCCTGCCAGCTGGTCGTCGTCGAGCGTCACCGTCGTCTTGTCGTTGCTGCTGCCGGCCGTGATGACGAAGGGATCGTTGCCGGGCGCGGTGATGGAGCCGGGCGCGTTGTTGCCATTGCCCGCGGCTGCGACAACGACGACGCCCGCGTTCCACACTCGCTCGACCGCGAAGTCGAGTGGGTCGACGAGATACGACTGATGCGACGGAAAGCCCAAGGACAGGTTGACGACGCGGATGCGGTAGACGTCCTTGAAGGCGACGACCCATTCGAGCGCTTCGAGCACTCGCGTCACGTCGGTCAGGCCATTCGCGCCGGCGATCTTGAGCGAGACGATCTTGGCGCCGGGCGCGACACCCTTCACCGCACCCGATGACCCGGCACCGTTGCCGGCGATGAGACCGGCGACGAACGTCCCGTGCCCGTAGCTGTCCTGGTTGTTCTGTTCAGTGGTGAAGTCCTCCGCGTGCACCACCTGACCCGCGAGGTCACCGGTCATGTTCACACCCGTGTCGATGACCGCGACCGACACGCCCGTGCCTGTGTCGCCGATGCTCCACGCCTTCGAGGCGCGGGTGACATCGGTGTACGCCGCACTCGCGACCCCGGAGTCCTGGCCGTACTGGCCTTCGAGGTGGATCGTGCTGTCCGGGCTCACCCAGCGCACACCCGGGACCGCGGACAGGGACGCAACGGCTGAGCCGGGCAGCCGCGCTGCGAAGCCGTCGATCAACGAGAACTGCCGCTCGACTGCGCCGCCCAGACGGGTGACGGCGCGGGCAACGGCGTGCTCGGCGGCGGAGCCCGAAGAACCGACGACGGAGACGAGCACGGTGACGTCGGGCGAACGCGGCGCTGGTACGGCGCTGGCGAGACCTGCCGCGATCATGGCAGCGGCGGCCCCAGCGGCCAGCCGCGAGAACGGCCCAGCCGGGCCCCCGTGCCGTGCAACCTGCTGCATAGCCAGTTCCGTTCGTCACTGACGAATCTCGGATGGCCCAATCGACGGAACTCGGCGAAACCTTTAGTGATCCGAGTGGCCTAAATGTCTTTAGTCCTTTCGGGCTACTGCAGATGGCGAATGGCCTAATGCGTCAGGTCCGGACTAACTGGGCCGGATCGGCGACGCGGAGCTTGTCGACGACCGATTCGCAGACCGCCCGCACGACCTCCGGGTCGTCACGGCCGTGCCGGATTTGCGCCGCCAGTTCGGAGTCGGAGGCGACGCCGAGTGCGGCAAGCCGACGCGCGTGGCGGTCGGCAAGAGATGGGCCGAGCTCGAGCTCGCGCCGTACGACGTCCATCGCCCGGCTGGCGACTCGCGCGAGGAATCGGTCCCGACCGGCGAGCTCCAAGCCGCCGATCCACTCCTGCACGGCCTTCAGCAACTCGTCCGCCGACGGCCGGTCGTGTGGACCCGCCAGACTTGTCAGGTCCTCGGCGACACGCTCCTGCGTGGTCGTCCTGACAAGGTGGGGTTCGAGCAGCTCGAGCAGGTCGAGCTCGACTTCGCAGACCCGTCGGCCGATGGCGGCAAGCTCGACCGAGCGCACTGCGCCCGACAAGTGCGTCGCGGCCTGCTGGACGCAGATCACTCCCCATCGCAACGTGCCGACCGCTTCCCACCAGCGCAGCGTCGCGGCGTCGATCGCCGCCCCGCCGGCGGCGGCATACGCCGACAGCAGCTCTTCGCGCGTGCCCACACCCGCAACCGGCAATGGCGCGCCGAACCGCCATGACCGCACACACATCCAGCCGAGGTCCTCGGCCACGTCGCCGGTGTGCGCGAGCTCCCAGTCGAGAACACCTACCAACCCGCCCGCGTCAACCATCCAGTTGCCAAGGCGGAAGTCGCCGTGCACCACACCCCGGGCGACGAGTGCGGGACGACTCCGCTCGAGCCTTGAGAGTCCGAGCTCCAGGGCCGGATGCGGCTGACCCAGCTCGTCGAGCTTCGTCCGCCATGTCGAGAGGGGGTCGAGGTCTTCCGGCAACTCGACCTCGACACCCGCATGCAGCCGGGCCAGCGCTGTCGCCGCCTGCTCGACCAACACACCTCGCGCCGACGCGAACTCGTCGTCGCGGAGGATGCGTCGAGCAAGCGTCTCGCCGGGCAACCACTCCATGACGATCGACGTGTCGTCGGCGTCGAGGACGTGCGGGGCCGGTACGCCGGCTTTCGCCGCCGCGCGCAACAACTCGGCCTCGCGACTCATCGCGCCGACCCGCGGCGCACCGTCCGGGTCGCACCGCACTACCAGTCGCCGGCCGTCGAGCTCGAACGCCCACGTCTCCCGCGACGCGCCACCGAGCAGCTGCGTCAGCCCGGACACCGTCCCCCCGAGCCGGCGCCCGAGAGCCTCCTCGTTGATCAGCGTGCTACGCCCACGGCCAGGTGTGGGGTTCGCTCGACAGCAGCTGGCGGGCGACGACCATCCGGTGAACCTCGTCGGGCCCGTCATACAAGCGGGCGTACCGCGCCTCGCGGTACATGCGGTCGAGCGGCGTGTCCGCGGTGACGCCGAGCGCACCGTGCACCTGGATCGCCCGGTCGATGACGTTGTGCAGCATCCGTGCGCCCCAGAACTTGATCAGGCTGATCTCGACGCGGGCCTCGTCACCGGTGTCCATGGCGCGGGCGGCGTCCAACGTCATCAACCGCGCAGCCTGGATCTCGGCCGCGGACTCGGCGACGTAACGCTGGATCTCGCCCTTCTCGCGCAACAGCGAGCCATGTGCGTAGCGCAGGTTCGCGCGCTCGACCATCAGCTCGAACGCGCGCTGCGCCTGTCCGAGCCAGCGCATGCAGTGGAAGATGCGGCCTGGCCCCAACCGCATCTGCGCGATGCGGAAGCCCTTCCCGCGTTCGCCGAGCAGGTTGTCGCGGGGTACGCGAACGTCGCGGTAATAGACCTCGCAGTGGTCGCCCGTCGTCGTACCCATCGTTGGCACCGCACGGACGAGGTCATAACCAGGCGTGTCGGTCGGCACGATGATCGCGGAGAAGCGCGCGTGCGGTGAGGCCGCGTCCGGGTCCGTCATCGCGAACACGGTCGTGAACGCCGCGCGATGCGCGCCGGTCGTGAACCACTTGTGCCCGTTGATGACCCACTCGTCGCCGTCGAGGACGGCGGTCGTCTTCATCTGCGTCGGGTCGCTTCCCGCAACCTCGGGCTCGGTCAGACCAACGCTGGGATAGATGTCACCCGCGACGAGCGGCTTGAGGAACCGCTCACGCTGCTCGTCGGACGCATAGAGGTGCAACATGATCGAGTCCTGCATCGACACGGACCCGACGGCGACCTGGCCCCACTCCGACCGGCCGATGATCTCGTTCAAGTAGACGAAGTCCATGAACGGCAGGCCGCCGCCGCCGATCTCGGCGGGATGTCCGAGCGCCCACAAGTCGCGCTGCTTCGCCTCGGCCTTGAGTGCATCCAGCTTCTCGGCCGCCTCGTCACCGCCGGCGACGAGCACCGGTTCGGCCGGGATGACCTCCTCGTCGATGAACGCCTTCATCCGGCGTCGAAGGTCCGTCAGGTGGTCAGGCAGTGACGCGGGCATGCGTGGACTCTGCCGCGCGCGGGCGGTGGAGTCCAGTGTCGAGAACCTGTGGCGGCGGGCCGGGATGCGCGAACAGGTGACCCTGGCCGAGCGGCACACCGGCATCGCGCAACACCAGCAGGTCGACGTGCGCCTCGATGCCCTCCGCGACCAACGTGGCGCCGACGTCCGCGGCGAACGACACCAGCGACCGGACGAGCGCCGCGCGGTTGTGGTCGGCGTTGATGCCACGGATGAGATGCGTGTCCAGTTTGATGATCTCCGGCCGGAGCTCGAGCACATGGCGGAAGCTGGCGAAGCCAGCGCCTGCGTCATCCACCGCAAGCTTGACGCCACGCTCGCGCAACCCGCCGATCGCGCGCGTGAGCAGGTCGTATTCGCGCACCACCTCGTGCTCGGTCACCTCGACGACGAGGCGATCCGCCGGCACCGACTCGACCAGCCGGGCGAAGTCCGTCGCGAGGAGCGTGGCCGGCGAGACGTTGACAGCGAGGTATGACGTCGGCGGCAGCAGCGGCAGGTGGAGAAGTGCGGCTCGCACGCAGCTCAGCTCGAGCTCCTGCTGCATCCCGGCAATCGCCGCCCGCTCGAGCCAGACCGTCGGCGGCTCGTATGGCGAGGTCTGGAACCGCGCGAGCGCTTCGTATCCGGTCGGCGTCGCCAACGGCTTGTTGAGCTCGACAATCGGCTGCAGATGCATCTCGAGCAGCTCGCCGGCGTCGATGACCGCGCGAACGTTGAGCGCGAGCTGGCTCGCCGCCAGGTGGCGTTCGGCCAGCCCCGAGTCATCCGCCTCGCCGCTGACCGAGTCGACGAACTGCAGCGCGTCGTCGAGCCGGGCCCGCAACGTTGCGACCGCCGCCGGCGCGAACTCCAGGGCGAACAGATGCCGGGTCTGCGCCAGAGCGGTCTCGAGGTCGGCGTTCAGCCCCTCGACGCGCTGCCGGACAGCGTGCGGCAGCGACTGCTGGATCGTGCCGACTTCGTCCCAGTGCCGCCGCCAGGTGCGGATCAAAGCAGCCAGCGCGTCCAAGGTCGGCCCTGTTCCAGGACCGTCCCAAGACTCCCGGCGACCGCTCATGGTGCGCCCGAGTATGTCACCGATGTCACGTTCTGTAATCACCCGAACGCTATTCGCTTTTGGTAGGCATTCGGGGTGACAAGTGACGAACCCGAGCCACCTGGCTTCGACCCGGCCGAGGTCGAGCAGCTGGTCCGGCTGCTCATCGACCTGGGCGCGGGCGAGGACGAGGCTCGGAGCGCAGTCGCGAGTCTGCAGGCCGGCCCGTTGGCCCTGGAGCTCTCCCTGCGCGAGTCCGAGCCGGTGCCGTTCGGCGCCGCCGCCGACCGGCTCGGGATGGCGGAGCCGGACCTCGCCCGCCTCTGGCACGGCCTCGGTCTCAGCCTTCCCCCGAACGGCCAGGTCTCGGGCGACGTCGTCGAGGCCCTCGCCGCCGTGCGCGCAGGGGTCGCGCCGTGGCTGGGTGTCGAATCGACGCAGGCGCTCCTGCGGCTGCTCGGGTCGACGACGACACACATTGCCGAAGCGCTCGTCGACGCCTTCCGCGTCCAGATCGAGGTGCCCACGCTTCTCGCCGGCACCTCGTACGTCGACGTCGTCAAGGCCTCCCTCGCGCTGACCGACGCGGCGCTGCCCGGGTTCGAAGCGCTCGTCGCGGCCGTCGTACGCGCTCATCTCGTGCGCGTCTCCGCCGGCGCCTGGTCGGTCGACGCCGGGCTCGCCGCCACCCGCCGCGACCTGTTCGTGGGTTTCGTCGACCTCTCCGGCTACACGGCGATCGCCAGCACTGCCTCGCCGACAGAGCTCGCGACAATGCTCGCGCGGTTCGAGGACATCACCGCCGATGTCGTGACGACCGGCGGCGGGAGAGTCGTCAAGCTCATCGGCGACGGCGCCATGTTCGTGGCCGAGAGCCCGACCGACGGGTGCCGCGTCTCACTCCACTTGTGCGAGCGACTCGCCGCCGAGCCGTCGCTGCCCCCGGCCCGGGTAGGCGCCGACTTCGGCTCGGTCCTGAGCCGGTCCGGCGACTACTACGGCGATGTCGTCAACCGTGCGGCCCGACTCGTCGCCGTCGCCCGACCCGGCACGGTCGTGGTGAGCGAGCCGGTCCACACGGCCGCGGGCGAGGGCCTGGCCTTCGAGCCACTTCCGGCGCAGCCGCTCAAGGGCTTCGACACCCCGGCCGCCTCGTTCCGGCTCCGCTGAGCCGGCCCGACGTGACGCCTACCTCCCTTGGCGTTCCGATCCATTCATGGTGAGTTAGTACGAAATGCGGTGTGACCCAGGTCACACACTTTGGAGGCGGCTCGTGCCCAGCAACCCGCTCTTGGGAAAGTTCGGCCCGCTCGTCCTGCTCGCGGCGGTCCAGCTCATCCTGGTTCTCGCCGCCCCGTCGACAGCGCCGAACGCGAGCTCGACCGACGCGCTGGCGCCATACGGGTCCGCCCCGGCGGCGGGCGCGCCCGTGGCGGGCGCCCCGACGTACGGGTCCACCGGTGCGACCGGACCGACAGGTACGACGTCCGCGACCGGCACCGCGAGCGTCAGCTCCGGGGCTGCCGGTACGACGACCGGTGGCGCGTCCGCGAGTGGCGCCAGCGCGAACGGTTCCAGTGGGGCAGCCGGGTCGGGAACAGCGCAGCCGACGGGCGACACGAAGCACTGCGTCAACGGGCTGCAGTTCAGTGCCAGCGACTTCTACTACGCACCGCCGTGCGTACCCGGTGTGCCGGGCGCCGCCTTCGCGAACAACGGCGGCGCGACGTGGCCGGGTGTGACGAGTAAGCAGATCGAGGTGGTGAACTACGTCGCCGACTACGGCGCGGAGGTCAACCAGATCCTCCGGGCGCAGGGTCTTTACTACGACGCCGCCACCGCGAAGAAGTGGAACGCGGCCTACGAGAAGTTCATCAACACGCACTACCAGCTCTACGGGCGGCAGATTCATGTCGACACCTGGCAGGGCAAGTGCACGACCGTGCCGCCGGACTATCGCTGCCTCATCGGCGAGATGGACAAGCTCGTCGCGCAGTACCACCCCTACGCCGTGTTCTGGGAAACCGCCGGCCTGTGCTCGCAGTGCTTCGCCGAGCTGGCGCGACTGCATGTCGTGAGTCTCGGCGGCGGCGGTTTCTCCGACCAGTTCCACAACGACAACGCGCCATACAACTACGACAGCGGCATGAGCTCGACGATGCTCGAGACGACGTTTGCCGACTGGTGGTGCAAACAGATGTCCGGGAAACCGGCGATCTTCGCCGGACACGAAAACGCGCGCGAACCTCTGTATCAGTCCAAACGCATCCTTGGTGTCACCGCGCCCAATGACCCCGACGTCGAGAACACGATCAAGAACGTCCTCTACGCCGAGCTGAGCAAACAGTGCGGTGAAAAGGTGACGCACCAATACTTCTACGCGCAGGACATCAACACCGCGACGACACAGTCGCAGCAGGCCGAACAGGCGATGAACACGCCGGTCAACCCGGCAACAAGCGTGCTCTGTGTCTGCGACCCGGTAGCGCCGCAGTTCGGCCTCAACGCCTACGCAGAGAACAACTACTGGCCCGAGGCGGTGATCGGCGCCAACCAAACGATGGACTTCGACAGCAACGGCCAGACCTATTCCAGTGACAACGGCGGGGGCGACACCCTCGCGTGTCCAACGCATCACGACGCCGGCTGTCCATGGGACAGCGCGACCGGCATCGGGGCGGATCCGTTGCAGATGGCGGTCAGCAAGACCGACGGCGCCACGGTCTACCGCATCGGCAGCGGCGATGCGAACGGCCCGCTTCCCATCGCCGCCGCGACGCTGGGCATCGTCTGGGACGACTACGGCATGCTCGCCAACCTCATCGAGAACACCGGCCCGCTGCTGACACCGGCGCGCATGCAGGCAGCGGCGCCGAACCTGCCATGGCGAGGCGGCGGGACGACAGGCCACCCGCTACGTGGCTTCAAGGCCGGTCAGTGGTCGTGGACCAAGGACGTCGCCGTCATCTACTGGAACCGTCACGCGGTCAGCCCCTACAACGGCGTCAAAGGCCACTACATCCCGATCGAAGGCCGCCGCTTCGCCTATGGCGAGTTCAAGTCGATGAGCCAGCCGCCCGCACCGATCACCTCGGCGCGCAAGTGAGCGCAGCCCGCGGCGCCCTTGCGCCGCTAAGTGGCGTTGCCGCGTTTGTGTCGTCGTCACGTCCGACCGCGATGGTCGTACGACGGTTCCTCGGCGCGCTGGTGTTCTTCGTCATCGTCCAGCTCGTGTTCAACCTGTCCCCGCAGGCGATCATCAGCGGACTCTCGCTGGGTGGCCTTTACGGCATCATCGGCGTCGCACTCGTCCTGACCTATCGCACCAGCCGCATCATCAACTTCGCCGCGGCCGCGGTCGGTGCGGTGCCGGCGATCTTCGCGGTGCTGCTGTCGACGGCGCACCACGTCAGCTATTTGCTGACGATGCCGATCGCCATCGTCGGCGGGTTGTTGTTCGGCGCACTCACCGACATCCTCGTGCTGCGTCGGTTCAAGCGCACGTCGCGGCTGATTGTCACTGTCGTGTCCATCGGCATCGCCCAGTCGTATGCCGCCATCGGCTTCTTCATCCCGGTCTGGTTCGGCCAGCGGGCCGAAGGTGTGCCGAAGGTGACCACACCCTGGCAGAACGTCCACTTCGACAACGGCCGCGGCGAGCCGGTGCTGACCGGCAACCAGATCTTCGCGTTCGCCGTCGTGATCGTCATGACCGCGCTGCTTGCCTACTTCCTCAAGCGAACACGCTTCGGCATCGCGTTGCGCGCCTCGTCGGAGAACGGCGACCGCGCGGCGCTGCTCGGCGTACCCGTCGCTCACGTGACGACGATCGCCTGGGCGCTCGCCGGCCTGCTGGCGTCGATGGCAGTCTTCGCGCAGGCACCGATCTTCGGCGTGCCCAGCGACGCGACGCTCGGCTTCGACACGCTGCTCTATGGCCTGGCCGCCGCGATCGTCGCGCGCATGGAGAACGTCGGCGTCGCGCTGATGACAGGCGGCGGCATCGGCCTGCTCGTGGCGGCGTCAACGCTGAAGACCGGCGGCAGTGACTACGCCTACGCGTTGATGATCGTGCTGATCCTGCTGGGCCTGCTGGTGCAGCGGCGATCACGATCGCGTGCGGTCGAAGCCGACGCGTCGAACTGGCAAACCGTCGCGGTGTTCCGCCCGGTGCCGGTCGAGCTGCGCCGGCGTACCGAGGTCTTGCGACTGCGCGCGATTGGTCTGGTCGCCGCCGCGGCGCTTGCCATCGTGTTGCCGTTGGTTGTCGGCGCAGGCAACCTCAACCAGCTCACCCTGCTTCCGATCTACGGCATCGTCGGAGTCTCGCTCGTCGTACTCACCGGCTGGGCCGGGCAGATCAGCCTCGGCCAGTTCGGTCTCGTCGGCATCGCCGGTGCGATCAGCGGTGGGCTCATCGCCAACCACAACATCGACTTCTTCGCCGCGATGGCGCTCGGCATCATCGCGGGTGCGATCGCGGCTGTCATCGTCGGCTTGCCGGCGCTGCGCATCCAGGGCCTCTATCTCGCCGCGACGACGCTGGCATTCGGCTATGCCGTGCAGTTCTACCTGCTCAACACGCACTACTGGATCGGGCGCCACATCATGCCCAACAGCCTCGCGTCGAGCGTGGCGCGACCGCTGCTCTACGGCAAGTTCAACCTCGAAGGACCGCCGCTCGGCGACGCCTGGGGCGATCGTGCCTTCTACTACCTGTGCCTCGGTTTCCTCGTCCTGGTCCTGCTTGCCGCGGCGTCGTTCCGTCGCCATCACAGCGGCCGCATCCTCATCGCGTTGCGCGACAACCAGCGCGCGGCATCGTCATACGCCGTTGCTCCCGCGAAGACGCGACTAGCGGCGTTCGCCATCTCGGGCGGGGTCGCGGGTGTGGCGGGCGTGCTCGACGTCTACAACGACCACAACGTCATCCCGGGCAGCTACGGGGTCTACGCGAGCGTCGGCGTCTTCCTCGCTGCGGCGATCGGCGGCCTCGGCTCACTCGTCGGGGGTGTCCTCGGCGTGATCGCGTTCGAGGCGTCGGTGGTCTTCGGTCCCAACATCTGGGGCAGCTGGGGCAGCGCCTGGGTATCGGTCATGCCGCTGCTGCTGACCGGACCGCTGCTGATCCTGAACCTCTATCTCAATCCGGCCGGTCTTGCGGGCTGGGTGTTCTACGAGCGGGACAAGTGGCTGCGCCGGCTCGCCGTACGTCATCGCATCGAAGTGCCGTCACTCGTTGCAGACCGGCTGGTCCAGGACGAGCCTTTGCCTGAGCCGGAGTTCGTCTCATGAGCACACCTTCCTCTTGCGCGCGTGGCACGACACTGTTGACGTGCCGCGGCGTCGATGTCGCCTACGACAAGGTGCAGGTGCTGTTCGGCGTCGACATCGACGTCTACGCCGGCGAGATCCTCGCGCTGCTCGGCACCAACGGCGCCGGCAAGTCCACGCTGCTCAAGGCCATCTCGGGCCTTGTCTCGCCCATCAGCGGTGCCATCACCTTCGACGGCGCGGACATCACGCGGGCAACACCGCAGGAGACGACCGCGCTAGGCATCGTGCAGGTGCCCGGCGGCAAAGCCGTCTTCCCGACGCTGACGGTCGCCGAACACTTCAAGGCGGGCTGCTGGCTCTATGCCCAGCAGGACCCGGCCGAGGTCACGGTGCGCACTCAGCAGATGCTCGACATGTTCCCGCGGCTGAAGGAGCGTTGGAGCCAGCTCGCCGGTGACCTGTCCGGAGGTGAGCAGCAACAGCTCGCACTCGCCATGGCTTTCGTCGCCAAGCCGAAGCTGCTCGTCATCGACGAGCTGTCCCTCGGGCTCGCACCGGTCATCGTCGAGCGCCTGCTCGAGGCGGTACGTGCGATTCACGCCGAGGGCGCGACGATCATCCTTGTCGAGCAGTCGGTCAACGTCGCGCTCACGGTGGCCAGCCGCGCGTACTTCATGGAGAAGGGGCAGGTCCGCTTCGAAGGGCCAACGTCGGACCTGCTCGACCGGGAAGACGTGCTGCGGTCAGTTTTCCTCGACCGCGCCGGTCAGACCTTGGGTGCGGGCAAGCGCGCCCGGGTCACCGAGCAAGCCGAGACTTTGACGCACGAACCGGTGCTCGAAATCCGCAGCCTTAGCCATCACTTCGGTGGCATCACCGCCGTGAACGACGTCTCGTTCACGCTGCACGAGGGCGAAATCCTCGGCCTCATCGGGCCGAACGGCGCCGGCAAGACGACGATCTTCGACCTCATCTCAGGGCACCTGCAAACCCAGCGTGGGCGCATCCAGCTGCGGGGCCAGGACATCAGCGGCTGGGCACCGGAGAAACGTGCCGCCGCCGGGCTGGGCCGGTCGTTCCAGGACGCACGCATCTTTCCCTCGCTGACCGTTGCCGAGAACATCGCCATCGGGCTCGAGCGGCACATCCACGTGCGTGACCATCTGTCCGCGCTGTTCGGAACGCCGGCGATGCGCGAGTCGGAGATGGACGTCGCGTTCACCGTTGATGACCTCATCGGGCTGATGGGTCTCGCCGCCTTCCGGGACAAGTTCGTTGCCGAGCTGTCTACCGGGTCGCGACGCATCGTCGACCTGGCGATGTCGATCGCGCACGACCCCGCCGTACTCCTGCTCGACGAACCGTCGAGTGGCATCGCGCAACGCGAGACCGAGGCACTCGGACCGCTGTTGCGGCACATCCGCGAGGAGACCGGCTGCGCGATGCTCGTCATCGAGCACGACATGCCACTCATCACGTCGTTGTCGGACTCGATCGTTGCGCTCGATCTCGGGACCGTCCTCGTGCAAGCGCCACCCAAGGACGTGCTCACCGATGCGCGCGTGGTGGCGGCATACCTCGGCAGCGATCCGTCGACCATCAAACGCAGCACCACGAGGGAGAAGGTGGGGGCACGATGAGTCGCGGCCGTCATCGACTGGCTCGACCGAGCGCGCGCCGCGTCGCCGCGGCAACCGCGCTGGCCGTCGCCGCGGGAACAACCTTCGCCTTGTGGCCGGCCCCGGCCGATGCGGTGGCGCCCGTGCAGAGCGCGTGGTGGAACGTGTCCGGCGCCCCTGCTCCGACCGCACCGAGCGGCGGCTTGCACATCTCCGTCGCACCGGGCGGACCGTCCGGCACCGGGCAGGTCCTGGCGTTCGGCGCCGTGCTCTACAAGGTGCCGGCGGGTGCGACGGGAACGTTGGAGCTCAAAGTCTCCGGCGAGGGCGTGCCGAACCCCAACCCGGACTACCCGGACCAGGCGTCGCAGCCCAACATCAATCTCGCCGGCTGCCCGACGACCGAACCGTGGAAGGCCGGCGGCAACCAGGCCGGGCCGGGTCCGAAGTACGACTGCTCGCACGAGATCAACGGCAACATGTCCGCCGACGGCAAGACGGTCACGTTCTTCGTTGACACCAACGGTCAGACGGGAGACGGCACGCTGTCGCTGGCGATCGTCCCGGTGATGAACGACACCGTGCCGGTCGTGCGCACGGAGGTCCCGGGCATGGACATGACCGAGCCGTTCTCGGTTGACGTCGCCAAGCCGGCTGCCGACTCCCTGGTCGTGACCGGCTCGGTGCCGGGGACGCCAGACAGTGGCGGCAAGCAGGTCGGGGCCCCACCCACTCCCACCGGCACCACGAGCGCCGCCGGTAATTCGTCGGCGAATGGGGCCAGCGGTGGCACCAGCTCCGGAGCCGGATCGAGCCCCGTCGACCTCTCGATGCCGGCCGCGACGACAACCACGCCGAGCGACTCGGGCACGGCGCCGGTTGTCGCCAACCAGACGCCGGCTGCCGCGCCGGCTGCCGCCATCCGGCCCGCGGCCACCGACAGCACCCGTCGCGACGCCGCACTTGCCCTGCTGATCCTGTTGGCCGCTGCGGTGCTGTTGACGAATCAACGCAACGCCCGGATGCCACGCGCAGCACTTGCGGCGGCGCTCGCCTCGACGGCGACGCCGGCCGGAGCAGGCGGCGAGGCCGCTGCGGCTCCGACGTTGGATGCGGCCACGCTGGCGCTGCTAGCCGGTTACGGCAGTCGCGGGTTGGGCCGCTTCGCCAAACCCCGGACGGATGGCCCGCGTCCGCTGGTCTGAGCGTCGCGTGAGGAGGCTATTTCGAGGCATCCCACCTAGTCCGATGTGATGGCTTCTGTCGGGTGACCGTCCACCATTCGTCGTATCGCCTTTCTCTCTGTTCTGCCCGATCTTCCTGATATGGCGCACTCTCCGGGCTGCGGCCCGTCGTGAAACGCGCCCGTATGCCCAGCAAGTTCAGCCATGCCGTCGTTGACTGGGCGTTGTATCGGCTGGCCGGCCGCGTAGGGCTTTGCCTCGCTGTCCTGCTCGCAGTTCCTGCGCTGGTGGCCTCGCGGCATGGCGGGTCGCTGACGCTTACCTGTCTCTTGTTGCTGGTCGCGCTGGTGGTGCTGCTGCCACGCGCCGCCGTACGCCGGTTGACCTCGAGCAAGACTGCGCTCGACGAGCTCCACGAGGAGAACCGCCGCCAGACCGAAGCGGTCCAGCACGAACGGCGCGAGCTGTCGGCATGGGTTGCCGACCAGGTTGCTCGAGACCGCCTCACGGGCCTGCTGAACCGGACCGCATTCCTCGAGCAGCTCGACGCAGTGATCCGCCACGCCGACACGCACACATGTCGAGCCGTCGTCGTCGTTGACCTCGCGGGCTTCGCCGGATTCAACGAGGCGCACGGTCCGACAACCTCCGACGAGATGCTTGTCGCAGTCGGTGCGCGGCTGTCTAGCGTCTTGCGACCGGAAGACACCGTTGCGCGCCTCGACGGCGACGTGTTCGGGGCCCTGCTACAGACCGTCCCGCGCGAGCTCGTCCAGCACGTCGTTGAGCGAGTGCACGCGGCCGTCGCAGCGACATACAGCGTCGCGGGAACGACTTATGCGATCGGCGCTGCGTGCGGTGTCGTCATCCTCGAGACCGGGGACACGCTGGGCGCCCAAGACGTCCTCCACCGGGCCGAGGTCGCGTTGCAGAACGCCAAAGCGACCGCACGGCCCGTCGTACTGTTCGAGCCACGGCTCGAAGCCGAGACGCGCGAGCGGCTGCAGTTCTACGCCGATATCGCGACGGCGCTTGACGACGACCAGTTCGCTCTCGCCTATCAGCCGGTCGTCCGCACGGCGACCGGAGAGGTCATCGGCGTCGAAGCGCTGATGCGTTGGAACCACCCGCGCCGCGGAACCGTGTCGCCGGCCGAGTTCATTCCGATGGCCGAGGCGTCCGGGCAGATCGTGGACATGGGCTTCGCCGCGTTGCGGGCGGCCTGCCGCCAACAGCGGGACTGGCGCCGTACCCATGACCTCGACCTGGTCATGTCCGTGAACCTCTCCGCCCGGCAGCTCCGCGATCCCGAGGCCGTCGACCGCATCGCGGACGTCATCACTCGTGAGACGGTGAACCCGCGGGCCCTGAAGCTCGAGATCACCGAGAGCCTGCTGGTCGAGGACAACGCCGAAGCGATCGATGTGCTGCACCGGTTCCGTTCAATCGGTGTCCGCTTGTCGATCGATGACTTCGGCACGGGATATGCCTCGCTCAGCAGGCTCAGCAAGCTTCCGATCGACGAGCTGAAGATCGACCGCTATTTCGTCGCTGGCATCGGCTGCGAAGGTCCGCGCGAGACCATCCTCGCGGCATCCATCGGTATGGCGCACGGCCTCGGACTCGAAGTCGTCGCCGAGGGAGTCGAGACGCCCGAGCAGCTCAGCTACCTGCAGTCGCACAACTGCGACTCGATCCAGGGCTTCCTCTACTCCCCACCTATCCCGGCCGACCGCATCGTCCCGTTCGCTCGCGTACGTCGACCGATCGGCGTGCCGCAGCAGCGGCAGGACGACGCTCCCCTGGAACCGGCGATCCCGGCTGTCCTGCCCTCGCTCGAGCGGCCGTCGCCCCGGCGACTGTTCGCGCGATGACCGCCCGGCGGGAGAGCTTCCGAGAAACGTGGTACGACCGTCCCACGTCGGAAACCACGATGCGCCGGGCTTGCGACCGATGCGGCAAACCGCTTCCGATCGGTGAACCGGCCCACGCGGTCCGGATCCCGACCGGTGGATATTCGATCCAGCACCAGTCATGCGGACGAGCCCGACGCAAGAAAAGCCGCGACACCACCGCAGCCTGAACCTGGGTCAGGACCGGCCACGTGCGCCGAGGAGATGGAACAGCCGGCTGAGTTGACGGTACGGATCGCGGCGGCTGGCCTCGAGCTCAACCGCAAGCATCGACTCGTCCAGATCGTCCGCGGCGCGCTCTTCGCTCCACGCATCAGTGAACAAGCGCACGCCGTACCACGCGATCGGCTCGACGCCGTACTCCTCCATCAACCCGCTCATGTCCTCGACCGTGTCCGCTCGGGTGTCGACGTCGAGCCCGTTCACCTGCCGGGTGGCGTCGAAGCTGGCCAATGCCTGGGTCCAGTCGCCAGCCAGCGCCGGTCGGACCGCCAGCGTGCGAGCGTTCTTCGCGACAACGGAAACGACGCCGCCCGGCCTCGCCAACGCCGCCAATGCGCGCACCATCGGCTCCGGGTCGTCGAGGTACATCACGACGCCGTGGCAGAGCACACCGTCGAAGCGCTGTCGCCCAAGTAGCTCTGGAGCGTCAACGCCGTCCGCCTCGACCAGGCTGACCCGCGCCCGGACTTCCGCCGGTTCTGCGGCCAGTAGTTCTTCCGCGCGCACGAGCATCGCCGCCGACGAGTCGACGATCGTCACTCGGTAACCGGACCGCGCCAACGGGATGGACTGGTTCCCCGCGCCACCACCCACGTCGACAACCTCAGCCGGCGGCGGCGGCAAGTGCCAACGCAAGTGCGCGTCGATCACGTGTGTGCGAACCCGGCCACGGACCGACCCGTAATGACCATCAACGAACCGGCCAGCCAGCGCCGCCCAACGGTCATCCGTCACAGCGACATCGTTTCAAATGGACGTGATCTTCGAAGATCACCTCCAACGGGTGATGGTGGCTGGGCAGGAGAGCGACAGCGTCACCTGGTGACATCGCACGCCGGCGCGGTGCGCGGCCAGAGCACGCCGGAACCAACCACTGCGGCCAACGACCGCCGCCTCGCTCTGCTCCTCGCAATGGCGATGTTCGTCCTCGTCGTCGACACGTCGATCATGAACGTCTCGATCTCGGCGGTCGTCCACGACCTGGGCACGACGACCAGCGGGGTGCAGTCGGCAATTGCGCTGGAAGCGCTCGTTTCGGCTGCTTTCATCCTCATCGGTAGTCGGATCGGCGACCTCATCGGCCGCAAGCGGGCCTACATTCTCGGCCTCATCGGCTACGCCATCGGTGCGCTTGCGATGACACTGGCCCAGAGCATCGCGGCTGTCATCACGTTCTGGGCCATCGTCGGCGGCCTCGGCGCCTCGCTGTTGTTGCCCGCCATGCAGTCGCTGATCCACGGCAACTTCGAGGGCAAGGCACAGAAGCAGGCTTACGCTCTCGTCGGCGCGGCTGCGGCCATCGCTGCGGCCGTCGGGCCGCTGCTCGGTGGCTTCATCACGACCTACTTGTCCTGGCGCATCGCCTTCCTACTCGAAGACGTCGTCATCCTCGTCGTTCTTAGCGGGACCAAGCTCATTCACGAGGTGCCGTTCGAAGGCGACACCCGCATCGACGTCGTCGGCTCTCTCCTGTCCGTGATCGGCATGGGCGGCGTCGTCCTCGGCATCCTTGTCTGGCAGGAGGGCGGCGACTACGTCGGCCTCATCATCGGCCTGGGCGCGCTCACCCTCGGCGCGCTCGTCTGGTGGTTGAAGCGCCGCGAGCGGCAGGAGCAGCCAGCACTCATCGACGTCGACCTGTTCCGTGCCAAGCTCTTCCGGTTCGGCGTCACCGCCGAGATGCTTCAGCAGATCTCGCTCGGCGCCTTGATGATCGCGCTCCCCATCTTCCTGCAAATGGTGCTGGAGTATGACGCTCTGAAGGCCGGCTTGGCCATCGCACCGCTCTCGTTGAGCATGTTTGCTATCGCGTTGGCCGCGAGCAAGCGCGGACTCAAGCGGCGCCCCGCGGCCGTCATCCGCATCGGCTTCGCTCTCGTCGCGATCGGCGTGCTCTCGCTCATCCCGATCGTGCCGCGCGCCGACAGTGGCTGGGCGTTGATTGCGTCGCTGCTTGTCACGGGTAGCGGGCTCGGCCTCCTGGTGTCGCAGCTCAACAACTACACGCTGTCCCGGATCAGCAACGAGCGCGTCAGCGAAGGCGCCGGTGTCAACTCTGCTGCCGGCTCGTTCGGTCTGTCGTTCGGACTTGCCGTCGGCGGCGCCTTGATGCTCGCAACGCTGTCGCTCACGTTCACCAACATGGCCAACGACAGCTCCGTGCTGTCCTCGTCGCAGAAGTCACAGGTTTCACATGCCCTCGAGCACGACGCGGAGGTCATGAGCAACACACAGCTCGAGAAGGAGCTTCAGGGCCAGCCACCCGACGTGCGCGCAGAGATAGTGCGCATCAACAACGATGCGCGGCCACGGGCGTTGCAGATCGCGCTGATCGTCCCACTGGTCGCCGCCGGCTTGGGTTTCGCGAACTCGTTCCGGATGATGCGACAACCGGACCCCGTCCCGTCCGGTGCAGCCGAAGCCGTGGTGTTGGGCTAGAGCTGTGTTCGCAAGGCCTTACGGTCGAGCTTGAACACGCTCGTCAGCGGCAACGCATCGACGACCCGCACGTCCCGCGGATACTTCGCTGCCGACAGTTTCGTCTTCGCATAGGCGATGACCTCGTCCGACGTCAGCGTCGCACCGGGCCGCAGCTGCACGAATGCCACGACCTCCTCGCCCATCCGTTCGTCCTTCTTGCCAACAACGCCGGCTCCGACGATGTCCGGATGCTCGAGGAGTGCGTCCTCGACATCGCGCGGATAGACGTTGATACCGCCCCGAATGATGAGGTCCTTGATGCGGTCGACGACATACAAGTAGCCGTCATCGTCGAAGCGGCCGACGTCGCCGGTGTGGAACCAGCCGTCCTGGACCGCGTCCGCGGTCGCCTCGGGCGACTTCCAATAGCCGGTCATGATGTTCGGACCGCGAGCGCAGATCTCGCCGTCCTCACCTGCCGTTGCTTCGGTGCCATCCGGCTTGACCAGCTTCAGCTCGCACAACGGCAGCGGCTTTCCGACACTGCCGAGCCGCACTTCGCCGGGCCGGTTCGCGGCCAGTGAGCCGCCGGTCTCGGTGCACCCATAGCCCTCGGTGATCTCGACATGTGGCAGCCGCTTGTGCATCTCTTCGGCGATCTCCGGTGCCAGCGGTCCGCCACCACTGCCGAGCCGACGCAGCTCCGACAAGTCGTAGTCCTCCAGCGGCTGCGCGAGCAACATCTGGATCATCGACGGAACGAGCGCGCTCGCCTGGATGCGGTGCTGCTGCGCAAGCTGCAACCACCCCACCGGGTCGAACCAGCGCATCATCACCGTCGTTCCCGGCTCAGTCGCGTGCGTGCCGGCGACGGTGAGCATCAGCCCGTAGACATGCGACAGCGGCAACGGCAGCAGGCCCGCGTTGGACGGCTCGCGCTCGGACTCCTTGCCGGCGGCGGTGAGCTGCCAGGCCGCGGCCGACAACGAGTCGTGGCTGAGCATCACGCCTTTCGAGCGACCCGTTGTCCCGCCCGTGTAGAGCAGCGCGGCCAGCTCAGTCGGGTCACGGTCGACGAGATCGCCTTCGGGTGCACACTCGAGCTCGGCCAGGTCGAGCAAGGGAATGCTCGTGCCTGTCAGCGCGGCATCGACACCGCCGGCTGCATCCGCGACGACGATCGCGCGCACCGTGGAGACGCCGGTGGCGGACGCAACCACCTTGGGCAGGAAGTCGGGCGTCGTGACGACGTATGACGCTTCGCTGTCGGTCAGCACATGCCGCAGCTCGTCCTCGCTCAACAGAAACAGCACGGGAGTGTTAGCCGCACCTGCACGCCATACGGCGTTGTACGTGAGGCCGACCTCCGGGCAGTTGGCCATGCAGACGACTACCCGCTCCCCCGGCTGCAGTCCAGCGTCGCGGAAACCCTGCGATAGCCGACGGCTGCGCTCGGCCAGCTGGAGGCCGGTGAACGACTGCTGCTCGAAGAACAGTCGCGACTCACCGCCCAGCCGCTCGTTGGCCGCTTCGCCCAAGCGCTGCAGGCTGTTGCCGGTCGGGGCAGTGAGCATCACGCTGGTCATGTCCATCCTTACAAGTGCGGAACGGCGCCTTGGCGGTCGCGGCGGAAGCGTCCGACGCCACCGGATTGTGCCGAGTGGATTCCCGACGAATGACGATCCGGCGGCCGTAGCCGCCCGCCGGCCGATGCAGAGCCGGCGACCGGAGCCGCCTCTCGGGCCGGAACTCGACGAAGCAACACATAGCCGACCACCTCGGCGGCGATGATGAGCAGGCCGATGAGCCGACGGTTCTTCGTACTCATCCCGGTGTCGGTTGTCGTGACCGGGTGCGCCGCGGTCGGCGTCGTGCCCGGCGTCGCCACGACGGGCGGCTGGGCAGCGGCTGCCCCCGTCGATTCGGTCGCAGGCAGGTTGCCGACCGGCGGCACCACGCCGCCGGAGCCCCCGGCGCCGGTGGATCCGCTAGTGGGAGCTGTCACCTTTCCGCCGGACGCCGCCGGCGTCGTGCCGGTGCCCGCACCGATCGGCGGTGCGGCAGCGCCGACACTCCCGCCGGAGGACACAGCAAGCGCTCCGTTCGTCGGCTGCTTGAACACGAGCCGGTCCAACGGTCCGGGCAGGATCAGTACGCGTAGAGCATCCGGCGTCGCGAGCTTGCCGGCCTCGGCGAAGACGACCGACGTTCCCTTCAGCTCGCTCGGCACGCACGAGTTGGCGTCGTATGGCGGCACCTGCGACCACGGGCCGTTCTCGTCGGAGGTGAACGTCTCGGTGGCCTTGCATGCGATCACCGACTCCGTCGGCGGCGCCGTTCCATCGATCTGCAGCGTCAGCCCCTCGACGAGCGCACCCTTGGCCAGGTCGAAGCCGAGGCCGGCAACCGCTTGGGTCGTCGTCGGTGCGTTGCCGAGCAGACCGGCCGGCCCGGCGTTGGACCCGGAGACGTAGAGGTCTCCCGAGGGCACGTCCGGCGGCGCCGGCGGCACCGGAAGCGGGTCACCGAGATTGTCGGCGCTCCACCACGCAGCGACGTCGGGCGCCTGCGCTGCGGCATGGCCGGCGGGCAACAGCATGACGACGGCCACCGTCGTCGTACCCATCGCCATTAGTGCTCGGCCGCAGCGCCCACGCACATTGGGCACGATCACGTGGTCACCGTCACAGCGTCGCCGGAACGATTGATTGCCGCCGCATCGGCGCCGAGATAGGAGCCAACCACAAGCGGATCCTCGAGCACGCGCTGCGGCTCGCCCTGCGCGATCACTCGTCCCTGGTCAAGCGCGACCAGCCGATCAGAGATGGTGGTGATCAGCGGCATGTCGTGTTCGATGACCAGCAACGCGCACTCGGTCTCGTCGCGAATCTGGCGCAGCAGCGGACCCAACGCCTCCGTCTCGCGTTGGGCGATGCCGCTCGATGGTTCGTCGAGGATGAGTACGGCGGGGTCGTGCGCGAGCGCCATCGCGATGTCGACAACCCGCCGCGACCCGGTCGACAGCTCGCTGACGAACTTGTCGCGGAACGCGCCGAGCCCCATCAACTCGATGAGATCGGCTACCGACCAGGCGATGTCGTCCTCTTGCTCACGTGCCGCCGGCAACCCGAGTGCGGTCGCCGCATGATCGCGGATCGCCAAGTGCCGCTCGAGTGCCGTCGCGAGGTTCTCCGCCACGGTCATCGAGGCGAAGATCCGCGCATCCTGGAACGAACGGCCTAGCCCCATCCGCGCACGCGCATCCGGCGGCAGCCCCGTGACGTCGTAGCCGCCGAGCAGGACGCGGCCGCGGGTCGGCGAGATGAAGCCGGAGAGCACGTCGAAGAGCGTGGTCTTGCCCGCGCCGTTGGGTCCGATGAGTCCGAGGATCTCCTTCTCCCGGACCGACACATCCACTTCGTCAAGAGCCCGAATGCCACCGAAGCTGACCGTCGCGCCCCGTGCTTCGAGGAGAACGGGTGCATCAAGGTCGACGGCCACCGACTTAGCGGGTGGTCGAGACCGCGTCTTGGCCGTGGGTTGCTTCGGCGGAGCCTTCTGGGTCGCACCGGCCAAGAAGATCGAGCGCATCACGTCTTCCCGGTCGAGCAGCTCGGCAGTCGGCCCTGAGAACCGCACCTCGCCCTTTTCGAGGAAGTAGGCACGGTCGGCGACCGTCAGCGCGAGGTTGACCGACTGCTCGACGAGCACGATCGTGGTCCCGGTCGCGTTGATCTCGCGAACCGTCCCGAGCAGCTGCTCGACGATCGTCGGAGCGAGTCCGAGCGATAGCTCGTCGATGAGCAGCAGTCGCGGCTTGGTGATGAACGCCATGCCGAGCGCGAGCATCTGCTGCTCGCCGCCGGAGAGGTTGCCCGCGAGCTGACCGCGCCGCTCGCGCAGTCTGGGGAAGCGATCCAGCACTCCCTCGACCTCGCGCCGCGCAGCCGCCTTGTCCGTCAGCAGCCAACAGGCGACGTCGAAGTGCTCGTCCACGGTGAGCGTGGGGAACACGCCCTTGCCGCCCGGCATCTGGGCGATGCCGATCCGCGCGGCAACCTGCGCGTCGGCGTGCGTGATGTCACGGCCGTCGAACATGATGACGCCGCCCGACGGGTCGACCAGCCCGGTGATCGCCTTGAGCAACGTTGACTTGCCGGCGCCGTTGGTGCCGAGCAGCGCGACGATTTCGCCGCGGCGTACCTCCAGGTCGACACCGAACAGCACCTGGACGCCGTCATACGCAACGGTCACGCCCTGGCACTGCAGCAGCGTGTCGTCCTGTTCGCCCTCGCGCCGTTGCGCGCGAATGCGCGTGACGAACGCCAAGGAGTCGAGTGCGGCCTGCGCGTCACCCGGGACATAGCGCTTGGCCGTCGCCAGGATGATGCCGCCGATGACCCAGTACGGCGTCGTCGCGAACAGGCCGAGCCGGATGCCGTGATTGTCGGCGATGCTCGCCACCGGCAAGATGATGAACAGCACCCAGACGCCCGCGACGAGGAACAGGAACGACCAGGCGAACGACAGGGAGCGCACGCGCGCCGGCGACACGAACGCCTGAGTCATCACGAACGGCGGCGTGAACATGCCGCCGACGAATGACGCGATGAGACTGAACAGGATGACCGTCGAGAGCGTCGGCATCGCGGACAGGATCGCGATGAAGACGCCGACACCGACAAGCGAGATGCCCGCCCACTTGACGGGCTCGCCGAGGTTCTTGCGCGCGAGCACGAACGTCAGTCGGCCGGCGACGATGAGCCCGCAAAAAGCAGCCGCACCGTTGGCGGCAACGACGATGCCGCGGCCGAGCTCGCCGACGTGGAACACGCGCTCGAGGAAGATCGGCACATAGAACGCGAGCGGGATGTAGCCGGCGCCGATGAAGAAGAACGAGCTGAACTGCCGGCGCAAGGTCGGAACGGCGAACAGCGTGCGGCGGGCCTCGCCGAACGGTACCGGCGCTTCGCGGGCAGCAACCTCGGCGGAGTCGGGGTCGTCCGTCCCGCCCCGCACCGGCTCCTTCAGCCGCAGGCTGACCAACGCCGTGATCGCGATCGGCACGATGAGCACCATGAACGCGGCATGCCAACCCCACTGCCAGGCGACGACACCGGCAACCGCCGGCCCGACGACGAGCGCAAGCCGCTCGGCGTTGCGGTGGATCGTGTAAACGGCCGCTCGGTCCTTGGGCAGGTAATAGTCGGAGAGCAGCGACGAGTGGATCGGGTCGTTGACGATGCGGCCGATGCCGTTACCGAGCCGGATGAACACGAGTGCAACCAACGCACCCGCAAAGCCGGTGAGGAACGAGAACAAGCCGGCAATCAGCGCGCCGCCGGTCACGAACCACACGCGCGGCATCCGGTCGCCGAAGTAGCCGAGCGGAATCGCCGCGAGCAGCACGACCGACAGGTTGGCGATCACCAAGATGCCGAAGGCACGGTCGGACAAGTGGAACGCGTGCTGGATATTGGGCGCAAGGACGTTGAACGCTGCGGTGTCCCACTCGTCGAAGAAGAACAGCAGCGACAGGACGCCGAGCGGGAACAACGGAAGCCCGCTCGTCAGTCGCCGCAGCCCGTTCATGCGGAACTCCCGGTCGCGACGCCGACCTTCTTGACATGTTCAGCCGCGGCGCGCAGGACGGCCTCGTCCGCGGACTCGCCGCCGGGGTGCACCTCGTCGACGCGACTGTCGGCGACAAGGCTCGGCACATGTATGCGGTGGCGTTCAGCCAGCCATCGCAGCGCGCCGTCGCGTGCCTGCTGTGCGGCTTGCGCGAGGCCGCCGGGGAAGACGTAGAGCACGATCGAGACGCCGACACCGCTGGACAGGACCGACAGCTGCGGCCCACCGAAGTAGCCGAGCGCCGTCAGCCCGACAGTCCCCAGGACCGCGCCGGGCAGCGAGGTCAACCCGCCGACCACGGCATACAAGAACGCGGTGAGGCTGGTGTCCATCGTGAAGCTGCCGGCGTCGACCTGCGACTGGTATGCCGAAAGGGCACCCGCAAGTGCGGCGATCGCGCCGGCGATGGCGAACGCCGACAGACGTGTCACCGTCGCGTCGACGCCGAACGCTTGCGCCGCACGCTGGTTGTCGCGCAAGCCGATGAACAACCGACCCGAGCGACTGTGCCGTAGCGACCAGGCCGACAGGCAGGCGAGCACCAGGAACACCAGACAGACGTAGTAGTAGCGCGTGTCCGAGGACAGGTTGATGCGCCCGTAGAGCATCGGCTTGTTGATGTATCCGTCGCTCGGCGGCAACAGCCAGCCGAAACGTTCGCGACTGAGGCCGGCGTACTGCACCGCCGCCCCGAACCCGAGCGTGACGACGGCGAGGAACAGCCCCGGGACGCGAAGTGCAGGTATGCCGATGAGCATCGCGACGACCGCACCGGCCACCAGCGCAGCCGCGAGCGTGACGAAGAAATCCTGGTTGTGCCGGGTCGCCAGGCCACCGGCGACGGCGGCACCCACTCCGGCGAACGCGAACTGGCCGAGCGAGATCTGCCCGGCCCAGCCGGAGAGGACGACCAGCGACACCGCGACCATGCCGGCGATCGCCGCCTGGGTGCAGAACGCCGCACGGTCGGTGCCGACGATGTATGGCGCTGCCAGCGCGATTCCGCCGAGCAAAACAAGACCAGCGAGGCGCGCACGGCGGACCTCAGGGAGCCCGCGCAGCTCGATCGGGATCGGCCGGAACTCCTGCAGGCTGCGAAACGACGCGATGCCGGTGTCGAAGGCACGCGCCATCCGGCGCCGCTGGAACAGCAGCGCCGCCAGGATCACCGGCAGCATCAGCGCCGCGGCATCGTCCGGGCGGCTCGAGCCGGCGAACGCACCCTGCTGGATGACGCCGACACCCATGCCCGCGGCGAAGGCGATGGGCAGGCTTTCCATCCGCGCCACGATCGCTGCGGCCAGGCCGTACAGCAGCACGAGCGGTGACACCGAGCCGCCGGTCGGCAATGCGGTGACGGGCGCCTGCAGATAGACAGCGACACCGGAGCAGACGCCGGCGAAAATCCACACGATCGTCGACAGGCGCGCAACCGGCACCCCGAGTAGCGCGGCGCGGTCTGCGTTCTCGGCGGACGCACGCACCGCGACACCGACGCGGGTGAACCGGAAGAAGGCCGCCAGTCCCGCGCAGATCACCGCTGTCGCGACGACGATCGCGAAGTAGTCGCCGTTGAAGATGATCCCGCCGATGGTCACCTTGAAGTTCGTGTACGGCGTCGGCAAGTCGAACGGCAGTCCGGGCTGACCACCGATCCAGTGCGGCAAGTTGAGCTCGAGATAGACGAAGATCTGCGCGAGCCCGATCGTGAACACGGTCGCGATGAGTCGTGGCGAGTTGTTGAAGCGGCGCATGACGAGCTCGACGACTCCGCCGACCAGCGCTGATCCGATGAGCATGACCGCGAGCGAGGCGGGATACGGCCAGCCGCGGTTGGTCACGAGCAACAACGCGGTGACCGCCGGCACCAGTCCAAGGCCGGCGTGCGCGAAGTTGATGATGCGGTTCGCGCGGTAGACGAGGATCAGCCCGAACGCGAGCAACGCATAGAGCATGCCGAGGATCGCGCCGTTGATGAGGATCCCCAGCGACACGCCGGTCGGGATCGGGATGCCGATCGCATGCGAATACTTCGACCGGCCGAACATGAGCTCGACGGCGAGCGCCAGGCCAAGCGGCCAGGCCAGCCACACCGCCCCGAGGCGAAGCAGACGTTGGTTCATACGGACGACGGGAAGCTCGGCTCGCCGCTGGGGATCTGGTCGATCTGATATCGCTGCCCGTGGTTCAGCGGGATGTAGCCGCCGTTTCGGCCGTTGGTCGGCGACTTCACGCTGGTGCTGTAGTAGACCTCGCGGATGTCAGAGATGCCGGTGTAGTCGTTCTTCCCGAACTTGATGTAGGACAGCGACGGGTCGTGCCACTTCGCCCAGTCGTCGTAGCCCGGCATCGTCAGCATTCCGTATTCATACGTGAGTGGCGTGAGCTTCGGGCCGGCGGCCATAAACCCGCCGGCCATCGACAGGAAGTACGTCGTCAGCAGGTTGGTGGTCGACGCCGGACTGCCTGACTTGCCCTCGGCCTTCCAGATCCGGCCGGCGTCGGTTTGGTCGATGGGTTTCGTCGTACCGAGGTCGGAAGGGCCGAACGCGTGCGCCCACTCCGACTGGTCGTAGGTCTGCGCGAGGGCGTCATAGTCGACCAGGTCGTTGCCGGCGATGATCTCCTCCGGGAACCACGCCTGCGCCGCCTGCGCCTTGGTCCCGTACGCCGGTGCGATCGGGTCGCACATCCAGAGGATGCTCGTCGCCCCCGCCGCTTTGTATTTCGCGGTGTTCGTCGTCGCTTGCTGGGCAGCCGTGGCTGTGTTCGACGAGTAGGGCCCGTCGATGACCGAGCTGGCGCCGGCGCAGCTCTTGATAATGCTTTCCAAGTGTTTAGCCGCGGGGGTTGTCACCGCGGTGTCCGGATAGATGACGACGACTTTGCGCGTCTGGGTCTTCAGTGAGGCTTGGCCGGCGAAGCTCGCTTTCTTGCCGGCGAGACGTTTGCAGTACCACGCGCCAGTGATCTCGGCCTGCGCATCCCCGCCCATGAACAGGTCGTAGTGATAGGGCCGCAGGTTGTCGTTGAACGTGTCGGTGAAGCCCCAGCCGCCCCAGTTGATGACGCCTTTGCGGGACAGCTCGTCGTGGAAGGCCGGCTCGTTGGTGTTGCTCGCGTAAAACAGCGCGAAAGGCTTGTACTTCGACGCGAGGCTGTCCGCCTCGCTGCGGAAGCATGAGTCGACCGGCGGCGCGATGTCGCAGGTGCCGTGCACATAGATGGGGTCGATCTTGCGGCCGTAGAGCTGGTAGTGCTTGCTGATCCAGTCGGCGACGAGCAGGAACTGCTGTTTTTCGACGTTCGGGTCGGTGTAGGTGCCGGTCTCGCGCAGGATTGCGTCGACCGCCGCGTTGTCCTTGGGCCGATACATGATGACCCGGATCGTCTTCGCGGTGACGCCTTGCCAGGTGGCGCCGCCGTTGTCACCGCCGGCCCAGGTCGCGACACACGGCGGATGCTCGTTGAGCACGGTGATGCAGAACGGCTTGCCGGTCGTCGAGCCACTGGCCGGCGCAGAGACACCGCTGCGTGCGGCTGCAGTGCCGCCGCCGGTGGACGTCGTACCCGTCGACGTCGAGCCGCCGCCGCCCGCTGCGGGAAGGCCGCCACCGCCGGGCGTGGTGGCACCCGGCGCTGCGGACGACCCGCCGATGGTCGGCGCGGCGCCCGGGGCGACGGCACCGGACGAGGACGAGGTTGCCGGCGCGCCGGTGAACTGACCACCGATCGGTCCGTTGGCCGACGACGACTGTCGCGACGGTGCGACGACCACCAGCACGATCTGCGCCATCACCAGAGCGGCGAACGGGGCGTAGCGGCGAAGAGCGGTCACGTCATCAGCCTTTCGACAAGTTCGAAGACGGCTTGCTCAGCCGCCTCAACTGACATCTCGAGGTCACGGCGCAGCGACTCCCAGGTCGACCAGCCGGTCGCCACTTGAAGCGCGGCAAACGTCGCGTCACGCCGGTCCGCCGGCAGCGCGTCAAGCTCACGTCCGAGGACGCGCGTCAGCTGGTCGCGAGCGGCGCTCAGCAGCCGGTCACGGTTGCGACGAATCTGCGGTGAGAACGGTTCTTGCAACATCGCTGCCCGCCACACAGGTGCGAGCGCCTCATACATCCGCCCGCGTTGGACGACGAGCTCCTGCAGCCGCCTCGGAAGCGCGGCGTTCGTGTCAATCGGTATGACATAGCGCATCGCGATCTCGTAATCGCGCCGCCCGGCCTCGACCAGCAGCGTCTCCAGATCGGTGAAGTGCTGCCACACGGTGCGCAGTGAAACGCCGGCTCGCTCTGCCACGCGGGGAGCGGTGGGTCTCAGGTCCCCGTCGTGATGCAGCGAGCGCAGGGCGTCAACGATGGCACGGCGAGTCCGGGCGGACCGGGCAAGCCGGCCGTCCTGTCGCAGTGTTGCTGCCTCCGTTGACGTCACCTCAGCCTTATAGCACTCTGCGTGCAATCTCTGATACGGAGGTTTTCGCCTCCCGTAACCATGGAGTTTCGATGTCTTGGCCTGATCCGACCCGCCTGCGCTGGACTCCTACCCTGCGCGTCCCCTCTGATGACGGCACCGAGATCGCGGTCGAAATCCTCGGCGATGGGCATCCCGGCCCGACGTTGGTGTTCGCGCACGGCTGGACGTTCTCGAGTCGCTCCTGGCATTACCAGCGGATGCTCGCCGAGCGCTTCCGGCTGGTCCTGATGGACCACCGCGACCACGGCGAGTCCGGAACCGGTCCGCGCGAGAACCGCACGGTCGACCAGATCGGCCGCGACCTCGCCGCGGTGCTCGATGCCACTTGCGCTGACCGACAGGTGGTGCTCGTCGGGCACTCGATGGGCGGTATGACGATCATGTCGCTCGCCGCTCAGCAGCCGGAACGCTTCGGCGGCCAAGTGAAAGCAGTCGCGCTGGTCGACACGAGTGGTCGGCGCGAGCCGGAGTACGAGTTCGGGTTGCGTGGGCCATTGGCCAAGGCGTTCCTCGGCCAATGGAAGTCCGCGCTCGCGCTGATGGTGTCCGACCCGGAGAAAGCGGAGCGGGCGCGCCGGTCGGGGTCGGCCGTCTCGATCCGGATCAGTCGCTTCCTCAACCTCGGCCGCGGTGCCGACAAGCGGCTCGGGCGCTTCACCGAGGCGATGTCGGCAGGGACCAAGGCACAGGTGGTCGGCGACTTCTGGCTCACGCTCGACACGCACGACAAGCTCGACGCGTTGAAGGTGCTCGCGGACATCCCGACGCTGGTCATCGTCGGCGACCGCGACCGGCTCACGCCACCGGAGAACGCGCGCAAGATGGCCGCCGCCATACCGGGCTCGAAGCTGCTGGAGCTCCACGGCGCCGGGCATTGCACGATGCTCGAGCAGCCCGAGGCCGTCAACGCCGCGCTCACGGAACTCGCGAGCGGGCTATGAGCGATCACAGAGTCGTGGTCATTGGCGCAGGGTTCGGCGGGATCGGTATGTCGATCAAGCTCGCCGAGCAGGGCGTCGAGCACGTCATCCTCGAAAAGCTCGACGACGTCGGCGGGACGTGGCTGTCGAACAAGTACCCCGGGTGCCGTTGCGACGTGCCTTCGCACCTCTACTCATTCTCGTTCGCCCTCAATCCCGACTGGTCGGACAGCTATTCGCTGCAGCCGGAGATCTGGCGCTACTTGAAGAAGGTCGCGCAGGATCACCGCGTCATCGAGCGCGTCCGGTTCGCCTGCAAGGTCGACGCCGCGCGGTGGGACGAGCACGAGAAGCACTGGGCGCTCGACACCTCGGACGGTCCTCTCACCTGCGACGTGCTTATCGCCGCACACGGCTTCCTGTCCGAGCCCTCGATCCCGCACTTCGAGGGGATCGAGACGTTCACCGGTCAGGTCATGCACTCGGCGCAGTGGGACCCGTCATACGACGTCAGCGGCAACCGGGTGGGCATCATCGGCACCGGCGCATCCGCCGTCCAGATCGTGCCCGAGATCGCCGAGACAGCCGCGCACCTGACCGTCTTTCAGCGCACTGCGGCGTGGATCCTGCCGCACCGCGGGCGAACGATTCACCCGTGGGAGCGCGCGCTCTATCGCCGCATTCCGCGGGCTCAGCGCGCAGTGCGCGGCTTCCACTACTGGTCGGCCGAGTTCCTCGCCGTTCCGGCGTTGATGAACCCGGAACGTGGACGGTTGCTCAAGAAGATGGCGAAGCAGCACCTCGAGAAGCAAGTGGCCGACCCCGAGCTCCGCGCCAAGCTGACGCCGACGTTCACTCCCGGCTGCAAACGGTTGACGCCCTCGAACGAATACCTGCCCGCGATCGCGGCACCGACGACGACGCTTGTGACGTCAGGCATCGACCACGTCGTGCCCGCAGGGATCGTCACAAAGGACGGCGTCACGCACAACCTCGACGTCATCATCCTCGCGACCGGGTTCCGCGTCACCGACAACACATTCCCCGAGATCATCATCGGCCGGAATGGCCGCACGATGCGTGACACGTGGGACACGACAGGGATGGGTGGCTACAACGGCACGACGTTTGCCGGGTTCCCCAACCTCTTCATGCTGGCGGGGCCCAATACCGGGATCGGCCACACGTCGCTGGTTTACATGATCGAGGCGCAGTTCCCCTACATCCTGCAGGCGCTTGAGCTGATGGACGAACGCGGGATCGTCGAGCTCGACGTCCGGCCTGACGTGCAAGCGGCATACAACGAGATGCTGCAACGCAAGCTGGCACTGACCGTGTGGAACACCGGCGGATGCTCGAGCTGGTACCTCGACAAGAACGGCCACAACTCGACGATCTGGCCGGACTTCACGTTCAAGTTCGCGCGCCGGCTGCGCCGCTTCGACCTCGAGTCCTACTACCAGGAGCTCGCGCCGCAGCAGCGACCGTCACACTTGGCGGTCGTATGACGACCATGCGCGCCGCCCGCTTCGACGCGGAGGCAAAGCGGCTGACGGTCGAGACGGTGCCGATCCCGGAGATCGCGCCGCACGAAGTGCTCGTACGCGTGCAGGCTTGCGGGGTTTGCCTGTCCGACATACATCTCATCGACGGATCCCTGCCCGGTCCCCTGCCGGTCGTGACACCTGGTCACGAGCCGGCCGGCGTGATCGAGGCAGTCGGCACGGCCGTGCCCGTGTGGCAGCCCGGACAGCGCGTCGTCATGGCCGCGGGCCGGCCATGTCTGGCCTGCGCGAACTGCGCCGGTGGTCGCAGCGAGCGTTGTCTGAACGGTCAGATCATGGGCTTCAACTACGACGGGGCGTGGGCGGAGTACGTCGTCGTTCCGTATGGCGCCCTGACGTCGGTGCCCGACTCGGTGCCGATCGAGCAGGCGGCGATCCTGGCGGACGCGGTGTCGACGCCGTACGCGGCCATCACCGACCGCGCCGACGTGCAGCCCGGTGAGGCTGTCGGCATCTGGGGAGTCGGCGGGCTCGGCATTCACGCGGTCAAGGTCGCGCGCATGATCGGCGCTGCACCGATCGTCGCCCTCGACCCGTTGCCCGAAGCACGCGAGCGAGCGTTGAAGGCCGGCGCCGATGTCGCGATCGACCCGCGACTTGACGACGCTGTCGCGCAAGTGCGCGCGGTGACCGGCGGCGTCGGCCTCGACGCAGCCTTCGACATCGTCGGCTCGGCCTCGATCATCGCGCAGGCCGAGCAATGCCTCGCCGGTCGCGGCCGGCTCGTGATGGTCGGCATCTCCTGGGAGCCGACGTCGTTAGGGCCGGGCGTGCTCTTTTCCGTGCAGTCGCAGACGCTGATGGGCCATCTCGGCTATCGCAAGGAGCACCTCGACACCTTGGTGCGACTTGTCGAGCTTGGCCGACTCGATGTCAGCGACTCGATCAGCGCCGTACTCCCGCTGGACGACATCGTCGACGCGGTCGACCAGTTGGCGACGAAGCGCGGCAACCCGATCCGGTTGGTGATCAAGCCGTAGGCGTGTCACCCGCGCGGGGTGATGTGTCCCGGCTCGCGCGGGTCGACCGTCTTCGTCGTGGCCTGGTTGCAGCGGCGCTACCGCGGCTCCGTGCTCGAAGAGTTCGTCAACCGCCTGCGGGAGCAGCAGTTCACCACCACCGTCATGCTGTTCGGGTCGCTGTTCCTGCTGTCCGCGCTTCCGCTCGTGATTTTGCTGAACTCGTTCGCGAACCGACGGACCGATGACGATCTCACTCGACATCTCGGTCTCAACGGGCGCGCACGGCATGTCGTGGACGGACTTTTCACGTCGGGGCACCCGGTCTTCTCGTCGGTCGTCCTGGCGCTGATCTTCGCGGTCGGGGGAACCGTCAGCGTCGCCGGGGCCGTGCAAGCCATCTATGAGCGAACCTTTCGTCGGCCGCACCTGGGGCGCTGGAACGTGCCCCGGCTGCTCATCTGGGCAGCTGGTCTGCTCGCGTGGTTAGCGACGGACGGGACGATCAGCGCCGGCACCCGGAAGCTCACTGACGGGCTCGCTGTCGACGGCATCGCTGTGTTCGGTGTGACGACCCTGTTCTTCTGGTGGTCGATGCGCTTCTTGCTGGCCGCCTGCGTCCGCTGGCGCGATCTCCTCGGCCCGGCCCTCGTCACGGCGACGTTCTGGATCGGGCTGGAGGCGTTCTCCGCCGTGTACTTCTCCTCGACCATCAGCTCCGACAGCAACGTCTACGGCAGCATTGGCGTCGTGTTCAGCTTGCTCACGTGGTTCACCGCGATCGCCGCGGTGGTCATCCTCGGCGCCGTCACCGGCGACATCGTGCAGACCCGACTGGTCGCGCGGCACGCGCGCCGACACCCCTCCCCGCGACAGCTGTCGCGGTCGACTGTCGAGTCGCGCGATCAGGTCACCGGCGGGTGAGCCGTTGCTTGGCGGAGGCGCCGGGCCATGCCGGCGAGGAGCTTGCGGGACAGGCCCGGTACGTCGTCGATCGCCGCGTAGAACTCGCGGCTCGACAGCAGGACCGTCTGCGTGTCGCCTAACGCGGTCACCGTCGCCGTACGCGGGCCCGGGTCGAGGAGTGCCTGTTCACCGACGTAGGCGCCAGGGCCGAGCTTGGCGAGCGTTTCGCCGCCGCTGGTGACGCCGACCTCGCCGTCGATGATCGCGTAGAACTCGTGGCCGGGCTCGCCTTCCTTCATGAGGACGTCTCCGGCGCGAAAGTCGACGATCTCGGCGTGCTTGGCCAGCCGGTCGAGCTCCTTGTCGGTGCAGGCGGAGAACAGCGCCACGTTCGCGAGCAACCGCTGCCGGTCATGCTTGCCGGACATACCCGATCCCTTCGGAGGGAACTGCCGAACCGGTGTTCGACGCTTCAGTCTGAACATCCCGCCTTGTCCCTGTCATCGGGGGTTCGCGATCGCTGGGAGCGGGAAGACACTGTGATATCTGTCACCGTTCCATGTGACACCATTTGACGTTAGATTAGGCACCAGGACGACTCCCCTCAACGGAGGTCGCCATGCTGCCCTCGACCGGAGGTCGACAGATGGATGCAGTGCTCGCAGCCGGCTTTGCCCCCGCCCGTGGTTTCCCGCCCAACCAGGTGATCCCCGCGACGATCGTCGCGGTGCTGCTCACCGTGGGCGTGGTCTACGGCGCGGTGCGCTATCGCCAAGGCCGATTCGCCGGACTCGAGCGAGTGGCGGCTGCGGTCGAGCGGAACAGCGGGCTGCCGGCCTGGGCGGCGCTGCCATCGCTGGTGACGTCGATCAGCCTGCTGATCGCGGTGTTCGGCTTCTACTGGGATGTCGCCTGGCACATCGACCGCGGGCGCGACAACGGGCCGTTCTCCACGCCCGCCCACTACCCGATCATCATCGGGCTCCTCGGCATCGCGATCGCGGGTGTCCTCGCGGTCGTGCTCGACAAGGACGACCACGACGAAGGCGTAAAGATCCGGCCGGGTTGGCGAGTCAGCGTCGGCGGCGGGCTGCTGTTGCTGTGCGGTGTCGTCGCGCTCGCCGGCTTCCCGCTCGACGACCTGTGGCACACGCTGTTCGGCCAGGACGTCACCTTGTGGGGGCCGACCCACATCCAGATGATCGGCGGCGCGTCGCTCGCGACGTTGGCGACATGGATCCTGACCGAAGAAGGCGCACGCCGCAGCGGGGGCGCACGCGAGGTCGCGGCCCGCAAGGGCGGCGGGCTTGGACTTCTCATCCGCCGCTCGACGGTCATCTCAGCGGGCGCATTTCTGCTAGGGCTTTCGACGCTGCAGGGCGAGTTCGACTTCGGCGTCCCGCAGTTCCGGATGGTCTACCAGCCGATCCTCATCATGCTGGCCGCGGGCATCGGCCTCGTCTGCGCACGCGTCCGCGCCGGCCGCGGCGGCGCGCTCGGTGCCGCCCTGTTCTTCCTCGTCATGCGCGCCGGCTTGTCGCTGATCATCGTCGGGTTGGGCCGCAGCACGTTGCACTTCCCGCTCTACCTCGCCGAAGCGGTCCTGGTCGAGCTCGCAGCTCTCGTCGTGAGCACGCGCAAGCAGGTCACGTTCGGCCTCGTGTGCGGTGTGCTGATCGGCACCGTCGGGCTCGCGGCCGAGTGGGCGTGGACCCATGTGTGGATGCCGTTGCCGTGGCCGTCGGCGCTCTGGCCGGAAGGCGCGATCCTCGGATTCGTCGCCGCCGTTGCCGGTGGTGCACTCGGTGGCTTGGCCGGTCGCGCGTTGCTTCCGGTCGAGGCAGAACGTCAACGGTCACCACGGTTCGTCGTACCCCTTGCCTGGGCCGGCGTCCTTGCGGTGATCGCGATTGCGATGCCGATGAGCGCCCACAGTGGTTACAAGGCCAGCGTGACGTTGACCGATGCGACCCCCGCGCCGAACCGCACCGTGACGGCAGAGGTGCGCGTCGAGCCGCCGCAGGCCGCGGACAACGCGACATGGTTCAACCTGCTGTCGTGGCAGGGCGGCACCGGGACCTACAACGGCCAGATCACCGGCCAGTGGGTCGTGCCGCTGCACGAGGTGTCGCCCGGCGTATGGCGCTCGACCACACCCGTGCCGGTCTACGGCAAGTGGAAGACGCTCTTGCGGCTCGGCACGATCAGCAGCCTGCAGGCAGTGCCGATCTATCTGCCCGCTGACCCGGCCATCCCGGCCAAGGGTGTGCCGGCGCTCGCCTCGTTCACTCGCTCCTTCGTGCCGGACAAGCAGATCGTCCAGCGCGAAGCCGTCGGCGGCTCGGTGAACCTCCAGCGCGCCGCGTACGCGGCACTCGCGCTGCTCGGCCTGATCTGGATCGCCGCGATGTCGTTCGGCCTCCGCAAGATCGACCGCCGACCCGAAGTTGATCATGGGGGTAACCGGCCAACACGCCGGCGTGTCGCCGTGTCAACCCCATGATCATCGCGTTCTAGGCGCCGGTTGCCTTTACCAAGTCCGACAGCGCGTCGTTCACGTGAGTGAGCAGCCGCTGCAGGTGCGGGACGCTGCGCCGGCAGCCGGTGAGGCCGAACTCCATGTTGTCGACGTAGCTCGTGACCGTGATGTTGAGCGCCTGGTACATCGTCGGGATCGACAACGGATAGACACCGGTCAGCCGTGCGCCATTGAAGTAGAGCGGCTGCCGCGGCCCGGGCACGTTCGAGATGATGAGGTTGAACGGCGGCGGCATCAGCTGAGCGATACCGCCGGGGGCCATCGACAACGTGAGCGGCCCCATCATCAGCGCACTGATGGCGCTCGCCTGTACCTGGTTGAGACCGGAGAACAACCGCTTGCCGAGCTGCATCGATTCGTGAATCGCCGCCAACCGATCCCCTGGGTTGTCGACATCGGTCGAGAGGTTGCACAGGATCGTGCCGACGGCGTTGCCCGACTCCTCACCGTCGTCCTCGCGCCGCAGCGACACCGGCGTCATCGCGACCAGCGGCGCGTCCGGCAACGCACCGAGCTCCAAGAGGTAGGCCCGCAGCGCGCCCGAGCACATCGCGAGCACGACGTCGTTGATCGTCGTCCCCGAGGCCTTGCCGACGGCGCGGATCTGGTCGATCGACCACGACTGCGCGGCGAATCGGCGCGCGCCGGTGATCGGGACGTTGAGCATGCTCTTCGGCGCCTGCATCGGCAGCAGCCGCTGGTGTTCCCGCAACGCCTCGTTCGCGAGGCGGGCGACGATGGGCGTCATACGCACCAGATCGGTGACCCCTCGCACGGCCATACCCGGCAGCCCGAGCAGGCCGGCACCGCCGCCATGCGGTCGCCGCGATCGCGGCCGCGGCGACCAGAACGCCTCAGTGCGTTCGTCGGCGGTGGTGCTCAGCGAACGCTGGAGCAGGCGCAAGCCGGAGACGCCGTCCATCAGCGCGTGATGCATCTTCGTGTAGACGGCGAAGCGGTTGCCCTCAAGGCCCTCGATGACGTGCATCTCCCAGAGCGGCCGCTGCCGGTCGAGGAGAGACCCGTGCAACCGGGACGTGAGCGCGAGCAGCTCGCGCACCCGGCCAGGGGCGGGCAGCGCCGAGTGCCGCACGTGGTGCTCGAGATCGATGTCATCGTCTTCGGTCCACGCCCACTGGCCGAGCGTCGCCAGCGACCGGTAGGGCCGGCGCCGGAACAGCGGCGCGACGTCGACCGCCGTCAACATCTCCTCATAGGTCTCGCGTATGAGGGTGCTGTCGGCGCCGTCGGGCAGGTCGAACAGTTGCAGCGAGCCGACATGCATCGGCTGCTCGCGGGACTCCGGGATGATGAACAACGAGTCCGTGGGTGACATCAGCGGCATGATCAACAGTCTCCCCCATATCAGGACCAATCCGCTCGGGTCCTACAGTCCGGCCATGGCAGATACCCAGACCGGCAACCTTCCCCGTACGGCGCATAAGTACCTCGAGCCGCTGCACACCACGGTGTACTTCGTGCCGGAGGGCGGGGAACGCTACGAGGCTGCCGGGGTGCGCGGCGGCATGCGCGGCTATTTCGCCAGCCGGTCGGCGGCCCTCGGCATCGTCCCGGCCGAGGTCGTCATCGCGACCTTCTACAACTTCTCCCCGGCACTCGTGCGCAAGGCGATCCCGTCGTGCTGGGAGAACACGACGCCGGAGGCGATGCTCGCCGCCCGCCTTGACGTCGTCGACGCGTCCTGGCAGCGCATGCTCGGTGAGGCGGTCCTCAAGTCCGACGAGATGACCGAGGCGGCGGCGTTGGCGCGCGAGGCCGCTACTGCCATCGCCGACGAGATCGAGGGCCGCCCGCTGTATGCCGCCCACGCCTCGCTCCCCTGGCCGGAGCCGGAGCATCTGCAGCTCTGGCACGCCACGACTCTCCTGCGCGAACATCGCGGCGACGGCCACCTCGCCGCACTCGTCCTCGCCGGCCTCTCCGGGCTGGAGGCATCGGTGTCCTACGTCACCTACGGCAGCGCGATGAACGAGGAGCTGCAGCGGTCGACGCGCGGCTACAGCGAGGAAGAATGGGCGCAGGGCAAGCTCGACCTTCGCGACAAAGGCGTCTTCGATGCCGACAACAACTTCACCGACTTCGGCCGGCGCCAACGCGAGGACATGGAAGCGCAGACTGATGCCGCGGCTGCCACGCCATACCGTCATCTCGGCGAAGAACGCACCGCGCGCCTGATCGAGTTGGTGCGGCCGTGGAGCCGTTCGATGATGAAGCAGATCTTCGGCTGAGGCAGGGACGATGAGATTCGACGGCAAGGTCGCTTGGGTCACCGGCGGCGCGAACGGATTCGGCGCGGGTGTCGCACGACGGTTGGCCGGGCTCGGCGCAACGGTCGCCATCAGCGACATCGACGCGGGCAACGGTCAGCTGGTGGCGAAGGAGATCGGCGGAACGTTCGTCGAATGTGACGTGACGTCGTACGACGCCAACGTTGCCGCGGTCCGGCAGGTGGTCAGCGACCACGGCAAGCTCGACATCGCATTTCTCAATGCGGGCATCGCCACCGCGATGGGCCTGGCCGAGGACTTCGACCCCGTGGTCTACCGGCGCGCTATGGCCGTGAACTTGGACGGCGTCGCGTTCGGGATGCACGCCGCGATCACGGCGATGGGCGAGCGCGGCGGTCAGATCGTGGCGACCGCGAGCCTCGCCGGGTTGACCGCGACGGCGTTCGACCCGATCTACGGAGCGAACAAGCACGGCGTCGTCGGGCTCGTGCGGGCTGCGGGTGCCCGCTACGTCAACGACGGGATCTTCATCAACGCCGTCTGTCCGGGTTTTGCCGACACCAACATCGTCAGCGCCGAAGCGCGCGAATCGTTGTCGAACCTCGGCATCCCGCTGCTGCCGGTGGAGCGCGTCGTCGATGCGTTCATCGCGGCGATCACCAGCGGCGAGTCGGGTCAGTGCTGGTTCATCCAGGTCGGCCGCGACATCGAGCCGTTCCGTTTCCGCGGCCTACCCGGACCGCGCGACGAGACCGGCGAGCGCGTCTCCGACCGAGCCGGCGACGTCCAAGCGACCCTGACGGAGCGCCGCACCCATTAGGCCGCGCGGTGGCGGCCGCGCGGGGCGCGCGGCATTGCGGTGAGGGCGAGGCCGGCGCACGCGGCCGCTCCGGCGAGGAGCGTCATCTGCAGCAGCGGCGGGCCCGTGAACGGCAAGTGCGTGGGGGTCGGCGGGTGTGCGTGCGGCTGCGCGGGCTTGTGTGTCTTCTGCGGCTTGGGGGCGACCGTCGGCTTCTTGGGCGGGGCGGTCTTCGCGGGCGACGAGACCTGGCCGGGAGTCACGCGGAAGTTGGCGATGTATGTCGACAGCGAGCCCACGAAGAGCGAATAGCGGCCGGGCAGGGCGTCATACTTCGTGCCGGCCTTGGGCGTGCCGCCGTCCTGCGAACAGGTGCCTCGGCTGCCCACCGTGAACGAGCCGCGGACCGCACCTGACAACGTGTCCAGCGCGATGCGCAGACCCTTCGCCGGCAGGATCAGCTCACAGCCCTGCGGGAACCGGCTCGATGAGGGGAACTCGCCGGTCAGCCCGTAGAACGGCTGGTTGTGCCATGCCTCGTTGTACTTGTTGATCTGATCGTGCGGGACGGTTCCGTGGAAGCGCACGTGCGTGCCGACCGGTCCGTTCAACGGCGTCACGACGAGACACGGCGTCGTCGGGTCACCCTCCCAGTGGCGACAGTGCGCGCGAGCGGCGTTGGCGGCCACGGCGGGTGCCGCCACCGCCATGATCGTCACGAGGGCGCCCGCCGCCCAAAATCGCCGCATTCCCAAAGGATCTCATGGTGAGGCGGTTGTTACTTTGCCGCGCTCAACGACTCGCGACCATCGGCGCGGCGTCGTGAGTGCCGGTCCGCGGCCACGGTATTCGGTCCCGGCTCGGTGTAACCACCGCCGTCGTCACCTGACAGTTGCGCAACGTCTCGAGCGCGAGCAACAAGCGCCGGTCAGGCCGCGACCGGCGCCGTCCCCGGACGAAGCGCAGCGCGACGATCAGCCAAACCATCGCCACGACAAGCCACAACACGCGCGCCATGCGACATGCGTCGGATATTTCCGCAGCGGATCTTGAAGAGGCCAGCCACATTTCACCAGTTCAGCCCAACGCATAGCGATGCCACATTGCTCAGGAGGCGAGGGCTATGTCGAAGCGGCGGCGGCGCAACGTGAACGTGTCGAACACGATCGGCGGGGCGACTGCTGATGGCGGCGTCCGGTAGTGGGTCACTGTCATCGTCGTCATGCCACCGCGCTGGCCGGGATCGACGTCGCACACTGCGAAGCCGTAGGGATAGGCGTCGTCGCGCACCGCCGACCAGTCCGACGGCTCGTTCTCCGACGTCGACTTGCCGGTGATCACCTTCGCCTGCCCGCCGCCCGGCCGGGAGCCGGAGAACACGTTCGACGGCAGCGCCGTGCCACCGCCACCGAGCGTCAGGTGCACGGTCCCGTGCGCGCTGTCGACCTCGTCAGTGTCGTGACTCGCCCCCGCCGGCCGCTTCGTCGAGCTGCCCTTCGTCGAACAGCGGCACGAACTGCTCACGGATCCCGAGGTCGCAACCGTTGCCGCTTTCCGACGACGAGACCGCGAGCTGGTGCATGCAGACGACGATCCAGTCGACGTCCAGGTTGGCGCGCGCACAACGCCGCGGACGGGCCGGCGCCGGAATACTTGACGAGTCAAATATCTTGAACGTGACATGCCAGCAGTCACCGTCACCGACATCAGCAGCCTCGAGCGGATCCCGGCGCCGGGCCCAGAGACGAAGCAGCGCAGCGTGCGCTCCGTCACCACCGCGCCGAAGGGGTTCGAGGGTGAGGGATTCCCGGTACGACGGGCCTTCGCGGGTGTCGATCTGGCCCACCTGGACCCGTTCGTGCACCTCGACCAGATGGGTGAAGTCAACTACGCGCCGGGCGAGCCGAAGGGCACGTCGTGGCATCCGCACCGAGGCTTCGAGACGGTTACCTATCTGATTGACGGCACGTTCGAGCATCAGGACTCGAACGGCGGCGGCGGGGTGATCACCAACGGCGACACCCAGTGGATGACCGCAGGTCAGGGCATCTTGCACATCGAGAAGCCGCCGGAGTCGCTCGTGGTGTCGGGCGGCCTGTTCCACGGCCTGCAACTGTGGGTCAACCTGCCGCGGGCGCAGAAGTGGGTCGCGCCGCGCTATCAGGACCTGCGCGGCAACAGCGTCGCGCTGCTGGCCTCGCCCGATGGAGGCACGCTCGTGCGCGTCATCGCCGGCGATGTGGCCGACCAGCAGGGGCCCGGGTCGACATACACGCCGATGACGATGCTGCACGCGACGATTGCGCCGGGGGCACAACTCGAGCTCCCGTGGCGACATGACTTCAACGCACTTGCTTATGTCCTTGCCGGCGACGGTTACGTCGGCGCCGAGCGCCGTCCGGTCCGGACCGGCGAGCTTGCGGTGTATGGCGCGTCCGGTGACGTGATCACCATCGGGGCTGCGGAACAGCAGGACAGCCGGCAGCCGAACCTCGAAGTGGTTGTCCTCGGTGGCCAGCCGATCCGCGAGCCGGTCGCCTGGGGCGGACCGTTCGTCATGAACACGAAGCAGGAAGTGCTGGACGCGTTCGAAGACTTCCAGAAGGGCAAGCTGGGAACCATCCCGGCGCAGCGCAACTAAATTTCGTGGGCTGCAGTCGGGGGGAATGATCGGGTCGTGGGCGACTTCGATGACGTGACCGAGGTGCTGGACTATCCGATGTTCGTCGTGACAACGGCCAGCGACGGGCGCGCCGCGGGATGCCTGGCCGGATTCGCGACACAGATCAGCATCGACCCGCCGCGCTTTCTGGTCGGGTTGTCAGTCAACAACCACACGTATCGGGTGGCGCTCGACGCGCCGCGGCTCGTCATCCATCTGCTTGACGCCGACTCGATGGAGCTGGCGCGGCTATTCGGCGAGAAGACGGGCGACGACATCGACAAGTTCGCGCGGTGCTCGTGGCATCCCGGGCCCGACGACATCCCCGTGCTGGACGAGGCCGCTGCCTGGTTCTCCGGCCGGCCGTTCAAGCGCGTCGACGCCGGCGACCACACCGCGTTTCTCATCGACGTCGACAGCGCCGAAGTCCGGGGTGGATCGACCCGGCTCTTGCGACTGTCAGACGTGGCCGACTTCCACCCCGGCCACGAAGCCTGACGCCAAGCAGCATCGCCGCGCGAATTGTCCGGCGCACAGTGCGTTATAGCGCTCTGTGAGCCGACACTTCACGATCACCGGCTAAGACCGGCCCAGAAGGGCCGCTTGAGTGTCGGACTCGACGTTGTCGTATGGCATCGAGTCGCCGATGAGATCGACGCGCTGCAGCGCCGCGCGCACCTTCCCGACGTATGACGCCGCCGTCGGCGGCAACGCGGTCGGGTCGGCGTAGAGCAACGGTCCCGGAGCGATCGCCAGTCGCGCAGCCGCAACAAGTCCCGACACCACGGACGTCGGGCTCACCACGGCAGCAAAGCGCGGTGCGCCGAACCACCGCGACGCGGCCGCGGCCGCGATGTCACTGGGCGCGGCACCAGTCACGGCACGAGCCGACGGGTCGGCGGCGGCAGCGGCAGCGCCCACCGCGATGCGCGTCACCTTCGGATGTCCACGCAACCAGGCAACCGTCTCCGGCGCTTGCGCTCCGTTCGCTGTCAGCAACAAAACACCGTGTTTGTGCGCCGCAATCACGCCGGCCACCCACGCCGACGTGATGTCGCTCGCATCGACCTCGACCGCCGTGCCGACGTCATGCACTCGCCCGATCGTCCGCGCCACTGAACGCGCGACCGCGGCAGGCGTTGCCCCATCGCGACGAACCACGCGATAGCCAAGGTCGTGGATCGCCGTACGCACGTCGTCGGAGATCACTGACACCGGACCGAGCAGATAGACCGTGCCACCGGCCGGTAGGACTCGACGCAACTCGGTTCGCGTCACCGCCGGGACGGACGTTCGCGACGTCAACAGCACGGACGCATGCGTGGCATCAGCCAGCGCCGCGGCAGCGAAACCATCGGACACCGCGCCCTGCTTGCGCACGAGCACGACAGCTTTCGCGCGACCGTCACTGAACGTCGCTTGTGACGACGCAACCGCGAGCGCGGCACCGCTGTCACCCTCCAGCCGGGCAACCTTGGTCGTGACTGTCGTCGGCCAGCCCGGCCCGACGCTGCTCAGCGCTGTCACCGTCGCCCTGTAGTCGGTCTTCGGGTCGAGCCCACTCACCGTCGCGGTCCGCGCGTTCGCTGCGACGGTCGTCGATGCACCGCCCGGCTGCATGACCACGCGATAGCCGGACACCGATGCGCCGCTGCTCGACGGCGGCTGCCAGCCCACCGTCGCCGCCCCCGCGGACAACGTCGCGGTGACCTCCGTCGGTGCAGCCGGCGGAGGTATGACGGTGAACCACTCACTGCGCAACCCGAACGCGAAGCGGAAGTCCGTGCCGGTCAGCGTGACCGTGCCTGAGCTGCCACGCAGCTCGACGCTCGTGACACGTCCACCCCACTGCCCATGCCCGTCCCGACCGGTGATCGCAACCGTTCGCAGCGTGCCGATCTGTTTGCCATACGCATTCGCGATCGTCGACGCCGGAACTGACGTCGACCAGCTGTGCACCGAGCTCGGGATCAGTCCGTCATACGGGTCTTGCTTCGCCGGCAGATACGGCTGGCCGCCGTACACGGTCCAGCCGCCGTTGGACGACGAGAACTGCGTGAACGCGGGACCGGAGTCGCCCGCATCGAGGATGACACCGGTCTGCGCATCGACGTCCTCGGTCGCCTTGATCGCGTTCGTGGTCGACGCGGCTTCGTGACTCGCACCGATGTACATCTGGTCGCGGGTGTCGTCATAGACGTCGTAGTAGGGCTTGTTCTTCGGGTGCGCCATCTCATACGCGGCATACGTGCGCGCGGCGACAGCCTGCGCCTGAAGCGCAGCGGGCGTCCACGACGACGGCATCTCGCTCGGCACGACCGACCGCAAGTACATGTCGATCGGCACGACATTCACCACATAGATGCGCGTCCCGGTGAAGGCGGCGCGAAGGTCACCCCGGTACGGCGCCACAGCGCCGCCACGGACCAGGTCGGTGATCCCACCGCCGTCGAACGTGATGCTGCCGTTCATCGGCTTGGACCACGCCGGGGCGCACCCGCTCAGAGTGGAAGCAGCCCAGGTGGTGCCATCGGTGCTGGATTGAATCCGCATCGCAGCACCGCTGGCGGTCGTGATCACCCGCGCCCGCCATTGCTCGACCGGCGTCTTGCCGTCGTCGAGCGAGTCAGGCAGCACACATGGCGGTACGCCGTCGGCAGTCGTCGTGACGGTGAGCTTCGCCCCACCGCGCGGCGCGACCGGGAGCTGACCGGCCTGCGTCCCGTGCAGGAGCACGCGGACGTTACTGGCGAGGGGCAGCCCCGTCGGGGTTGTACCCGGGTAATAGAACGACACGATCTGGTCGTAGGTCAGCCCTTTGACCTTGGCGGCCCCGTACGCGCCGTACTGCGACATCCCGTGGCCATGGCCCCAGCCGTGCCCCCGCAGCGCGAAAGTCCCGTTAGGCGGGACCTGGAAGACCTGAGCCGCGGAGCGGGCCTTGGCGGCAGTCGCGGACGGCAGACCGAGCACGCTGACGCCCATCACCAGGGCGCAGGCGATCGCTCCTCGGATCAAGCGCACAAATCACCGTACGGCGGCAGCGCCGGGAATCTGGTGACCCACGCCCTGCCGAGCCTGAAGACGATGCGGCCGAGCCTGAAGGAAGTGTTAAGGAACGGTTGCCTAGCATGGATCGGCGCGGCACCGGCTGACGAGTGCGCGCCCCAAGAGAGGACGGCTGTGTCGGAGCCGGCGACAGAGACTGGTTCGCTGCCCGCGCCGGCGAGACGCCGGAAGCGGCTGCGCCGTGTACTCCTCGCGATCGCTCTCGGGCTAGCGGTCGTCCTCCTGGTCACCGTGGCCGGTGGCGTCCTGCTCTACCGCCACCTCAACGGAAACCTGGCGCACGCGCCGCTGATCGCGGAGCCGCATCACAGCCAGCCGGCGGCCGGACTCGGGCACTCCGAGAACATCCTGCTGATGGGCTCGGACACCCGGGCGTTCAAGGGCGGGTCGAAGTTCGGCGGTGAAGTCGCCGGCGCCCGGTCGGACACCACGATTCTCGTGCACATCGCCGAGGACGGTCAGCACGCGACACTGGTGAGCATCCCGCGCGACACCTACGCGCACATCCCCTCCTGCAAGACCGCATCCGGCGCCTCCAGCCCGGAGTGGAACAAGTTCAACGTCGCGTTCTCGCTCGGTGGCCCGTCGTGCACGATCGCGCTGGTCGAGAATCTCACCCATCTGCGCATCGACCATTTCGTGGTCGTCAACTTCGCCGGGTTCCAGCGGATGGTCGACGCGCTCGGCGGAGTCAACGTCTGCCTGACCCATGCGATTGACGACCCGCACCGGATCAACCCGGCGACAGGTGGCTTCGTTGGCAGCGGCCTGGTGATCAGCGCCGGCCATCACACCCTCGACGGCAAGCAGGCACTCGGGTTCGTGCGTGCCCGCTATGCCGTCGGTGACGGCAGCGACCTCGGCCGCATCAAGAACCAGCAAGTGTTCTTGTCGGCGATGATCCGCAAGGCGACGAGCACCGGCATGCTGCTCCACCCGTTCAGCCTTTACCACTTCCTCGACGCAGCAACGAAATCGATCGAGACCGATCCCGGCTTCGGCCTGCCCCAGCTCAAGGACCTGGCCGGCAAGCTGCACGGGCTCAAGCCCGGCAAGGTCGACCTGCTCACGGTGCCGCTGTCCGACGCGAATGCCTACGTGCCGATCGGCGGCGTCCAGGCGTCGGTCGTCTTCTGGGACAAGCAGCGTGCCGACGACTTGTGGCAAGCGCTCAAGACCGACGGTCCCTTGCCCGGCACTGAGCTGAAGCCGAAGCCGTCGCCGAGCGCAAGCCCGTTGATCGTGGCGCCGAGCGCCATTCACGTGCGCGTTCTGAATGGCACCGGCGAACGCGGGCTCGCCCACAAGGTTGCGTCCGAGCTGTCCAGCCGTGGATTCGTCATCGACGGAGTAGGCGACGCGGAGTCTTCGTCATACACCAACACGGTCGTGCGGTACGGCGTCGACCGCAACGAGTCGTCACAGACGCTGTCAGCATCGGTGCCGGGGTCGGTGCGACAGCAGGACGGGACGCTCGGGACGACGCTGGTGCTCGTTGTCGGCAGCGACTACAACGGCACGCAAGCCGTGACGATCACCACGCCAACGCCGACTCCGTCGGCATCGCTCGATGTCGTCAACGCCGCCCACGACGTATGTACCGCATGACCGTCGCTATGAAGCCGCTCCCCCAGGACCCATGCATCGTCGGGTAGACCACGGGCAGCCAAAGAGCAGCGCGCCACGGGAGCTGGCTGCTCGTCGCGACGCTGCCCGCGATCACGCCGGCGACGTAGCCCACGGGCAACAGCCACCCCCACAGCAGCGGATGCACCGCGATGCCGACAAGTCCCGCGACCGTTCCCACAGTCACGCCGGCGAGCGCGGTTGGCGGTGCGAGATAGCGAAGACTCGCGGTGTCCGGGTATTGCCGCATCACCTCGGCACGCCAACGGCCGTAGTTGAAGTACTGCCGCGCCAACGCCTTGAGCGTCCCGCGGGGCCGATAAGAGACGCGCAGCTCCGGCGTGAACCAGATCAGCCCGCCGTTGCGGCGCAGCCGATAGTTCATCTCCCAGTCCTGCGCGCGAGTGAACGCTTCGTCGTAGCCGCCGACGGCCTGCAGGGCTTCCCGACGGAACACACCCAGGTAAACGGTGTCGACCGATCCTTCGCCACCGCCAACGTGGAACGGCGCGTTGCCGACGCCGAACCGGCTCGTCATCGCACGCGCGACCGCGCGCTCGAAATCGGTCCGGCCCTCTGCCCACATCAGTCCGCCGACGTTGACCGCGCCGGTGCGCTGCATCGCCTCCACGGCGACGCGCAAGTAGTGCGGCGGCAGCTCGGCGTGCCCGTCGACGCGCGCGACGATCGAGCTGCCGGTGAGCGCCAGTGCCTTGTTGAGGCCCTCCGGTGTCCGTCCGGACGGGTTGGGCACGCACTTCACCCGGGGATCGGCGGCGACGAGCTCCGCGGCGACCGCATCGGTCTTGTCCCGCGACGGGCCCAGCGCGATCACGACCTCGATCTCACCCGGGTAGTCCTGGGCGAGCACCGAGCACACCGCCTCGCGCAGGTGCGGCTCCTCGTTGAGAACGGTGAGTACGGCGGAAACCGCCGGCCAGTCCTCCGAGGTGTCAGAAGTGGTGCCCTGCGCGCTATCAGACATTGCGTCGGGAGGGTACGGCACGGGAATCCCGTCAGGCGTGGCGAATCCCGGCGAGCCGTGAGAACTCACCTAATGTGGTCGCCATGACCGGCCCGGACGATCAGGGCCGTCCGGACCCGGGTCAGCGGCAGCTGCCGCCCGAACTCGACCCGCGGCGGGGCCAACGACCCACACCCGGGGGACCTGCGCGACCTGGGCAGCCCGCGGGTCCGGGCGGGCCGAAGCCGCCCAAGCCGCCGAAAAGCCGCCGGCGTCGCATCGTCACCTGGGTGGCGGCCATCGTCGCCGGAGTGGTCCTGGTCACGTCGGTGACGAGCTGGGCGTTCCTGCAGCACCTGCTCAACAGCATCACCCACACCAACGTGTTCGGTGGACTGACCGATCGTCCCGGCGGCGGCGTGAAGGGCGATCTCAACATCCTGCTCGTCGGATCGGACAGCCGCGCCGGGCTCACGAACACGCAGAAGAACCAGTTGCACGTCGGCCACGATGTCGGACAGCGCTCCGACACGATGATCCTGCTGCACATCCCGCGCGGTGGCGGCAAGGCCGTTCTCGTCAGCCTGCCGCGCGACTCGCTCGTCACCATCCCGCGGCACAAGGACGCATCCGGTCACTGGATTGCCGCCGCCCAGAACAAGCTGAACACGTCGTACTCGTTCGGTGGCCCGAAGCTCACGGTGCAGACGATCGAATACAACACGCACGTTCGCATCGACCACTACGTCGAGGTCAACTTCCTCGGATTCGTCAACATCGTCAACGCGCTCGGCGGCGTGACGGTGTGTACGGCGACACCGATCCACGACCCCGTACGACGGTTGCCTACCGGCGGTTTCGGCGGCAGCGGGCTCGAGCTCCCGGCCGGCAAGAGCACGCTCGACGGGACGCGTGCGCTCGAGTATGTGCGTGCGCGCGAATTCGATCCGAGCGCAGACCTCGGCCGCATCCAGCGGCAGCAGAAGTTCATGTCCGCGATGGTGCAGAAGGCGAAGAGCGCAGGCCTGCTGCTCGATCTGCCGCGGCTCTACAGCCTCCTCGGAGCCGTCGGGAAGTCGCTCACGACCGACTCCGACTTCGGCGTCAAACAGCTGAAGGATCTCGCGAGCAACCTGCACAGCATGTCGCCGGCACACGTGGAGTTCTTGACCGTGCCGCTGCTCCCCGGCAGCTTCAACGAAGGCGCAGTCGGCAACGTCGTGAAGTGGGATCCGGTCAAGTCCAAGCGGCTGTTCAAGGACCTGACCGACGACAAACCGGTCACCAAGCCCGGCAAGCAGGCGGGCGTGACGATCCCGCCGGGCAGCATCTCGGTGAAGGTGCTCAACTCGACGTCCAAGAACGGATTCGCGGCCACCGCGGCCAACGATCTTGCACGCATCGGGTTCCAGATCGCGGGCACCGGCAACGCACCGAAGGGCTCCGACGCCGACCACACGATCGTGCGTTACGGACCTGACCGCGCCGACTCGGCGCGCACTGTCGCGGCTGCCATCCCGGGTGCGACGTTGCAGCTCGACAACTCGTTCGGCAGCGGCCTGCAGGTGTTGCTCGGGACGAACTATCAAGGCACTCAACCGGTGCACGTTGTCGCATCCACCCCGAGCGGATCACTCGGTTCGCCGCGAACGGCGGCACAGGACATCTGCTCGTAGTAGGGCAAACCTGGCCCCGTGGCGAGATGTGCCGCGTTTCACCGCTGAACAATCGCGAAGTCGACATACCGTCGTTGCATGCATCGTCGTACGCCGCGTAAAAGTCTTGCCCTTTTAGCCATCGCGGGGGTCGGGCTCGTGGCGTGCGGCGGAGGAAGCCACGACACCGCGGCAACACAAACCACCCCGTCACCTTCGGCTTCCGCCACCGCGACGGTGGCACCCGCTGTCGTCAAGACCTGCCCGCTGACCGGAGTGCCGCCGCGCCCCGGTCAGAAGGTCAACCGCGTCGCGCTTGCCGTCAAGATCGACAACGTCAACGAGGCTCGCCCACAGGCCGGCGTCGACCAGGCCGATGTCGTCGTTGAGGAGACCGTCGAGGGCGGATTGACGCGTTTGATGGCGATCTTCCAGTGCGACCTCCCGTCGACCATCGGGCCGATCCGCTCGGCACGCACTAGCGACGGCGACATCCTGCGACTTCTCAACGGGGCGGTGTTCGCGTTCTCCGGTGCCAACCCGCGGGTCATCCCGCAGGTGCAGGCGACCAGCAACGCCGAGCTCATCTCGTATGACGCGCTCGGTAACACCTACTTCCACCGCGACTACAGCCGACCGGCACCGCACAACGTGTTCTCGTCGGGCGAGACGCTGCTCAACGCCGGGCTCACGCGCGACAAGAAGCTGCGGGCACCCAAGCCGCTGTTCACCTACGGCACCGCCAAGGTGAAGGGATTCCCGGTCAAGACCGTCTCGCTGACGTGGCCGTCGGCGACCGCCACGTGGACCTGGAACGGTTCGATGTGGGAGCGCACGCAGAACGGCACGTCGGACACGCTCACCAACGGCCATCAGGTGACCGCCCGCAACGTCGTGATCATGTCGGTCGCGATCGCGAACACCGGCTTGCACGATGTGCTGGGCAACGCGTCGCCGGACGACGTCGTGACCGGATCCGGCACGGTCTGGGTGCTTCGCGACGGCCATGTGATCAAGGGCACATGGTCGCGTCCGGACCGGGCCAAGCCCATGGTTCTCAAGGACAAATCCGGACACGTCCTGCCACTGCACGCAGGGCGGACGTGGATCGAGCTGCTGCCGCGGCCGCGGGTGCCGGGAACGTCCTCCCGCTAACGCATTCCACGTAGTCGGCAAACCGGAGGGCGTAACCGCCATCTGGCTCCGTCGTTAGGTGAGTGTCCGCACCACCAAGCGCGTCCTCACAGGAGCCGGAAATGCTGCACCTCCCCCGCACCATCACGATGCCGCTGCCGATGCTCGTTGCGACCGGTGCGGGCGAGGCCGAGCTCGACGCGGAACTGCGCTACGACCCGGCTGACCCGTTCGCCGTTTCCCTCGCGATCGGGACTGAGTGCGGCGAGCCCGTCATCTGGACCTTCGCCCGTGACCTGCTCTCGGCGGGCATCGCCGCGCCGTCAGGCGAGGGCGACATCACGATCGAGCCGGACTTCGCCAGTGACCTCGACAGCGACGAGCGCATGCTGCGCATCACGCTCGCGACCGACTGCCTCGCGACGATGCTGACCCCGACCTCGAAGGTCGTGGAGTTCCTCGTCGAGACCTTCACGATCGTCCCGACGGGCAGCGAGCTCGACCGCATCGACTGGGACGCGGAGATCAGCTCGCTCCTCGCCTGAGACTTACTAGAGGCGCTCGGCCTGGTGGCGCTCGGCAAGCTGGCGCACATGCTTCGGCAGCTTGCCGGAGGCCAGATCAGCCACGGTCGTGTTCTCCAGGACTTCGCGGAGACTGCCGCGCACGGCCATCCAGACATCCCGTAACGCCTCGGCCGCGCCCGGATAGCTCAACTGGGACAAGCTCAGGTCGCGGACGTTGGCCAAGGGCCCGTCGACGACGCGGATCACGTCAGCCAGGGCGATCTCAGCCGGCGGACGGCTGAGCATGTAACCGCCTTCCCGACCCCGCACGCTGCGGACGAGCTTGCCGTTGCGGAGCTCGCGCAGGATGCCCAGGAGGAAGTTGAGCGGGATGTCCTGGGCGTTGGCGATGTCCTCCGCCTTGATGGCGCCCTCGTCATGGGTCGCCGCGAGCTCCGCCATCGCGCGGATCGCGTAGTCAGACTTGGCCGAGATTCGCACGTTCTGGAGTCTCCCCCGCCATAGTCGGGACAGGTGGTTCCGGCGCGCGGGCATCGCGGCGGGCCCGCAGCCAGTGGCGCAGGAACACCAGGACGATCCCGACGGCAACCGCGGTCACGCCGGTCGCCACCGAGGGCACGTCGAGCAGCTTCAGGGCCGACGCCAGCAAAACCGCGGCCAGCACCGGGCGCAGCCACGGCGTCGACGTCCGTGACGAGATCTGCGCGCCGAGGAAGACGCCGGGCAGGGCGCCCAGCAGCAGCCACAGCGTGATGCCGAGCTGTACGTCGCCGAAGAACACGTGCGCGAGCGCCGCAGCGCCGACGAGTGGCACCGCCTGGACGAGGTCGGTGCCGACCAGGGAACGGTTGGACAGGCGGGGATAAAGCCACATCAGCGCAACGATGATCATCGAGCCGGAGCCGACCGACGTCATACCGACGACGAGCCCACCCAGCGCACCGATCAGCAGCGTCCGGCCCTTCTGCACCGGGCTGTCCAGCCCGTCCCCGGGGACGTCCGCACCCCGGCGGATCATGCGGGTGACCATCGCGACGAACGCGAGCAGCAGTGCCGAGCCCAGCGCGAGCTTGATGCGGTCTTGGAACGTCTGGCCGTTGCCCAGCGAGTTCAGCACGAAGACGCCCGCGAACGCCGCCGGCACAGCGGCGACCAGCAGCCAGGTGACGATGCCCTTGTGCACCGTGGCGCGGCGCCAGTGGATCGCTCCGCCGACCGGCTTCATGAACAGCGAGGTCACGAGATCGCTCGAGACCGCGGCGCTGGGGTTGGTGTTGAAGAAGATGACGAGCACGGGCGTCATGAGCGCCCCGCCGCCCATACCGGTGAGGCCCACGACGATGCCGACGATGAAGCCGGCCATCGACATTTTCCAATCAGCGTGCACAGGCGTCCTCAGCGGGCAGTCGCGAAAGTCGAGCGTAAATCGAGCGAAACTCTCGACAATATCGCCTTACCTTACCGGGAGCGGCGCTACTTTCGCCGCGTCCGCCACAGCACCGCGACACCCGCGACTGCCGCCGCGGCCCCGACGACCAGGAAGACCCGGTCCACCCGGAGTCGACGGTCGATCCGGTAGGACGTCGTCCCGGTGTAGGCGGCCCCGCCGCCGGCGGTGGCGATCGAGTGGATCTGGCGTTCCCGGTCGGCGTGGTCGACCTTGGCGGCCGCCGCTGGCGCGGCGTCGAGGATCGCAGCGGGTGCCGCACCGTTCTGCTTGCCGTTGCCGAGGACCGAGGAGACCTGCGCCTTCACCGCATGAGCGCTACGGCTCGCCGCGCGCTTGGGGCTCAGCCGGTCTGCGATCGCGTCGATGGTGTCGGCCAGCTCCGCACGCGTCTGTTCGATCTCGCGCTGGATGGAGTCCGGGTTGCGCTGCGCCACATCGCCTCCGCCGTCGGGCTACTTTTGGTCGTTGCCCATCTTCCCATCGGTCACTAGGTCTCCCTACCCCGCCCGGGCCGCAAGAACGTGCGGGTCCTAGCGTCAAGTTATGCGGCTCTCACCTGGCGATCCGGCACCCGACTTCGAGCTTCTCGACGCGGACGAGACTCCGGTCAGCCTGATGCAGTTCCGTGGCGAGCGTGTCGTCATCTACTTCTACCCCGCGGCGCTGACTCCTGGATGTACGAAGCAGGCGTGCGACTTTCGCGACAACCTCAGCGTTCTCAAGGACGCCGGCGTGAAGGTCGTCGGCATCTCCCCGGACAAGCCGGAGAAGCTCCGGAAGTTCCGCGACACCCACGCGTTGCCGTTCCCGCTCCTGTCAGACCCTGACCACAAGGTCCTCGAGGCCTTCGGCGCGTGGGGCGAGAAGTCGCTCTATGGCAAGACCGTGACCGGTGTGATCCGTTCGACCGTCGTCGTCGACGCCCGCGGCGACGTCGAGGAAGCGTTCTACAACGTCAAGGCGACCGGTCACGTCGCAAAGCTGTTGCGGGACCTCAAGCTCGCCGCATGAGGTGACGGCCGAGCGCCCGCACGAGTGACGGGTCGGTGAGCAGGACGCCCAACGCCCAGCTGACCGAGAAGTCGCTGGCGAACACCCGCGCGGCTTGACCCGGTGTGAGCCGGTCCAGGCGGCGAATCGCGCGGTCCCAGTCGGCGTCGCGATAGTTGGTGATCCGCTGGTTGACGGCATACGAGATCCGCAGGTCCCGGCCGGTATGACGCCGCCACTGCCGGGGGTACGACGCCAGGCCACGCGGAGTGAAGTCACCGCCGGCGTCGACCAACGCGCGTCCGGCCATCCGGCCGGCTTCGATCGCGTAGCGGATGCCCTCGCCGAGCAACGTCGATCCCTGCCCGGCGGCGTCGCCGACGACGACAAGGCCGGGAGCGACGAGTGAGGTCGCGCGCGGTGGAATCACCGGCATGAGCCCGCTGTGCAGCTCCATCGCGCCGGCCGGCGAGGCTTCGCTCGTCGCGCCCCGCGCGCCAGAAAATTCAGCGCGCCGGAACTCCTCGAGCAGCTGGTCGAGCAGCACGCGTGGCTCGGCGCTGCTCTCCGGGCGCAGGACGCCGACGCCGAGACGCACACGGCCCTCGCCGCACGGGAACGCCCAGCCGTAGCCGCCGGGCGCGACATCGTCGCCCAGCCAGAAGACCGCTTGGTCGTGGTCGTAGCTCGCGGCGCGCAGTTCGACCTCCATGCCGACGGCGCTGCGCTCGTTGGCGGGACGCAAGCCGGCGCCGCGCGCCAGGAAGCCGGTGTGCCCGCTCGCATCCACGACGACGTGCGCGCCGAGATCGTGGGCACCGCGGAACGGGTCACGCACCCGGACACCACGCGGTCGCCCGTCCGGCAGCCCCGATGACGACAAGACCGACTCGACGGGCGCCTTCAGCCGGATCTCCGCGCCGGCGTCTACGGCACGCGCGGCGAGCCACTGGTAGGTGGCGCGCACGTCGAGAACACAACCGACCGCACGTCGATAGGTCTTGGTGACGTCAGTCGTCGGACCGACGACGCGGATGCGGTGCACGGGATGCCAGCACGACGGCGGGATGCCGAGGCGTTGCAAGGGCCGGATGAAACTGCCGCCACTTGTGCGTACGGGTTCGCCGATGGCGTGCGAACGCTCGCACACAACGACACGCAGGCCGCCACGTGCGGCTTCGGCTGCGGTCGCCAGACCGGCCGGGCCGCCACCGACAACGACGACGTCGGCCGAGTCCATCACGTGAGCAACAACCGGCGACGGCGCCCGGCGGCCTGGAGGAATGCCGCGACCAGCAACAGGCCGAGCCCGCTGCCGAGCAGCGCCGGGTCCATTGCGGCTGTGGGTCCAGCGCTCGGTGCGCTAGGTGTCGTCGGCTGCCGACGGGTGGCGATCGGTGCGGCGGACGATTGCCGGTACGGCTTCAGGGCCTTGGCGCCGAAGTTGTAGGTCCACACGCCTCGGCCGTGCGTTGCGGCGACAAGCTGGCTGCCGGACGGGTTGAGCCGCAGGTCGAGCACCGACGCGTTGGGCAGGCCGCTGCCGACGCGCGTCCAGTGCGTGCGGCCCGGTCGCTTGGGATGCTTCGGCGCGCTGTAGATGCCTTGGTCGGTGCCGACGAAGACTCGACCGTTGCGAACGACGACTGCGTTTCCGGGGACTCGCGGCAAGTTGCCGCTCATGTTGCGGAACGTGTTACCACCGTCATACGAAACCCAGATCGGGCCGCTGCCGGTGCCGTTCGGATACCAGCGGCGCAGATAACCCGACAGGGCGACATACACGGTCTTCGGGTTGGTCGGGTCCATCGCTACTCCCTGGATGTAGCGATTGGGCAGACCCTTGATCGGGGTCTTGTGCCAGCATTTGCTGCTGCCGATAGCCGGCGTGCAGCCGGGCTTGACGTTCGTTGCGAGACCGGTGTGGAAGTAACTGAACTTGCCGCCGCCTTGACTGATGGGGTCGCAAATTCCGCAGTAGGGCACGTACATTTTCGCGCCCGTGACAGCAACCGCGGTCGCGATGTTGTTGACACCGCCGCCGCTCACCTGCGGCTGGCCGTTGACCTTGCTCGGGCCGAGGTCGTATGTCGACGTCCAGCTCGACGTGCTCGGACCAGCGGTCGTCTCGTCGATGAACCGGCCGACGACAACCACATGGTTGGGGTTGCGGGGATCAAGCAGGAACGGCGTGGCGAACTGGCTCTGCGTGCTGCTGGCATCGCCAGGTGTGATGTCGGTCCAGTTCTTGCCGCCGTCGGTGCTCACGGACACAACGCCGTACGCGTACTCCTCGTAGACAGTGGTGGACTGGCCCGGCACGACGGCGGTGTCGAACCCGTCACCGCCGAAGATCTCGTCACCGCGTGTGCTACCGGGACCGATCTTCACCTCGCCGTTGTCTTGCAAGCCGGCGTAGACGGTGCCGTCCGATCCTTCGACGGCGTAGTAGGGCTCGGTCGTCGCCAGACCCTTGTTGAGGTAGTGCCAGTTCGAATTGTCGTAGCCGGTGTAGCCATCGCTTTGATGCGACACCTGGCTGAACACACCACCGTCTGAGCCGATGTAGACGAGCGTCTTGCCGCTCTGCAAGGGCACGAACGCCACGGCGTGCTGGTCGGGGTGCGTCGTGTCGCCGGCATATGTCGGGCCGGGGATCGTGGAGCAGTCGACACCGGACAGCAGCGCGCAGCCGTTCCAGTAGCGCGACACCGTGCGCCACGTCGCGTTCTTCGCCGGCGTGTATTGGTCAGCAATTGCTTCATAGACCTCTTCGAGGCCGACAAGAACGCGGTTGTCGTCCTTCGGATCGATCGCGATCCACTGGTCGTACCAGGACTGCACACCCGGGCCGTAGAGGTCGGCTTGTTGGACGATCAGGCCGCTTCCGGGAGCCGATCCGTAGACCTGCGAATTGGCTTTGGGTACCCAGTCCTTGCCCGGGCTGCCGCTCGTAGAGACATAGACACCGTTGAGCACGCTGTTCTTGGCGGGCAGCGGACCACCGACGACGACCTCGTTGTTCTGGTTGCCCGCGTCTTGTACGACGGCCCACAAGTACTTGCCGTCCGCGGTGTAGGCGAGCGACGTGCGGCCGATCGGGTCGGAGCTCGGCGTCGAGTTCGCGTTGTTGCCCGGGACGCCGAGGCCGGTGACCGGGTCCTGCGGAACGAAGGCGAACGTCGCGGCTTTGCCACCCTTCGTCGACTCGTAGAAGCCGTTCCCGACCGAGTCCGGCTTGCCATTGGGCTCCGCTGCCGAACCGCGGCGCCAACCGACGACCGCAACGACCTCATTGGCGTGATGCGGTCGCACGCGCACGTCGGTGACGAAGTTGCCGAAGGGGGTGTCGCGATAGACGCCCTTGTGCGCGGCGTTCGTGGGGAGCGCGACATTGCGGTAGGTCTTGCCGTGGTTGGTCGACAGCCACAAGCCGTTGTTCGTCGCGGCGAAGACACGGCCGTTGGGGAAGCCGGGTGACGGGGCGGCGGCCTCGACGTGGAAGACGGTGAGTACGCCGGGCAGGTGCACGTTCTTCCACGTCTTGCCGCTGTCGTTGGTGACGTACATCCCGTTGCCGTAGTAGGCGTCCGCGTTGGTGTTGGCCTCGCCGGTCCCGACATAGACCCGCGCGGGCTTCGCCGGGTCGATGGCGATCGAGCCGATGGCGATGCGGCCCTGCCGGTCGAACCGCGGCGTCCAATGCTTGCCCTGGTCAGTGCTCCGCCAGACGCCGCCGCCGGCGGTGCCGACCCAGACGAGGCCGGGCTTCTTGGCCGTTGTCGACAGCGACGTCACCCGGCCGGACAGGTTGTGGAAGCCGAGCTTGGTCAGATTGCCCGACCGGGCGGGATCGTCCGCGAAATAGTTGACTGGTCCGCGAAGCTTCCATCCTTTGATGAACTGCCCACTCGCCGGCACACGTGCCGCGTCACGCACGCCTTGCTGGATCGCCGCGGACAGCGCGTATGGCGTGGCCAAGCCGGTCGCCCCGTAGTGGCTCGCCGCGAACGACTGCTGCGCGGTCAGCTCCTCGCCCGGATCGATCGGCTTGACGCCGGACGGGTTGACGAGCTGTTGCAGGCTGGGCTGGTTGCTCGGCTCGACCGCCGTTGCGCCGCTGGTCGGCGCCAACGTTCCCGCGAGTGCGAGTGACAGACCGGCGGCAGCCGCCGTACCGCTCAACATGTGCCAAGTCCTGCGGTTCATGGCAGTCCTTCCCCGTATGCGACTGCTCCAGTTTGCTTGTGCAGGTTATGTCGCCGGAGTGCGGGCACCTCGATGAGATGCCAGCCCTGACAACCATTGCGACACGAGCGGCCGACCGGGTCGCCTCCAAATATGGCCGCTCCGATCGACCGCTCGGTGGATACCTCGCCGTCATGGCCGGTTACGGCGGCTTGATGAGCGCCACCGTCGCGCTGCTCGCGAAAAACGACAAACTGCCCGACGGAATCCGGCTGAGCGACGGGTTACTGCTCGCCGTAGCAACGCACAAGCTCAGTCGCACGCTTGCCAAAGATGCGGTCGCCAGCCCGTTGCGCGCTCCCTTCACCCGGTTCAAGGAAGCGGCCGGACCGGGGGAGGTCAACGAGGACGTCCGCGGCGAGGGCGTGCAGAAGGCGGCCGGCGAGCTCATCAGCTGCCCGTTTTGTCTGGACCAGTGGGTTGCGTCGGCGTTCCTCGTCGGGCTCGCGGTCGCGCCTCGCTACACCCGGTTCGCCGCGTCCACCTTCGCCGTCCGCGAGCCCGACGAGG
>Ga0207652_10000112_pt1 | contig 88360 bp, 71 predicted proteins | sample KBSC63BmetaG_FD_184334 | JGI IMG/M metagenome (GOLD analysis project Ga0207652, IMG submission 184334) | Corn rhizosphere microbial communities from Kellogg Biological Station, Michigan, USA - KBS C6-3B metaG (SPAdes) (version 2) | ecosystem: Host-associated > Plants > Roots > Rhizosphere ... | reverse complement strand
TCGTTCATTGAAGCGTGCTTTTTTATTGAATACCTTGGCATTAAATGAGATAAAATTATCGGAGAAAGAAAAACTATACAAAAAGTTATTCACTGATGCAACGTTTTCTCATCATTGAAACAAATAAACGTGATTTGTAGTCTACTGCTTTAAAAGTTTAAAAGTTAAGCCTTAACAATCTTTTAGGACGGAATTAGGCAATTTAATGATATTGTTATAACATATTTGCAATATCATATATCCAAAAGCTAATGCAAAAATTTATTTTTTCTTTAATCTTACTTTGTGCCTTTTCTCAAATAGTTTTTTGCCAAGCATCCTCCATTAAAGGGAAACTTGCAGATTCTGCCAGTAGTGAAAAGCCTGTAAACGCCGTCATTTCTATCTTGCGGCAAAAAGATTCTACGCTAGTAAAATTTTCGCGGAGCGATAAAAATGGAAACTTTCAAATTGATAAATTAGACTCAGGAAATTATGTGGTTCTAATTACTTACCCAAAATATGGTGATTTTGTGGATCGTATTGAATTGAACCCCGGGGAAAACCGCGACATGAAAACGATATATCTTACCGGAAAAGCGAAGCTGTTACAGGAAATTGTAATAAAGCAGGCAGCGATGAGAATGAAAGGCGATACTACAGAATATAATGCAGATAGCTATGCCGTGAAACCCAATGCCACTGTGGAAGATCTTCTAAAGCAATTGCCAGGAATCCAGGTTGATAAAGACGGAAAAATTACCGCACAGGGGCAAAAAATTCAAAAAGTTTTGGTTGATGGCGATGAATTTTTCAGCGATGATCCTACGATTGCAACAAGAAATTTAAGAGCCGATGCAGTTTCAAAAGTTCAGGTTTTTGATAAGAAAAGTGACCAGGCAGAATTTACCGGAATCGATGACGGGAACACCACAAAAACTTTAAATCTGAAATTGAAGGATAATGCAAAGCATGGATATTTTGGCAAACTTTCTGCCGGCGCCCTTGATAAATATTATAATGCGCAGGCGCTAATAAATGCATTTAAAGGAAAAAGAAAATTAGCTGCGTTTCTGATTGGAAGCAGCACAAATAATACGGGTTTGGACTGGCAGGAATCTCAGAATTATGGTTTTCAAAATGACAATCTACAGGTGATGGAAGGTGGTGGAATTATGATTACCAGCAATTCATCTGATGACCTGGGAACGCAAAATTATTATGGACAAGGACTTCCGGAAAGCATCAAAGGAGGATTGCATTTTTCTAATAAATGGAACGATGATAAAGACAATATGGGTGGCGATTATTTATTTAATAAACTCGCCGTTCACAGTTCAGGAAATACTTATACACAAAATACTCTGGAAGATTCCGTCTTTTACGACCGCGAATCTTCGGATACTCATTCTGATAAACTCCGCCATTCTCTTTCCGGTATGGCCGATCTGCAAATAGATTCTTCTTCATCAGTTAGAATCACTGCAAATGGATATACAGGCACCACAGAAACTTCAAGTGATTATCAATCGCAGGCATTAAGCCAGGAAAATAAACTGGTGAACAGCAGTACCAGAAGGACTTCCAGCAATGGCGACAATTCTGCGCTAAATGCAAATGCTTTGTGGAGAAAAAAATTCAAAAAGAAGGGAAGAACGCTTTCAGTAAATTTTGAAGATAGATTTAGTTCCTCAAACAGTAATGGTTTTTTAAATAATCTTTCAAACTTTTATGATGAAAACGGTTTTATTGTGAAAAAAGATTCAACAGATCAGAATAAAGTAAATGACAACCTTTCCAATGTTGCAGGTATCAGGGGAACCTATACCGAACCTTTGTCAAAAAAATCTTTTCTCGAATTTAATTATTCATTTTATAACAACAGCAGTACACAAAAAAGGTCAAGTTATAACAAAGATCTGAATGGAAAATATTCTTTCCTTGTTGATACGTTGAGCAACGATTTTCAATACATTTATAATACACATAGCGGCGGGATTAATTATCGGTATAATGACAAAAAACTTAATTTTTCTTTCGGTGGAAACATTGCCAATACAGCGTTTGAACAAACTGACCTGGTAAAAGATACCACGCGCAAATACAATTATTACAACCTAGCTCCACGCGCAAACTTTACTTATAAATTCAGTCCTTATAGCGGACTCCGATTTAATTATAATGGTAATACGCAACAACCAACAATTGATCAATTGCAACCCTTAACCAATAATAATGATCCATTGAATATTGTGATCGGAAACCCGGCCTTGAAGCAGGAATTCAGAAACAGCCTGAACCTCAGCTATAATAATTATAAAGTTTTATCCGAGCGATATATTTATCTCGGCACGTATTTTACTTTTACAAATAATGATATCAGCAGCACATATACCATTGACGCGCTTGGTAAGAGGACAACTCAATATATAAACGTCAATGGAAATTATTCAGCTCAATTTTATGCAAATTATGGTTTTAAAATACCGAAAACGAAGTTGAATCTTTATATGTACCCTAACGCAAACATCTCACATAATACCAATTTTGTAAATGGCAGGAAGAATCTTACAAAGAGTTACAGTATCTCTTCAAATTTAGGACTGCGTTATTATAAAGAGGAAAAATATAATTTTAATGCATCCTTCTCTCCTACTTATTCCAATTCGAATTCAAGCATTAGCGCCGTGGCGAGCACCAATTATTGGACTTACGATTATTCATTCGATGGAAGTATTTATCCGGTTAAGAAATTAGAAATTGGTTCTGATATTGATTTTAACTTCCGGCAAAAATTAAATGAATTTGATAAGAATACTGATGTGGTTGTTTGGAATGCATTTATTGAAAAAAAGTTTTTGAAAAAAGACGCGCTCACTTTGCGTGCAAGCATCAATGATATTCTCAATCAAAATAAAGGTTACGACAGAAATATTCAGCCAAACGCAATAGTAGAAAGGCATTACCTAACTTTTCAGCGTTATGGATTAATCACGCTGACATGGAATTTTAATAATAGAGGCGGCGCTGGTGCACCAAAATCAATGTTTTAAATTTAAAAAAATGAAAATTATTTTAATAGCCTTTAGCCTGTTTTGTTCGCAAATTTTATCTGCGCAAACAACCTTCATTTCTAAAGGAAAAATTGAATTTGAAAGGCGAACAAATGTGTGGGCTGAATTGAAAGGAAGTTTTGCTGAACAAATTAAAAAAGTGACACCACAATATCAATCTTCCTTTTTTGATTATGAATTTGATAACAATAAATCTATTTACAAACCCGGGCGGGAATCAGACACAAAACCAGGTTTTTTTGGTGGTTCACCGGCATCCGATAACGAAATTTACAATGATTATTCAATTGGTAAAACAATTGCTCATAAAAATGTTTTTGAAAAATCATATCTGATAGAAGACAGTCTTAGAAATGCAACCTGGAAAATTACCAATGACTTTAGAGAAATAGCCGGATTTAATTGCAGAAGAGCAACAACAATCATCATGGATTCCGTTTTTGTTGTCGCTTTTTATACTGATGAAATAATGGTTACAGGCGGCCCGGAAAGTTTTAATGGATTGCCGGGAATGATACTGGGACTGGTTATTAACCGGCTTCACACTACCTGGTATGCAACAAAAGTAGAAGTCAATACAGTAAACGACAAAGATATTGTGGCTCCAACAAAAGGGACGAAAGCGACTAACAACGAGGTGATGGAAACTTTGAAAAAATCGTTATCCGATTGGGGCGAATATGCAAACAGATATATTTGGACGATAATGATTTAGATAATTTTGATATTTCTAAATAAACAAACAAAGAATTAAGATTTCTCTTTTTTTATTCTCATTCTAAATTTTTAGACTCCGGTACACTAAACTTCAAACTTTCCAGGAATTTTTGGGCATATATATTGTGACGGTTCGTTCATAATATTTGAGTGATGAATGCGAAACAAATTGTATTGGCAGGCAGGCCGAAAGGCTTGCCAAGAAAGGAAAATTTTAGAATTGAAACAGTAACGCCGCCTGGTTTACAAGACGAAGAAGTTTTGATAAAAGGATTATACTTTTCAGTAGATCCTTACATGCGTGGCCGGATGAATGATGCAAAATCTTACGCACCTCCTTTTGAAGTGAATGCGCCAATTTACGGAAATGTTATTGGGGAAATCAAAGAAACAAAATCAAAGAAATTCATAAAAGGCGACGTAGTAAGAGGAACACTTCCGTGGGCTACAGAATCAGTTGCAAATTCTAAATCAGTAACAAAAATTGATACAAGTATTGCACCTCCAACTTACTATCTCGGCATTTTAGGAATGCCCGGTTTGACAGCATTTTTTGGATTGCTTTATATTGGAAAACCTTCTGCCAGGGAAACGGTTGTGATATCAGGAGCCGCAGGCGCTGTAGGAATTGTTGCCGGGCAAATTGCAAAATTAAAAGATTGCAGAATTGTTGGGATTGCCGGGAGTGATGAGAAAATAAAAATGCTGAAAGAGAATTTTCATTTTGATGAAGTGATCAATTATAAAACCACTTCTGATATCAATAAAGCTATCAAAGAAACCTGCCCGAATGGCGTGGATATTTATTTCGATAATGTTGGCGGCGAAATTTCTGACGCAGTAATATCCAATATTAATTTTCATGCAAGAGTTGTTTTGTGCGGTCAAATTTCTTTATACAACGATGCTGAAACACCAATTGGGCCAAGATTACAGCCGATGTTACTTACAAACAGCGCATTAATGCAGGGATTTATTGTCGCGGATTTTAAAAGTTTCTTCAGCGAAGGAATGCAACAATTGTCCCAATGGGTTAAAGAAGATAAACTTATTTATAAAGAAACCATCATCGAAGGTTTTGATAAATTACCTGATGCTCTTTTGGGACTTTTTTCAGGAAAAAATATTGGAAAAATGATCGTGAAAGCTTAAATAATTTAATTATGATTTATCTCTCTAACTCCCAAACACCACTTTCCATAGGCATTAGAGAGAAATCATCAATTGGTTTTACTTCGCCGGTAACAACATTTTTCATGTTTGTAAATCCGTTTGTTCTTTCAGCATAATCGTTTATAGAAATATTTATTTTCTCTTTTGCCGTATTTAAAATAGTCATAATTGTTTGTTTACTATCATATCTGAAGAAAACATACTCACCTTTTTTCGGAGCGAATTGCATCATTTTTCCACTGGTAATTGCAGAGGAATTTTTTCTGAAATTCGCCAGCTTTGCAACGTACCTCCAGATGCTTTCTTCTTTTGCTGTTCTTCCGGTAATAGAAAATTTATTTAAAGAATCAGAAGCCCATCCACCAGGAAAATCTTTGCGCACGTAGCCATCGTTCGGAGAAGTAAATCCGGTCATACCAATTTCATCACCATAGTATAATTGAGGGATGCCGCGACAAGTTAAAAGCCACGCCAGTGCTGCTTTATACTTCATTTCATCTTCACCGACAACAGAAAAAAATCTTGACAAATCATGATTGTCTAAAAAAATTACATTGCGCATCGGATCTTTATAAACAAAATCCTGAGCGAGAGTTGTATACATTTCATTGATGCCATCATTCCAGCCAAAATCTTTTGTCATTGCATCGGTTATCGCCCACAATGTTTGAAAATCTGTTGGGGCTTGTAAATTGCTTTTGAAAGGAATATTAAAATTATTTTGCGCAAAATAACTTTGATTAATTACTCCATGAACCCATGTTTCTCCAAACATGGTCAGTTGTGGATATTCATCCATCAATGCTTTGTTGCAGCGATTCATAAAATCCAGATCATTGTATGCATACGTATCAATGCGCCAGCCATCAATTCCAAATTCCTCCACCGTCCAGATGGCATGTTGAATTAAAAAATTAGCCACGTAAGGATTGTTTTGATTTAGATCCGGCATGGATCTCGTAAACCAACCATCACTCATTTCCTTTTTCTCTGTTTCACTTGCATGAGGATCAAAAAGCACCTGGTCTTTGTAAGTCGTATTCGTATAATTTGGCCATTGATGCAACCAGTCTTTCATGGGTGGATCAAGCACGGTAAAATGATAACTTCCCACGTGATTATAAACCGCATCCTGGATAATTTTCATGTTTTTTGAATGTGCCTCATCAATCAAATCCTGATAAGCTTTTTCGCCTCCGATTCGCGGATCAATGGTGTAATGATCGGTAAATGCATAACCATGTTCTGTTCTATATGGCATATCATTTAAAATCACAGGATTGAGCCAGAGTGTAGTAACACCAAGGCTTTTAAGATAATTTAAATGATTTTCAATTCCTTTTAAATCGCCACCGTGACGATCATAAATGGAATCGCGGTTGTGGCTCTGATCTCTCATTCCGGGGATTAGATCATTGGTCGTATCGCCATTACTAAATCTATCGGGCATAATGAGATAAATAAAATCTTTGGAAGTAACACCTTGTGCATAAGCGATCCCGTTTCCAATTCTTCGGGGCTTTAATTCAAAATCAATATCAAATGAAGATTGCTTTTCTTTCACTCTTATTTTTAATGTTCCGGGCTTTGCAGAAGAAGAAATATTAAGGTCAAGAAAAACATAATTTTTATTTTCAACCTTATTAATTTTTGCAAGTTTTACACCCGGATAATTTATCGTGTATTCGCCACCGTTAGCAATATCATTTCCATGAATCATGATCTGAACTTTATTCCATTTCATTCCTGTCCACCAATTGGTTGGATAACATTTGTAGGAAATATTTTGAGCAGAAAGATTTGCAAAGAGGCAAAAAATAAAAAGGAAACAGAAAGCAGTTTTTTTCATGATAAATAATTAAGAAAGAATTTTTTTTATTGAAAAGGAAGTGGAAGTTAGATTCAAGGTTTTTGCGCAAGGCTTATTGATGGTAATTACTCCGGCACCAATTCAATCTTCATCACCTTCGGAATTTTCTCATCTTTATCCACAACAATGAAATTCATGATTCCTCCAATCGCCATACAAACACCGCCGATCGCCAATGCATAAATTGCCTGCTCATGAAAAATATCTTTGATCACAAAGCCCATTACAAATGAAGCAACCAATTGCGGGATTACAATGAAGAAATTAAATACACCCATGTAAAATCCCATTTTTGCAGGTGGCAAAGCGCCGGCAAGAATCGCGTAAGGCATCGTTAATGTTGAAGCCCACGCAAGGCCGATGGCAATCATCGGCATTAAAAGAATTTGCGGCGATTTGATATAAACCATCGAAACCAATCCGATTCCACCGACAATTAGACAAATCATGTGTGTAAATTTTCTTCCAATTTTTTTTGCAAGAAGCGGAAGCAGAAAGGCTGCCACAGCGGAAATGCCGCTATAAACTGTAAACATCACACCAACCCAATCGCCCGCATCCTGAAAAGCTTTGGAAGTTGTATCCACCGTTCCATAAGCATTCTGTGCAATAGCCGCGGTTGAATAAAGCCACATACAATAGAAACCAACCCACGTAAAAAATTGTACAATTGCCAATTGCCCCATTGTTCTCGGCATCGAAAAAATTCCTTTGGTAATTTCTTTGATGGCAATCAAAAAACCTTTGGATTGTGCTTTTTCCTGTTTGAATTCTTCAATATCCTCTGGAGGAAGTTCATCAGAAGTGATCACTGTCCACAAGACAGAAAGAAAGAAAACCACCGCTCCGATATAGAAAGAATATTTTACAGAGTCACCTATCTGCCCTGCTGGCGCTGTATTGCTGATATTGAAAACATTGGTAAAAATATAAGGAAGCAAAGAAGCAATCACCGCACCGAGGCCAATAAAAAAAGTTTGTGTAGCAAAGCCGGTTGTTCTTTGTTCCGAAGTTAATTTATCGCCGACAAAAGCGCGGAAAGGTTCCATTGAAATATTGATGGACGCATCCAAAACCCACAACAAAACTGCCGCCATCCAAAGCATCGTTGATTGCGGCATTAAAAAAAGTGCTATTGACGCAAGCACGGCGCCGATAAAAAAGAAAGGCCTTCTTCTCCCCCATTTCCGGTGCCAGGTTCTGTCGCTCATATAACCAATGATCGGCTGCACAAGCAAACCGGTGAGTGGCGCTGCAATCCAAAGAAATCCGATCTTATCAATCTCTGCACCGAGAGTTTGAAAGATACGGGATACGTTTGCATTTTGCAAAGCAAAACCAAATTGAATTCCGAAAAATCCGAAACTCATATTTAGAATCTGCCGGAAAGACAGGCGGTGTTTTGGAACAGGATGATGTGATGCCATGCAATTGTTTTGTAAATAAAAAAATAATTAGAAATGACAGTAAATGAACAAATAATAAGGATTTCTGTTTTAAGATAAATTTAAAAGGAGCCAAATTTAAAATTTCTATTCAATCACAAAACCATCAGGAACAATCGCGCCCTTTTTTACCACTACTATTCCGTCTTTTACGGTATATAATTCCTGGTCACTGTTCTCCAAATGTGCGCCACCATTAATTCGTACGTTATTTCCAATTCGCACATTTTTGTCTATAATTGCATTGTTGATGTAACAATTATCACCGATTCCCAGTTTTGGTATTCCCTTTTCTTCAGCAAAACTCATGTCTTCAATCGTTTCATAATAATCACTCCCCATGATGTAACACCGGAAAATTTTTGTGCCATAACCGATCCTTGTCCGTATACCAATGACACAATTTTCAAGGCGTTCTCCATGAATAATACAGCCATCACCGGCAATCGTATTTAATAAAGAACTGCCGCTAATTTTTGCCGGCGGCAACATTCTTGGGCGTGTGTAAACCCGCTGCTCGTTATGAAAAAGATTGAAAGGCGGAAGTTCCTGCGTTAGCGCGAGGTTGGCTTCAAAAAAGGAGGCAATATTTCCAATGTCTGTCCAATAACCAGCGTATTGATAACTGAAAACATTATGATCTTTGAGTGCGAATGGAATAATTTCTTTTCCGAAATCTGTTGCATCTTTTTTCTGGTTGTCTAATAGATCAATCAGCACTTCTTTTTTAAACAGATAAATTCCCATTGAAGCGAGGTAATTTCTACCCAGCTTTTGCATGTCTTCTTTGGTATCGCTTACCCAATCCGGTAAAATATCCAAGCCGGGTTTTTCGATAAATGAAACAATTCTGTTTTCTTCGTCCGATTTTAAAATTCCAAATTCCGTCGCTTCTTTTTGGGTAACCGGTATCGTCGCAATCGTAATGTCAGCGTCATCTTTGGAGTGTGTGCGAAACATATTTCCAAAATCCATTTGATAAAGCTGATCGCCGGACAAAATGAGAACATGATCATATTCGAGGCTCGTAAGATAGCGTAATGATTGCCGAACTGCATCTGCAGTCCCCTGAAACCATTCAGAACTTTCGGGTGTTTGTTCTGCAGCAAGAATATCTACAAACCCGCTGCTAAAATTGCTGAATTGATACGTATTTTTTATATGCTTATTTAGCGAGGCAGAATTAAATTGCGTAAGCACAAAGATCCTGTTGATATTTGAATTGATGCAATTCGAAATCGGAATATCCACCAACCGGTATTTTCCCGCAATCGGCACCGCAGGTTTGCTCCTATGGCGAGTTAGCGGATATAATCTGGAACCCGCGCCACCACCGAGTATTACGGCAATTACTGATTTACTGATCCACATATTTGTTTGCATTTTTCTTTCAGTTTATAATTAAGATTTCCAACCACTTTATAAATTTTTTCTACCAACCGATTTCTTTTAAATTACTTCAGTAAACAAAAAAAATTTCTCAATTTCTATTTTTATTTACAATTTAAAACAATGTGTACATCAACCAATTTATGCACGATACAAATTAATATAAATCTCCGCGCTTTTTTCCCAACTGTGATCAATCTGCATAATTAGTTCTATTATTTTTTTCATCTTTTCTTTTTTCTCATACAATTCGACTGCTCGATAAATTGAGGTACAAATATCACCAACAGATGCAGTATTAAAACAAATGCCAAAACCTCCGGGATCGCCAATATCTTTTACGGTATCCTGCAAACCTCCGGTGCGTCTCACGATTGGAATCGTTCCATAGCGCAAAGCATACATTTGATTCAATCCACAAGGTTCTATACGGCTCGGCATCAATAAAAAATCAGCGCCCGCATACATTTGATGACTAAGTTTTTCATTATAACCAATCTGCGTATTATAATAACCAAACAAATGGAGGTGCAAATGACTTAATTGAAATTCAACAGTTGGATCGCCGCTTCCCAATACCAAAAAATTCATTTTCCCTTCCATATAATAAATAGAATCCCCGATAACCTGGGGCAAAAGATCGGCCGCTTTTTCATCAACAAGTCTTCCGATAAAAATAATCAGCGGCTTCGTTTCATCAAGATTAAAACGATTGCATAATTCTTTTTTATTTGCGCGCTTCTGCGCACTGAAATTATTTAATCCATATTTTTCCTCTAAAAAAATATCTGTTTCCGGATTCCATACTTCTGTATCAATTCCATTTAAAATTCCAAAACATTTTCCTCTTTCATATTCGAATAAATTTTCCAAACCATTTGCCTGGTGTCTTAATTCTTCCAAATATCCGGGGCTTACGGTGTTTACTTTCGCTGCGCATTTTATGCCTGAAGCCAATGAGTTGATTGTGTTATTCCACTCAAGCATTCCCGATTTCCATTTATCCCAGTCGGGAATGTAATTAGATTTATTCCAATCCATCCAGCCCTGATATTGCGCATTATGAACGGAAAGAATGGTTTTTATCGAAGACAAGTTTTTGTATGCATAACAATATTGCATCATAAAAGGAACAAGCGCTGCATGATGATCATGGACATTTACAATCTCAGGATGATGATGCCATTTGCTCATCCAATCTACCACAGCAATTTGAAAAGCCATGAAGCGTTCCGTGTCATCATCGTAACCATATATTTTTTCGCGATCAAGTAAGCCATTTATATCAACGAGATAAAGATCGAAACCAAGAACATTTGTTGGTTCCTTTATGATGGTATATTCAAACCAATAATGAGCCATTCCAAATGCGCCTTTATGAACCACTTCAAATTGATGATTGTATAAAAACTTAGTGCGGTACATCGGCATAACCACTTTTGCAATATGGCCTAATTTGTTTTGATATTTTGGCAACGCACCTACTACATCGCCCAGCCCGCCTGCTTTTGCCATCGGATAACATTCCGCACTTACATGAATTATTTCCATCTCAATTAATTAGCGTTTCAAATTAAGCATCATTTTTCTGATTAAAAAATTATTAATAAAAATGGCTGTGTTGAAAAAATCTTTTATTTTCATTCTTAATTTACATTCTAAAACTAAATTATCAATGGCTACTCCTTCAATGAATTTATCAAAACCAAAACCAACTGTTGGCAAATTACAACCCACGAATTATGGGGCTTTAAGCACGTTGGTTGTGGTGTTTTTTTTCTGGGGTTTTATCGCCGCGGGAAACAGTGTTTTCATTCCTTTTTGTAAACATTATTTTCACCTTGACCAGTTTCAAAGCCAGTTAATTGACTTTGCTTTTTATCTCGCTTATTATATCGGTGCGCTTGTACTCTTTGCCTATAGCTCGTTTGGTGGCAAAGATCTTGTTGCCAAATGGGGTTATAAAAAAAGCATTGTGTACGGTCTCTTATTTTCTGCCATCGGTGCGGTGGCGATGATTATTGCGGTAAATGCAAATGCATTTGTAGGAATGTTGGCAGGTTTATTTATTGTAGCACTCGGGTTTTCATTACAACAAACAGCAGCGCAGCCATTTGCAATTGTGCTCGGAGATCCTTCTACCGGAAACAGCCGGGTGAATCTTGGTGGCGGTGTCAATTCTTTCGGAACCATGATAGGACCTTTGGTTGTGGCCTTTGCTTTGTTTGGAACTACCGCTGCAATAACTGATCAGCAAATTGCCGAATTGAGCCTAAGCAAAGTAATTATTTTGTACAGCGGCGTGGGAATTTTGTTTATTGCCGCAGCAGCGTTGTTTCATTTTTCTAAAAAAGTTCCTCATGGAATTTCTACAGAAAAAACTGAAAAAGCGAACAAAGCTTTATATTCTTTGCTCATCATGACAGGCCTTCTCATCATCATGTTTGTGCCTGTATTTAGCAGTTATAAAGTTGACCTTACTAATGCATCTGATGCGGAAAGAATCGCCATGGAAACTTACCGGGTAAAATGGTTGTTTGGTGCGCTGGCAGTGGTTGTTCTGACCTTGATCATTTCAAATTTGCGCGCAAAAAGAAATGCTGAAGGCTGGGGCGCAATGAAATATCCGCAACTGGTTTTAGGAATGCTTGCGCTCTTTCTTTATGTAGGAACGGAAGTTACCATCGTAAGTAATATCAGTGATTTGTTGAGCAAACCGGAGTTTGGAAGTATTCCGTCTTCACAGGCCGCCCTTTATATTTCAATGTATTGGGGAAGTTTGATGATTGGCCGCTGGGTTGGTTCTATTTCCGCCTTTGAGTTAAAGGAATCCACAAAAAAATTGCTGACGTTTGTTGTTCCTATGATTGCCTTTGCAATTGTGCTCATTGTAAACTCTTTGTCAGGCTATGATGTCAATATTCTTTACTATTATATTATTTGCGTCCTGGTTCAGGTTGGTGCTTTTTATGTGAGTAAAGACAAGCCGGCAAGAATGCTTTTGATCTTTGGCTTACTTGGTGTAATAGCGATGGCTATTGGGTTAGCGACAACCGGCAAAGTTGCGATTTATGCATTTATCAGTGGTGGGTTATTCTGTTCCATCATGTGGCCCGCTATCTTTACTTTATCTATTGCAGGTTTGGGAAAATATACAACACAAGGTTCTGCTTTTTTAATCATGATGATTCTGGGGGGTGGCGTTATCCCGCCGATCCAGGGAAAATTAGCTGATTTTCTTGAATCAAGAAGTACGGTTGTTGGCTCCGGCATTCACGAATCTTATTGGATTCCTTTGGTTTGTTATGCCTACATTACCTTCTTTGCATTTTTTGTAAAAGGAGTTTTAAAAAGACAGGGAATTGATTATGAAAATCCTGTTGAAAACGAAGATGTAACGACCGCGCCGGAAGGAGCTTTTGATCAAACACCGGAATAAGAAATAGATATTAAAGTTATTTGTTTGTATACTGGCAGGCACAGGTTTTTGATCTGTGCCTGTTTTACAACTTCCTCATCGCAAAAAAAAATCAACAAATGAAATTCAAACTTTCATCTCTTCTCCCCTCTCTCCTCTTTTTCTCAATTTCTTCAAATGCCCAATCAGCAAATACTTTACCGTCGTGGGCTTTGGGTGGTTTTGTTCGTCCGGCAAATGTAAATCCGATTATGTCTCCGGATAGTTCTTCTGTTTTTATTGATCCGATGAGTGGAAAAGAAAATCATTGGGAATCTGATAATACGTTCAATCCTGCGGCAACAATCAAAGGCGGAAAAGTGATCGTGCTTTATCGCGCAGAAGATAATTCAGGAAATGGAATCGGTTTTCATACCTCAAGAATTGGTTTTGCACAAAGCGATGATGGCTTGCATTTTACCAGAAAAACCAAACCGGTTTTATTTCCTTCAAACGATTCGCAAAAAGAATTTGAATGGCCTGGAGGCTGCGAAGATCCCCGTGTTGCGATGACAGAAACCGGAACATATGTAATGTTCTTCACGCAATGGAATCGCAAATTGCCAAGGCTTGGCGTAGCCACGTCAACGGATTTGATTCATTGGAAAAAACACGGGCCGATCTTTCAAAAAGCTTACAATGGCCGTTTTTTTAACATGGCTACCAAATCCGCTTCTATTATCACAAAAATGATTGGCAACAAACAAGTGATTGCAAAAATCAATGGAAAATATTGGCTCTATTGGGGCGAACATCATGTGTATGCGGCCACTTCAACTGATTTATTAAACTGGCAACCTGTTTTAAATAAAAATAAAAAATTGAAAGAATTAATTTCTCCAAGAAAAGGTTTTTTCGACAGCGATCTCACAGAATGCGGACCGCCAGCTTTGATCACTAAAAACGGAATACTTCTTTTTTATAATGGGAAAAATAAATCCGGCGATGAAGGCGACAAGCGCTATAATGCTGATTCCTATTGCGCCGGACAGGTTTTGTTTGATCTCAAAGATCCTTCAAAACCCATTGCCCGTTTGGATGTTCCTTTTCTTCGTCCGATGGAAACTTTTGAAAAAAGCGGCCAATATGTAAATGGAACGGTTTTTATTGAAGGAATGGCTTTCTTCAAAAACAAATGGTTTTTATATTATGGCTGCGCCGATTCAAAAGTTGGAGTTTCGGTTTATGATCCGGACAATCGTGCGCCAGGAGATCCGGTTATTTTAAATGAATAAACTTTTAAAACATTTTCAACAGTTCATGATTTCCGCTACTTTTACTTTTCATAAAAACAACATGAAAATTTTAAAAATTTCCATTATTGCAGTATTTGCGATTCTACCTTTTACAAATTTTGCACAGCAGGCCATCAATTTTGAAAGTGGGTATACTGAAGTCTTTTTCTCTAACAAACTTGACATTAATGATCTTGCTAAAATAGAAACGGATTTATCAGAAAAAGGAATAAATCTGAATTACAATTATTTAAAATTTGCCAAAGACGGCAAATTAGTGGCGATCGAATATCATGTAACTGCCGGAAAAGTTGGCGCTGCTGATAAAACAGAAGATACCAATGTGGCAATTGGGTTTATTGTCAATACCGATCCACATGGAAAATATGGGATTATTGCAGGCCAAAAAGAATCAATTCAAAAAAGAAGGATTGAATTGGAAAAGAAAAATTAAATGCTTCTGATTCTGATTTTTTACTGCATTAGTATCTTTTAAAATGGCACACATTGGAAAAGAAAAACTATTTTTATCTTTTTTAAACATCATTTTTTAAACCAAAAAACAACTTTAAAACTTCTTTCTCTTGAACAAAAAAAAATTAAATCTTATGGAAACTCCGGTGGAATATGCAATTGGAATTGATATTGGTGGCACCACTACTAAGTTTGGGATTGTAAATCATCGCGGCGATATTTCCAATCGGGGCGATATTGAAACTACCAACCATAAAGACATTAATTTGTTTATTGGCGAGCTTTACGACAACCTGCAACCGGCCATCAATGCGATTGGCGGAATAGATTTTATAAAAGGGATTGGCGTTGGCGCACCCAATGGAAATTATTACAGTGGCACGATAGAATACGCGCCAAATCTGCACTGGAAAGGCATCTTGCCAATTGCCAAATTAATTACAGATAAGTTCAATAAGCCCTGCACTTTAACTAATGATGCAAACGCCGCGGCAATTGGAGAATTAATGTATGGCGCTGGCCGCGGCATGAGGGATTTTATCATGATCACTTTGGGGACCGGAGTTGGAAGCGGTATCATTGCCAACGGGCAATTAATTTATGGGCATGATGGCTTTGCAGGTGAACTTGGACATACAATCATTCGTCCGGGAGGCCGCCTTCATTGGGGTACAGGCATGAAAGGAAGTTTGGAAACTTATGCATCAGCTACAGGTATTGCTATCACTGCCAAAGAGATTTTGGATGAAAGAGTCGGTGAAAAAAGTCTTTTAAGAAACATTCCGCATGAAGAAATTACTTCGAAAAGAGTGTACGAAGCGGCGATAAAAGGCGATGCAATTGCCAACGAAGTTTTTCAAATCACAGGAAAAATTCTTGGAGAAGCGCTTGCTAATTTCGTCATGTTTTCTTCTCCCGAAGCGATCATTTTATTTGGCGGCGTTATTAAGGCCGGCAATCTTTTACTTGATCCGGTAAAAGAAAATATGGAAAAAAATGTCTTACCGATTTTTCAAAACAAAGTGAAATTATTATTCAGTGAATTAAAAGAATCTGATGCTGCGATTCTTGGCGCCAGCGCCCTGGTGTGGGAAATAAAACCAGATGCTTTGAAGAAGGTTCCTGAGATTGAAAGGTAGAAAGGACGAAATAAGAATCTTTGATATTTCTTTGTTTACTGTTGATTTGAAACTATTAACACACATTCTATTTCACCGCAGTTATCCACCAAATATTTCCAAAAGGATCTTTTATTCCGCCGCCTCGTCCATAAGATTCATCTGTAATCTCTTTTTCCACTGTTGCTCCTTCGCCGATTGCTTTTGCAAAAGTTTCATCCGCATTTTCTACATAAATGAACAAACTTGCATTGGAACTTTGAAATTGTTCGGTCGTGTCTGCAAGCATGATCGTACTATTGCCAATTATGATTTCTGCATGTCTGATTATATTTTCATCACGCATGGTTTTAAAAATTTCTCTTGCCCCAAAAACTTTCTGTGTAAACAAAATAAACCCTGCAGCATTTTCCAAAATTAGATAAGGCATCACTGTTTGATTGTTTTCAGGAATTTTCATTTTCTTAAAATTAAATGATTAAAAAAAACAAAATTACCGATTTACAGAACATTGAACCAACAACTTTGAACATTGAACTACAAACTTTGCAACGCCTTCACTACCCTACTCACCGGTAATCCCATGACATTATAAAAATCTCCCTTTATAGATTTGATTCCAATCGCCCCGATCCATTCCTGGATAGCATAAGCGCCAGCTTTATCATAGGGTTTATAATAGTCAATATAATATTCAATTTGAGATAGAGAAAGGGGATAAAATTCTACTTCTGTTTCTTCAGCAAAAATCATTTTTTTTGCCGATAATAAAATACAAACTCCTGTAATTACTTTATGCGTTTTTCCCGAAAGGCTTGAAAGAATCTCGATCGCATCTTCGCGATCTCTCGGTTTGCCAATAATTTTATTTTGCAAAACAACAACCGTATCTGCAGCAATAATCGTTTGTGCATGACCGTTATGCCTGACTAAATTAGCCTGTACATCCAAAGCTTTATTCGCCGCAATGTGCATCGCCGTTTCAGAAGAAGACAAACCTGCTGGAAAACTTTCATCAGCATTAGAAACCATTACTTCAAAAGAAATTTCTGCCAGTTCGAGTAATTGTTTTCTGCGCGGTGAACCGGAAGCTAAAATTATTTTATTCATTTTTTAATAAAAAAAATTAAAAGAAAACCATTGAAATAATTCCTGCAAGCATGATGAGCTTTACAACAGAACTTAATTGATGAAACTCAGAAGAAATGGTTGCGGTATATAATTTTCGCAAAACCCAAATCAAAGGAATAATGATCGCAATCAAAGAATATAATGCCGAAAACCACCAGCCAAGTTGCACTACATAAATTTGTATAACGACTAAAACACCTGCCAATACAACAATCCAGACGCCTGCAAAAACTTTTGCCACCGGCAATCCCCAAACAATTGGCATTGTTTTGCATCCGTATTTCAGATCGCCTTCTAAATCTTCCAGATCTTTTATCACTTCGCGAATCAAAGAAATAATAAAAGCAAATCCGGCATAAATAAATGAAAGCTTCAAGAGCCGTTGCCAGACTACATCATGCGGAGAAATTCTAAAACGGTATTCTGCGGCTGCCAAGACTAAAATTACCCAGGCGGTTAATAGTGAAATTAAAATATTGCCAATTAAAATTTTCTTTTTAAAAGTGCTTGAATAAAACCACAGAATTATGATGGCAAGAAAATTAAAGAAAGGAATCAAAACGTTCTGAAGCTTATAGCCGATGTATAGGCTCAAAATCAGGCCTGCAAAAGAAAACAAAGCATGAAGCAAAATGGCAGATCTTCTGTTTATAAATTTTCCAATGATCACTTTAGAAGATTTATTCACCTGGTCAATGTTTACATCGAAATAATCATTAATGATGTATCCTGCTGCTGCAATACATATAGATGCCAGCACCAACAAATAAAAAAGTGTTTCGGAAAGTTTAATATTTTCATAGCCGGGATGCGCGCGCAGATAAACGAACGGCAAAATGAAATATCTGAAAAGCATTTGGGTGAGCACAATAAAAAGAAGATTGGGCCATCTGATCAATCTGAAAAAAGCGGCAAACATCTTCATGAAAAAAATTGTAAAATGAACAATCAGGTTGAGGGAATATTATTATTTAATGTCCACTTATTATTAAGTTTCAAAACTTTTTCTATCACATCTCTTACACATCCATGTCCGCCGGCGAACGGAGAAATATAACAAGCCATCGCTTTAATTTCAAAAGCTGCATCAGAGGGACAGGCACTGATTCCAGCCATTTTCATGCAAAAGTAATCAGGAATGTCATCACCCATAAAAAGCATTTCGTTCGAAGAAATTTTTCTTTCAGCAATAAACTTTTTTAAAAAATCTTCTTTGTTTTTTATATCCATGAAAACATCGTTTATTCCAAGCTTATTCAAACGGTCATGCACAAACGAAGATTTGCTTCCGGAGATTACGATTACATTGAAGCCTGAGCTGGCAGCCAGTTGTAGCGCATAGCCGTCACGGATATTCATCTGGCGAAGCCAGTTATTGTTCGCGTCAACAATAATATTTCCATCCGTAAGAACACCGTCCATATCAAATGCAAAAGTTTTTATTAATTTAAAACGGGAAAGAATTTGCATTTTTATTTATAAAAATTTAGGAAGGAAATAATAATACAGCTATGTATTTCTAAAATTATTTTTCAAAGATAGTTATAGGAAATTGAAGAATCAATTTTGAGAATAGTAAACAAGCAAATAACCGGAATTTCTGTTTGCAAAGAAATGAAAAATGAATTCTTTAAATCTGCAAAGCATTATTTTTTAAAGAAATCAAATCACCTCTTTCCATGTAATTTAATAATACTTTCGGAAAGCTTTAAATAAATATATTTAAGATCAGGGTGCACTGTAAGTGTTTGCAGATGCCGGTTTAGTGTATAAATGTCATCTCTGATGGCAGGGCCGGTTTGAGTGAGAAACGGTGAAACTTCTTTTGCTCTGATATTTGTTTCTTCAATCAACGGCATCAATGTTTTAAAATCCAATCTTTCCTGCCCGCAAAATATTTCCGCAAGCGCATACATGTGGTTTGTAAAATTGCTGACAAATACTGCCGCAACATGATAATTCAGCCTTTGGGTATCATTTGCTTCAATTACCTTCTTCGAAAGCGTTTTTGCAAACCCTAAAATTCTATGCAATGTTTCCTGGTTATTTCCATCTACTAAAAATGGAATTTCAGGAATATGATCACTGAATTTTGAAAGCGTTTGCAAAGGATACAAAACGCCATATGTAGATGAACAATCTTTTAAAGCATTTATAGAAACTGCGCCTGCGGTATGAACCACCAATTTATTTTTAAGTGCAGGAATCATTTCAATGTGATCCAGCGCTGCATCATGCAAGGCAACAATATAAATATCCGCATCTGCAAATTGAGAAACAGCTAAAGTTACAGCACCTGCATTATGCGCCGAAGCAAGCACTCTGGCATGTTCTTCATCCCGGCTGACAATTTGAACAATATTATGCCCTGCTTTTGTAATCACTTCACTTAATACCGAAGCAGTGTTTCCCGAACCCAGCAATACAACTCTCATTTATTTTTTTTTAAACTAAAATAATTTTATCTTTTAGCGATCTAATAAATAATATAACGCTTTTATTCTATAAAAAATATTTTAGCACAGGTTTTTTATTAAGTTTTTTAAATATCCTTCGTTTTGTATGAGAATACTCAAAAGCTTGTACTTGTTACTCAGGGGGGAATCGCGAAGATAGAAAACGGCTTTTAGAAAACAAATTTTCTATTTAAAATTTCATTTTTAATTTTTAAACTAATATTGCAACCACATAAAATATTCCGATATTAGAAAATTCCGTGTATCAGATTTAGAAAAAAATTGGAAAAATTATAAGTACAATGGCAAAAAATTTATTGATAGTTGAGTCCCCTGCAAAAGCGAAAACGATTGAAAAAATATTGGGTAGCGATTTTGAAGTAAAGAGTTCTTACGGCCATATCCGCGATCTTGAAAAAGATGATATGGGCATTGATATTAACAACAATTTTGCTCCCCGGTACAAAGTGCCCGATGAAAAACAGCGGGTTGTAAAAGATTTGAAACAGTTTGCAAAAAAAGCAGAAACAGTTTGGCTTGCCTCGGATGAGGATCGCGAAGGAGAAAGCATCAGTTGGCACCTGGCGCAGGTTTTGGGCCTTGATGTGAATACAACCAAGCGAATTGTTTTTCATGAAATAACCAAACCTGCCATAAACGCGGCAGTGCAAAATCCGAGATTAATTGATATGAATCTTGTCAATTCTCAACAGGCAAGAAGGGTCTTGGACAGGCTTGTTGGCTTCGAACTTTCGCCGGTGCTGTGGAAAAAAATAGGAATGAAAGGTGGACTAAGTGCGGGAAGAGTACAAAGCGTTGCGGTAAAATTAATCGCTGAAAGAGAAAGAGAAATCAATCAATTTATTCCAACAAGCAGTTTTAAAATCGAAGCCTCTTTGGCTGCAACTGATGCTTCAGGAAAAAGAATTTCTTTTAAAGCCGAAGATGGCGGAACGAGAACAATTGAAGCCGCGGAAGATTTTTTGTCAAGATGTAAAAATGCAAATTATACTGTAAAAGAAATTATTGTAAAACCTGCTAAACGCACATCTGCTGCGCCTTTCACCACTTCAACTCTGCAACAGGAGGCAAGCAGAAAATTGGGATATGGCGTGAGTAAAACCATGATTATCGCCCAAAAATTATATGAGAGCGGGAAGATCACTTACATGCGTACGGATAGTGTCAATCTATCTGCAACCGCAAAAGAACAGATACAAAATGAGATCATCAAAAACTATGGTGATAAATATTTGCAATTGCGCAATTATAAAAATAAGAATGAAAGTGCGCAGGAAGCGCACGAAGCAATTCGTCCAACAGACATGAGCGAAAGCAGGATTTATGACGTAGAAACTTCAAGGCTTTATGAATTGATTTGGAAACGCACCATCGCGAGCCAAATGAGCGACGCCATTCTTGAAAAAACTACTGCCAAAATAAAAATAAGTACGGTTGAAGATGAATTAACCGCAACCGGCGAAGTGTTGAAATTTGATGGTTTTTTAAAAATATATAATGAAGGAAATGACGATGAAGATAGCGAAAACACCGGGTTTGGAAGCGAAAGCCGCCTTCCTGCTTTAACCGTAAATCAAAACTTGGATTTTGAAGAAATGACTGCTACAGAAAGATTTACACGCCATGCGCCGAGATACACTGAAGCCTCTTTGGTAAAAAAATTAGAAGAATTAGGAATCGGCCGGCCAAGTACTTATGCACCAACGATCAGCACAATTATAAAAAGAAATTATATAGAAAAAAGAGATAAAGAAGGAATTCAGCGAGACATCAGAATCGTAAAACTTTCTAAAGAAAATACGATTGATAAATTAAAAATAACAGAAAATACAGGTGCAGAAAAAGGAAAACTTTTCCCAACAGATCTTGGCCTGGTGGTTACAGATTTTTTGAATCAGCATTTTGATAAGGTGATGGATTATTCTTTCACCGCAAACATTGAAGAAGAGTTTGATAAAATTGCTGAAGGCAATTTGCAATGGAATAAAATGGTCGGTGAATTTTATAAACCATTTCATGACTCTGTAGAACATACATTAGAAAATGCAGAACGGGCAAAAGGTGAACGTGAATTGGGCAAAGATCCTGAGAGCGGGAAACCGGTAATTGCGCGCATGGGAAGATATGGTCCGATGGTACAAATTGGAAATGCCGACGATGAGGAAAAACCACGTTTTGCAAAATTAAAAGCCACACAAAGTATCGAAACGATCACGCGGGAAGAAGCGATGGATTTGTTTAAACTGCCTTTGAATTTAGGCGAATTTGAAGGCAAAGAACTTTTGGTAAATGTGGGAAGATTTGGCCCTTACATAAAATGGGGCGAGCAATTTATTTCTATTCCCAAAGGCAAGGAGCCCACTGAAGTTGATCTCCCCATGGCGATAGAAATAATCAAGGCCAAACAGGTGGAAGAAGCGCCAATAGGCTATTACGACGAAAAACCAATCACAAAAGGCAAAGGTCGTTTTGGCCCTTTTATAAAATGGAATGACCTTTTTATTAATATTCCGAGAGCGTATAATTTTGATCATCTTACCCAAAAAGATTGCAATGAATTAATCGAAAAAAAGATCGAAAAAGAAGCCAATCGCTTTATAAAACAATGGCCTGAAGAAAAGATCGCTATTGAAAATGGACGCTGGGGGCCGTTCATACGTTTCGGGAAAAAAATGCTGAAATTAGGCAGCAAACCTGGCGGTGGAAAATATACTCCTGAAGAATTAACAGATTTACAATTGGAGGATGTAAAGAAAATAATTCTTCAACAGGATCCCAAGGCCTTTGATAAAAAAGCTACTGTGAAGAAAAAAAATACTGCAAAGAAAGCTACGCCAAAAAAGAAAAAGTAAACACGCTATCACAATTCCGGCCAACTTAGTCATTCAGTTCTCCAAAAGGGTGCCCACTTTATTATTTATGTTAAAAAAAAATCTGCGGTATCTTTTTAACATACAGTAAAGCAAGAAATTTCAATGGTTTGTATTTCAAAATCTTTAAAACCGTTTTGATTATTTTTGCTTTATGGAAAACGGAAAAACAGTTGCATTGCACACTTTGGGTTGCAAATTAAACTACTCAGAAACTTCTGCAATTGAACGATTATTGGAAGCGGATGGTTTTATAAAAAAAGAATTTACCGATGAAGCGGATGTTTATGTAATTAATACCTGCTCTGTTACAGACAATGCGGATAAAGAATGCCGGCAATTGGTCCGCAGAGTTCAACGCCAATCCCCACAGGCGATGGTCGTAATTATTGGTTGCTACGCACAACTAAAACCAAAAGAGATAGCTGAAATTCCCGGAGTAGACCTGGTTTTGGGTGCTTCTGAAAAATTTAATATCACCTCACACTTAAAAGAACTGACTCACGGCGACAGTGCAAAAATTTGCAGTTGTGAAATAGAAGATGTGGAAGGTTTTCATTCTTCATTTTCTTTAAACAGACGAACAAGAACTTTTTTGAAAGTCCAGGATGGCTGCGATTATAATTGTTCATTTTGCACAATTCCCTTGGCGCGGGGAAAAAGCAGAAGTAATTCTACAACAAATGTTTTATCAGAAATAAAAAAAATTAAAGAAGCCGGAGTAAAAGAAATTGTATTAACCGGAATTAACCTGGGGGATTTTGGAAAGAATGGAAATGGAATAAAAACGGGTGAAAATTTTTATTCATTATTAAAAGAAATTGAAAATTTTGATGGTGTAAACCGTTACCGGATTTCATCTATTGAGCCAAATTTATTGACAGAAGAAATTATTGATTTGGTTGCAAACAGTAAAAAAATAATGCCTCATTTTCATATTCCTTTGCAAAGCGGAAGCAACAAAATTTTGAGGCTGATGCGCAGGCGCTATAAACGAGAATTGTATGCAGAAAAAGTAGAAATGATCAAAAAATTAATTCCCGATTGCTGTATTGGAGTTGACGTTATCACTGGGTTTGCTGGAGAGATGGAAGAAGATTTTAAAGAGACGGTTGATTTTTTAGTTGACCTGGACGTTTCTTATTTTCATGTATTTACTTACTCCGAAAGAGCCAATACTTTTGCATTGAATATTGAACCAGTTGTACCAATAAATATCCGCCATGAGCGGACGAAAATTCTGCGCTCTTTGTCTTATAAAAAAATGCAACAGTTTACTATAAAACATTCCGGTGAGATAAGAAAGGTTTTGTTTGAAGGTGAAAATAAAAATGGAACGATGGATGGTTACACAGATAATTATATTAAAATAACCGCACCCCATAAAGAAGAATGGACCAATGAAATTATTGATTGGAAAATTTAATGGTTTATTATTTGCTTAAGGTGATTCTAATTAAAACGCATTTTAATTTTTCTTTACATAAAAATTTCACGAATGAACAAATTAGTAAGAGCTTTAATTGCCGGCTATGGTGCAAAAAAAATAGGAGGTGGATGCCTCGGAACTATCGTCGTTTTTTTTATTATTTATATGCTTTTAGGCCATGTTCATTGTTAGCTTGATTTTTCATAAAATAAAAGACAGGCCTTACCCTAAAGGAAAAGCCCGTCCTACCAGTTTATCAAAAATCTTATTTTCCAAATTTTTCTTGTCAGGTGTGTTCTGCCTGCATTGCTTCTTCATTCACAGATGATTCTGCAACCTGGGTTAATGTATCATCTGCCTGTCTTTCTTCTTTCAAAGTTTGTTCCAATAAATTGGCAATATCATTTTCCCCCAATGTTTTGGCGAAAGCACATAAAGTACCATAAGAAGCGATTTCATAATGTTCTACTTTTTGCGCAGCAGAAATAATTCCGGCGTCGCGTACCACTCCTCCCTCTGTACTTTCCATAATTTCTTCTGCTTCTTTTGTAAGCCCCTCCATTGCTTCGCATTTCTTCGCTCTTGCAGGCATGCCCATCATCTCAAATACTTTTTCGCATCTCTCAACATGACCTTTCGTAACTTCCAAATGGTCTTCCAAAGCATTGATCAAATCCTCGGAAGTTGCCTTTTTGATCATTTTAGGAATTGCTTTTGTCAAAGCTTTTTCTGCCCAATAAATGTCTTTTAATTCATCTATAAATAAATCTTTAAGACCTTCTGCTGTTTTGGACTTACTGTTTCCTGATTTTGAATTTTTCATAATAAATTTTTTAGATGTTTGTTATTAAGGTTTGTGATGGATAGTGAATGAAAAACATGCCATAATTTTTTCCCTTGGATTTTCTAACTACCAAACAATGGCTAGCCAAATAAAACTTTCATGATTCATCGTGAGAATTAAATTTTTCAAAAAAAACTCTCAATATGTTTCAAAAAGGCATTTAGATCCGATTATAAAAATTTTCTACACTTAGAAGTTTATTTGAGGATTTTGTTACTCATCAAATAAATAATTTTTAACTACGATTCTCGCTTTTAACGTAAATCAGCTTGGCATATAAATAGTATAATCAATAATATAGGCTTATCCATTTCCTGTATTCTGTTTTTTTAATCTTTTTAACTACTCAATTTTATGGATTTAATTTGTCTCAGTCACATCAGGTGGAATTTTGTGTATCAACGCCCCCAGCATCTGCTCAATCGTTTCGCCGTTACCAACAGGGTTTTTGTAATTGAAGAACCTGTTTATGAAGCCAATTCTGACTTTTATGAAATCAGCAAGCCAAATGAGCAGGCGAATTTATGGCTTGTGGTCTTGCATGTTTCAAAAGATACTTCGCCAGAAAAAAGAAATCATACGCTTAAAGCCTTGATTGATTCGTTTATGTTTTCTAATAAAATCAAAAAATATATTCTTTGGTTTTATTCTCCGATGGCTTTGGAATATACCGAACATCTTATTCCGTCTTTAACCGTATATGATTGCATGGATGAGCTGTCCGCTTTTAAATGCCCGCCAGCAGGAATAAAAGAAATGGAAGCTTGTCTATTAAGGCAGGCAGATATTGTGTTTACTGGTGGCCACAGTTTATACAAGGCAAAAAAGCATCTTCATCATAATATTCATCCTTTTCCAAGCAGCATTGATAAATCTCATTTTCACGTAGCAAGAATTTTCAAAGAGGATCCGGAAGACCAGGCTTCCATTGCGCACCCACGTTTTGGTTTTTATGGAGTAATCGATGAGCGTTTCGATATTCCACTGGTTGAGGAATTAGCAAAACTTCGTCCGGACTGGCATTTTGTTTTTATCGGTCCGGTAATTAAAATAGATCCAAACAACCTTCCTCTAAAAGATAACATCCATTATTTGGGAAGTAAAACTTATAAACAACTTCCTTCTTATTTATCCGGATGGGATGTGGCAATTCTTCCTTTTGCTTTGAATGAATCTACAAAATATATAAGCCCGACAAAGACTCCGGAATATCTTGCTGGTGGAAAACCGGTTATTTCGACTTCAATAACAGATGTGGTAACTCCTTATGGAAAGCAAGGATTGGTACATATTGCAGATACGGCAAACGAATTTATTGAGGCAGCAGAAAAAATATTTAATGAGAAAAATAAAGAAGAATGGATGCGGAAAGTAGATACATTTCTTTCCAATATTTCATGGAATAAAACCTGGAACAGAATGTCTTTGTTAATTGAGGAAGCGCTGGGTAAAAAAGCAATAGTAAATAACAATAAAAGTAAAGTATATGTTTGATTATATGATTGTCGGCGCAGGGTTGGCCGGAGGAGTTTTGGCGGAGAGGCTTGCATCTTCGGGGAAAGAAATATTATTAGTTGACAAAAGAAATCATATCGGCGGAAATACATATGACTTTTACAATAAAGATGGGATTCTTGTTCATAAATACGGACCACATATTTTTCATACTAATAGCAAAGAAGTTTATAATTACCTCGGCAATTTTACAGAATGGCGTCCTTACGAACATCGCGTGCTGGCCAGTGTTGACGGCATGTTGGTTCCCATTCCGATCAACTTAAACACGATCAATAAATTATATGGATTGAATTTGAACAGTTGCCAAATGGATGCTTTTCTGGAATCGAAAGCGGAAAAAAAACAAAGAATATTGACCTCAGAAGATGTTGTAGTAAACAAAGTTGGAAGACAATTGTATGAAAAGTTTTTTAAAGGATACACAAAAAAACAATGGGATTTAGATCCTTCAGAATTGGATGCTTCTGTCACCTCGCGCATTCCTACAAGAAACAACCGCGATGACCGTTATTTCACTGATTCTTTCCAGGCAATTCCCGCATATGGTTACACGCGCATGTTCGACAAAATGCTTCATCATCCGAACATAAAAATATTGCTCAATACGGATTATAAAGAAATACAAAATTCTATTTCTTTTAAAAAGATGATTTATACCGGTCCGATTGATTATTTCTATGATTACTGTTATGGAAAACTTCCATATCGTTCTTTAGAATTCAAATTTAAAACTATTGAACAGGAAACCTATCAATCATCCGGAACGGTGAATTATCCAAATGAGCATCCTTATACAAGAATTACGGAATTCAAATATTTAACCGGGCAAAAACACCCAAAAACATCAATAGTATATGAATACCCAAAAGACGAAGGCGACCCTTATTATCCTGTACCAAGGAAAGAGAACGCAGAGCTGTACAGAAGGTATCAATTACTGGCATCAGGTGAAAAAAATGTACACTTTGCTGGAAGACTGGCCACTTACAAATATTACAACATGGACCAGGTAGTAGCGCAGGCATTGACACTTTACAAGAAGATAATCTCATCGCAAGACCTAGAATATTATATCAATGGACACAAGTTACCCATCATCCAATCCTGAGATTTGGGGCGGATTCGAATGTACGATCAACAGAATCGGTGATACTTTTCGGAATCAAATGAACTATGCCGGATTTTACGAAAGAAAAAATGATATAGATCAAATAGCTCAATTAGGAATTACATCTTTGCGTTTTCCAATTTTGTGGGAAGCACATCAGTTTTCTTCTGAAGAGGAAGAAATAAACTGGACACAAACAGCCAAAGACCTTGAAAGAATAAGATCTTATCATATAACCCCAATTGCTGGATTAATTCATCATGGCAGCGGCCCAAAATTTACCAGCCTTGACAACGATCGTTTTGCGGAAGCATTGGCAAATTACGCATCAAAAGTAGCTACGAAATTTCCCTGGCTTGAATATTATACGCCGGTCAATGAACCATTGACCACAGCACGTTTCAGCGGCTTATATGGTTTCTGGTATCCGCATCATTCTAACGAATCAAGCTTTATCAGGATGTTGCTGAATGAAATAAAAGCAACTGTTCTTGCTATGAAGGAAATCAGGAAAATAAATCCCCGGGCAAAACTGGTTCAAACGGAAGATCTTACAAAAACACACAGCACTTCCTTATTAAAATACCAGTCAGATTTTGAAAATAAAAGACGATGGCTCAGTTATGATATTCTTTTTGGACAATTGAACGAGGAACATTTTTTTTGGAATTATATGATCGACAAGCTTGGAATCAAAAAAGAAGAATTACAGTTTTTTATTGATAATCCTTGCCCGCCAGATCTTGCCGGATTCAATTATTATGTTACTTCTGAAAGATATTTAGATGAAAAAGTTGAAAATTATCCGGCGTATACTCATGGTGGAAATGAGACGCACACCTATGCCGATGTTGCTGCTGTAAGAGTAATCAAATCCGCAGGTTTAAAATCATTACTGACTGAAGCGTGGGAACGTTTTCATATTCCATTGGCGTTAACTGAAGTACACATTCATTGCACCCGCGAAGAGCAATTGCGCTGGTTTAAAGAGGCATGGGACGATTGTTGTGAATTAAAAAAAGAAGGAATCGACATAAAAGCCATTACGGCCTGGTCTCTGCTCGGTGCCTTTGATTGGAATAGTTTATTAACGCGCGAAGAAGGAATTTATGAAAGCGGCGTTTTTGATGTTACCAGAAATAGATTGCGACGCACAGCAGTTGCGAAATTAGTTAACTCACTTGCCCATTCAGGAGATTATCATCATCCGCTTGTAAATGAAAAAGGCTGGTGGCATAAAAGTTACCCGGAAAGCAGTATTATTTTTTCAAATTCTAATGTTTCGCCATTGATCATTCTTGGTTCTAACGGAACTTTGGGAACCGCCTTTATGAAAATTTGCGAAGCGCGTGCGATTCCTTTTCGTGCATTTTCTCATGAACAACTCGATATAACCAAATCAGAAGAAATTGAAAGGGCGATTGACGAATACAAGCCATGGGCTATTGTAAACGCGGCTGGTTATGTAAACGTTGACCATGCAGAAACGGAAATGGATAAATGCTTCCAGTTAAATGCAGAAGCGCCTGGAAATTTATCTGCGATTTGTAATCAACATGGTATTCAATTAATGACATTTTCTTCGGATCTTGTTTTTGATGGAGAAAAACAATCGCCTTACATAGAAGTTGATTCTGTAAAACCATTGAACATGTATGGCAAAAGCAAGGCAGAAGGAGAAAGACTCGTGATGAATAATTTTTCCTCTTCATTGATCATCAGAACCAGTGCTTTTTTTGGTCCTTGGGATAAATTCAATTTTGCTTTTTATATTTTAAATTCATTAAAAGAAAATCAATGTTGTAAAGTGGTGAAAGATGTAATGGTTTCTCCAACTTATGTTCCTGATCTGGTAAACCAATCTTTAAATCTTTTGATTGATGAGGAAAAAGGAATTTGGCATTTAAGTAATAATGGAATGCTTACCTGGTATGATTTTGCTGAAGAATTGGCCGCAAGAGGAGGCTATGAGAATAGGAATATTTTTTCCTGCAATCAGTACGAAAAAGAGTGGATAGCAAAACGGCCCGGATACAGTGTTTTGCAAAGCGACAAAGGAATAAAATTACCATCGCTCGGGAATGCGATTGAACGTTTTTTTGAAGAAAAAATAAACTGATTATGCCAGGAACAAAATTTATGTTTTCTACAGGGATTGAAAATAGTTATCCCAATATTATTTTACCGGATGGAAGTCGTAAGAGAATTGATGAAATGGAAAAGTGCGGTCATTACAAATATTGGCAAACAGATTTTTTGCTGGTGAAAGAATTGGGAATAGAATATTTAAGATACGGGCCGCCTTATTTTAGTACACACGTTGCTCCGGGGAAATATGATTGGGCATTTACCGATCAGGTTTTTAACCGCTTAAAAGAATTGGATATATGTCCGATCGTGGATCTTTGCCATTTTGGAGTCCCCGACTGGCTCGGCGATTTTCAAAATCCGGATTTCCCTTTTTATTTCGCAGAATATGCCGAAGCATTCGCCAAGCGGTTTCCTTATCTTCAATTATATACTCCGATCAATGAGATTTTCATTGCTGCGATGTTTTCTGCACAATATGGCTGGTGGAATGAATGCCTGCAATCTGATGAAGCTTTTGTTACCGCGCTAAAACATATTTGCAAAGCGAATGTATTGGCTATGCATGCCATTTTGCGCATCCAGCCCGAAGCCACTTTTATTCAAAGCGAATCATCAGAATATTTTCATGCCATTGATCCGGCAGCTTCACCACGGGCAAGGTTTCTGAATCAAAAACGATTTCTTTCACTTGATCTTACTTATGGTTATCCGCTCAACGTAACGATGTACAATTATTTGATCAGTAACGGAATGACACCGGACGAATATTGTTGGTTTACTGATAACCAAGTGAAAGGACGCTGCGTGATGGGCAATGATTATTATGTAACAAATGAACATATCGTTCATCCAGACGGGCATACGCAGGCATCCGGAGAAATTTTTGGATATTATGTAATTACCTCTCAATATTATCGACGTTACAGATTGCCGATCATGCATACAGAAACCAACATCAGAATGCCTGCCTGCAAGGAATGGCTTTTAAAACAATGGGCAAATGTTCATCGCCTGAAACATGATGGAATTCCCGTGATCGGATTTACCTGGTATAGCCTTACGCATCAGGTTGACTGGGATTCTGCGCTAAGAAACGATGCAGGAAATGTAAACAAACTTGGTTTATACGACCTGGAAAGAAAAATTATGCCCGTTGGAAAAGCCTACAAAAAGTTAATACATCAATGGAAAGATATCATCAGTGAAGAAAGTTATGGACTTGTTTTCCAAAACTGGTAGTAGTAAACAAACAAAAAAGGAGATTTGTATTTATCATCTTATAAAGGTAACTTCTTCTTTTATGATGTTTGCAGTAAAGAACGAAAACAATTCAGAAGCCTGAATTTCATCCATCGGATGCGGCTCTTTTTCATTAAAATATTGATTAGATGGCTTTTCTGTGAATGGCAAAATTCCATCTAATAAATTGGCTTCTTTTTTAGGAGTTCTTTTATTTTTTATGTGAGTCATCTGATTCATGTTTTAATTTTAAAAAAGAAACACGGAATTCTATGCCGAAAAATTTATAATTAAAAATGCGACAATCCTGTTAACAAATTCTAATTTCTATACCCACTGAATTTGCTGAAAATAAACGGATTAAAAAACTCAGTTAAATTAGTAGCGTAAAATATATTTCAGATTAAATCAAATGTTCATTTTAAAGCATTATTTTTTTTAAACTTTTTGTAGAAATAATTCCCGAATAAAAAAAAAGATCAACACTTCTACCACATCTCATGCTACGTCGTTATTGGGTTTGGCGGCAAAAAAATTCTTTTGGTAAATGGCATAATGTTTTATTATTTATTTTAAAATATTTCGTCAACAATTACTTTCCGGCATTAAAATTACCAGGTTAATTCAAAAAGAAAAGCTATGAAAAGGGACGGAGCAAACAGAAGTCTTTGGCAAAATTTGCATGAATATATTATAAGAACTACTGCAATTGAAGAAAAAAATTATGATGTAATTATTGTTGGTGGCGGCATTACGGGAATTACAACAGCCTTGCTTTTACAAAACTCCGGGAAAAAATGTCTGATTGCCGAAGCAAAAAATATTGGTTTTGGAACCACGTCCGGAACCACGGCTCACCTCAATACGATTCTTGATCTTACCTATGCTGAAATAGAAAAAAAATTTGGTAAAGAAAATACGAAAGTCGTTCTCAGCGCGGTTTTGCAAGCAATCAATATTGCTGAAAGCAATATAGGAAAATACAATATTGATTGTGATTTTAGTGAACACGCTGGTTATTTATTTTCAACAGATGATGAGCAATCAAAAAAGTTAGATGAGGCTTTTGAAGCATCCCAAAACGCGGGTTGCGACGTGGAATACAGCGATACAATTCCTGTTCCTGTCGACTTCAAAAAGGCATTGGTTTTTAAAAGGCAGGCTCAAATTCATCCAACTAAATATTTGTACGGACTCGCAAAAGCATTTGAAAATGCTGGCGGAAGAATTCTGGAGCAATGCCGCGTAACAGATGCAAAAGAAATTGATGATAAGATGATTGAAGTGGAAACCTCAAGAGGAAAATTTACTGCCGCCAATTTAATTTATGCAACGCACACTCCGCCTGGGGTTAACTTGCTGCATTTCAGGTGCGCTCCTTACCGCAGTTATGCAATGGCACTCACATTAAAAGATAAGAATTATCCGGTAGATCTCGCCTACGATCTCTATGATCCTTATCATTACTATCGCTCCCAGGAGATTGATGGAAAAACTTTTTTGATAGCTGGCGGTGAAGATCACAGGACGGCTGAAAAAAAAGATACGGAGCAATGTTTTGTTTTTTTGGAAAATTACTTACGTAAGCATTTTGAGGTAGATGAAGTTCTTTATAAATGGTCATCTCAATATTTTGAACCCGCCGACGGCTTGCCATATATTGGTCATTTACCGGGAAATCCAAAAAATGTTTTTGTAGCTACCGGCTACGGAGGAAATGGAATTACGTACAGCCAGATTGCTTCGCAAATCCTTTGTGATTTGATTGTAAAAGGCAAAAGTGAATATGAAGATATTTTCAACCCGTTAAGAATAAAGCCAGTGGCAGGCTTTGAAAATTTTATAGAAAATGCCGCAGATGTAACGGTCAATTTCATCGAAAAATTATTGCCTGTCAAAAAATTAAATGATCTCAGGTTGTTAAAAAACGGAGAAGCAAAATTGGTGAAATATGAAGGTCAATCTATTGCTGTTTATAAAGATGAAAATGGAAAAATTTATGCGGTGAATCCATCCTGCACGCACATAAATTGCGCAGTTGCCTGGAACACTTCCGAAAAAATTTGGGAATGCCCATGCCACGGTTCCAGATTTAATGAAGAGGGAGAAATGTATACTGCACCTGCGAGAAAAGATCTTCAGAAAATTAATTTTGAACATTAATCTTTTTTGAAGCCGGATTTTTATTTCCAAAAACGCTTCCCTTCATTTCATTTTCAAGAAAATATTAATGGCAACAAAATTGTAGTAAAATCAGCAAGAGGTCGCCCCGAAAGCCGCGACAATCCTAAAAAAGATACCCATGAAGTATTTTCGCCCCCTTTCCGAATCAATGATTCAAAAGCTAAAACAATGCCGGCAAACAGAATTGCACGAATTTTCAGAAAAGCCATGCACAATGGAAGACATGAGCTATGCCGTTGCACCATTATTTAAAAGAGGACTTATAGAAATTAAAAAACAGGTAGTTGAAAATAAATTATTGCATTGTGTTCACGTAACAAAAGATGGAGTAGAATATTTAGAAAAATTAGAATTAGGAATTGACAAAACTTCACATTAGTTTAACCAAAGCAGACGTGATAATTTTTGAATTCTATCGTTTTTTTATTTCGCAGAAAACATCATTTCTATCCTCATTTAAATATTATTAAAGACAGCAATAATTAAAATTATAATTTTGCTGCATGATAGAATATCGTTCAGACACATTTACCAAACCAACTCCGGGAATGCTGAAAGCCATGTTTGAGGCTGAGGTTGGAGATGATGTTTATAATGAAGACCCGACCGTAAATAAATTGCAGTCAATGCTGGCGGAAAAATTCGGAATGGAATCAGGAATTTTTTGTGCAAGCGGAACTATGACCAATCAGATCGCTATGAAATGCCACACACAACCTGGCGGCGAAGTAATCTGTGATAAAATGAGTCACGTGTATATTTATGAAGGCGGCGGAATCGCTTTCAATTCCGGCTGCCAGGTAAAACCACTCGAAGGCGATCGCGGAAGAATAAAAGCCACCCAAATAGTAGAGGCGATCAATCCAAATGACATTCATAAGGCAAGAACACAACTCGTGAGCCTCGAAAATACAGCGAACCGTGGTGGTGGAAGTTGTTACGAATTACCTGATATACAGGAAATAAAGGAACTTTGTTTAGAAAATAACTTAAAGTTGCATTTGGATGGTGCAAGATTATTCAATGCCATTGTTGCAAAGGATGAAGATCCAAAAGAATACGGACATATTTTCGATAGTATTTCGATCTGTCTGAGCAAAGGATTGGGCGCCCCCGTCGGAAGTGTTCTTCTGGGCGATCACGATTTTATTCAAAAAGCCAGACGGGTGAGAAAAGTTTTTGGTGGCGGAATGAGGCAGGCAGGATATTTGGCCGCAGCGGGAATTTACGCGTTGGAAAATAATGTTGACCGGCTTGCATTGGATCATCGTCATACAAAACAAATTGAAGAGGCTTTATTAAAAAAAGAATTTACTTCTAAAATAATGCCGGTGGAAACGAACATTCTGATCTTTGAAGTAAAAGGAAATTATACCTCAAAAAGTCTTACCGAAGAATTTAAGAAAAATGATATTTTGGTAAGCGCTATTTCACCGACACAAATCCGGATGGTTTTGCATTTAGATGTAAGTGAAGAAATGGTACAAGAAACGATTAGGGTAATTGAAATGCTCTAAGGAATTTAAGAAATAATCACTCAAAAAAAATTTAAAGAGCAGATGAACACAAAATTGCTTATGTCCATCAGCGCAATTATTTTAGGAATTGTTGCAATCGTATTATCATTTTTTCCACAGGAAATATCAAACTATGCAGGCTTTGAAAGGACCGATTTGATCGTTTTGCAAATTCTTGGAGCGCTTTATTTTGGCTTTGCAATACTTAATTGGACAGCTAAAGCAAATTTAATAGGAGCCATTTACAGTAGGCCGGTTGCCATTGGCAACTTTGCTCATTTTATGATTGGAGCACTTGCTTTAGTTAAGTTATCTTTTAGTAGCGCTACACTGCCTTACATTTGGATTGCGGCAATTATTTATTCAATATTTGCCATACTTTTTGGTTATATCTTTTTTACAAACCCTGCTGCAAAGAAGAAATCCGTGTAAAAAATAACAGATGATCGCCGTTCAATTACTCTACGTAGTAAACAGCTAAATAATTGCAATTCCTGTTTTATTTTTTTTAAATAAACAGGCCATTTACAAAATAAATTCCGGTTGCGGTTTTCAAAAAGATATTTTTTAACCTCTATCCTATTTAACTTCGCATGAATCAAAAAAAAATATAGTTCCATGTTTCCAAAAATAAATCCCACAAAAACTGTTGCCTGGAAAAAATTACAGGATCATTTTAAAGAAATGAAGCAAATTTCCATAAAAGATCTTTTCGTTGAAGATCCGGAACGTTTTAAAAAATACTCCTTTGCAGTCACAGATATCATTTGTGATTTTTCTAAAAATATTGTAAATGATGAAACACAGAAGTTGTTGCTTGAACTGGCTTATGAATGCGAATTACAAAAAGCCATTCAGGCTATGTTTGCCGGTGAACTGATCAATGAAACTGAAGGCCGTTCTGTGTTGCATACGGCGCTTAGAAATTTTTCCGGAAAGCCGGTTTTTTCAGAAGGAAAAGATGTGATGCCGGAAGTGAAAAAAGAATGGGAACACATGAAAAATTTTTGCCAGAAAATCCATAAGGGCGAATGGAAAGGCTACAGCGGCAAAAAAATAAAATACATTGTCAATATAGGAATTGGCGGCAGCGATCTTGGCCCGGTGATGGTTACAGAAGCTCTGAAACCTTATTGGAAAAAAGACATCCATCCTTATTTTGTCAGCAATATTGACGGAACTGATCTGGCTGAAGTACTGAAAAAAATTACTCCTGACGAAACGCTTTTTTTAATTGCTTCAAAAACATTTACAACGCAGGAAACCATGACCAATGCGCATTCTGCAAGGGATTGGTTTTTGAAAAGTGCGAAAGATAAAAAGGCCGTTGCCAAACATTTTGTTGCCTTAAGTACGAATGAAAAAGGCGTAGAAGATTTTGGAATAGATAAAGAAAACATGTTTGTTTTTTGGGATTGGGTTGGCGGCAGATATAGTTTGTGGAGCGCCATAGGTTTATCAATCGCCTTGACAATCGGGTATTCTAATTTTGAAGAATTGTTGAAAGGCGCTTATGAAACCGATAAGCATTTTAAGGAAAAAACATTTGAAAAAAATATTCCTGTTATCATGGGTTTGATTAGTCTTTGGTACATAGACTTTTTTGGCGCGCAATCTGAAGCGATTCTTCCTTATGACCAATACATGCATCGTTTCCCTGCCTATTTTCAACAAGGCAATATGGAAAGCAATGGAAAACACATGGATCGAAATGGGAAAAAAGTAACTTATTCTACCGGCCCTGTTATTTGGGGCGAGCCTGGAACCAACGGCCAGCACGCTTTTTACCAGTTATTACACCAGGGTACACCAATCATTCCGTGCGATTTTATTGCTCCGGCTATTAGTCACAATCCTTTGGATGGACATCATAAAATTTTATTGTCAAATTTCTTTGCACAAACAGAAGCCTTGATGAACGGCAGAAGTCGCCAGGAATTAAAAGCCGAAAAAGTGCCCGAAAGTTTGATTCCTTTTAAAGAATTTGAAGGCAATAAACCAACAAATTCATTTTTAATAACTAAAATAACGCCATTTACTTTGGGCGAATTGATTGCTTTATACGAACACAAAATTTTTGTGCAGGGAATCATTTGGAATATATATAGTTTCGATCAGTGGGGCGTTGAATTGGGGAAACAATTAGCAAAAAAGATTTTGCCCGAATTAGAAAATAATCAAAAGATCACTTCGCACGATTCATCAACAAATGGATTGATCAATGCTTATAAAAAGCTGAGAACTTAATATGGATTATTTTCATTTCTGCATCTTTTAGTAAAAACAGTATTTGCATTGAAGTAAATAATTTATTTTATGAAATTATTGGTTCTACTCCTCTTCAGTTTCATTAATATTTCAGCAAATAGCCAAAAACTTGGAAAAATAAGTGATCTAAAAATTTTCAAAGATTCTGTACTAATCCCTGGAAATTTAGCGCTGGCAAATTTTCCAAAATATAAATTTTTATTTGATACAAAAAAAGGAAAAGTATTTGAGTCACCGACAGATAAAATGCGTTGCCTTGTTCCTGGTTTTCATTCCAACATGCCGGTTGCAGGGATTAATAAAATAAAACCCGAGCCAATGCCAAATGCATCCAGGCCTGATTTAATTCCACAAAATAAAAAATGATTTTTTCCCCTGGCATTTTTATAAAGAATTCATTATACAAACAAATAATCTGAATTCATGTTTTGCGGATGCTATCTGAAATTCAGTAATCTAATAATTCAATAAAAAATCCCCGCAAAAACTGCAGGGACTATTAAAAAATATAATCCAAAATAATTTTACCATTTATCTACTTCTTCGTGCTGAGTAGGATTTTCAGGCTCATCAGATGTTTGTGTGGTCGGTTCTTCTTTGCTATTTGAATCAGTAAAAGATTCAGTGGCAGCAGGGCTTTCCTCACTGTATGCTTCGGGCGTTATTTCATTTCCTTCATTACTTTCAGGTTCTCTTTTTGCCGTATAGTTACTCCCTTCGTAATTTTCAGAATTCTCATGATTGAAAGCATCGAAATCAAAATCAGGCATAAGATCAGTTTTTACATAATCTATCGCCTCCGTCATCCCTTTCAAAAATTTATTAAAATCCTCTTTATACAGAAAAATCTTATGCCGGTCATAACCATCTTCATTAAATTTTTTCCGGCTTTCGGTGATGGTTAAATAATAATCATTACCACGTGTTTCCCTCACGTCGAAGAAATAAGTCCTGCGCTTGCCTGCCCTGATGCGCTGACTGTAAACACTTTCCATCTTTTTGTCATTATTTTCGTACGCCACTTTTTTGATTTTTTTATTTTTTTTGAAAACGTTTTTATGTGCGACAAAGATAAAATTGTTTTTCAATTGACAAAATAAATACGTGTGCACATTTTCAACCTTCAAATCTTAATGTTCAATCCTCTCACTGGTGCATTTTTTTTTCCTGCTCCTGTTGGTGCCGGTACATTTCAGCATATAATCCATTTTGCGCCAGCAAAGATTGGTGCGTCCCCTGCTCAACAATGGCACCCTCTTCCATTAAAATAATTTTGTCAAAACTAAACAACGAAAAAATCCGGTGCGTAATAATTACAGCTGTTTTTTTATGCAAATATTGATACAGGTGTGCGATAATTTCATTTTCTGTTTTTGCATCAACGGCGCTCAGACAATCATCAAAAACAGTGATCTCATGCTCTTTAATTAAAGCGCGGGCAATAGAAATTCTCTGCTTTTGACCACCGCTCAAAGTCACTCCGCGTTCTCCAATCAGCGTTTCATATTTTTCCGGAAATGTCTGAATGTCTTTTGCAACAACCGCATTTTTTGCAGCCATCATTACCTTTTCTTTTGGTGGATTTTTCAAAGCAAATCCTATATTATTTTCAACAGAATCGCTGAATAAAAATACATCCTGTGGCACATAACTGATTTGCGAGCGCAAGGCTTTTAAATCAATATCTTTTATGTTCAATCCATCATAAAAAATATTTCCGCTTTGCGGATCGTACATTCTAAGCATCAATTGCGCGATCGTCGATTTTCCTGAACCCGTTTTTCCAATGATCGCAACTTTTTCTCCTTTATGAATATTTAAAGAAAAGTTTTTTATCGCATGAATTCCGGTATGCGGATAAACGAAATCGACGTGGCTGAATTGAATGTTCCCTTTCAAGATAATGTTTCTTGCATTTTTTTCATTTTGAATAGAAGGTTTGGTGTGCAAAAATTCATTGATGCGCCGCTGAGAAGTTGCTGCTCTTTGAATCATACTGGCTGTCCAGCCGATGGCACTGACAGGAAAAGTGAGTAATAACACGTACATGATAAACTCTCCAATTACACCGATACTTATGCTTCCGTTGATGACATAAATACCACCGATCATGATAGTAAGCAAAGTACTGAGGCCAATCATTAATCCCATGAAAGGAAAATAAATCGCTTCCGTTTTTGCCAATGAAATGGAATGAGTCCTGTAGTCTTCACTGTTCGTATCAAAAAAGCCGAGCATCGCTTTTTCCTGGACAAAGGATTTAATCACTCTGATTCCTGAATAGGATTCCTGCGCGTTGGTAGTAAGATCGGAAAGCAACGACTGAATTTTATCCGCCTTGCGATTGATAATTGTATTCACATAATAAATCGTAAAGGCGAGCAAAGGCAATGGCGCCAGCACATACAGAGTTAGCTCTTTATTTTCATTCAGCATATAGGTTACAGAAAAACCAATGGTAGCAGCAAGATTGATCAAATACATGATCGCCGGGCCAACATAACTTCTTACGCGGCTTACATCTTCAGAAATACGGCTCATAAGGTCGCCGGTATTATGCGTTTTGTAAAAGTGTGTATCTAATTTCTGGTAGTGTTTAAAAATTTCATTCTTCTGCTCAAACTCAATATGGCGGCTCATTACAATAATTGTCTGTCGCATCAGAAACATAAACAGACCGCTGATCAGCGCAAGTACTAAAAGAATAATTCCTGAATAAAGAATTTTAGTTTGATAAGAGGCATCGTTAGATTGAAGCTGGTGCAAAAATACAGTCACCAGTGCGTCATAATGCGTAGTGGCTTTTGTAACAACATTTGCTTTGTGCGTTAAACTCACCTCCACAGTGTTCAAAACATATTTCGTTACCTGAGGCGCCAATATTCTGAAATAATTTGAAAGAACAGTGAATATTATTCCGAGAAAGAAAAGCCATTTGTATTTCCAGAAGTATTTATTTAAAGATTTTAAGTGTTTCATCAATTGATTTTACCAAACAAAAAGGAAACACAAAAGTATTTAATTTTTATGCAAAAGCTGTAAGAGAAGCGAGGAAGCAGAGCCCAACTAAATTTGTGACTTGTCTCAATAAAAAATATTATTAATTAAAAAGCCTTAAACATAAATTCGATTTATTTGTCAGTTTACTATTCGGGGAACGGTAAAATTTAATTGAGGAATTATTTGCCTAATTGAACATTTTCTTTTTCAAAATTTATATTTTAAAAATAAAATTTTGATTCTATTTTTAGTATGTTCATGGACAAAATTTGCCGTTAAAAATTAATTGGCATACTATTAGAATATTTTTAAAACAATAACAAAAAACCTCTGAATATTTTTAAGATACCGGGATGAGACCCGTTCTTATAAATATATCCCATGTTTCAATCCTTTGAATGACTGCAAATTTAAAAATTAATTAAAAATGCAGAAGAATTGGTACGCAGTGTACACAAGGCAAAATTGCGAAAGAAAAGTTTCTCTTTTACTTTCAAAAAAAAGAATTGAAAATTTTTGTCCTCTCAATTACAAAAAGTCCCGAAGTTTATTTAGAAAGTCGATTACTTTCGAACCCGTTTTTAATTCTTACGTATTTGTAAAAACCACCGATGTCGAAATTGTAAATCTCAGCAAAAAAGTAAATGGGATTATCAGTCTTTTATATTGGAAAGGAAAACCTGCGACCATAAATGAAGAGGAAATAAATGCGATCAAAGAATTTACAACAAATCATCACGACATCAGCCTGGAAAAAATGCATGCGCATTCTAAGAGCGATAAAAAAGATGATGTTTCATACGTGCTCGATGGTCAACTCTTAATGATAAAGAACAAGGCAATGAAAGTGAATTTGCCATCACTTGGTTTTACAATGGTGGCCAAAGTTCAAGAGCAGCAAGTTTTGGGTAGCGAATTATCATTCGCAAATCCCGAACTGATGGCACAATCATAAAGTTTGCTAGTCAAATTGGTAATCGAGCCCTTCAATAAAAACTTACGATTTTATCCCAAATGCTTTTTTCACCTTTGGTACATAATCTAATTTTTCCCAGGTAAACAATTCCACCTTTATACTTTTAGGAGAACCGTTTGGTAAATTAAAAGTTTTGGTAACTATTTCATTCCTGCGACCCATGTGGCCATAAGAAGCCGTTTCCTGGTAAATCGGATTGCGAAGCTTTAACCGTTGTTCAATAAAATAAGGGCGCATATCAAAAAGCGATTCCACTTTTTTTGCGATCTCACCATCGGTTAATTTCACTTTTGAAGTTCCATATGTATTTACGTTAATACTGGTTGGTTGCGCAACACCAATTGCATAAGAAACCTGAACCAACACTTCATCGCAAACACCGGCGGCTACAAGGTTTTTCGCAATATGCCTAACTGCATATGCTGCGCTTCTGTCAACCTTGCTTGGATCTTTTCCGCTAAATGCACCGCCGCCATGAGCGCCTTTTCCACCGTAAGTATCAACGATTATTTTTCTCCCGGTTAACCCTGTATCGCCATGTGGTCCGCCGATCACAAATTTTCCGGTCGGGTTGATGTGGTATTTTATTTTATCGTTAAAAAGATGCGCATATTTTGGATATTTATTCTTCATCCGCGGAATCAGAATCTTTTTGATATCAGTCGAAATTTTTTTCAGCATTTTTTCTTCTTTATCAAAATCATCATGTTGTGTAGAAACTACAATCGCCTCAATTCTGACGGGTTTGTTATCATCATTATATTCAAGCGTAACCTGGCTTTTAGCATCCGGCCGCAAATATTTGATTTCTTTATTTTCTCTTCTTAATGCAGCAAGTTCGATCAAAAGACTGTTGGCAATATCAAGCGAAAGCGGCATATAATTTTCGGTTTCATTGGTCGCATATCCAAACATCATTCCCTGGTCGCCTGCGCCTTGTTCTTCTTTGTTCTTTCTTACAACACCCTGGTTTATATCAGCGGACTGTTCATGAATTGCGGAAAAAATTCCGCACGAATTCGCTTCAAACATGTACTCGCTTTTTGTATAGCCAATCTTACGGATGACGCCTCTGGCAATTTCCTGTACATCGAGATACGCTTTTGATTTTACTTCACCAGCAAGAACCACCTGACCGGTAGTTACAAGCGTTTCACAGGCAACTTTGCTTTGTGGATCAAACGCTAAAAAATTATCAATAAGCGCATCGCTGATCTGGTCAGCGACTTTATCAGGATGTCCTTCACTCACCGATTCAGACGTAAATAAATAGGGCATTATATTTTGTTTTTGTGCCGCAAAATTAGAGTTTCACTTTGATAGGACAAAATGGAATTTAATGAACTTGAAAACCAAATTCCCGAAATTCGTACGTTTACTGATTAAGCTTGATTTTTTCTTTTGCAACTAAAATCCTTTCGAGAAAAAAATAGAAACTTCCAATTTTTTTTGTTTACCGTAATTTTTTTTGGGAGCTCAATTATAGAAAAAAGAATCAGCGAAAGAATTATAAAACAGAATAAACAACATGCAAACGAATTCTTGTTGTCGAATTATTTGTTCCATTTAATTTTACCCGGCCATCTCCAATATAATTTTTCAGTATCGAAAATGGCCCAATCGTCTGACCACACCAATCATTGTAGGTGTTTATATTTGTAATATAATTCGGAGCGCTTAACCTTAAAGTTAAATTGCCTTTACCTTTTGATACAATTGATTGTAAATACCTGGAAATGTTGAAACGGTATTCGCCGATAGATTGCCCCCCGTCAGTAATCGTTTTTAATTGCCCTCCTAAGTGCGCAAAGCCGGTCTGTAATTCTGTCCCGCTAAAATCACAAGGGATTTGAATATAGCTTCCATTAACCAATGTTGAATCTTTTACGTCAATAGCAAGATTTGTGGGCGCATCAAAAATATTATCCAATGAATTATTGGAATAAACCTGGTCAACTATTAATTCCGCACGATTGATCACCCTGTTTGACAAACCATTTAGCCCGGGGATATTAAGCAATGCATAAGTGCCCGGGGATGTCTGAATATAAAGAATACTATCGCCGTTCGCCGGATTTGCCAAATGATTGGTCATTTCCGAAGTTCCGCGTTCGCGGATAATTGAATTAGACAAGCCTGAATAACCAGTCAAAGCAAAATTTAGAACTGAAGTATCCGCCGTTCCTGAATTTATCGATCTTAAATAAAGAGACAAATGTGAAGTAGAAAAATTAAAATAATTTAACGCCTGGCCCCCGGTAGCTTCGTCGGGAACAATTGCAAATCCTTTGAAATAATTCTGAAAATCCGTATTACTTCTGAAAATCTGAGCCGAATCTTTTATGAAACTTTCTATCAGCGTTTTTGAAATTGGAATCCTCAATTGGTTAGCCGCTGCTTCCTGGTAGCCATGAATAGAGTCTTTTAAATCTGATGGAATATAATTTTTTGTACCCAATAAATTTGAATTATTATATCCCAAAACTTTGCAGGTTGTGTAATTGTCGGCAATATTAAAAGTGTCAGATAGCTGATAAACATTTACTTTTTGCAAAACGTTTGTATCTCCAAAAGAATGTGAATATTGCAGTACTAAAACGGCTGAATCGACCTGGAAACTATTTGCATCAGCAGTAGGAAAATTCCAGGGAAAAAATGCCGGTTTTAATTCAACATAAATTTTGGCATTCGTTTTTCCAAACAAAGGATCGTTTGAAATAATTCCCAGGGCTTGTAAATTGTCTCGGTGAATTGTATCACATTCTGTAGCCTCAAAATTGTTTGCAATTACCGAAAAAGTAGTATCAAAAGTATGGATGTTGTCAATAGCTGGAATTAGATCTCCGCCCAGTGTGGTGGTGTCAATTTTTGTACATCCAAATGCAAAAGATAATAAAATCAATATTCCTGTAAATGCAGACGCGTATTGGGTTTTAAGCACTTGAAAGTAAAATTAGAGTAGATAAATAAGGACGAAAATTATTTGCCGGCAAGGTCGGAATACAATTGTAAATAGTCTGTTAAATCTGATTCTGCGTTATATTTCAAGACCTTCTTTCCGCGCACCTTGCTGAACTCCTCAGATAGTTTTTTATCAACTTTTTCGGCGCCGAAAGTTATGGCATCTGCAAAATGAGCACCGCCTTTAAACATAGCTGTGTTGCTGCCTTCGTTATAAATTTCGATATCTTTTTCTTTGATGTTGGAATTGATGGTTGCCACTTTTGCAAACTCGCTGCCCATTTTTTCTTTGTAAGTATTTTGCCCGATTGTATAAATCACTTTGCAATTACTAAACACCGGTTCTTTCTTGTAAGCCGTTTTTATATACATAGGAATAAGGCCTGTCATCCAGCCGCTGCAATGAATAATATCGGGAGGCCAGCCAAATTTTTTCACAGTTTCCAAAGCGCCTTTGCAAAATACAACAGCCCTCAAAGCATTGTCAGTAAACCACTTTTCATTCTCGTCATGAAATAAAGATTTCCTTTTAAAAAGGTCTTCATTGTCTAAAAAATAAATTTGCAATCTTGCATTAGGCAAAGAAGCAACTTTGATCACTAACGGATAATCATCACCATCAACAGAAACATTTATCCCCGAAAGACGAACTACTTCATGGAGCCTGTGCCTGCGTTCGTTTATCATCCCAAAACGGGGCATTATACAACGAACTTCCATTCCGGATTCATTCGATTTTACTGCAAGTTTATTTACTATTTCCGCAAACTCTGTCATCTCGAGATAGGGAGACATTTCGTTTGCTATAAATAAAATTCTTTTCTTTGTCGACATTTACAGGTGGTTGATTGCTTTAGTTTTTTTTTACAGGCGGCGAAGTTACCATTTTTTTTCGTTTTCACAATGCTAAACTCAATGTCTAACCCATTTACAAGTCATTCATGATAATATTTAAACATCGCGGAGAATTAAACAAATATCTGCAAATACGTACGTCTTCTAAAAGTTCAGTTGGTTTTGTACCGACGATGGGCGCTTTGCACGATGGACATTTGTCTCTCCTAAAAAAATGCAGTGAGGTTTGCAAAATAACAGTTTGCAGCATTTTTGTAAATCCAACACAATTCAATAATCCGGATGACTTTAAAAAATATCCGAAAAAGATTGAAAAAGATATTTTTCTTCTGGAAGAAAATGGCTGTGATGTTTTATTTCTTCCAGATGAAAGAGAAATTTATCCGGATGTCACCACAAGAAAAAAACATTTTGATCTTGGTTATCTTGAAACAATTCTGGAAGGAAAATTTCGTCCTGGTCATTTCCAGGGAGTTTGCCAGGTGGTAGAAAAATTATTGAACATTGTTGAGCCCGAATTTCTTTTTTTAGGACAAAAAGATTTTCAACAGTGCATGGTAATTCAAAGATTAATTGAGCTGATGCAAAAAAAGATTCAATTAATAATTTGCCCAATTCTTCGCGAAGAAAGCGGCCTGGCGATGAGCAGCAGAAATTTAAGATTAAATTTGGCAGAAAGAGAAACAGCCGCAGAACTTCACCAGGCTCTGGTTTCAATAAAAAACAATCTTAATAGCAGTAACTTTTTAGCATTGAAAGACAAAGCAATCGAAAATTTGGAAAATAAAAGTTTCAAAGTTGAATATCTTGAATTGGCAAGAACAAATAATCTTGAACTAGTATCAGATTCTAAAAACAAACAAGAGCTGATTATACTGGTTGCGGCGTTTTTAAATGACGTGAGATTAATTGATAATCTTTTAATTAATCCGTAAACCGGATTGGTTTATTATCTTGTAAAAATTTATGAAGAAAAAATTACTCTCAGTATTTAAATATGTTCTTTTCCTTGGAATAGGGATTTTTCTGACATGGTGGCAACTCAGTAAAATGACTTCGTTACAAAAGATTCAATTCAGGGAATCCTTGCTACATGCCCATTACATTTATCTGATACCGGTCCTTATAATCACTTTTCTTGGCCATATAAGTCGCGCCGTAAGATGGAAAATATTGATTCAGCCAATGGGGTATGAGCCCAAAACTTCCAACACTTTTTATGCAGTAATGTGTGGCTATTTTGCCAATACTTTTCTTCCCAGAGCCGGAGAAATTCTACGGTGTACTTTATTGAGCCGGCATGAAAAAATTCCGGTAACAAAATTATTGGGAACAATTTTAGTTGAACGGATTTTTGATCTTCTGTGTTATTTTTTTTTAATCGTTATTACATTTTTAATTCAGATAGGAACGGTAAGTAATTTTATAAAATCAAAAATTAAAGAACTCAAAAATTATCAAACGCCATTTCCTATATGGCTGATGGTTTTTATTTTTTTATTAATAGCAGCAATTATTTTTGTAACCGGAAGATGGTTTTTAAAAAAATACCAAAATCACCAGTTGGTTTTAAAATTAAAAGGCTTTCATATCGGTTTAAAAGAAGGTTATTCAACAATTTTACATTTAAAAAAACGAAAGAAATTTTTTGCACACACCATCTTCATCTGGACGTGTTATTTGTTCCAAGTGTACATTGGCTTCTCTGCATTAACTGCTACATCATCACTTGGGATTGGCGCGGCATTTAGCATTCTTTCTTTGGTAACACTTGCTATGATCGTTTCTCCCGGCGGTTTTGGAGCATTTCCTGTCGCCGTACAGCAGGTTTTATTAATCTATAATGTTGACAATATTTCTTTTGGCTGGCTCATGTGGGGCATAACAACAGGTATTGTTATTGTTGTGGGAATTATTTGTTTCGGGTTATTCATTTATCAAAATAAAAACAAAAATGAAAAAGAGCAACACATTGCAGGAAAGAATATTTACGGCTGATGAAATAAAACAGGAAGTAATAAGAATTAGGTTAAAAAGCAAAACGATTGCATTTACAAATGGGGTTTTTGATATTCTGCATGAAGGGCATATAGCGGTTTTATCGGAAGCGGCTTCTTTTGCAGATGTACTTATTGTCGGAGTGAATTCGGACGCTTCAGTAAAAAAACTAAAAGGCGAAACCCGCCCGGTAAACAATCAAAACTCACGTGCATTAATCATTGCTTCATTGATCATGGTAGATGCCGTAGTTATTTTTGATGAAGAAACTCCGATAGAACTTATTAAAATAATAATGCCCGATGTTTTAATAAAAGGCGGCGATTATACATTGGATACAATAGTCGGTTCAAAGGAAATACTTGATGCGGGTGGCAGGGTAGAAATCATTCCAATAAAAGAAGGATTTTCAACAACAGGAATTATAGAGAAGATCAGTGGGGAATAATGATACCAGCGGGTTATGCACAAACAAAACAATTCATTTAAAAAAATATTCAAATTTGAAACTTGCGGCAATAGATATTGGAAGTAATGCAGCGCGCTTATTGATAACAGAAGTTTATGTTGATGAAAATAATAAAACAACTTTTACAAAATTGAGCTTAGTACGGGTACCGCTGAGATTGGGGTTCGACGTTTTTGAAACCGGTAAGATTTCTGAAAAAAAAGTTGGTTTACTGTTGCATACCATGAAAGGCTTTTTAAATATTTCACAGGCCTATGAAGTAAAAGCGATGAAAACATGTGCTACTTCTGCCATGCGTGATGCGGATAATACAGAAGAAATAATCTCATTAATCAAAAGTGAAACCGGGATAGAAATAGAAGTAATTTCCGGAAGCGATGAAGCCTCCTTGGTTTTTGAAAATCATATTGCTGAAAATCTTGACACAGAACATTCATATTTATACATTGATGTTGGCGGGGGAAGTACCGAGTTAACCTTTTTTAGCAATAATAAAATGATTTTTAAAGAATCATTTAATATCGGCACGATTCGGTTGCTTAAAAACCAGGTGCCCGATAGCACATGGGATGAAATGAAAGGTGTTGTAAAAAACAAAATAAAAGGCTTTAAAACCGTTACTGCTATTGGCTCTGGTGGCAATATCAATAAAGTGTTTACCTTAAGCAAACGCAAAGAAGGAAAACCATTATCGCTTGATTTATTAAGAGATTATTATAAAGAATTGAGCAATGTTTCCATACAAGATCGAATCAACATTTATAAATTAAAAGAAGACCGCGCTGATGTAATTGTTCCCGCTTTAAAAATTTATGTAAGCGTGATGCGATGGGCGAATGCTACAGAAATATATGTTCCCAAAATCGGTCTGGCTGATGGATTAATTCAGCATTTGTGGGACGAAGAGAAATTGCGTAACTAGACAACTCGGCCAACAATCTAATTGCATTAAAAAATCTAATTTTGCAAATGCGATTGTTCAAATGTTTTATTCTAATGCAGAGCCATTTCAGCCTGTCGCTTCTTTAAAAAATAATGTATGCCAGTTAATAAAGAAGTAAAAAGAATTACCACCCATACCTTGCAGAAAATGAAAGAAGCTGGTGAAAAAATCTCCATGATCACAGCTTACGATTTTTCTTTTGCAAAGATTTTTGATGCAGCTGGCATTGATATTATCTTAGTTGGAGATAGCGCAAGCAATGTAATGGCAGGCCATGAAACCACGCTGCCTATTACACTTGATCAAATGATCTATCACGCAAGTTCTGTTGTTCGTGGTTGTAGCCGTGCTTTAATTATTGTCGATCTGCCTTTCGGAAGTTATCAGGGAAACAGCAAAGAAGCTTTGAATTCCACGATCAGGATTATGAAAGAAACCGGTGCACATTCAATCAAATTAGAAGGTGGTGAAGAAATAATTGATTCTGTAAAAAGGATCGTCAGTGCAGGTATTCCCGTGATGGGCCATCTTGGATTAACACCGCAATCAATTTATAAATTTGGTACTTATACCGTCAGGGCAAAAGAAGAACAGGAAGCTGAAAAATTAAAAAATGACGCGATGCTTCTACAGGAAGCCGGATGTTTTGGAATAGTTCTTGAAAAAATTCCTGCAAGCCTGGCGACGGAAGTTTCCGAGAAACTTTTTATCCCTACAATCGGTATTGGCGCTGGAAAAGGCTGCGACGGACAAGTTTTGGTTATGCATGATATGCTGGGAATCAATACGGAATTTAAACCAAGATTTCTGCGAACTTATCTAAATCTTCATGAAGAAATTACCAATGCCGTTCAACATTATATCAATGATGTAAAAACCAATGATTTTCCCAATGAAAAAGAACAATACTGAATCCGATAAAAGTTATCGGTTATCAGTTTTACCATTTTATAAAACAGAAAATGAGGAAATTTGTTTATTTACTTTACACTAATAATCTTAACGCAATCAACTAAATAATGATGCAAAATTTTTTAAAAGAATTAAAAATCTCGGAATTAAATAAAGGAGTTTCTACAGGAATAAAATGGATTTCCGCCTCCGGCGAAAAAATCAAGTCCTTCTCCCCTGTTGATGGGAAACAAATCGCAACCATTAATTCGTGCGATAAAAGAAGTTTTGATCATGTGGTTGAAACGGCTCAAAATGCATTTGTAGAATGGCGGGCCTGGCCCGCGCCGAAACGCGGAGAAATTATTCGTCAAATAGGAAATGAGTTGCGAAAAAATAAAGCAATTCTTGGAAAATTAGTTAGTTATGAAATGGGAAAAAGCTTGCAGGAAGGTATGGGCGAAGTGCAGGAAATGATTGACGTTTCCGATTTTGCCCTCGGACTTTCCAGACAACTTTACGGGCTTACCATGCATAGTGAAAGGCCGGGCCATAGAATGTATGAACAATATCATCCTTTGGGAATTGTCGGAATTATTTCTGCATTTAATTTTCCCGTTGCTGTGTGGAGCTGGAACAGCCTGGTAGCGATGGTTTGCGGTGATGTATGCATCTGGAAACCGTCGGAAAAAACGCCGCTTTGTGGAATTGCCTGCCAGAATATTATCTCAAAAGTTTTTAAAGAAAATAATGTTCCGGAAGGCGTTTGTAATTTAGTAACAGGCGGTCGTGAAGTTGGAGAATGGATTTCCAATGAACCCAAAATCGCATTGGTTTCAGCAACAGGTTCTACCAGAATGGGAAAAGCTATAAGCGCTGCCGTTGGCGCAAGGCTTGGAAAAAGTTTGCTCGAACTTGGAGGAAATAATGCAATAATTATTTCAAAAGATGCCGATTTGAATATTGCCTTGGTCGGGTGTCTGTTCGGCGCTGTCGGCACAGCAGGACAGCGTTGTACTACCACGAGAAGATTGATTATTCATGAAGATATTTATGATACTTTCAAAAAGAAATTGATAAATGCCTATAAACAATTAACGATTGGCGACCCTTTAAAAGAAGAAAATCTAGTAGGCCCATTGATTGATCGGGATGCAGTTACTGCTTATCTGAATGCTATCGAAGAAATAAAAAAACAAGGCGGAAAAATAGCGTTGCCTGGTGGAACTCTTTCCGGCAAAGGGTTTGAGAGCGGCTGTTATGTAAAACCTTGCATAGCTGAAGTTGCGAACGATATGGAAATTGTGCAACATGAAACTTTTGCGCCCATTCTTTATTTAATAAAATACAAAACTTTAGAAGAAGCCATTTCACTCCAAAATGCTGTGCCACAGGGATTATCAAGCGCCATTTTCACATTAAATCTTCGTGAGGCAGAAACATTTCTTTCCCATGCGGGAAGCGATTGCGGAATCGCAAATGTAAATATCGGAACTTCCGGAGCTGAAATTGGTGGTGCGTTTGGCGGAGAAAAAGAAACCGGCGGTGGACGCGAAAGCGGCAGCGATGCATGGAAAATTTATATGCGCAGGCAAACCAATACGATTAATTATTCCGACACATTACCATTGGCCCAGGGAATAAAATTTACAGTGTAGAAACGATATTTGAAATTTGTAAATATTCCATAATTATTTTGAACGGAATCTAACTTCAAAATAAAAGATAAATATTTGCAACTAACAAACAAGACATCAAAATGACAAGAAGTAAACTGATTTTTTTCGCAATTGCGCTCATGACTACATTGCCTTTTTACACTTTTGCGCAAACGGATTCAACGAATTCTGCTGATTCTATTTCGTCCAAAACTGCGCCAAATAACTGGTTCGAGTTAGATCGCACAACAACAGGATATTATGGAATAAGCCTTGACAAAGCTTACGATTTCTTAAAAGGGAAAAAGAGCCAAACGGTTATCGTAGCGGTAATTGATAGCGGTGTAGATACGTTACATGAAGACCTGAAACCAATTCTTTGGCACAATCCCGGAGAAATTCCAGGCAATGGAATTGATGATGATAAAAATGGTTATGTCGATGATATTTATGGCTGGAACTTCATTGGGGGAAAAGATGGCCGCAATGTTCATCAGGATTCTTATGAAGCTGCAAGAATTTACTGGAAATTGAAAGATAAATATGATAAGCTTATCGATACGACTTCTATAAACGCTGACCAAAAGGCAGAATATGCAACTTATTTAAAAGCAAAAGATGCGGTTACAAATGGAATCGATCAGGCTCAGCTTTTGCAAATGCAAAGAATATTACCAGTCCTTGAAAAAGGTGATTCGGTAATCGCCAAAGATCTTGGGAAAAAAGAGTTTTTGATCAAAGATGTAAAAGGATATACTTCAGATTATCAGGATGCAAAAATTGCAACTGCGATTTATTTGAATATTGGAAAAGGAAATAACAATTATGATATTTCTAATCAGGATATACTAAATGAATTACGCGGAGAAGTTCGTAAAGGCGAAGCTGCATTTACACCTCCGGAGGATTTTAGAAATGAAATTGTAAAAGATGACCCTAACGATATTAATGATCGTTATTATGGTAATAATGATGTGATGGCCGGAACTCCTTCCCATGGCACTCATTGTTCAGGAATCATTGCGGCTGTAAGAAATAACGGTCTGGGAATGAATGGCGTTGCCAATAATGTTAGAATCATGATGATTCGCGCTGTTCCAAATGGAGATGAACATGATAAAGATATTGCCAACGCAATTCGTTATGCTGTTGATAATGGAGCAAAAGTAATTAGTATGAGTTTTGGAAAAAGTTTTTCTCCTCAGAAAAACTGGGTTGATGATGCGGTAAAATACGCAGAAAGTAAAGACGTTCTTCTTGTACATGCTGCTGGAAATGATGCAAAAAATATTGACTCAACAGATAATTACCCAAATGCTGTTTACCAGGACAAATCAGGCGTTGCCAATAATTTCATCACAGTTGGCGCCAGCGGCGATCCCACAAACGGTGGCTTTACTGCAAGTTTTAGTAATTATGGAAAAAATTCTGTGGATGTGTTTGCCCCAGGTGTGAATATTTATTCGAGCCTTCCTGGTGGTAATAATTATGGAAATTATTCGGGTACGAGCATGGCTACACCAGTTGTAGCCGGCGTTGCTGCCTTGATTCGCGGATATTTTCCCGATTTGACCGCTGTTCAGGTAAAGCAGGTGATAGATAAATCTGCTACTCCGCAAACAGATAAAGTAAAATTGCCGGGCACCAATGATTTGGTTAATTTGTCAGATATTTCAAAAACCGGGGGCGAAATAAATGCATACAACGCAGTGAAACTCGCTTCCACATTGAAAGGAGACAAAAATAATGAAAATGAAAAACTTCCAAAATCAAAAGTAAAACACAAAAGAAGAGATTAAAATTTATTTTATAGTAAAATAAAAAAACCTGGCAATAATAAATTTTGCCTGGTTTTTTTTTGTGTAATTAATTTTGCAAAAGACTTCCTTATAGTAAAGCAACAAATAAATTCAAATTCTCATTTTCCCGAGAAGAAGAATTGTACTTTTGATATAATTATTCCGAAAAAAAATTAAAATAATGGAAACAGAAAATAGTAAAACTGGAGTCTATGCACCCCACTTTTATGGTTATATAAAACTTGTTGAAAACGAAGATTTGCAATCAGTTCTAAAAGATCAATTAAAGACGTCAGAAGATTTTTTCAGTTCAATTCCCGAAAATAAATATCTGTATAAATATGGGGAAAATAAATGGAGTGTCAAAGAAGTAATTCAACATATCATAGACACAGAAAGGGTTTTCAACTATCGTGCTTTGGCATTTGCAAGAAAAGACCATCATACACTTCCTTCTATGGATGAGAATGATTATGCTAAAAACTCAAATGCAGATAATAGAAATTGGCAGGATTTAATTAATGAATTTATTTCAGTAAGGAAATCGACTGTTTCCCTTTATGATAGCTTTTCTTTAGAACAATTATATGCAGTTGGGAAATCAGGAAATTTTGAAATGAGTGTGAAAGCCTATGGATTTACAATTGCCGGCCATCTTTCACATCATGTCAATATTCTTAAAGAAAGATACCAGGTTTAATTTTTTATAAGATTTTCAAATAATTATTCTATTGAAAATATTTTTAGTTTCACAAATAAAAAATTGGGATTTATACACAATCAAAAACGAACCTGTCGAATCGATTGATCTGATGGAACGCGCTGCTACAGCCTGTTTTAATTGGATCATAAAAGCTTTTGAGAAAAATATTCCTGTTAAAATATTTTGTGGAACAGGAAATAATGGCGGCGATGGCTTGGCAATTGCAAGGCTTTTATCATCAAAAAAATACGACGTTTCTGTTTTTATTTCAAAAAATAAAAATTTAGGATCTCCTGACTTTGAAAACAATTTAAAAAGATTAAAAAAAACATCCACCAAAATTTCTTTTCTAGAAAATGAAAAATCATTCCCATTGTTGTCGAAAGGTGATTTAATTGTAGATGCAATATTTGGAACAGGGTTAAATAAAAAACCAACAGGATTAGTTGCAGCACTAATAAGCTATATTAATAAAAGCTCATCAAAGGTAGTATCCATAGATATTCCCAGCGGTTTGTGGTCTGATGGTAACCATCTGATTGGAAAAAGCAAACCGCCAAACGGAAACCATCAAACAATTATTAAAGCAACTTATACACTCACTTTTCAAAATCAGAAACTTGCTTTTTTGCTGCCACAAAATGAATCTTTTGTTGGGGAGGTAATTTTATTAAACATCGGGCTTTCAAAAGAATTTGAAGAAAGAGAAAGAGCACAATTTGAATTTATTGATAAAAATTCAGTAGAAAATATTTATGTTCCAAGAAATAAATTTTCTAACAAAGGAAATTTCGGGTATGCTTGCCTGTTATGTGGAAGTTATGGTATGATGGGTGCCGCAGTCCTCAGTGCCAGGGGGTGTTTGAGAAGCGGAGTCGGTAAGCTCGCTTGTTACATTTGTGAAGCTGGGTATGATATTTTGCAGACTTCCGTACCGGAAGCTATGTGCAAAATTTTCGGAAATAAATTTATAAAAGACGCAAAAAATTTTAGCGATTTTGATGTAATAGGAATTGGCCCGGGAATCGGAAGATATGAATCGCATAAGCAATTATTGGTTGATTTATTTTCAAATTTTCAAAAACCATTAGTTATTGATGCAGATGCTTTAAATGTTTTAAGTGAAAATAAATCTTTATACAAATCAATTCCTGCAAACAGCATTCTCACTCCACATCCAAAAGAGTTTGAAAGATTGTTTGGAAAAACAAATTCAGACTTTGAAAGAATAAATATCGCTTTATCCAAAGCAAAAGAGTTGCATATTTTTATCGTTTTAAAAGGCCATTATACTTTTATTGCCTCACCCAATGGGAAGGGATTTTTTAATTCAACTGGCAACGCAGGAATGGCCACAGCAGGCGCCGGTGATGTTCTTACCGGAATTATTACCGGTTTACTTTCGCAGAAATATTCTCCATTAAATGCCTGCATTCTTGGCGTTTATCTTCATGGGCTCGCCGGTGATATTGCAGCAAAAAATATTTCTGAAGAAGCCTTAATTGCTGACGATATAATTGAAAATTTAGGAAATGCTTTTAAAGAAAATAATGATGTAGTCCAACAGTGCAACATTTCAAACTAAACACTCACATTAAAATCTCTCAGCGCTTCGTTTAAACTTGTTTTTTTATCTGTACTTTCTTTTCTTTTTCCAATAATCAAAGCGCAACTCACATTGTATTCTCCGGCTGGAAATTTCTTTAAATAACTTCCAGGAATTACTACGCTACGTGACGGGATTGTTCCTTTAAATTCTACAGGTGCACTTCCGCTAACATCTAAAATTTTTGTGGATTGTGTGAGAACCACATTTGCCCCAAGAACCGCTTCTTTTTCTACCCGCACCCCTTCCACAACAATGCAGCGACTTCCAATAAAACAACCGTCTTCAATGATCACCGGGCTTGCCTGCAAAGGTTCCAGGACACCGCCAATACCCACGCCACCACTGAGATGTACGTGTTTTCCGATTTGCGCGCAACTGCCAACAGTTGCCCATGTATCTACCATCGTTCCTTCATCTACATAAGCACCAATATTTACATAACTCGGCATTAAAACCACATTGCGAGCAAGGAAACTTCCATACCGCGCTATGGCGTGGGGAACTGCACGAACACCCAAATCTTTATAATTTTTTTTTAATTTCATTTTATCATAAAACTCAAATGGCGGCAAAGAATATGTCTCCATTTTTTGAATTCCAAAATATAAAAGAATCGCTTGTTTTACCCATTCATTTACTTTCCAAAAATCCTCCGGTTCTTTATTAAAGGATGTTGCATGAACCGGTTCGGCAGTTCTCAAAATACCTTCATCTATTTTATCAATCACATTGCGAACTGCATCTGTATAAGTTTCGTCTTTGAGCAACTCACGATTGTTCCAAACTTCATTGATCAATTTTTCTAAGTCCATTTGATTTATTTTTTGCAAATATAATTTAAGCGACAATGAAAGCATTCCGAAAAGAAAAAATACGATTCTCGCTTTTTTCTTTGTTTACTGAAATGGTTATCTGAAAGTTGGCTATTTTTGAAAGCTTTAAATAATAGAAAAAAGCGAAGGGAATTCAATGAAAATAAGCGGATTTACATTTACTAAAAATGCCACCAAACTTTATTACCCGGTTAAAGCTACTATAGAATCGTTGCTTCCGCTGGTAGACGAATTTATTGTTGCACTTGCGGATGGTGATGAAGATGATTTCACAGAAGAGGCAATCCGAAGCATTCGGTCAGATAAAATTAAAATCATTCACACTCATTGGGATTTGGAAAAATATCCGAATGGTAAAGAATACGCGCATCAGACGGACATTGCAAAAGTTGCATGCACCGGCGATTGGCTGTTTTATATTCAAAGTGACGAAGTGGTTCATGAAAAATATTTGCCGGTTATAAAACAGAATTGCGAAAAATATTTGAACGACAAAGAAGTGGAAGGATTCCTTTTTAAATACAAACATTTTTGGGGCGATTATGATCATTTTGTTTTGTCTCATGCATGGTATCCCCGGGAAATCCGCATTATCAGAAATGATCCTGACATTCATTCCTGGCGCGATGCGCAATCATTCAGAAGAATGCCGAATTTTGATGGTTTTGATTATTATAAAAAAGTAAACACGTTTAAACTAAATGTGGTCGAAATTGATGCAGTAATTTTTCATTATGGTTTTGTAAGGCCTCCATATTTAATGCAGAAAAAAAGAAAAAATCACAATACCCATTATTCAGGAAAGAAATCTACAGATGCGATGTTTAAAAATGAAGGAGAACTCTTTGATTATGGAGATTTAAGTAAAATAAAATCATACAAAGAAACGCATCCGGAAGTGATGAAAAATTTTATAAAAAAATTTGATTGGAAACACCAGCTTCGCTATCAAAAAGATCCGCAAATAACCAAATTGCAAAAGCATGAAAAAATGAAATACCGGCTACTTACTTTTATTGAACAAACTTTTTTTGATGGAAGGCTTTTATTTGGATTCAAAAATTATAAGTGTCTTTTAAAAAATAATAAGTATTTGAAAAAAAACTATTAATAAAATTATCTTTTTTAATTTCTTAATTTAATTACTTCTCTTAACTTTTATTCAACAATGCTTTTTTCCAAATTATTTTTTGGATTTCTAAATAAGAAACGCAGAAAAATAGCAATAGTCTGTATCGTAATTCCTAAAAAAAATTTCAACCTCTTTTTCGTAATTATAAAAGTTTGTCAATTTTGTTGTGCGCTTAAAGTCATAGTATTTTACACCGCTTTAGCAAGATACCAGGATGGAACCTTAATAAAATTATAGAATAATTAATCTTACTTTTGAAACAAACATGAATTTCTCCAAAAATGCTCGGCCATCTAATTTAAATAAATTAAGGGGGAAATTTTCATCAAAACAGGTCCAGTCAATTAGTTACTGATTTATTTTAAATTATGAAGATTTCACTGATAATTTCATTTTATAAAAGGATTGATTTTCTTGAATTGGTATTGATGTCTCTTTTACAACAGGATTACAAAACCTTTGAAGTGATCATTGCAGAAGACGACAATTGTGAGGAAACAATAATTTTTTTAAAGGAAAAAGCAGCACGATTTTCTTTTAATATATTACATGTTTATCAAAGATCAGATTCTGGTTTCAGAAAAAATGAAATGCTGAATAAAGCCATCCATGTTGCAACCGGCGAACTGATAATTATAATTGACGGAGATTGTATTTTACACAAATCATTCTTTAAAGAATATGCCAAAGAAATTGAAGATAGAAAGGTGCTTTTTGGAAGGAGGGCACTATTGAGTGAATCAATGACAAAGGACCTATTACGGTCAAAAAAAATCTCAAAATTAAAGCTGTTAAATTTGATATGGAAAAAAACATCAAGGGTAGAGGATGTTATTTATTTGCCTGCTATTCCGAAGATTTTCAAAAAGGAAAGAAATAAGGGTGTTCAAGGAAGTAATATGGGATTTCTGAAAAAAGATATTCTTGCTATCAATGGCTTTGATGAAGATTATATAAAACCCACTACAGGTGAGGATGATGATATAGAATGGCGGTTCAGAGCAGGCGGCTATCAATTCAAATCTATGAAACATAAAGCACTTCAATATCATTTATACCATAAATTCAATTATTCAAAAACAGAATTTGAGCACAACCAAAAAATTATGAACGAAAAGAAAAAATCAGGAAATATTTTTTGTATTAATGGCATTAATAAATATGAACAAAATCCGGTTACTGAATTTATTCAATATAAGAATCTTTTAACTCCTGCAAAAACTAAATTTTAAAATGCAAGGAATACATATGCTGCAGTTGAACTTTCAGAAGGGATGGAGAGGCGGGGAACGTCAAACCTTGTATAATATGATAGGATTCAGAAATGCCGGATACCAGGTTTCGCTATTATGCAGAAAGGATTCCCTTATGGAATCAAAAGCCAAAGAAGAGGGCTTTGATATAAAATCTTTTAAGAACATTTTTCGGGTCATTTGCTTTCTCACTTTTAAATGCAGGAAATACAATATCCTTCACGCTCAAACCTCACACATATTTACTTTTGTAGTCATCACCAAATTCTTTCACCAGGGTAAAATTATTTATACCAGAAGAATAGATAAAAGCCAAAGCGGAAAATTTACAAGATGGAAATATCATAAGGCTGATAAAGTAATTGCGATAAGCGAAGCGGTGAAAGAGATTGTTGAAAAATTTATTAATAGAAAAGTAGTAGTCATTTCTGATATTGGTGTAATAAGGAAATTAAATGAAATTCATGCACAGAAATTAATGGAAAATGTAAGACCAAATGCGGGAATAAAAATAATTGCTACTACATCTGCACTTACACAGGACAAAGCTCCTGCAGTTATGGTTGAGGCAATCCGCATTTTAAACTCAAAAAGAAAAGATTGTATATTCCTGCATTTTGGGTCCGGGGATCTTGAAAAAGAGATCAAAAATCTTATAAAAGATAATCACCTTGAGGGTGTTTATTACCTGATGGGCTTTGCTGACAATGTTGAAGATATATTTTCTAAATTGGATGTATTTGCCATGAGTTCAGAGATGGAAGGCCTTGGAAGCAGCGTCCTTGATGCTTTTCTTTATAAAGTACCTGTAGTATCTACTGATTCAGGAGGATTAAAAGAATTGGTTCAGGATGGAAGAGGAATATTATGCAAGAAAAATTCTCCTGAATTACTAGCGGCTGGTATTGAAGATTTGATTAACAATTGCGAACTGCGTTTAAAAATAACAACGAATGCCTTTCATTATGTAAACCAATTTCATAGTATCCAATATATAACTGACCAATATATTGAACAAATAAATTCATTATCTGATTAAAAGGATCAATGAAAAAACTGATTTTTTGTACATCTCGATTCAACCGATGAATTAAGTAATTCCATTATTAAAAAATCCATACTAATAATAAGTATGCAAAAGATTCTTATAATACAAACTGCATTTACAGGAGATACTGTTTTGGCAACTGCGGTTGTTGAAAAGCTGCACCAATTTTATCCGGATGCCGAAATAGATTTTCTTTTAAGAAAAGGAAACGAAAGTTTGCTGAAAGGGCATCCGTTTTTAAAAGAAGTTCTGATCTGGAATAAAAAAGAGAATAAATATAAAAACCTTTTGAAGCTTTTAAAAAAAATCAGGAAAGAAAAATACGATAAAGTAATTAACCTGCAAAGACATGCTTCTACCGGCATTCTCACCGGCTTTTCAAAAGCAAAAGAAAGAATTGGTTATGAAAGAAACCCGTTAAGTTATTTTTTCACCAAAAAAATTATACACGAATTTAAAAAGGGCTTACATGAAGTGGAAAGAAATAATAAACTGATTGAAAGCTTTACAGATAATACATTCAATAAGCCAAAATTGTATCCAACAAAGAAAGATGAACAGGAAATATTGCCTTACACCCAACAGCCATTTGTTTGCATGATGCCCGCCAGTGTTTGGTTTACGAAACAATATCCGCCAGAAAAATGGCTTGATCTAATTGACCATTTTCCAAAAGAATATAGCATTTATTTACTAGGCGGCAAGGCCGATACGGATTTATGTAAAAGCATCCAGGAAAGAAGCATTAATAAAAACGTAAAAGTTCTTGCCGGAGAATTAAGTTTCCTTTCCTCAGCTGCATTGATGAAATTTGCCAAAATGAATTACAGTAATGACTCTGCGCCGCTGCATTTTGCAAGTGCTACAGATGCACCCATAACTGCGATATTTTGTTCAACAATTCCTGAATTTGGATTTTATCCTGTTTCTGTAAAATCATTTATTGTACAAACTGACGTAAATCTTGACTGCAAACCTTGCTCCCTCCATGGGCTCAAAGCCTGCCCCTTAGCCCATTTCAAATGTGCACACACAATCGAAACTGAAAAATTATTAAAAACCGTTATTGAATAAAAGATGGAAAATTTTGAAAATGATTTAATTAATTCTTTATCAATTTTACAATCCAGTGGAATCATCCTCTACCCTACTGATACGATCTGGGGAATTGGTTGCGATGCTACAAATGCAAACGCAATTCAAAAAATTTTTCGCTTAAAAAAAAGATCCGAAAAAAAATCAATGATCATTTTAGTAAGCGATGAAAATATGATTGGCGATTATGTTTTAAATCCTTCCGAAAAAATTCTTGATTTTATTTCTTCGGCAAAAAAGCCTACGACAGCGATTTTTAAAAACGCAATTCATTTGCCCGCTAATCTCATTAATGAAGATGGAAGTATTGGAATCAGAATTGCAAAAGATGAATTTTGCCAGCAACTGATTTATCAATTAACAAAGCCTTTGGTTTCAACATCAGCAAATATTTCAGGTGAAAAATTTCCACAGAATTTTCTGGAAGTTTCAGAAGCAGTAAAAAACGGTGTTGATTATATTTTTCAACACCGCCGGGATGATTTTTCAAAAAGCGCACCTTCATCAATCATCAAATTGAATGAAAAAAATGAAATAGAATTTATCCGTTAGTACAATACAGTAAAGCAACAAATAATTTAAAATTTCTATTTTCTTTTTTGCATTCTATAAAGCAATGCCGATACCTAATTGGATCGTCTGAATTTTCCACGTATCATCGTTACTGATATTATTCAAATCAGTGACGCCACCAACAAATCTTCCGTAAACCCGAAACTTTAAAAGATTTAATTGCAGGCCTGCTGCCAATGAAAAATCGCCAGACTTAAATGCATCTTTTCCATTTTGAACTAAATTTTTATCGTGATCTAATAGAATCCCAAACTGAGGCCCCGCCTGTATTGAAAGGAGATTGCTGATGTTATAATTCAACATAATCGGAATGGAGAGATATTTTAATTGTATTTTACTGATGTTATTTAAGCCTGTTATTTGGTTGAAGCTTGTTGCGGTATCGGTGTTTACCTGGTTTAATAAAACTTCCGGCTGGATCGCCCATTTTTTACCACCAATAGTTGCAAAAGCGCCGACGTGATAGCCAAGTGTAAATTCATCTTTAAAGGTGTGCCCGCTAATTTTTCCGAGGTTTGCACCCCCTTTTATTCCGAACGTTAATCCTTGTGAAAAAAGTGAAGATGAAATAAATAATAACACAATAATGGCAGGGATTATTTTAGTTTTCATGTTTATAATTTTTTATAAAATTTGGGTTTGAAATGTTATTGCCACCTATCTTCTCAAAAAGTCGTGCCAATTCTTTTTTATGATCTGTCAGACAAATAATTTTTTATTTAAAATAAAAATATTTCAATTTAATATTCCAAACAAAAAGGTCAATAATTGCCTTCCACTTCAAAAAAGAATTAGCCTGTTTTTAATTTATTCCTTATTTTTCCAAATATTTAAAATTGATCCGAAACCATTGTAAACATTTTAATATTATTTCTTTATTTTTCACTCTTTTTAAACCAAAAAATTCCGCAGAAATACGATGAGTAGTTTATTTATTATGAAGCCTGTCAGTCATCTGATGCATGAAGCAGGCGAATCGAAAAATACATTAAAAAGAACCCTGGGCGCCGGAAATCTTATTGCCCTTGGCATTGGTGCTATTATTGGCGCGGGATTATTTGTAAGAACCGCAGCAGCAGCAGCACAACACGCGGGACCGTCTGTAACCTATGGTTTTATAATTGCCTCTTTAGGATGCGCTTTTGCAGGATTATGCTACGCAGAATTTGCCTCAATGATTCCTATTGCCGGCAGCGCTTACACTTATTCTTATGCGACCATGGGCGAATTTATTGCATGGATAATCGGTTGGGATCTTATCCTTGAATATGGAGTAGGCGCCGCTACAGTGGCCATTGCATGGGCTGAATACTTTAATAAATTTTTAGAAATCTTCGGCACGAGCGTCGCTTATGAATGGTGTCATTCGCCTTTTCAACATACCGCGGATGGCTTGCATTACGGAATAATGAATCTTCCCGCCTTGGGAATCGTAATTGTTTTAACACTTTTGCTAATAAGAGGAATGCAGGAATCAGCGCTGGTAAATGCAATTATCGTAATTCTGAAAGTGGCAATCGTTGTTGTTGTAATTGTAGTTGGATGGCAGTATATGCGGCCCGAAAATCACACGCCATTTATACCGGAGCCAACGATTTATACCGACCACATGGGCATTTCTTATCACTATGGGGGAGTATTAGGAATTCTCGGCGCGGCGGGTGTTGTATTCTTCGCCTTTATTGGATTTGACGCAGTTTCTACGGCTGCGCAGGAAACAAAAAATCCTAAAAGAGATATGCCGATTGGTATTTTAGGCTCACTGATTATTTGTACGATTTTATACATCTTATTTTCTTATGTTCTTACAGGAATCGCCTCGGTAGATGAATTCAGAACCAAAGGCAGTGAAGCTTCTGTTGTGTATGCGATCGAACACATGAGCGGCTCAATCGTTGGAGGAGTATGGGTTCCGGCGTTTCAATGGCTCAGTGACCTGGTAACCATTGCAATTTTGCTGGGATTTTCATCCGTTATTTTGGTGATGCTGATGGGGCAATCAAGGGTATTTTATTCGATGAGTAAAGATGGATTGGTGCCGAAAATATTTTCTACCATTCATCCTAAATTTAAAACTCCTTATAAATCTAATTTGATTTTTCTTTTATTAGTAGGTGCATTTTCCGCATTCATTCCAGGCGATATTGTTGGTGATATGACGAGCATCGGAACGTTGTTTGCGTTTATACTTGTATGCGCCGGAGTTTGGATCATGCGGGTAAAACATCCGGAGATTCCGAGAGGATTTAAAGTGCCCGCGGTGAAAGTGGTTTCTATATGCGGGATTTTGGTTTGTGCGGCAATGATCTTTGGATTAGGCTGGACAAACTGGGTACGGCTTTTCGGATGGTTGTTGATTGGATTTTTGATCTACTTTGGTTATAGTCGTCACCATAGCAGACTAAGAAATCCCGAAAAATACCCGCACGACGATCGTGATGATCTGCATGAAATTCCGGAAGAAATTCCGCCATTGATCTAATTTATATAACGCCAAATATTAAACCGCTTCAATTATTTGAGGCGGTTTTTTATTTCAAATTTGTTCAACAGTAAGCAAACTTTTTTTAAAGATTTTTATTCTGTTTATTGATCATGCACGATTCAAAAAAAAGTCTGGTCTGTTACTTATAATCCATTCCCAGATTATACATCACAAAGCTCCAAATGTCGGCTGCTTCATCAATTTGCTTACTGGTTGGTTTTCCCGAACCGTGTCCTGCTTTGGTTTCTACACGAATTAAAGTTGGATTTGTACCATCATTATCTGCCTGTAATGTTGCGGCAAATTTAAAGCTGTGCGCCGGCACTACTCTATCGTCATGATTGGCGGTGGTAATTAAAGTTGCAGGATATTTCACCCCTTTTTTTAAATTTTGCAGCGGAGAATATTTAATTAAATCCTCAAAATCTTTTTCATTATCACTCCTTCCATATTCTGTAGCCCACGCCCAACCGATTGTAAATTTGTGATAGCGCAACATATCCATCACACCAACCTGAGGAATCGCAACTTTGAAAAGTTCAGGCCGTTGCGTCATTACTGCTCCAATTAATAATCCGCCATTACTTCCTCCCCGAATCGCTAATCTGTTTGGATTCGTATATTTTTTATCAATTAAAAATTCCGCGGCAGCAATAAAATCATCAAAAACATTTTGTTTATTTTGCAACATGCCGGCTTTGTGCCACGCTTCGCCATATTCACTTCCACCTCTTAAATTCACTTCCACATAAACACCGCCTTGCTCCAGGAAAAATGCGTTTGAAATAGAAAATCCCGGAGTCATGGCAATATTAAATCCGCCGTAACCATACATTAATACGGGATTGTTTCCATCTAACTTTAATCCCTTTTTATAAGTAATAAACATAGGGATTTTCGTGCTGTCCTTGCTGAAGCAAAATGATTGCAATGTTTGATATTTATCAGCATTTACTTTCACTTCGCTTTTATGAAAAAGAGCTGATTTTCCTGTGTTAATATCATATTTGAAAATGGTATTTGGATAATCAAAGGAAGAATATGAATAAAAAACTTCATGATCTTTTTTATGACCACTAAACCCGCTTGCAGTGCCGATTCCAGGCAATTGAATCTCTTTCGCATCATGCCCTTTATAATCAGTTTGATAAACCCTGCTGGAAGCATCCTGCAAATAAGAAAGGAACAATTTTCCACCTGCCTTTTCTACAGATTCCAACAACTCTTTTCTTTGCGGAATAATTGTTTGCCAATTTTCTTTCCCAGGATTCTTCGGGTCAATTAAAACCACTTTATAATTCGGTGCATCTGCATTTGTACGAATCAATAATTTATCTCCATCGTTATCAATGAAGCCTGATTCGGTATCAAAACCTTTTATCAATAAACTAAAATCATTTTTTACAGATTTATTTTCCATGTCTTTCACCCACAATTCAGAACCGCTCGTCCCCTCACTTTTCGTGATAATTAAAAAATGTCCATCTTCTGAAAGTGTCGCGTTTACGATTCTTAACGGATGCTCTTTGTCTTCATAAGTTAATAGATCTTCACTTTGCGGAGTTCCGATTTTGTGATAATAAATTTTATGAAATTGATTTTGTGCGGTCAGTTTATTTTTTTCGTCAGGCGCAGGATAACGGCTGTAAAAAAAACCATCGTCACCTTTCCATGAAGCGTCGCTAAACTTGATAAAATGTAATTCATCTTTCAATAAGCTTTTATCGTTCACATTCATGAGATGCGCATCTTCCCAATCGCTTCCGGACTGCGCTTCAAAATAAACTGCATATTTATTGTTTTTGCTAAAAGTTAAAGTTCCAATTGCCGCCGTTCCATCTTTGCTCATTTCATTTGGATCTATAAAGACATCCGGTTCGGCTTCAAACCCTTTCTGGCGGTACAATACAGATTGATTTTGCAAACCGGTATTTTTGTAAAAATAATAGTAATCACCTTCTTTAAATGGAGAACCATACTTTGTATAATTCCACAATTCTTCCAGTTTGCTTTTTATTTTTTCGCGAAAAGGAATCTTGGATAAATAATCTTCGGTTACTTTATTTTCTTCCTTCACCCACGCTTTTGTTTCCGTGCTGTTATCATCTTCCAGCCAGCGATATGGATCCTTAATAATGGTTCCAAAATAATTATCTTCCTGGTCAACTTTTTTTGTTTCAGGGTATTTTAGTTGCGAAAAGATTTGTGTATTTATTGACATCAGAAAAATAAAGAGAAAAGGTTTCATGATTATAATTTATCAATAAAGATAAAATATTAAAAGAAACGGATTCAAAAGTATGACAAGTGTATAAGATTTTTTGAAGCCGCGAAAAGTACAGTAAAAGAATAAATAAATCAAATCCAATTTTCGTTCTTTTAAAAATTACATGACAGTAAATAAACAAATAGGCGGGATTCTTTTTTGTTTAGAGAAAGTAAATTTGCAGCAATACATTTCGGGAACGCAATTTTTTTTATTTAATTCAAGAACATTGGTTTGCCACCAAAGAGAGCGTTGGTCAAGGGTTGTAGTAAACAAACAAATAAACAAGGTTTCTGTTTTTAAATGATAACAGTGATGTATAAACGAAAATTTATTTTGAGTAAAATAAAAAAGCTTTCATTTGAATAAAAATAAAATTATGACAACTCCTATTAAAACCGCAATGTGTTCTTTCGGCATGAGCGGATTGGTTTTCCATTCGCCTTTTCTTAGTGTTAATCCGCATTTTAATTTTTATGCCGTTTGGGAAAGAACAAAAAATATTGCAGCAGAAAAATATCCAAATGTAAAAACGTATCGAACGCTTGAAGCGATGCTGGCAGATGACTTGATAGAATTAGTAATTGTAAACACACCAAATTATACGCATTATGAATATGCGAAGAAAGCATTGCTGGCGGGCAAGCATGTCATCGTCGAAAAGCCTTTTACTATTGATGTGGAACAGGCAAAAGAACTAACTGAACTTGCAAAAAAAGAAAATAAAGTTTTATCTGTTTATCAAAACCGGCGCTACGACAGCGACTACAGAACCATTAGAAAAGTTTTGCAAGAAAATTTATTAGGTGAATTAGTAGAAGTCGAAATGCACTTCGATAGATTTCGCGAAGAACTGAGTGCAAAAAAACACAAAGAAACTCCCGGCCCGGGTGCAGGAGTTTTGTATGATCTCGGTGCACATTTAATTGACCAGGCATTGCAATTATTCGGAATGCCTGAAAAACTTTTTGCCGACATCCGTATGATCAGACCGCTGTCAAAAGTGGATGATTATTTTGAATTGTTATTGTATTATCCAAAATTAAGAGTGCGCTTAAAAGCAAGTTATGTAGTTCGTGAAGCCTTACCAGGATACATTTTGCATGGGTTAAAAGGTTCTTTTATCAAGGCAAAAACTGATGTGCAGGAAACGATGTTGCAGCAAGGAGTTATCCCGGGTAAAGAAGATTGGGGCAAAGAACCAGAATCAGAAAAAGGATTGTTACATACAGAAATAAATGGTGAAGTAATCAGAAAATATATAACCTCAGAACAAGGAAATTACAATGATTATTACAACGCAATCTACCAAACAATTCGTAATCATCAACCCTTGCCGGTAACTCCGGAAGAAGGAACAGATGTGGTAAAAATAATTATTGCAGCTTTTGAAAGCAGCCGGATTCAAAGCGTTGTTGAGTTGTGAGTTCAATAATCCACCAGTAAATCAACCAATAATGAAGATTCTGATTTATAAAAAGCGGGAGAAACTCCTACAAAGTTAATTCGCCCCAGCCTTTTCTATATTCCCTTTTGATGAATTGATTAGCTGGTTCAAAATTAGTGATCTTCATATTTGCACCATCCCATTTATAAGCAATGTAGCGGCCAGGTGTAGTGATGTCTTCAACATCTCCATAGACAGGATCATGTCTTTTCACTTTTTCACGAATGTTGAAACTGCGCAATAATAAATTGCCCATCAATACAGTTTCGGTAAGCGGCCCTGCATAACCAACAAATGGTGAATCAACTTCTGCATTGCCATAACCCGCGATACATGCATCAATCCATTGCCACCAATGTCCATCCATTCCACCAGCTATTCGTGGATATTTTTTTGGAACATTTACATCTTTGTTTAAAGAAAGTGGAAGTAAACGAGGATGGCTACCGCCCCAGCCACAAGAAACTTTTCCTTTGGTTCCAATAAACAAAGAACCGCCTTCAAAATCATTCTCTTCAGGAACATCGGCCAGCGCTTCATTCTCATTCAAATCAGGATCAAGATCGTCAGGCCGGTCGGGAATCATTCCGCCGTCCATCCAGTATAATTTTAATTCGCGGCCATCTTTTAAAGTGAATTTATAACGAAGTTTGCTTGAGACCGGAATGCTTTCGGGGTAATCGGCTTCTTTAAAAATGCCGGAATAAATCGTGCTGGCATTACAAGTCACCTCTGTTGGATAACCAAGATCTAATAATTTAAATGCAGGGCCAATGATATGACAAGCCATATCTCCCAATGCGCCGGTGCCAAATTTCCACCAACCACGCCAATTGAACGGGACTAAATTATCAATGTAATCCGTGTCCGGTGCGGTTCCCAACCACAAATCCCATTTTAATTCTTTAGGAACGGGCGGATTATTTGTAGGCCATGGAATTCCTTGTGGCCAAACAGGACGGTTCGTCCAGTTGTAAACTTTTGTAATGTCGCCGATCAATCCGGCTTCAAACCATTCTCTCATCGTTCTCATACCATCACAGGATGCGCCCTGGTCGCCCATTTGAGTAACTACCTTGTATTTTTCCGCAGCCTGGGTAAGAATACGGGCTTCATAAATATCATGTGTCAAAGGTTTTTGCAGATATAAATGCTTCTTTAATTTCATGGCATTTAATCCAACAATCGCGTGATTATGATCGGGAATGGCAACAGACACTGCATCAAAATTTTTACTTTCTTTTTCAAACATTTCACGCCAGTCATAATAAAACTTTGCATTCGGAAATTCTTTTCGCCGTGGCGCAGCCATGCGGTCATCCACATCACAAAGAAAAGCGATCACCCCATTTTTTTTAGGAGCACTCGCATAATGAGCTATATCATTGGCGCCTTCGCCACCGCAACCAACAGCGGCTATGTACAATTTATCACTTGGTGCTGTAAATCCTTTGCCACCCAATACATGACGCGGGACGATAGAAAATGCTGCAGCAGTTAAGGCTGTGTTTTTAATAAATTCTCCCCGGCTGATTGTTTTTTCTCCGGGTATTTTATTTTCTTCCATGATGGTATTTTTTTTAATTACATGATTTTTTTGGCGTGAATTACACGGATTTTTTGACACGAATTAGATTCAATTAGTGTTACTATCTTATAATTTCCTGATCTTAATATTCCGGTACCAGAGCTTCCCATTTTCAGTTCCCTGGAAAGAAATATGTCCTTTTTTGAATGTGCCAAAGCCGGGCCACTCTATGAATTTGCTATTTTTAACCATGTCATTCCAATGGTCATCCCACATAGTTGCTTCAACAGTTTTATGACCATTCATATAAAAGGTAAGATGCCCATTATTGGCTATGATCTCGTATTCATTCCATTTAGGCGCTTGATTTACCCATTCTGTATCTGCTGAAATAAGATCATAAAGGTCACCGGCCCTGCATTTTAAAATCCGTCCATCATCATTGCAAGCCAGATCGGCAATTTGCATTTCCGGACCAGATTCATAGGTATTTTTATATTGCGGAGATTCATTTACATAAAACATAACGCCACTGTTGGCGCATGGTTCCATTTTCCACTGCATTTTAAGATCAAAATTTTCAAATTCATCATTGGTTACCAGGTCTGCATAATCTTCATAAACACTTTTGTTATTTTTATTTAGCATGATTGTTCCATCGTGAACCTGCCATGCTTTTCCCGGGGCGTCTTGAAGATATGAATGCCATCCGGCTAAATCTTTTCCATCAAACAAAAGAACCCAGCCTTCAGATTTTTCTTTTGGTGTAAGTGTGTTGGGTGTTTGTGCGGTTGTTATGTTGGAAAATAAAATTGAGGTAAAAAGCAGGAATGTAAAATGTACTTTCGGAAGCATAGTATTTTATTTTTTTAGGAAAGGTAATAACTTAAATTTAAAATTAACAAGACAACTTGAATTAAAGAATTAATCAAATGATTAAATCAATTAAACAAAAATTCGTCCGATTGTAGGAAATATAGAGAGTGAAAGATTCCACACCTGTTTGAACTTAATTCCGCTCTTATAAAATCTTTTTTTTTATTTATTTATCTATCTTTATAAGCGAATTACTGCTAAAAAACATTTTATGAAATATCAATCTAATCATTTATTAATGATACTAACAGCTACAATCGTAATTGCATCATGTCAGAAAACGAATGATAATCCCACATCTTCCCAAATTGATAGTATTGCTTCGGCATTACCAAAACAAATTATTGACGCTTACACCTTTGATTCACTAAACCTGGGGACTTCTACAGTAACACACACTTATGTTGTTTCAATAAAATATGATACTATTAATCACCGGATCGACCTGTATGAAGATGATACAACAAACTCCAATCCCTATGACGCATTGCTGGCAACCTACAAATACAATAATGATGGTTTTCTTACAAGCTTTACCCAAAGCAGTATTGACTATTCCAGGTTTGGTACCCCATTTACTGCTACAATAAACAGGAATGCTGATAACACGATCAGCAGTATAGTAGATGTGCCCATAAGCGGAGGTTGGGTGGATTCTACGATCTACACATATCAGGCATTAAATGGCGACAAATCTATTTCTACCGTCCTTCGTTCTTACGAAAACCAGCTTTTAGATGATACTTACAAGGTTACTTACAGTTATAATGCAGACAACAGCTTAACCAAAGCTTCGAATGAAGATCAGGGAACTTACACTTATTCTTATAATTCAAATAACAGTTTACAATCTTTTTCTTTGCAGGGAACGGATATTACTGCTAATGCCAATTATTCTTACTCTTCCGGGCTTCCTGATCAGAAAGCCGATGTTTTTCTTCGAACTTTACTGGGTAAAGATTCATATATTTTTGATATTAGAGCATTTGATCCATATCTTCTTTCTGTTGATGCAGATTTCGAATATATTGGCAATTCCATCACCGATCCTTTTCATGTAAGCAATGCCACTATATCAAGCTATACACCTACGACACCAGACCCTTTTTCAACTTCTGCGGCCTGGACGTATCAAGTAAACGCTCAAAATGATGTTACCAAAGTGAATTTTAATGGAGGTTCAGAACAGCATGCATATACTTTAAAATATTAAACCTTTAAAGCCATTTTTCTATCCCTGAAACAAGTTATTTAAAAACCATCTGCTTTGGCTGATGGTACTCGAAACGTTTCTTTATTCATGAAATAGCAATGACAGTAGCCGTTTAATTATTTTGAACCTTCTAAGAATAGCGAGGGAAATTAAAATTAGATTAATTGTAATTAAATCAAAATTAAAAAGAGATTACATGCGCTACCACGAAGCAAGACTTGGCGCCTTTAGTTCTTTATTAGAGTTGCAATTATTTATAATAACCAATATCAAATTCTTCATAATAATAGGGCTCATCGCCATTATAGCCGGTTCAAACTTGTCATACTCGGGATCGGGGTTAAAAGTGAGATAGCTGCTGGTATATTGCTCATAAACTTTACTACTCAACGATCGGAACAGGGTGAATTGATAATAAAAGAAATCATCAAAACCATTCAAACCTGAACTTTCAACATTTGCATATTTTGAAATGCCGTTAAACAATGTTTTGTTGAAGTCAGAAAGCTGGCTTCCTTTAGTATCCCGGGTAAATTCAAATAATGAGTACGTGGTTTGTTCCGGCTGGTTGGTTGGGCCGAAAATACTGGTTTGGAGAACCTTAGTTATATTTCCGGAAGCATCATAAAGAACAGAGTCTTTGTATAAAACTCTTAATGTGGGAAGGGATAGCGAAGCGTACGACATTAATAGATATTAACATTTGGCATCCGTCAAGTTAATCTTACTAATTCAAACCTTTCCCTTCTTCAGCATAATAATCATTTGCGCTATAGTTATCAGCACCTGATGGATTGCAGTCGTCAAATCTCTTGTGTTTATAGTTTTAATAACCGGCTTGAAAAACGACTATTAAGCTTGAAGATTTAAAGGAACGCATGATAACTATTTTCGAAAACTTAGCAATCAAAGCTATTTCTCTGTTTACTATGAATCGAAACGGCGATCAATCTTCGAGTAATAACTTTTCTTTGCCCATGTGTGCGGCGATCATTGGAGTTCTTGGAGCCAGGAAAAAACCAGTAAGTCCTGCAAACAGAATTGGAACAATTGAGGCATATCCTGTTAAGGTGGCTACGAGTAAGATACTGCTTATTATAGTCCGGGTAACACAGGCATTCACTGCTGCCATACAGCAAACAATCGCTAAACCAAGATTCTGACCAGGATATAATTTGAAAAGAATCATACCCAATGTAACACCTATAAAGAATATAGGAATAATAAAACCGCCTCTCCAACCCGAGGTAACCGTCAAAGTCATACTAAAGATCTTCACCAAAATAATAAGTATTAAAATCCCCAGGGTCCAGGAACCATGCAAAAGATCAATAAGTTCAAAATGAGAGAAATAGCGGGTAATGGGTACTTGCCAGCCTAAAAATCCCAGAATAAGGCCGCTCAACGTGGTTTGAATATAAAAGGGAAGTTTTGCTTTTTTAAAACCTCCTTCAAGTACCCTAAAAGACCAAATGATTACCCAGCCAACAATAGCGCCGGCTGTGCCGTAAACCATTGCCCATAAGATGTCCCAGATGCCATCGTCAATATGAAAAGGGAAAGGAAGTTTCCAAACGGGAGCTATACCCAAACTTGTGACAAGTTGAAAAACAATGTAAGCAGTTCCAGCCGTTACAAAGGCAGGGATAAGCGACTGGTAGTATTGAGTTACGCGTTTGTGGTGCATAATCTCCAGCGCAAAAAGACTGCCCCCAATAGGTGAACCAAACATGGTGGTAAATCCTGCTGCCATACCTGCAATACTCAATGAGCGATGCTCATTGCCTTTTAATTTGAATTTCCGGGCGAACCATGATCCAAGTGATCCAACTACCTGTACCATGGGAGCCTCAGGTCCCGCGTTGCTGCCAATTCCGATTCCGAGAGCAGAGGTTATTATCATTGGAATATTGTTATGCGTGTCCAGGCGGCCGCCATTAAACCGTACATTATTAACAACAATATCCAGCTCTCCCGGATCGCCCCAAAGATGGATAATTAAACCTATAATGAAGCCTCCTGCCCCCATAATAAGAATAATCTGCCATCCTGGAGTAAAATTGTGCGTATAGCGCATAAGGAAAGAGATTAATATCCAATATAGACCCGCCACTATCCCACCAGCGATTCCGAGGATGGTCCAAATGAAAAAAATTCTGGTAAAAACAAAGGGGTTCAGAGTGAGGGGAGCCTTGATGTGATTACGAAGTTGGATAAATTTACGTCTCCTCGAAAAGCTTATCATTCGATTGCTTAAAATAATTTAGTTAAAGTGAAAATAGAGTTTCAATTAGGGCTTACAGCGCAAATATAATACGGTGTGCTGAAAAAAGCCGGAGCTTTTTCAGCACATTACCTGAGTAAGGGTTGATTGAATTAATAATCAGTTAGTACCAAAAGTAGCCGCTTGCGCCAACAGGAAGCCACTGCTGCCCGGTCTGGCACAAGTCCTCATGACGTGTATCTTTCCAACTTCGTGGGCGTTCAGTAAAAAGCCATCTATTGGAAAGAATTGCCGTCGTTTGGTCTCCTGACACATTGGCTTAAGGATTTTAAATATTGTACGGAAATCGTGCAGAGAACTCACCGTTTAAAGCTCATCGTCATTTTCTCTTACACGTTATCGGGTCCGATTCTTTTTCTTGCCGGCCTTTCTCATGAATGGCAGAATTTGTTCAATACAGTTTAATTGTGTCCATGTTACCATACCATTTTCTCTAAGTTTTTTTAACCAATAGGTTTCCTCGCCAACAGGAACTTTTAAAACGATATCCTTTGTGTCTCCATTTGTATCAACAAGTTTCAAAGCTTGCACGGTTTTAATTAAATCCTGCTGATTTACCGGATTCATATTGAAGAAAAATGTTACAACGTTTATTGCACCGGTTTGATAGTGTACATAAGCGCTTGCAGAAAAATCTCTTGTATAGATATACGGTTTTGTATTCAGGTAGGTTATCAAACTTGTCAAACTGTCTTTTGGATAAGGTGAAGTGAAAAAGAATCCATTCATTTGGTCAATCGTTAAATTAAGTTTATTGAACATAACGTGAAAACTTCCTGAATGGAAGTTGTATTTTTATTCCAACAATTACATCACCTTTTACATAATCCAGGCATGTTTTAATTGATGTGTTTTCTTTTTTACAGGAAATAAAATATAAAGCCAATAGGATAAAAAGGAAGTTGAAGTATTTACGGCACATAGTATCCTTTTGCTTACTGACATCTTTATGAAGTAAAACGTTGCATTTTGTTCATTTGTCAGCCTTGGTGATTTTCATGATTAAAGAATTATATCATTCTTGCTTCTCCTTACGCCTATGCAAATGCCATTGGTATTGCGGGTACGGATGCTATTGTTGCGGGCAGTTTCAACAATGCTCCTGTTTATTGGAAAAATGGAGTAATGACAACACTTCCATACACGAATTTAATTTAAGCGACGCTTATGCTATAGCCACGTCAGGAAATGATGTTTACATTACCGGTGTAGATAATGGCAATGCAGTATATTGGAAAAATGGAACGGAGTTTATTTTGGGAGGTGGCGCAGCTAAGCTATTGCAATCAATGGTTCTGATGTGTATATAACCGGGCTCTTTTATAATGCAAACGCTCCTCTCAATACATATTTCATGCTACTGGAAAAATGGAAAGCGGGTTGATTTTGTTGGTGTTAAAACCGGAATGTATCAGGAAATGCTATTACAGTGATACCACGTTGACTTATTCGTGAGAATCAGGGAGACAACACGAATCAGTAACAAGATAACTTATATAATAGGGCCATTTATTGTCCAGATGTACGTAAATTTTGTGCTGAGGAGTAAATTAGGTAGATAATGGTGGATTAGAAAGGACGTAATTCTACCTTCCTTTAGGTTCATCATTAAACTGAATAACCATCGTACTATCATTATTTCTAGCAAGGATAAACGCTTTTTTATGGGCAATATTTATTTCTGCAATATGGCGTACCTGTCCTTTTATTTGCAAGCCATTCAGTGATTCCACATCAAATTTGCCGTTGCCTTTATTTATTAACATGGTTCCAAAATCCGCATCGTTTCTTCCCATTTGAATACTGTTTTCATAATAATTTCCTGCTAACAAAATATCCGGCAAATTATCGCCATTCGCATCAACCACCACTCCCGCTTTAAAAGGCGAAAGCTGCGCCTGCCAAGGCATTGCCTGCACTGAAAAATTCAGATTGCCTTTATTCCATAATATAGCATTTGAAAAATAATCGGCAGTAAAAATAACTCCGCTTTCTAATTTTTCATTTGTAAAAATCTCACCCAGTGAGGCTTTTGCAAAATCAGTTGCATATAAAAAACGCTTTTTTATAACCGGTATTTGTTTAGCCAGGTCAGTCATATTCGCAAATTGGATTTCCCTTCCTTCCAGATAATAGGTTACCACCTGTTCCTTTTTGCCATTGTCGTCAAAATCATTATAATACATTCTTACGGGCTCCTTTTCTGAAGCTTTAAGGCGGCTGTTTAATCCTAAGTTGCCTGCAATCAAATCTATATTTCCATCGTTATTCAAATCCACCGGTAATACAAAATTCCACCACCCTTTTTTATCAGTCAACATCTTCTTTACAAAGGTTCCATGATCATTTATAAAAGCTACAATTCCACCCCATTCTAAAGTGAGAATTAAATCTTTATCCCCGTCTTTATCAATGTCAAACCATAAGGCAGAGGTTACAAACCCCACGTCTGATAAGCCTTTTGCTTGTTTTTCGGTTACATCCTTAAATTTCCCTGTTCCATCGTTTTGCAACAAATAAGATTGTGGAACCTGGCCATAACTTCCGGGTACAGATCTGCCGCCAATAAACAGATCTACCTTGCCATCATTATTAAAATCATAAGGAACCACGCACGACGCGTTTACAAATAAATTGTCAAATGAATTTTTCTTTTTATGAAAATTTCCATTTCCATCATTCAGGTAAATCCGGGGTTCAAGAGAATGATCTTTTCCACGGGATTGATTGCCACCACTGGCAACCACCAGGTCAGAAAACCCATCGTTATTTACATCCGTGAAGCACGCGCTTACATCTTCATAGATGCTATCTTTATCCAGATCAGGCTCTTCTTTTCTTATAAATTTTCCGGAAGCATTTTGAAGAAAAACTACCGGTTTTCCGTCTTTGGAAGAACCCACAAAAACGTCTTGCAAATCATCATGATTTATATCGCCCACTGCCAAAGCCGGGCCTTCAGTAGAAAGCATGTGTGGAATCAATGGCTCACTATTAAATTCCTGGAATAAATTTTCTTTGTGTTTGTATAAAAGGTTGGTTTTTGCGGTAATATCTTCAAGGGGTTTTCCCGGATTTTTCCAATGTGTGGTGATGCTTTTATAATCAAACTTTGGAAGATTTTGTTGATAAGTAACTGTTATGAACGTATCCGGTTTTGAATAATGAATTTGCTGATAAGTATTGTCAGGCCAAACAACTAAAATAGAATCCACTTTAGTTTTTTTCAAACCAATATGAATGGGTATTTGCATGCTCGACATAAAACCATGCACGGGATAATTTTCATAAGTTCTGATTTCTTCATTTGCATATACGATCACTTTCGATCCCAGGGCATTAATATTTTTTGCAGGGCCTTTTAATTTTATTGAAATAAAGGGGCTGTTTTTTTTATCATTGGAAGTATTCCGATATAAAAAAACAGTTTGATCAATATTATTCACCGCGATATCAAGATCACCATCATTATCAAAATCAGCATATACAGCACCATTTGAAAAGCTGTTTTTGTCATTATCTATGGCAGCTTTCTCATCAGTAAACTGCATTTTGCCATCATTTTTAAAAAACTTATTCGGAATTTTTATTTCAGGGAATTTATCCAGATCCCGGATATCATTTATATTAAAATTATGGGTGCTAAGTTTTTCCTGGATTTCCTGGTTCGACATAAAATTTAGATAATCGATATCATTCAACCTTTTGGGAATACCATTGGAGACAAAAAGATCTTTTAAGCCATCATTATCAAAATCCATCCACAATGGCGACCAGGACCAATCAGTTGCAGCCACATCAGAATATAATCCAATTTCACTAAACATCCCATTACGCCTGTTCAATTGAAGATTATTTCTTGAATATTGATAATTATATCCTAAACCAATCTTCAAATTAAAGATATCTGGCTCATCGTCTGCAAGAGAGCGCTTAAGAATATAAGGATCTGCTGCAAGCATGTCCATACTAATGATGTCAGAATAACCATCATTGTTCGCATCTCCAATATCAACACCCATTGTGTATTTGCTGGTATGCATCACATGATCTGAAAGTTCGTCTTTAAAGGTTCCATCATGCTGATTAATATACAGATAATCATTCTCGTGAAAATCATTTCCGATATACACATCAGGATAGCCATCAAGATTGATATCCGAAACATTAATTCCAAGCCCGTAGCCCAACACAGAACTGTTGATGCCCGTGCTTTTTGTCACATCTGTAAAATGGCCATTGCCTTCATTACGAAAGATACGGTCGCCGGAAGTAGGCGTCTGCCTGTTTATTAAAACATCCCTTGCGCCAAAGGTTCCGTTTTCGTGAGTAGAATGGTTTAGCAAATACATATCGAGGTCGCCATCGCCGTCATAATCAAAGAAAACTGCCTGCGTACTAAACCCTGAAAAGTCCAATCCATATTCATGAGCTTCGTCTTTATAAAAGGGAATCCCATTTTTAATGCCCTGGCAAATTAGCAATTGATTTTTGCTGTGAAGCGTTTCATAATTGCCAACCTTGCAAACATAAATATCAAGCAACCCGTCATTATTTATATCCACGACAGATACCCCTGTGGACCATCCTCCATCATTCGGAATCATTGATTCTTTGGTTACATCTTTAAAATGAAGATTGCCTTCGTTCAAATACAATTTATTATTTACCTGGTTGGCCGCAAAGAACAAATCGATTTTTCCATCATTATTAAAATCACCCGCGCCTATACCCGAGCCATTATAGAAATACAGGTAGGTTAACACATTAAACTGTTGGGTGGGCGTTAATTTATTGTTGAAATCAAGGCCGGTACTTTGTGCGTTTTTCAGTTCAAATATAGGAGAAATAGTAGGTTTGGACTTGCAGCCATTGGCAATTAAAGACACCAATACCATTAAGAAAAGAAAATGGTGAACTCGGTTAAATTGAATCATAAGCCACCTTAATTATTTGAAATTCATTTTAAGGTTTAAGCATAATGCGCTAAATAAATTTAATCTCTTTTCCATGCAGAAGAAATTTGAGAAATCAGACACTTTCGATCTATTAATAATTTGATAACTCATTGAATCTTAATAAACTTTAATGATGTTCCTTATTAAGGTTTAGCAAACAAAACTAATACTAATATAGGTTATCTTTGTTAATAATTTTTCCATAAAAATGAAAAAAGGTTTGGTGCTTATTCTTGTTCTGATTCTTCTATTATCCATCGTTTCTTTTATTCCCGTTTCTCAAAAAACCACTGTAACCATTTCAGCCACTTTTGAAAACACAGTTCTGCAAATTATCCATTTAGACAATTGGAAAAACTGGTATCCCGGTATTAATTTAGGATATAAAAAGAATCCTGCAGGGTATAGCCTGAAAAGGGACACTTCCGGTAAGATTTATACAATTATTTCTTCCGGGAAAAAGTTTATTATTCACGCGATTACTCCAATGTCGTACCAGGTAATTGAAAACGATTCTGGTTCAGAGAATATTTTTGCCTTTACGGTTTTTCCGGGGACGATCCCACATACGATGCAACTGTTTTTAGAAAAGAAAAACTCTTTAATACTTACTCTTTTTGACCACAATCGGGCTGGTGAAACTGCTCTTAACGGCCTTAAGTTTTATCTTGAAGACCCAAAATCTTTTTACGGTTTTAAAATAGAAGTGGGAAAGATAAGAGACTCTATTATAGCAAGCAATGTTTTTAAAATTAAACGAAAAGAGCAGTTTGCAAAAATTCATGAGGGTATTTTAAACTTGGAAAAATATCTCAAAGCAAATAATCTTACAAAAACAGGCCATAGCTCTATATCTTATGTTCCGCTTCGTGGAGACTCTTTGCAAATCACAATTGGCTTGCCTGTTAATAAAATAGCTGCATCAGCTTCCGGTATAAATTGTTTATCCTTACCCGGAAATGGAAAGGTGCTCGTTGGCGATTATGAAGGAAAATTTTCAGACAGGCAGAAAATCTATAGTGCCATGTCAAAATACATGATTGACCATACACTTTCCCCGCCAGCGGAGGCTTTTGAAAGGTATCTAAATGATTCAATTCCATCATCAGATAGTTCTTTTATTAAGATGGAATTAAATTATCCGGTCTATTAAAATAAATTCTTTTTTCAGAAAAACTCCTAAACTTTAAAGTTTATATTCGATCACACCAACATCAATGGCATTCCGGCCTGTGCCGTTAATATATCCTTTTGAATAAATGGTTACCACATTATTGCCTGGAATGACCAACAGTCCTCCAAGTACGACTTGAGATGTGCCGGCGACTGTCGCTTCGAAATAATAAGGTCCGGCGGCAATGACAGAAAACGATTCGGCCTTTACAAATGAATTGTAATCATTGGGCACATAAGCACAATTCAAAAAAATTTTATAAGCATCATATCCCGCATTAGGATAGGCCCAAACATCAAGCGGAGGAGCATCAGGAGAAAGATTTAAAAATCGTATCTGGCATGTGTTTGAATCTGTTGTCGCAATATGATCTTCTAATAAAACTGTAGTCATTTGACCATGATGAATGGTATCAGTGATAAAGAAAGAGTAACTCTTGTCAACTTCAAATTTGTTATTTACGATGCTAAATAAATCTCTGCTGCCATACGATCCAAAAGCTATTTGCTGATAGCCGGAAGGAATATTAATATAGGGCAAAAGCGCGGTGTCAGGAAAATACGTAGTCGCATTTCTTATGTAGGAGGCATAAACTGTTTTTCCATACGAAATTGGTGAATCCGGCAGTGGGAAAAGTTGATTATTCAAATAAAACTGAAGATTTGAAATTGCAGGAGAAGCATTGGTAATTGAAAAATGAGAAGAATCTAAAACCGGTTTTTGGTTAATTGTATTCGATTGTTTTTTACACGAGCCTAAGGAAGCAAAAATACCAATCAAAAATAAAGTCAGTATCAACTTGCTGTATCGCATTCCGGGATGAATTATTCATTTATTTTAAAATCCAATTTGAAATTTAAGCTAATTTGAATAGCAAAGATATTGATTGAAATAAGATTTAGTGAACTTTAAATTGGCTTTATTTGTTTGTTTATTATCAATATTTTCTTCCAATTTTTTTTATTTGTTCGAAGTATTCTTTTCAAATATCTGAAGCGAATTATTATTTCGCGCCATTAAAATATACTTACCGTTTTTGGTTGTAATTTCTTTTACGTCCCGGACTTCTCCTTTTATAAACAAACCAGATGAGGAAGGTTTTAAATAATTAAAATGGTTTCTGTAATCTGCCAAAAGAGTAATTCCATAACTCGCATCGTATCGCCCGATTTCTGGTTTTAGACCATAAAAATTTCCACCGAGAAAAATATCTTTTTTTCCATCAGCATTCAAATCAGTAGCAAGTATTCCAAATACAGGTGATATCTGTGCCATCTCAGGCAATGGTTCCATTTTGAAATGGCCTTTGCCATCATTATAAAATATACAGCTTTCGGTCTGCTGAACAGAAAGTTTTTGCGCGTGTTTCAATTCTTCCTTGGTAAATACTTCATCTATAGTTTTTCCAGCATAACTGTCGTATTTCAGAAATTTCTTTTTAAGAGAAGGTATTTGTGCGATGATATCATCACGAAGATTAAGCGGATAACATTTGCCGTCTGATTTATAATAAGCTGCAATGCAATCGGTCTTTCCATTGTTATCGAAGTCATCAATAAATAAACTGGCGGGATGTTTACTATCGGCCCTGATCTTTGAGTTTAAACCATTGTTTCCAGCAATAAGATCCGGATACCCATCGCCATTCAGATCTGCAACAGTCAAACAATTCCACCAACCGGAAGAACCGGCTATTTCACTGGATTTTGTAAATTTTCCATTTACATATTTTAATATCGTTACCGGCATCCAATCACCAACAATAACCAATTCCTTTTTACCATCACCATTCGTATCTACCCATTGGGCATCGGTAACCATTCCCAATGAGGAGAGTATCGGGGCAATTTCATTAGTAACATCTACAAATTTCCCATGGCCAGAGTTATGTAATATTTTGCTTTGTGGAATAATTCCATAAGAGCCTGGAACACTTCTGCCGCCAATAAAAACATCCTGAAGGCCGTCACCATCATAATCTCCAGTCCGAACACATGAAGCATTTATACTGAGTGTAGGCCAGCCATTAAATGAACGTGTGAAGTTACCCTTTCCATCATTTAAATATAACCTGGGTGCTAAGTAAAGCGAGCCTAAGGAAACCTGGTTACCTCCGGATGCTACTAATAAATCCAAATCGCCATCATTGTCTGCATCAAAAAATTCTGTGCCGATGCATTCATAATCCTTATCCTGCATAAAAGCAAACTGAGGGCTTTGAACAAAATTTCCATTGGCTTGTTGTATAAATAACTTAGCCGTATCACCCGCAGCACTTCCCATGAAAAAATCTTCCAGGCCATCTCCATTTACATCTCCCACAGCCAGTTTAGGTCCTTCGGTAGAGAGCATTTTAGGAAGTAATCTTTCTACATCAAAATCTATAAAGTTATTCTCTTTATGCTCAATATCACCAGTTATAACAGAAGGTGTGATGTTTTTAAACAAGGCAGGCGAAAGCCCGGGCTTTATAAAAATTCCGGTTGCTTTCTTTTGTATAAGGGTTAAAGTGGTATCGGCTCTGATATTTTTAATCTTTTCTGTTTTTAAATCAGGCCAAAGGACTATCAAACTATCTACTTTTTTTGCATTCCCCAATCCAAAATTAAGCACCGGCTCTACAGAACTTTCAAAACCACGGCTGGGCATTTGTTCCAATATTTGTTTCATACCATTTGAAAAAATAGTTACCCTTGAACCATATCCTAAAGTGTTCGGAGAATTACCTTGAAATTTTATTTTCAAATAATGAGCACCAGGTTTTTGGGAGGCCGTATTTTTATAAACAAATGCTTCTTCATTTTCATTATTTACTACCAGATCCAGATCGCCGTCTCCATCTAAGTCTCCATAAGCTGCGCCATTACTAAAGCTTGGGGTTGCAAGGCCCAGCTCTACAGAGTGGTTTTTAAAGGTCAGATTCTTTTGATTAATGAAACCGTAATTAGAAATAGGGGTGGAAGACATTTTATCCAGAAAGGATTTGAAATTAAATCCGCTGCTTTTTACCTGCCTCATAGCTTCTTCACTGCTAAAATAATCCAGGAAATCCTGATCAGTAAGGTCTTTACTAATCCCATTACTAACAAATAGATCCTTCCATCCATCATTATCAAAATCAAAGCTTAAAGCGCCCCAACTCCAGTCAGAGGCTTCAACACCCGCCATTGCAGCAATCTCACTAAAAGTCCCATCGCCATTATTTAACTGAAGGCAATTGCTTGTAAACTGATGATGAAAATCATTTTTCAATTTAGCATTTTGCACATTATAATTATCAAACTTTGTAGTTGTTTTCAGCCTGTAATCACCTTCAGGAAGCATATCAGTGGTGAAAATATCAAGCCATCCATCGTTGTTGAAATCTATCATATCAGAACCCATAGAAGCATAGCTCATGTGTTCCAAAGCATCACTGCTTATTTCTTTAAAAGTGCCGTCGTGCTGATTGATATATAAATAATCCTTTTCAAAAAAGTCGTTGGAAACATAAATATCGTCCCATCCATCGTTATTCAAATCACCGACAGTTACTCCAAGGCCAAAACCAATTTCACTTCCGTAAATGTGAGCTTGCTCACTTACATCAGTAAAGTGGCCATGATCATTTCGGTAAAGTCGTTGGCCACCATTGTAATTACGAATATTACGCAGATTGTGGTTATAGCCAAAACTTTCAATAGGCCGGTAACTGTTATTCAGAATAAAACAGTCCAAATCGCCGTCATGGTCATAATCAAAAAAAATAGCCTGGGTCGAAAGCCCTTTATCGTCAAGCCCGTACTCCTGTGCCATTTCTTTGAAAGTACCGTCTTTTTGGTTAATGTATAATTCATTTGCACGGTCATCACCATTAATACTTCCGCTGTTGCAAACATAAATATCCAGCCATCCATCACCGTTGATATCAACCATAGTTACACCGGTATGCCATTTATGAATACCCTTTACTCCTGCTTTCTCTGTAACATCCTCAAATTTCCAGTTTCCCTTATTAATATAAAGCTTATTGCTGCCCTGGTTAGAAGTAAAAAAAATATCCGGCTTACCATCATTGTTTACGTCACCGATTGCAACCCCACCTCCATTATAAAAATTGCGGTACTTAAAAACATTAAAATCTTTGGTGTCTTCTACTTTGTTAATGAAGGTAATGCCTGTTTGAGATGAAGGCATCATCTGAAACAAAGCATTCTTTTCATCAAATTTCTTCGATTCAGTGTGATTGCAATTGCAAAAAATGAATAACAAAATAAAGTAGCCGGAAAAATGATATAGTTTACGGTTCATACAATTACGCCCAAGGTAAAATAAAAAGAAGCAGCGTAAAGTTGCGCTACTTCTTTGAAAAATCAATTATAATTTTTGTTTAAAAAAATTAATAGCCGCTATTCTGTTGTAGGTTAGCGTTTGCAATTATTTGTTTTTGAGGTATTGGGAAAACCATCGTGTGATCATCAGGATCAGCTGGTTTAGCTCCAACAGTTCTCGCCTTTGTAAAGTATGGGCCATCTCCTGCAACTTCATACCGGATCAAATCATCTCTTCTTACACCTTCATAAGCCATTTCCCTGCCTTTTTCTGCTAAAAGAAAAGGAAGTGTTAGCTGTGAGGAAGTAATGTTATGTGAGGTGTTGCCGTATGCTCTTGTCCTTATTGCGTTTATTAAATCCAGGGCATCTGCGGTATTAGTTCCCAATCTCAATTCAGCCTCGGCTTTTATAAAATAAATTTCTGCTAAACGGAAGATTACAAAATCATTATCCATGTCAGAACCATTTTGTCCAGAAGAGGCGCCAGGAAAATATTTAATATTCCTAACCCCTGTTAGGCGGCCAGCCGGGCTTGCATCAGAAAAGAGTGTAAAGTTTGGTTTGAAGGCCAAAGGGGCAGATGTGCCTTTATCTATAATGCGGTCAGAACTGGGAGCATTGACTACTACATTTTGAGATGGGGGATAATTATAGGTACCTATGTATTGTTGGCCAATTAACCATTGTCCCGCACGCATATCATTATAATTTCTTAAAGTAACATCCCCGCTGCGAACGTAAGTTGACGTTGTATCAAAGGTGGTATAAAAGTCCGCATCAGCACAGAATCCATTCCAAAGATTTGCTCCGGACGCCATTCCAAAGGCCTGATTGCTTTGGTAATGCAAAATAGCGTTCTCCCAATTGTTAGATGGATTATTTGTTTGATCGCAGGGATAAGCATAAATATTTTCGGTACTGCCAGGGCCATTATTAGGCATGAAATTGTCAAAATAATCACTCATTAAAGAATAAGGGCCAGCCAATACTGAATCTGAATAGGCAATAGCTGATTGATAATCTGCCTGGCCTGCCTGGTAAGTCGGGCCGGGAACGCCGGTAAATACCTGGGCATTCAGATAAAGTCTTGCTAGTAAACTGAAAGCAAAATATTTGGTTACTTGTCCATAAGTTGCTGCACTTACCTCAGAAGTCAGGTTAGGTAAACTCGCCTTTAAATCTGAAACAATAAAATTAAAAACATCTGCCCTTTTTGAAGTTGAAGGAGTGCTGTTTGTTGTAGTATCAGTTACAATTGGAACATTACCAAAAACACTCATGGCCAAATAATAATAATAGGCTCTCAAAGTTTTTACCTGGGCAATAATTGATGGCAAGGCCGGAGGTGCAGGGGATAATCCGTTTACAGACGAAATAATTAAATTACATTTACTTATTCCACCGAAAACATCGTTCCATCCATTATTCCAGTTATCATTTGTTGGTTCGTAAGAATGATACCAAAGTGCATTCCAGTGGCCCGCATCTCCCCAGTCATTCCCGCGGGTAGGAACAACCATTTCGTCTGTTACACCTTCCACCATATTGGCTATACTGCCACCAATTGCCTGCACATTGTTAAGGTTAGAATAAGCTGGTGCAACACCTGCGGCAACTTGCTCTGGAGTTTGCCAATAAGATGTGCTTGGCACTACACTATATATATTTGTTTGCAGTTTGGTACAAGATACCATTACCAACAGGCCTAACCCTCCAGTAAGCAAACATTTTTTGATGTTATTTATTTTCATATACAATATTTTTTAGAATAATAGAGTTAATCGGTTTATTTTAAAGTAACATTTACCCCTAAAGTATAAGACCTTGTTTTGGGATAAAAACCAGAACCTGAATAAGAGGCATCTATATAGGCACCCACGGAGCCACCTGGTAAAAAGCTATTGGATACATTAGCTTGTCCCAAATTATCAAACATTACATTTCCAGGTCCGTCAGTAACATAAACTTCCGGATCTAATCCACGATACTTTGTGATTACAAATAAATTATTGGCAGCTACATAGAATTGAAGGCTTTGAAACAACTTCACTGTTTTTACTGTGTAGGATAAATTAAGATTTTCCATACGCAAGTAAGATGCACTTTCTAACCAATGGTCTGAAGCCTGGTTTGCATTTGTGATACCATTTGTCAATGCTTCTAAAGTCGCGTTGTTTCCTCCAAACCGGTTAATATTATCTAATACCATTCTTGAATTATTAAATATTTTTCCACCTGATACGCCTCTTAAGAAAAAGCTCAATCCAAAATTTTTATAGGAGAAAGCTGAGGTAAACCCATAATTGAACTTAGGAGCAGGATCTGTATAATAATTGGATGCTTTCAATACATCTGTAGTTGGATCTTTTCCTTCTACTTTATACAACTCATTTCCATCCTTATCAAGTCCTACGTAGTGAGGCATCCAAAATACGTAAGGAGTATAACCCACTTTTAAATATGTAATAGGCGCTCCACTTAATCCTCTTCCCTGGGCGCTTCCCCGCGAAACCTGGTCAGTCGAAAGTTGATATACTGATATGCCGTTACCAAAGCTTCCACTTAAACTGGTTATTTTCGTTTTTACAGAACTAATTTGTCCTCCGGCGGTCCAACTAAAATCTGCATTATTTATTACCAGGAAGTTTAAATTAAATTCAACACCCCTATTATTCATGGTACCAACATTAGCTAAAAGTGTGTTTACAACGGCCCCCGGGCTTGGAAAAGGAATCGTGTAGTCATACAATAATTTTTTACTGTCGTCATTAAAATAGTTGAATGTACCCGTCAAGCGATTGTTAAGAACTCCAAAATCAAATCCGATATTTCGTCCAACTCTTTCTTCCCATTGAAGATTAGGATTTGAATTTTGGGTCGGCCCATATGATGTTAACCATTGATTTTTTGCCGCATCGAAGTAAGGTTTGCCTTGACCATATAATTGCAGAGTGGAATAAGCACCAATGTTTTCCTGATCACCAGTTTTACCCCAACCAGCGTTTATCTTCAACTCATTTAACCATGAGATATTTTTCATGAAAGACTCGTTGCTTAATCTCCACGCTACAGAAGCTGAAGGAAAGTAACCCCAGGCATTTGAAGGGCCAAATTTTGAAGACCCATCAGCACGCATACTTGCCGTCACAAAATATTTTTGATCCCAATTATAGGCAACTCTGCCCAGGTAGGAAATTAATTGAGATTGGTTCCTGTCAGAAAATGAATGCTGTTTAGCCTTGGGAGCTGATTGTAAACTCCATGCACCCAGTGCATCTAATAACATATCCGTAGAAACGGCACCACTACCATTATAATTAAAATCATTATATTCATATACAGCTAAAGCAGACAAATTACTTCTACCCCAATGTGTGTCATAATTTAGATGAATATCTCCTTTTTTTGAGTTATTATTTGAAGTAGCCAAAGCTCCTACATTAGAATTGCCTACCAGCGGAAATACCGGTTCAAAAAATTCAAATTGATTATTAAAATGAGAAGTTGAACCTCTTACCCCTACTTTCAAACCGTGTATCAGTTCGTATTCAACAAGTGCATTGATTATCGTTAAATTTTCTACAGATTTATCCGTTTGCTCCATCTGTTGCTCAACAGGATTTTGAAGGGCAAAATCAGTATAAGCAAAGTAAGAACCGTCCGCATTTTTCACCGGGTAAACAGATGGAGAGCTATAAGCTTCATAAAAAATATTGTAATCTGTCAATTTTCGGTTAGTAGTTGAATTAATAATCCCCACCTGCAATGTCAGTTTATCATTCATTGCTTTTTGTTGAGCAGAAAATGTTAATCCCAATTGATTTCTTCCGGAATTGATAACCACTCCTTGCTGATTCAGATAGTTAGCAGATCCCCGATAACTAAAACCACGAGCGCCACCTGAAATAGAAATACTCTGATTATTAGAAACTCCTGTCCGGGTTAAAGCATCCTGCCAATCTGTATTTCCTCCTCGGTCATACCCGGGGGTAGTACCATATCCATTGATAGCCGAATCTATACTTGCCTGGCCCTTACCTTGTGAAGTTAACAATTGTGTATATCCCTGCTTCCATTGTGCTGCATTAGCCATATCATAAAATTTAGCAACCTTGTCAACACTTATAGAGCCATTGTAAGTCACTGTTGTCTTACCTGTGGAACCTCTTTTTGTAGTTACCACCAAAACACCATTTGAACCACGAGATCCATATATAGCACTGGCAGAAGCATCTTTTAATATATCAATTGAAGCAATATCACCGGCAGGAATATCTGCAAAAGTAGCCGGGTCATCTAACGGAACACCGTCCACCACTATTAAAGGGGTTTGGCCTCCAGATAAAGAAGTTTGGCCTCTCAAGCGTATTGAAATAGCACCATTGGGGTCACCACCAGGTACTGTAACTACAACCCCGGGTACTTTTCCTTGAAAAAGTTGTGCAGGGCTTGAAAGATTTCCTGTAGTAAAATCTTTCGATGATATTTGAGATACTGCGCCCGTCAGATCTTTCTTACGGGTAGTACCATAACCGGTTACAACTACATCGGTAAGAGCCTGAGCAGAACTTACGAGTTGAACAGTCACATTTGAAGTAGAGGAAATATCTACTGTTTTTGTTTCCGAACCTACGTAACTAATTTGTAATTGTTTTGCATTTTGGGCAACATCAATAGAAAAGGTACCATCCGGTAAAGTTGATACCCCAGATTTTTGTCCAACGACTAAAACTGTTGCCCCGGCTAAAGGAGTCCCATCTGTGGCTGTTACTTTTCCGGTTACCGTTCTTTGCTGAGCCATTGATTGAAAGAAACAGAAAACCAAAAGAAGCCCGCTAAGTAGAAGCTTTTTTCTCATATAACGTTATTTAAAAAGTGAGGAGAGGAATTACCATGTAAATTAAACACATTTGTTAAACAAAAATAAAAAACTTTTCATTCTGCTCAAATTTTAACATTTGAGGATACTAATTTATCCGGATTTACCAAAAAAAATGCAATTTTACTGTTTTTCAAGAAAGTTACTAACCAAATTTAGAAGTAGATTTTAACAGAAAAAAAAACAAATTATATTCTTGTTTCACATTCTTCTTTTCTGCAGTCATTTTTATTGTGATTTATATTTCAAAGAATAATAAAATGCCTCTACTTGCAAATAAGATTTAAAAATATTTATTGTCTTACCGGACAAAAAGAAAAACTGCAACTTCTGATTCTATCCTAATTTTTACAATAAACTATTTACAGAAAAGTAAAAGAAAATATAGAAAAAAAGAGGCTGTCTCAAAAGTAGGCAGCTTCTCTTTTATTTTCAGAAAAAGAGGCAACTTTATCCACAATTTTACTGTATAAATTAAGTAGAAAATAAGGCAACAAAAACGGCAGATATTTTGTCTTATTGGTATGGCAAAAA
>Ga0207652_10000110_pt1 | contig 89235 bp, 74 predicted proteins | sample KBSC63BmetaG_FD_184334 | JGI IMG/M metagenome (GOLD analysis project Ga0207652, IMG submission 184334) | Corn rhizosphere microbial communities from Kellogg Biological Station, Michigan, USA - KBS C6-3B metaG (SPAdes) (version 2) | ecosystem: Host-associated > Plants > Roots > Rhizosphere ... | reverse complement strand
GACCCCTCACCCGCCACTGGCACCGCGGCAAAACCTTCACCGGCTGGACCGTCGAACAAAAACCCGACGGCTGGCACTGGACCAGCCCCACCGGCCGCAAGTACCTCATCGAACCCTTCGACTACCGCCTCGGACCGTAGCTCTCGCTGGCTTCAGAGCACCAAAAAGAGCCGCTTGCGCGGTTGCCATTGCGTAGAGTGCGCGAGGTGGCACGCGACGTGGCGAAGATGCGCGCCTATTGGGAAGAGCGCGCGCGGCTCAACCCGGCGTACTACGTCGATACGAGCCTCGACTACGACAACCCCGACATGGCGCGGTTTCTGGAAACCGGCCAGCGGGTCGTGTCGATCGCGCTGGACGAACCGCCCGCGATCCAGCCCGCAAACACCGGCGTAGCGGTCGAGATCGGCTGTGGAATGGGGCGGATATGTCTCGCGCTGGCCGATCGCTTCGAGCGTGTGATCGGTTACGACATCTCCGCTGAGATGCTGGCGCGCGCCGCCCAGCTAGTGCCGGCCTCGAATGTCGACTTCCGGCTGACCGAAGGCGCTTCGCTGCCGGATCTCGAGCCGGCTTCTGTCGATCTTGTCCTCTCCTTCACCGTCTTTCAGCACATCCCGTCGCTCGAGGTCATTCGCTCATATGTCGAGGACGCCGGCCAGGTGCTGGCGCCGGGCGGCATGTTCGTCCTGCAGTGGAACGGCACTCCAGGTGCCGGTCGTTGGCGGATGCAACGGGCGGTGAAGGGGATCGCGCAGCGACTGGGCCGCGGTGACCGTTACGGTCGCGATGCGCCGCAGTTCCTCGGCTCTCGGGTGCCGCTCCCGCAGATGACGGAGTTGCTGCGCTCGGCTGGGCTGGAGCTTGTGGCGACCACCGGCGAAGGCACGCTCTTCACCTTTGGTTGGGCTCGAAAGTCAGCGGCATAACGACTCACAGGACAACGCGGCGGTGCTTGACGCTGCCGTAGACGAGTGCGCCGAGGCCAACCCCGTCCGCGATTGCTTCTTGCGCCAACCGGATGGCAACCGGCCGGCCGGCGCGCTGTTTCGCTGCAGGCACATGGCGACGCAGCCATGGCAACGTGGCGACGAGCAGCGCCGGCTTCCGCGTAATCGAAGCCGCGACGATGGATGCCACCGCCGCGTCGAACTCAAGCGTCCGTGTCGACAGAAACACACGTGCCGGCAAACGCTCGACCAGTTCGGGCACTTGCTCCGCGAGCCATGGGAAGCCCCGCGACCGCCAACGCCCGCGCAGGTGTTCGGCGTACGACGTTCTTACCCATCGATGCCGGACGACAGCGTCGGGCGCCCACGCGAGTTCGCCGGAGCGAGCGGCGCGCGCTCCGAAGAGCACGTCTTCACCGAACCCTCGCGGCACTCGTGCGAGAACGTCGGCCACCGGAAACCCGCCGAGCTCGATGAAGCGGTCGCGCCGGATGCCGAGATTGCACGTCTCGTACAGCCCGCTCGGCGCGGCAACCGAGACGGTGCGATCCCACGGCCCGTGCGTGTCGTCGGTTGGTCGCGTGGCGCCCTGGGCGATGACGACAGCCGGATCGCGCAAGGCCACAGACAGTCCGGCCGCCCAACCGGGTTCGGGCAGGCAGTCGTCGTCGGTGATGATGACGATCTCGCCGCGTGCGTGCATCGCGGCGCTGTTGCGCGGGATCGACGGTCCGCCAGTGTGGTCGAGACGGATCGCCAGCAGCGGCAACGACGACGCCTTAGCGATGGACTGCAAAGTCGACCAGGTGGTGTCGGTGGACCCGTCATCCACGATGACTACCTCGATCGGGACCGTCTGCGCGGCAAGTGCGTCCACGAGCTGGTGCAGGAACCCAGGCCGTTGATACGTCGCGACCACGACCGACGTGTGGCACTGCGCCGAGTTCCACTGCGCACTCGTCACTCGGTCCCGCACCGAGGCAACCGGCATATTCATCGCGGCTCGCCCTCACGAAATCGTGCGGCGGCCGCCTCGTGCCACTGTTCGAGAACATCCGTGAGTCGTTGCATGGTCAGCCGGGACGCTGTCGCCCGCCCGCCGGCAACCAGCGCCGCACGCAGCCGTTCGTCCGTCGCCAGCCGCTGCGTTGCCGCCGCGAGCGCGGACGCGTCACCCGGCGCAACCGCAAGGCAGTTGCTCTCGTCCATCAGAAACTCCGCCGCCCCGCCGGTCGGCACCGCAACCACTGGCGTCGCACATGCCATCGCCTCGAGCGGCACGAGTCCGAACGGCTCGTTCCACGCGCTCGTGAACAGCACCGCATCCGCCCCGGCATACACCTCGGCCAGCCGCGATCGCGGTATGGCGCCAATCGTCAACCGATCACCGACGCCAAGCTGATCGGCGAGTCGACGTAGCTCATCGCCATGACTTCCGTCGTCGGGTCCGGCGATGCGCAATCGAGCCTCGCCCGGCAGCAGTGCCAGTGCCTCAACCGCCGTGGCGAAGCCCTTGCGTGGCTCCACGCGCCCCACACACAACAGCTCCCAGCCCCAAGCGCGCGATCGGGCCGGCTGCACGGGAAAGTCGGTTTCGTCGATCCCGCTGCCGGTCACGGTCCCGTGTCGCGACTCCCAGCCCGTTGCGTGCAGCACCTGGTTACGGATGAACTCGCTGACCCAGCAGATCGCTGCCTCGCCCGGCGCCGGTACTCGCTGTCCATGAAACGCCGCATGCCGATCGATCCGCGGTCCATAGACCGGCCACTCGTCGCACACCACCCACACCGCCGGCACATCAGCCCGCGCGGCGACCTCGAGCAGGCTCAGCGACATGCCACCCATCGCCCAGAACGACACCACGTCGGGCCGAAAGTCGTCGATGGCGCGACGCAACCGGCGACGATTGCGGCGGTCGAGGCGCCAGGAAGCGACGCGCCCGAGCTGCACGAGCCGGTGATCCGACCAGTACCACTCGAGCGTGCGCTCGACGTCGACCACGTCGTCGCCACCAACGGCAACGTCGAGCTGTGTCGTCGTCGTCAGCACATGCACGTCATGGCCCCGCTGCCGGAACCGCCTCATCACGTCAGCGCACGACATCTCGTATCCGCCCAACGCATGCGGCGGATAGAGATTGCTCACGACGAGAACGCGCACTAGGCCGAGCCGTCCATATCCGTATGACGAACGCCGCCCCGCACGTGCACCGGCACTTGCTGCCACCAGAACCGCGCGAGTCCACGGTCGCGTCGAACCACCCCGCGCGCCGCCCCGCGCATCGCGCCGATCGCGTTCGCGGCCCGATAGCCCCCGGTCGACACCGCCCCGTGATGGCGTCGATAGAAGCGATAGGTGTTGGCCCACACCCGCGCGGCACGCGCGGCGCCATACCGCTGCTCGCCGCTGGCGTTGCCGACATGTACGACGCACGCGCCGGGCGTGAACCAGATCTCCCAGCCCGCCGCCCGGGCCCGATGGCACCACTCGAGATCTTCGGCATACATGAAGAACGAGTCGTCGAAGCCGCCCACTGCGTCGAGCGCCGTCCGCCGCATCAGCAAGGCGGCGCCCACCGCCCAGTCGACCGGCCGTTCCCGGTCGTGCGCCCATGCGCCGTGCAAGGCATGACGCTCGGCCCACGGTCCCCGCAGCCCGGCCGCAGACGCCAGCGCGACCGGCACGGACGGAAAAGGATGGGTCGAGTGCTCCAGCGAGCCGTCCGGCCGTTCCAGCCGCGGCGCCACGGCAGCGGCGCGCGGATGCCGCTCGGCTGCGGCCACGAGGGCGCCGATCGCACCGCCGACCGGCCAGGCGTCAGAGTTCAGGGCCAGAAACCAAGGCGCGGTCGAGCGGGCTAACAGCCGATTGACCCCCGCGGCGAAGCCCAGATTGCTCGCAGAGACCTCCACGTCGGCCGACGGCACTGCCGCCTCGACTGCCTCAGCAGTCCCATCCGTCGAGGCGTTGTCGTGCACCAGCAGGCGCAGATCGACCCCTTGATCGACGCTCAGCAGCCGCTGCAGCGCCTCGACGGTCAAATCGCGTGTGTTCCACGTCACTACGCCGACGTCGACGCTCGGGCGTAGCCCGTCCGACGACGCCATCATCCATGCACGTTACGACGTACCGGATAATGGTCAGGTGAGCCCGTCTGCAACTTATGAACTAACCCATCTGCAGGCGCTCGAGGCAGAGTCGATCCACATCTTCCGTGAGGTGGCGGCCGAGTTCGAGCGTCCAGGCCTGCTGTTCAGCGGCGGCAAGGACTCGGTCGTCATGCTCCACGTGGCGAAAAAGGCGTTCTGGCCGGCGAAGATCCCCTTTCCCGTTATGCACGTCGATACCGGGCACAACTTCCCCGAGGTCCTCGAGTTCCGCGACGCCACGGTCGAGAAGCTCGGCGTCCGGCTCGTCGTCGCCAGCGTCGAGGAGTCGATCGCCAAGGGCCGGGTCCGCGAACGGCCGGACGGCATCCGCAACCCGCTGCAGACCGTCACGCTCCTCGACGGCATCCAGGAGCACCAGTTCGACGCGGTGTTCGGCGGGGCCCGCCGCGACGAGGAGAAGGCTCGCGCCAAGGAGCGCGTGTTCTCCTTCCGCGACGAGTTCGGCCAGTGGGACCCCAAGAACCAGCGGCCTGAGCTCTGGAGCCTCTACAACGGGCGTCATCACCGCGGCGAGCACATCCGCGTGTTCCCGCTGTCCAACTGGACCGAGCTCGACATCTGGCAGTACATCGCCGAGGAGCAGATCGAGCTCCCGTCGATCTACTTCGCCCACGAGCGCCAGGTGTTCCGCCGCGACGGCATGTGGCTGTCGATCGGCGAGCACACCCAGCCGCGCGAGAGCGAAGAGATCGTGACCCTCAAGGTGCGCTTCCGGACCGTCGGTGACGCACCGATCACCGGTGCGGTGGAGTCTTCCGCCGACACCTATGAGGCGATCGTCGCCGAAGTTGCAGCGACACGTATGACGGAACGCGGCGCGACTCGCGCAGACGACCGACTGACCGAAGCCGCCATGGAAGACCGCAAGAAAGAGGGCTATTTCTAAGCATGGAGTTACTGCGGTTTGCCACGGCTGGCTCGGTTGATGACGGCAAGTCAACCCTCATCGGGCGTTTGCTCTATGACACCAAGTCGATCTTCGAGGACCAGCTCGAGTCGATCGAGCGCGTCTCCCGCGATCGTGGTGACGAGCAGACCAACCTCGCGCTGCTGACCGACGGCCTGCGCGCCGAGCGTGAGCAGGGCATCACGATCGATGTCGCCTATCGCTACTTCGCGACACCGCGACGCAAGTTCATCATCGCGGACACACCGGGCCACATCCAGTACACGCGCAACATGGTCACCGGTGCCTCGACCGCCAACCTCGCGCTGATCCTCGTCGACGCGCGCCAAGGCATCGTCGAGCAGACCCGCCGCCACGCCTTCATCGCGTCGCTCTTGCGAGTCCCTCACCTCGTGCTCTGCATCAACAAGATGGACCTCGTCGACTATGACCAGAGCGTTTTCGACCGTATTCGCAACGAGTTTCGGCAGTTCGCGACCAAGCTCGACATCGGTGACCTGACGTTCATCCCGATCTCGGCGCTCATGGGCGACAACGTCGTGACGCGCAGCCCGAACACCCCTTGGTATGACGGCACGTCGCTGCTGCACCACCTCGAAGAAGTGCACATCGCAAGCGACCGCAACCTCATCGACGCACGCTTCCCGGTGCAATACGTGATCCGCCCTCAGGCGCAGACGAGCCACGAGCTGCACGACTATCGCGGCTATGCCGGCCCGGTCGCCGGCGGTGTGCTCAAGCCCGGCGACGATGTCGTCGTACTCCCCAGCGGCATGGCCACGTCGATCGAGTCGATCGACACCGCCGACGGTCCGGTGAAGGAGGCGTTCGCGCCGATGTCGGTCACGGTCCGGCTCAAGGACGATGTCGACGTCAGCCGCGGCGACATGATCTGCCGCCCGCACAACCAGCCCAGGGTCACCCAGGACATCGAAGCGATGATCTGCTGGTTGTCGCAGGACGTGCAACTGCATGTGCGCGGCATGTATGGCATCAAGCACACGACCCGCAATGTGCGAGCCCAGGTGCGCGATCTCGAATATCGCATCGACGTCAACACGTTGCACCGTGACGAGAGCGCGGATTCGCTGTCGCTCAACGAGATTGGTCGCGTCATGCTGCGGACGACCCAGCCGCTGTTCGTCGACGAATACCGCCGCAACCGCAACACCGGCTCGTTCCTGCTCATCGACGAGTCGACCGGCGCCACCGTTGGCGCCGGCATGATTCTGTGAACGGCGACGCTGAGCTTGCGGGGCAGCTTGCCACTCGCGCCGGAGAGCTGCTGTTGCAGCTGCGCGCGGACAGTGGGTTCGGCGCACCCGATGTGCTGCGCAAGGCGGGGGACCGAAACTCCAACGAGCTCCTTGTCGCCGCACTTCGCGAGGCTCGCCCGGATGACGCGATCCTGTCCGAGGAGTCGGCCGACGACTTGACGCGACTGTCGGCCGATCGGGTATGGATCGTCGACCCGCTCGACGGGACGGCGGAGTTCGGCGACGAGGGTCGCACCGACTGGGCGGTCCACGTCGCGCTGTGGGAGCGCGGCGCGGGAGGTCTGACGGCCGGGGCTGTCGCCTTACCGGGGCTCGGCCGCACGTTGACGACCGGCGGCGACCTGCCCGCGCCAAAAGAGCCGGCCACCCCGCTGCGGTTCGCGGTGAGTCGCACCCGCCGCCCACCGTGGTTCGACGGGATGGCCGAACGCGCCGGTGGCGTCGCGGTGCCGATCGGCAGCGCCGGGATGAAGGCGATGTCTGTCGTACTCGGTGATGTCGACGCCTACGTGCACAGCGGCCGGATGAAGGAGTGGGACTCGGCCGCACCTGCTGCGGTAGCCGCCGCCGCCGGACTGCACGTGAGCCGGCTCGATGGCTCACCGGTCGAGTTCAACACGCCCGAGCGGCTGACGCTCGATCTGCTGATCTGCCTCCCGACAATCGCCGACCGCCTGCTCGCCGCCGTTTCTGGAATCGCCGGAACCGACACAGCCGAGCGCTGACACCTTGTCAGGACGGGCGCGCTAGGTGTTCGTGACCGGCCGCTGCGCCGGAATGACAACAAGGCGACCGCTGTAGTCCAGTCGGTGCAGCATGACGACGAGGCCCGACCTTTCCAGGTACTCGTCGACCGCGTCCCGTGCCCCGCGGAAATGACCGTAGTCGTCGACGATGAGCACGCCTCCTGGCGACAGCCGGGGGACCAGATGCACGAGCTCGTGCCGGGTGGATTCGTACCAGTCGGTGTCTAGGCGCAGCAGCGCGATCGTTTCGGGCGCGTCGCCCGGCACGGTGTCTTCCACCAGCCCCTTCACGAAATGGAAGCGCTCGCGCGGATAGCCGCACGCGTAGAGCCGGTTCTGGACCTCCTCGAATGGCTTGAACCAGTACGCCGGATCAGCAGCGGCCTCGCCGATCTCCTCGTAGCGAAGCCAATCGTCCATGGCCCGTCGGCCCCAAACGTCCACATCCCGCTCTGTCGGCGCGGGCATGTATTCGAAGGTGTCGAACAGATACAGCTCGCGATCGGTTACGGACATCTCGGCCAACGTTCGAGCGATGACCTGCATGCTGCCGCCGCGCCAGACCCCGCACTCCACAAAGGCGCCAGGCACCTCGGCAGCGATCACGTGGCGGACTGCGTCGCGGAGCGCGATGATGCGCTCGGGGCCTGTCAGCGTCCACCCGCTAACCGCCTGGCACAGCGCGATGTCCTCTGGCGTGAAATCCGGCGGGTAGTTGATTTGTGGGGCAGCGTGATCCGCCGCAGATAGTTCTGGCATCCGCCTGATGTCGTAACCCAAGCGTGCGAGCGCCCGTCTAATCATTGAGCGAGACAGATCCAGCACATGATCATTATCCGGGTTGGCGAGCCGGCGGTCCAAACGTCGGCGCTTACACGCCGAGAACGTTGAGCACCATGTCGACGGCCTCGTTCAACGCGACGAACGACGTGTCGATGACCACGTCGGCGTCCAGCGGCTCTTCGTACGGGTCGTCGATGCCGGTGAAGCCCGTGACCTCGCCGCGTCGCGCCTTCGCGTAGAGACCCTTCACGTCGCGCTGCTCGCACACCTCGAGTGGCGTCGACACCCACACCAGGACGAACGAGCCCGGTCCACCTGCGGCATCGACCGTTGCGCGAACCCAACGTCGGGTTGCGTCATACGGCGCAATCGGCGCGCAAACCGCAAGGCCGCCGTGCTTGGTCACCTCTGCCGCGACCCAGCCGATGCGCCGAATGTTGGTGTCGCGATCAGCAGCCGAGAATCCGAGCCCCTTGGACAGATGAGTGCGCACGACGTCGCCGTCGAGCAGCGTGATCGATCGCGTACCTGCAAGGCGGTCGACAACAGCGCGCGCGATCGTCGACTTGCCCGAGCCGGAGAACCCGGTGAACATGACCCCTCGCCCCTCGCCGCGCGGCTGCGGTGTGGTCGGCACGTTCACCAGGCGTCCGATCGAGTATGCGGCGGCGAGCTCCGGCGCGCGTGTGACTGCCTCATCGGCCGGCACCGGGGTGAGGACAACGTCGGCGTTGGCACGTACCGCTGCTTGCGTCCACGCCGCCATCCACAGCGGCTCCCGCGCGTCGTCCGGCCGTACTCCACCGACCGCAAGCAACAGCAGCGAATCCGCAGGCAGCTCCGTCGCGGGAAGCTCTCCGGGTGGGGCGACAACAACGGTCAACGCGCCGCGCGTACGCACGTCGTCCGGCCGCTGCCACGGCATGGCGCGTGTGACGATGAGTCGATCGCCGTCCCGAGTTGCGACTGTCGTGCCCTCCTCGTCGAGGTACAGGTCTGCCTCAGGCAGTGCGCCGCCGTCGGCGAGCCCGAGCTGCACTTGAGCAAGCAGCGCTGACAGCGCATCGTCGAGCGTCACTGAGCGCGTGGACATCCTGCCAACGTAGCCGTCGCGTCGTTACCCTTCGCTACGTGACGGCGATGCACCCGCTGGTGCGGCTCACGGCGGTTGCTGGTGCAGTGTTCGCCACGGCCATCGTTCCTGCAGCGTCCGCGGCGACACCGTCACCCACGCCGACCCCGCCAGCGTCCGGCCAGCAAGGCGTGTCAGTGACGCCGTTGCGACACGACCAGTACGCGTCCGAAAGTGGCACGCACCTAGAGATGGGCGACGTAACCCCAGGCACTCCGATCCACGACAAGGTTCGAGTGCTCAATCTTGGAGCCAGCCCGCTGCCGATCGACTTGTACGCCGCTGACGCGATCCCGGCCTTGAACGGCGGGTTCGGTTTTTCCGCCGAGAGTGACCGCGCTCGCGACGTCGGGGCCTGGATCACTCTCGCCGCGCGTCATCTCGACCTTGCTGGCCACTCGGTGACGACGGTTTCGTTCACCTTGCTCGCGCCGAAGGGCGTAGCCGGCGGCGAGCACGTTGGTGCCATCGTGGCCGAACCGACGACAACATCCGGCGGCGGCGTGCAGACCAAGACGCGATTCGCCATGGCCGTCTATATGCGGTTGCCGGGTGCGCCCGCGGTGCAACCGCCAGCGCAGCCTCAGACAACCCTCACCGTGACGAAGCTCGACGCCCACACCACCGGTCGCAAGGTCTGCCCGGTGCTCGACTATCGCAACGACACCCCCGACGTCATCGATCCCAGCGTCGCGATGACGTTGACGTCGTCGCTCGGTTTCGGCACGAAGCGGCTCGAGGTGCAACACCTCGGCGGGACCCTTCCGGGCGCACACGCGACGACGTCGTTGCCGTGTTTCACCGGCGTGGTCCCGGGTCCATCGACGTTGAAGGCGACCCTGACGTCACCGCAGGGTGCCCAAGTGGTGCAAGTCGACGTCGGTGTCTACCCCTGGCCGCTGTTTCTGGCGCTCTTCCTGCTGCTTGTCGTCCTCCTGTTGATCGCTCGCGAGGTCTACAAGCGCCATCGGGCCCGGCAACGTGAGCTTGCCGAGCTGCGCGCCGCCGTACATGGCGGTCCCATCTCCTAGTCATTAATGACTAGGAATGAATAGCCCAACGTGGCCATGCGCTCGGCCGAACGTGGACCCGATAACTCCAACTGGTCACCCCTTGTGATCAACGAGAGTCATCCGATCTGGTCCGCACCGGAGGTTCGCCTTGTTCCGCAGCACTCGTTCCCGGTTCCTCACCGCCGGCGCCGCGGGGATCGCGGCCGCCGTCGTCCCGATGACTGCATTCGCGGGTAGCCCGGGTACGGGGTCGGTGACCACCGTCGTGGCGGCGACCACTCTCCCCGGTGCCCTCACCCTCACCGGTGTTGGCGCGAACGTCGCGCCGTCGCAGACGCCGGGCGCTTTTGGCAGCTCGATCGGAGCGACGGCCCTGACCGTCGCCGACCTCACCGGGACCAACAACGGCTGGGCCGTAACCGCGACGTATAGCGACACCTCCCTGCCCGTCGGGCAGCTGCCTCTCGGCGCCGGCAACGTCCAGGTGTCGTCGACCGGTGTCTCCGGTGACGCGGCGGCAGTTGTGCAGACGGTGACCGACGCGCCGCTGACCACGCCGGTCACGGTGCTCACGACCGCCACGTCTGGCGGCCTTGGCGTAACTGTCGGCACCGCCTCGCTGAAGGTGCGAGTTCCGACCACGGCGAAGGTCGGCGATGTCTACGGCGGCACGGTGACCTACACCGTCGCCAGCGTCCGCTAGCTGATCGAACGTCAGTAGACGAGCGCCTGCGTGTCAGGCTCGAGGACTTCCTCGACAAACGTCTGTGAGCCGGAGATGCGGATGCCGTCGATGACGTCTCCCGCCTCGATGTCCCGGCGCGCCGCGCACTGCGTGCACAAGGTCACCCTGCCGCCAGCGAGCACGGCGGCAAGCAGCTCCTGCAACGGCGCCGAGTGCGCAAGCTCGAATGATTCTGCGCGTCCGGGCAAGGCAAACCAGGCGGCTTCACCGGTCAGCCAGAGCGACACGTCCGCGCCGGCTGCGACGGCGACCGCCGCCACGGTGAACGCCTGAGCGCAACGCTCCGGTGCGTCTGACCCGGCCGTCGCTTTGATGACCAGCGCTCGAGTTCGTGCCACTCGGGGACCCTAGCGTCACCGGGCGATGCGAAGCGTCCGGATTGCTTCGGATAGAGCCGGTTTTGTGCGCGTCCACATGGCCTCAAGCACGCCTCTCGTCGTTCGATGTATTTACCGTGCGGAGGGGACGAGTCGTTGGTATTGGGCTGCTGGCCGTTGTCGGGTTCACCGCAGTTGGCGCGGAAGGCGCACCGACTCCGTCTCCGCACACGGGCCAGGCCACGACGACGATCCAGCTGCCACGCATCGTCATCACCGATGCCAATGGGACGGCGCGCTCCATCGACATCGGCGCGCTCATCGCGAAGGCAAGCACCGACTCCGGCCCAGTTGCAGCGCTTGGTCTCAATGGACCCGCCGTTCTGGGTACGACGCTGCCAGGCTGGCAGGTCGACGCGTCGGCTGGGTCAAAGAGCGGCGACCAGGACATCGTCTTGTCGACCGGACAGGTCAACGGCGACGTCGGCCTCGTCAACTACGGCGTTTCGACAACCGCTGACTCGGCACAGTCGTCGTACGGCGCGCTGACCGCCACCGCGTCGACATCGCCGATGAGTGTTCAGGCGAATCTTGGCCAGCACGGGGTGACCGCATCGGTCACCCCCAACACCTCGACCGGCTCCCTCGAGCTCACGATCAGTGGGCTTCAGCTCGATCTCGGTGACCTGCTTCCGGCTGACGTCATCAGCGCGCTGCCGCTCTCCGGCCTCGTCGACATCGTGTCCGCACTCGGGCTGTCATTGCCTGCCGGGGCCGGCGGTCTCAACACCGCACTGTCGACGCTTGGCACCGATCTGACCAGTGCGAAGAACCTGGCCGACCAGCTCACCACCGCCCACTCGGCGTTGGCCGGCTTGCTCGGGGCGCTGCCGACAACGAGTGTCGCGCAACAGCAGCTCGCTACCGCGCAATCGACACTGGCGAACGACCTTGCCGCCCTGCAGTCCGCACAGCAACAGCTGGCGAGCGACACGGCGATCGCCCAGCAATTGCAGGCGCAGGTGACAACGCTGACGGCAGCCGTGACTGCCGCGCAACAGCAGGTCGACACCGCGACAGACGCGGTGACGTCCTGGACCGCGCAGATCAGCTCGCTGACGGCGCAGCTCAACAGCCTTCTCGGCAACCCGCTCAAGGCTGCTCAGATCGTCGCGCTGACGACACAGCTCACCGACGCGCAGAGTCAACTTGCGGCCGCGCAGTCGGCTCTCTCGGCGGCGCAGACAACGCTGACGAACGCGCAGGCTGCCCTCGCACCGGTTCAACAGCAGGCGGCGCAGGCGGCCGCAGATGTCACCGCCGACCAAACGTTCCTGACGACAGTGCAGCAAAACGTCAGTGCCGACCAAGCCGCGGTGACCTCCGCACAACAGGCTCTCGATGCATTGGTCGCCTCGATCTCCGGCAACCAGGCGGTGCTCGACGCGCAGGCGATGGTCAACACCTTGACGACATCGCTGACAACGTCGCTCACATCGGTGACATCGGACGTCACCGCGCTTCCGAACCTCGCAAACTTGCGCGACCAGCTTCTGGCGACGCTGACCGCAGCGCCGCTAGTCGACGTGGGAACCATCGGCGCGACATTGACGTCCACCGCCGACGACAACAGCGGCTCGGGTGTCATCAGCTGCACCATCACCGGTGCGTCGGTGCTGGGCCAGCCGATCCCCGGCGGTTCTTGCGCGAGTCTCGTCAGTCAGTTCGGCGCGGTCGCGGCAGCTGTCGCCGGCGCCGTCGGGCAACTGCCGCTCGCCGCACCCATCGCTCCTGTCGTCAACGGGCTGACCGCGGCAACGACGCTGACCAATCCCACCGCGGCGGACACGGTGACGACCGGTACGGCGTCGCTGGCACCGCTGCACCTCGCCGTCCCCACAGCGACGTTGTCCGCGCTCGCCGATTCCGCGGTCACCGGACTCGCGACAACTCTCGCCGGCACCCAACAGTCGTTTGCCGCCTTGGGGCTGCCGGCGATCACCTCCGCGCTCGCCGGCACGCTCGGCACTCTCGCCGGCACGGTCGGCGCGCTTCCCACCGGCACGGGCCTTGCCGGTCTGCACACACTTGGCATCGACGCCTCGCTGGTCGGCTTGTCGACGACCGCCACGCACTACCGCGCGCTGAACGCTACGCCACCACCGGTCACTCCACCCCCGGTCGGTGTTCCGCCTGTGACTCCACCAATCGGCAACGGCAACGGCAACGGAACCGACGGCGGAACGGTTGATGGCGGGGTGCCCGGCGCGGGAGCCCCGAAGGCGCCGGATCCGGGCAAGACTCCTAGCCGCTCACCAGGTCCGGCCACACCGCGCGACTCTGCGCCCGAACATGAACCGCTGCCGTTCACCGGCGACAACACCGCTCTCGATATCGCCGCGGCGCTAGTCGTCATGCTGGCAGGCGCGCACTTGCTGCGACTTGGTCGCCGCCCCGGCTCTACGGCGCGTTCGACTCGGTGATGTTTGCGGCACCACTCGCGGCGTTCATGACGACGTTGCTGGTGGCGATCTTCACTCCCACCGTGTTTGCGCCGACGCGGAACCCGTAGCCCGGCCCTCGAACATCCGCGTGGTTCCTGGTGAAAACGTTGCCGTTGCCCCAACCGAGAACCGCCGCATTGTCAGAGAAACCGTCACGTAGCGACGTGGTCCCTCGGTTGCCGGTGATGTTCCAACCGTTGCCCTTCACGTCCACCCAGGACAAGGCGGCTGTCATACCGCTGCCATCGAAGGTGTTGCCGTCAACCGTGCCGCCGCTGCTGCCTTCCTTGATGTCGACTGCCTCGGCGGTGATCCCCGGGCCGAAGCGGTTGTCGATCACTGACACTCGGTCGGTCTGATCGGGCAGACCGGCTGTCCAGTGATTGACCGCGCTGCCGATGTAGACGCCTTCACCGAACTCGGGCTGCACGAGCCCGGTGTTCGCGATGGTGCTGTCGCGTATGACGCCGGCACTGCTGAGATGCCGGAACACGACGCCCTCGTAACCGGTCCAGCCGACGGTGAGACCGCGCAGGGTCACGTCCGGCGAGGTGTCCACCATGACGGCCTTCTGCCCGTGCTCGATCGTGATGCCCTGGATCACCACGAAAGGTGCCCCCACCAAGTGCAGCGTGTAGCCCGACGCCATCGAGCCGCCGTCAAGGACAGCGCCGGAGCCGCACACCACGATCGGTGACTCGGCGATCCCGCCATGCGCGAGGGTGAAGTGGCCGAGGTAACTCCCCGCACTCAGCTGGATGACGTCACCCGGCTGAGCCCGGTTCAACGCCTTCTGCAGCGCGTCCGCCGTCGTGACCCGGACGTGTCGTCCGACCGATGGTCCGCAACCGGTTGACGCCGTCGCTGCACTCGCGCCGAGCATTAGTTGGCCGAAAAAGACGAAACCGGCCACGAGGAGCTGAAGCCCTCGCGACCGGTTCACGTCCGGAAATGTAGCGGTTATTCCTGAACGACGGGGATGTTGCTCAGGCCGTAGGTCGCACCGAACACGAGGTTGCTGGTGGAGACAACAACTCCGGTGACCCCCGGCACCACCTTGACGCCGTAGCCCTTGGCGTTGACGTACTCGGTGTTGAGGGTGAACACGTTGTTGTTGCCCCAGCCGGTCATTGCCAGGCTGTCGGTGAACCCGTGGCGAATCGTGTAGCGGCCGGTGTTGCCGGTGATCAGCCAGTTGTTGCCCTTGACGTCGACCCATGACTGGGCGCCGTACTGGACGTTGACCATGCCGGAGCCATCGAAGGTGTTCCCGGAGACGACACCGCCGGTGGTGCCTTCCTTGATGTCCACCTCTTCAGCCGCGACGCCAGGGCCGATCTGGTTGTTGAGCACCTGCACGCCATCGGTCTGGTCGGGCACGCCGTTGACCCAGTTGTTGTCGGCGCTGCCGACGTACACGCCCTCGCCGTACTCGGGCGCGTCGAGTCCGGTGTCGGTGATGGTGCTGTCGCGCAGGACGCCGTAGCTGCTGCCGTGGCGGAACACCACGCCCTCGTACCCGGTCGAGTGCACGTTGAGGTTGCTGAGGGTCACGTATGGCGAGCCGTCGATCATCACGGCCTTCTGCCCGTGTACGACCGTGAGCCCCTGAATGACGGCGTATGGCGCACCGGCCACGCGCAGGGTGTAGCCCGTCGCCGTCGGTCCGCCATCGAGGATGGCGTCGGCGTCGCCGCACACGACGACCGGCGCGAGAGCCGTTCCGCCGCGGGCGAGGGTGAAGTTGCCGGTGTAGGTGCCCGCGGCGAGCCGGACCTGGTCGCCGGGAAGGGCCTTGGAGAGCGCGGTCCGCAACGCTGAGGCGGTGGCCACGTTGACGACGCGGGTGTACACGAGCGGGCAGGACGCGGTAGTGGCGGCCTGGGCGGCGGTCGCGGCGACGACGGAGCCGGCAACGGCGACGACAGCACTGGCGGCGACGAGGCGGAGCTTGGTCACGGGCGGGAATCCTTCGAATCGGGTGGGCGGTGACATCACTAAAGCGTCCGATTCACCGGATTTGAATAGTTCTGGACGAATATGGACAGAAGGGACCCGCGGCATAGTCATCAGTGACTAGATGGCGTCCGGCGTGGGGTGAATAGGCCGAGCTATTTACATACAAAACCGGACGTTTCGGCCTGCGCCGAGACTTCTGCGACCTTCCTTCGTTGTAGGAGCGGGGTGCCTTCAGCGTGGAAGTCCCTCAGACCTCTGTTAGCCCGCAGCCCATCGGGGGATTCCATGACGACCGCGACGGTTGGTGCCGCCCCAGTGGCGCCGCCCCGCGAGCAGCCGGACACCGCAACGGTGTTCGGTGTCCCGCTCCACCCGTTGACCATGGCGGAGACCGTGGACCGGGTCGAGGCACTGATCACCGCGGGCGGGCCGCACCAGCATGTGGTGCTCAACGCCGCCAAGATCGTCCAGCTCGCCGACGACCCTGATCTGCGTCGCATCGTCGCCGACTGCTCGCTCGTCAACGCCGACGGTCAGTCGATCGTCTGGGCCGCCCGTCTGCTGGGTGTGCGGGTCCCGGAACGGGTCACCGGCATCGACCTGATGGACGAGCTCCTCGCACGAGCTGCGGCGCGCGGCTGGTCCGTCTACTTTCTCGGCGCCAAGGACGAGGTCGTGCAACGCCTCGTCGAGGTCGAGCGGTTCCGTCACCCGGGACTGAAGGTCGCCGGCTGGCGCAACGGCTACTGGAAGGCCGACGAGGAGGCCGACGTTGTGGCTGCGGTCGCCCAGACGCGCCCGACGTTGCTGTTCGTCGCGATGCCGACCCCGCGCAAGGAGTACTTCCTCGCTCGCCACCTCGATGCCCTGGGCGCGACATTCGCGATGGGTGTCGGCGGCTCCTTCGACGTCTTCGCAGGGGAGACCAAGCGCGCCCCTCGGTGGATGCAGCGCAGCGGTCTCGAGTGGGCCTACCGGCTCCGGCAGGAGCCGCGCCGGATGTTCCGCCGTTACCTCGTCGGCAACTCGCGCTTCCTGCTGCTGACACTCGCCGAGCTGGTCCGCCGATGAGCGTTCTCGTTGTCGCGGCCGCACGGCCCAACTTCATGAAGGTCGCGCCGATCCTTGTCGCCCTCGATGAAGCCGGCGTCGAGGCGACGCTCGTGCACACCGGGCAGCACTACGACGAGAACATGTCGGACCGATTCTTCGTGGACCTCGGGATGCGCAAGCCGGACCTGCACCTCGGGTGCGCCGGCGGATCGCACGCCTCGACGACCGCGCTCGTGATGATGGCGTTCGACGACATCGTTTCCGCCCACGACCCGGAGGCGGTGATCGTGGTCGGCGATGTCGACTCGACACTCGCCTGCGCGCTCACTGCGGCCAAGCGCAACGTCCCCGTCGCGCATGTCGAGGCTGGTCTGCGCTCGAGCGACCGCACCATGCCCGAAGAGGTCAACCGGATCGTCGTCGACTCGATCTCCGACTGGTTGCTGACGCCGTCGCCGGACGCAACCGAGAACCTGGTCCGCGAAGGCGTTGACCCGCACCGGATCTTCTGGGTCGGCAACGTGATGGCTGACTCGCTGCTCAACACCCTGGCTGACCTCGACGTCGACGCGGTGTTGCGCGGATACGCCGTCGATCGCGACAAGTTCGCGCTTCTCACTCTGCATCGCCCGTCGAACGTCGACGACGCGGCGACGTTGATGGAGCTGCTCTCGGCGGTCGCCGAGCTCTCGCACGACCGCACCGTGCTGTTCCCGGTGCATCCGCGTACGGCGCCGCAGCTCGCACTGCCCGACATCCACGCGGTTCTCGCGACGGCCGGCGACCTCCGCCTGCTGCCCCCGCTGGGTTACCGCGACTGTGCGGCCTTGCAGTCGGCGGCGTCATACGTGATGACGGACTCGGGCGGTTTGCAGGAGGAGACGACGATCCTCGGCGTCCCATGCCTCACCTTGCGCGAGTCGACCGAGCGCCCCATCACGGTGACCCAGGGCACCAACCAGGTTGTCGGGACGGCCGCGGCGGACATCCTCGCCGGCGCCGAGACCGCGTTGTCGATGCGTGACATCCAGCGGACTCCGCCGATCGGATGGGAGGGCCGCGCCGCCGAGCGCATCGTTGAGGTCCTCATGACAAACCCGGCGCCTCTCGACAGCGTTCGCGCGCGACCGGTTGCCCGACCGCTGCTCCCGGCCGTGACCCAGCGCTGATGCACCCGAGCCTCGCCCCCGAGGTCTGCGTCGTCGGCCTCGGTTACGTCGGCCTGCCGCTCGCGGTCGCCTTCGCCGAAGCCGGCGTGCGCGTCGTCGGGTATGACGTCGACGGCGCCAAGGTGGCGCGGATCGAATCCGGCGTCAGTCCGGTCGAAGACATCGCGGACGAGCAGCTGAAGGCCGCGGTAGCCGGCACGCTCACGGTCACCGCCTCGCTGTCGGACGTACAGGCGGCGACCGCCTATGTCATCTGCGTGCCGACGCCGTTGCACGAGTCGATGCCTGATCTGACCTACGTCGAGGGCGCCGGTCGAGCAGTCGGCAAGGTGCTCACGCCCGGCGACCTCGTCGTGCTCGAGTCGACGACATACCCAGGCACCACCGAGGAGTTCCTCGCGCCGTTGCTCAAGGCGGAGTCCGGCCTCGAGGCTGGTGTCGAGTTCGAGCTTGCGTATTCACCGGAGCGGATTGATCCGGGCAACACGACTTGGACGATCGCGACGACGCCGAAGATTGTCGCCGGGCTCACTCCTAAGGCGACCGAGCGCGCGGGCGCGCTCTATGGCCGCATCGTGGACACCGTGGTCAACGCCGCCGGTCCCAGCGAAGCCGAGATGGCGAAGCTGCTCGAAAACACGTTCCGGCACGTCAACATCGCCCTGGTCAACGAGCTTGCCGTCTTCTGCCGCGCACTCGACATCGACATCTGGGAAGTCATCCGACTCGCGTCGACCAAGCCGTTCGGGTTCATGCCCTTCCAGCCGGGTCCCGGCGTCGGCGGACACTGCATTCCCGTCGATCCGTCATACCTGTCGTGGGCGCTGCGCCGGCACGGTTTCCAGTTCCGATTCGTCGAGCTGGCGCAGGAGATCAACGAGCGGATGCCGTCATACGTCACCACGCGCGTGGCGGAGATCCTCAACCTGAGCGGCATCGCCCCGTCGCGTTCACGAATTCTGTGCATCGGTGCTGCCTACAAGCCGGGCATCGGCGACTGCCGTGAGTCGCCGGCGCTCGAAGTCATCAAGAACCTGTTCGTGCGCGGTGCCGATGTCCGCTACCACGATCCATACGTCGAGCAGATCTCGATCGGTGGGCAGGATCTGCTGTCGGTGTCACTCGATGATGCGACCATCTCGGATGTGGATCTGGTGGTCATCCTGACCGCTCACCCGGACATCGAGTGGGCGCGTCTCGTCGAGTCCGGTGTGGCGATCCTCGACACCCGCAACGCGGTGTCCGCCCACGCCGGCAATGTCCACGGGCTCTGACATGGCCGCGGACGTTTCCGTTGCCATCTGCGTGCCGGCGCACGGCAGCATCCGCAGCATGCGCACGCTTCTCGATTCGTTGATGACGTTGGACTATCCGCGCGAGTTGACCCAGGTCATCGTGGCGATCGATGGCCCCGACCCGGGCCTCGAAGCCGCGTGCGCGCAGTATCCGGTCGAGGTGGTCGTGTCGCCGGTCAACCGCGGTTCCTACGCCATGCGCAACCTCGCGGTCGACCGGGTCCGCGACGCCGAGGCCGTGCTTTTCACCGACAGCGACTGCGTCGTGACGCCTGGCTGGGTGCGCGCACATCTGCGCGGACTGCACGAGGCCGAGATGTCCGGCGGCCCGGTGCGGTTCACGATGGGTGACCCACCCACGCCTGCCGAATGGATGGACCGCTGCCAGAACCTGCGCCAGGACCACTTCGTGACGCGCGTGGGTTACGCCGCCACCTGCAACCTCGCAGTACGGCGTGCGGTGCTCGACGGCGTGCGATTCGACGACAGCTTGCGGTCCGGCGGCGACTTCGAGTTCGGTCAGCGGGCGCGTGGTGCAGGTTTCGGACTCCACTACTCGGTCGACGCCGTCATCGAGCATCCGGCGCGGCGCACTCCACGTGCGGTCTTGCGCAAGATCTGGCGGGTCTCCGGCGGCGCTCGACGGCTGCACGAACGCGGCCTGGACGCCACTGAGCGGCGCGACGACACGCGCGGGCGTGCGGCGGCAGTCGCGCGCGCCGAGGGCTTGGACGTGACGCGGTGGTGGTTGTTGCGCGTCGCAGCGCTGGACTACGCCTGCTCGGCGCTTTTCGTCATACGGGTCCCTCACGTCATCGGGCCCGCGCTTCGCCGACGTCTGTCCGTATGAGCTGGCTCGTCGTCACGCCGGCGCGCAACGAGGCCGAGCGGCTGCCGAAGCTCGCACAGTCCCTCGCCCGGCAGAGCGTCCGCGCGGTGGGGACGTGGGTCGTGGTCGACGACGGAAGCACTGACGACACCGCCGCGTCGTTGCCGGACAACCTGCCGTTCCCGGTGCACGTCATTCGCCGCGACAACTCCGGGGGGCTGTCCGGCGCGTCAGACTTCGCCGCGTTTCTCTACGGAGCCGACGAAGGCCTTCGACTGCTGCCCGAAGCGCGCCGGGTGATGAAGCTCGACGCGGACATCGAGCTCGCCGACGACTACTTCGCCGCGCTCGTCGACACCCCGGACGAGGTCGGGCTCGTCGCCGGTGAGCTGACGGACATCGCCGTGCCGGTCCGGGCGGGACACACCCGAGGAGCGCTGAAGGCCTACAGCCGCGACGCGTTCACGCTCGTTCGGAAGCTGCCGGTCGCGCTCGGCTGGGATGTGATGGACGAGGTCGCTGTTCGCGTCTCGGGACTGCGGGTCGAGGTTGTCCCTGCGGCTCGCGCGACCTCCAACCGTCGTACAGGTGCAAGTGAAGGTCTGCTCGTCGGTCACCACCGCGCCGGTGTCGTGAGCCGCTGGACCGGTTACGCGCCTGTCTATTTCACGTTGCGGCTGCTGCGTTATGCGCCGCGGCGGCCGCCGCTGGTGGGCTCGGTCGTCATGTTGTGGTCGTGGCTCACTGCAGGCCCCGGCCCGTATGACGCCAGGCTTCGCGCCGCGAAGCGTGCCGAACAGCTGGCCGCGCTGCGCGGAGCGCTCAACGTGCGCGCGGCCGCGCGATTTCGTCGTACAGCGCCAGCGTCTGCCGCGCCGAAACCGCCCAGTCAAGCGGCGTGAGGTCGGGCCGGCCCGCTGGCCGGTTCGTCAACGCTGCGCGCAGATGGTCGGCGGTCAGCTCCCCGGTGTAGAGCTGCAGCCATCTCGGAACCGTTGCGGATAGCTCCGGGATTGCGCCGAGCGACGGCGCGAGAACGGGGAGGTCGAAGGACAGAGCCAGCAGCGCGCTGCCCGAGTTGAGCACGCCTTCGTAGGGAAACACCGCGACGTCGGCGGCCCGCAGCCATAGTTGCAGCTCGTCGTCGGGCACCGGCGCGAGCGACAACCGGATGCGCTTGTCGCCGGCAGCAGCAGCCGTGATCTGCTGCGCCGTCGTCTCGTCGGCACGACCGGCGACGAGCAGTCGAAGGTCTGGTTCGGGCATTGCGCGAAACACGTCGACGAGCCGGTTGACGCCCTTATAGGGGCGCACTTGCCCGAGAAAGCAGAGCACCCGGTCAGTACTGTCGAGCCCCAGCTTTCCCCTCGCCTCGGCGCGCGTTGTCGTGTCGGCGTAGGCGCCCCGGTAGTGCCCGTGCGGGGTCACCGCGTGTGGAACGCGTGCGAGCCGCGGGTGCCTGTGGAGGATCTCCGGCACCGCTGCGGACGAGAGCGTGAGCCACCCATCGATCAGACGGTCGAACACGCGCCAGAATGCCCGCTCGGTCGCGGGGCGCCGTTGGGTGTGCGACTGCGTGTTGTGCGCCGTCCAGACCACGCGCGCACCACGTGCCCGTGCGGCCGCGAGCGCCGACAGCAGCTGGCTGGTCCGCACTGCCGCGTGCGACGGCTTCAGAAGGTTGACGGGGATTTCTGGCCAGTGCAGGTGCACGATGTCGACGCTGGGTTGCCGCAGGGTCGGGCGCCACTCCTCTACAGTCACGTCGAGTTCCTGCAGGGCTGTGTAGAGCAGCCCTGTGTAGCGATTACCGAACGAGTCGGCAAAGGCAGGCGAGGCGGCGACGTGCACGACGAGCAGTCTTCCGTATCGCCGTCGGTCGACGTGCTGCGCGACATCGCTGTCGTTGTCGTCAGCTACCGCAGCGCCACGCACCTGGCGCAACTGCTGCCGTCGCTGCCGGTAGACCGGCTCGCCGGTGTCGTCGTTGTCGACAACGCGTCCGAGGACGACAGCGTGACGGTCGCGCAGCAAGTCGGCGGTGTCACTGTCATCGCCAATGACGCCAACGTCGGCTTTGGTGCCGCCTGCAATGTGGGTGCGGCCGCGGCTCCGCCGCAGGCCCATCTGCTTTTCCTCAACCCGGACGCGCGGATCACGGCGGTGGATCTCGAGCGGCTGCACTCAACGCTCACGACGACCCCGGATTGCGGCCTGGTCGCTCCACGGCTGTTCCGCGGTGACGAACCGCTGACGTCGTCGGGCGACGAGGCGACCGTCCGGACCGAGCTTCGACGGTTCGCACCACTGTTTGTTGCCGCGCGGCTGCCCGAACGGCGTCATTCGCCGGAACGAGCGGTCACGGGTTCCGTTGCCTACGTCGAAGGGGCCTGCATGCTCGTGCGCCGCCAAGCGTTCGATGCAGTTGGTGGCTTCGACCCCTTTTTCTTCTTGTTCTTCGAAGAGCTCGACCTCGGTCACCGGCTGCGCGCCGCCGGCTGGTCGGTCGTCCTGGAGGCCGATGCTCGTGCGGAGCACGCCGTCGCCGCGTCGCGCGGGTCACTGCCCGACAACGCGCGCGCGGCACTGGTCGATGGCACGGTGCGCTATTTCCTCAAGTGGCGCGGACGCATGACCGCGCGGGCGTTCGTGTGGGCGGCGACTCCGATGTGGTGGCTGCGCCTCGCCCGCGGTCAGCTCACCCGCGACGAAGTGCGCGGCTATCGCAAGGCCGCACGAGCTGCCCTGTCGCGCTGACCGGCGCTGTCAGCGTTCGAGATAGAGGGACAGCAACCGGTCGGCCACTTCCGACCAGGTGGGGATCTTCGCGTCGGGATAGAGCGGTTCGCCCGTCGGTGCCTGCCGGACAGCTGCGCGGATCTCGGTGGCAAGCGATGGCGCATCGACGCCGACGCGCACCCCCTTCGGCAAGCCGGGCAGCGGCGTGCTCACGACCGGGATGCCGCCGACGACATACTGCAGCAGCTTCATCGAGTCGACCGCCTCGAACAACCCGGTGTCCTGGTAGATCAACAACGCGCACGCGGATCGGTTCAGCACCCATGGCAGGTCGTCAGGCGGAAGGCGACCGACCCAATGCAGCCGGCTGCTGCGCACTTGCTGCTCGGCGGCGTCGTCGGTGGCCGGTCCGACTGCCACGATCGGCACGTCGTCGAGCTCTTCGGCGGTCTTGAGCAGCAGGTCGAGATCCAACCGTCCACCAAGCGTTCCGACGTAGACCGCGAACGGCTGGTCGGGCAGCGCGATGGGAGCGCTCGGTTCGCGCGGGCTCGTGAGCGCGCCGGCATCAACGCCGTTCGGTATGACGACCGGCGCAGGCGCGCCTAGGCCGGTGAGCTCGTCGCACAGTGACTGGGCGACCGCGCTCACCGCGTCGGCGTGCGCGCCGGCCTCGAACCCTTCGTCGAGACGCTCAGTCGCGTGGGCGAAGCGGCGTCGCAGGTTCCAGTGGTCGACACCGTCGAACGCGGTGGTCGTGTGTGCATCGCGTAGTCCGGCCAGCAGCGGTGCAGCCAATGGTGTTGCCGCGACGATGAGCTGCCGCTGGGCAGGAGGCAGCTGCCGGCGAAGGGCACGTGCCGCGCGCCACCAACCCACCCGGTCCGTCGCCTCCGCGGTTGGGCCGACCGGCACGGTGACGGACAGCCGGCGCACGCCGTCGAGCCAGCTCGGCAACTCCTCGACGAGCCTGCTTCGAACGAGTGCGCGGCGACGCAGCGTCGGATGGTCGACGACCGTCAGATGGGCAATGCGTGCATCGTCAGCCCAGCAGCGCACAACTTCGCGCCAGCGCGTCGAGAAGGTCTCCAGTGCATCCCAGCTGCTACCGAGCAGCACCACGACCGACAGATCGGTCACTGCGCTCGTTCTCGGCCGTCACCGCTGACCAGAAAAGCAACCGCACATGTCAGCGTCGCGACGAACGCTGGGCGGAAGAGGTCCGTCTGGAACGACATCTCGAACATCAACGCGACGATTGTGCAAGCGCCGGCGAAGGCGCGGACGGCGGTGTATCCCTGGAGCCGGTGGGTGCGGATACCGAAGCGGATGACGCCCAGGGCGAGCAATGCGAACGCCACGAGCCCCAGCAACCCGGTCCACATCCAGATGCCGAGGTAGCTGTTGTGAATGAACTGGCGTGGCTCGCGCACGGTCCGGCCGGTGATGGGGTCGTGTTCGATGACGGACGCGCCGTACGGTCGGCCGAGGCCGATCCCGAGCAGCTCGTGGCCTTGCAGAGCATTCAGCGCGATGGTGTCTTCGTTGGCGCGATCCTGATAGCTGTTCTCCTGGAAAACCTGACTGTTACCAACGCTTTGCACGCGCGCGCTGACGGCCTTCATGTCCGCACCCAACACGCCGGCCGACGCCGCGAAGAACGCAATGGCGGCGACAACCGTCACCGTGATGCCGCCGCGCAGGCCCCGCAACGGAACACGTCGGCCCGGCCGCGCGACGATGAACACCGCAATGGCGATGAGCATCGGAACCCATGTGCTTCGCGTGAAGCTCAGCGCGATGGACGTCGCAAACAAGGTCAAGCCGGCGATCCGGCGTGGGGTAGTGCCCGAGTGCACGCATCGCGCGATGAGGAGCAGGATGCCGAGCATCAGCAGATGAAGGATGGCCGGCCGGAGCCGGTTCGCGAGTGACGTCACGCCGAGGGTGACGACGCCTTGCTCCTCATTCGTGCTGCCGATGCCGGTGAACGCGCTTATCAGCGAGATCGCCGAGCCGGCGACGCAGATGCGCAGGATCCAGCGCTCGAGGGCGTCGAGATCGTCGTTCGTACGGAACAGCGCAACGACGGCGAGCGGGAGCAGATAGAGCAGCAGCTCCTTGAAGGGCCCGAGCCAGATGCTTCGGGGAAAGCCTAGGTATGACGAATATGCCGCGCCGCCGACAGCGGCTGCCGCGAAGACGAGGAAGGGAACGGCGAGCTTCGGGCGACGCAAGCGCTCGTCGCCCATGGCCCAGCGCACGACCGTAAGAGCCAAGATCGAGAAGGCGATCAGCTCGCCAAGATCGCTTCGAACCGTGCCGAAGGAGAGGCGCAGCAGCCGCTCGTGGAAGATGCTGCCGACGATCACGACCCAGACAACGAACGCCGCTTGGGTCCAGCGCAGCACCGCCAGAGCACCGGCCACGGCGCCGATGGCAAGGACGATCTTCTTGTCGCCGCTCTCGAACTTGTAGACGACCGCGAAGATCATCAAAGCGCCCGTGAGCGCCGCAGCGACCGGGATCACTGGGCGCGACCGCATCCGGGCGGCTGCCAGGGCGCTCTGCATGACACCTCCGCCCGCCCGTTGCCTCACTCCTCTAACGAGTCCGTCCGGCGTTCGTCACGGCGTCCGACCGCATCGATTCCGCCCGCATCAAAAGAGCCGGTGCCGCGTTATAGATCCCGTGAACGTCCGCAAGGCTGCCGTCATCGTGCCTGTCCACGAGGATCCAGAGGGTCTCGCGACCCTGCTGGAGCACGTGGCGCGGCAAGATTTCCCGGCTGAGCGCCTAGAGGTCATCGTGGCCGTCGATGGCGGTGACCCGCAGACGCTGGCCGTCGCGGAGGGCTTCGGGGCCCGGACAGTGGCGCTAGTGCCGAACCAGGGCTCCTACACCGCCCGTAATCGGGCGATCGAGATGCTTTCGGACGATGTGGACGTTGTTGCCTTCACCGACGGCGACTGCCGCCCGTGGCCCGGCTGGATCTCCGCACACGTCGCGGCGCTCGCCGACGCGGACATGTCCGGCGGGGCCGTCGACGTCACGCTCTCCGCGCGGCCGCAGCCCGCGGAGTTCATCGACCGGCTGCGCCACCTCCAGCAGAAGGCTTACGTGACGCAGCAGGGCTACGCCGCGACCGCGAACCTGGCTGTCCGTCGCGACGTCCTGCGCGCCATGCGCTTCGACAGCTCGCTGCGGACCGGAGGCGACGTCGAGTTCGGTCAGCGCGCGACCGCGGCCGGCTTCCGGCTCGTCTACAGCCCCGACGCCGGGGTCGACCACCCGGCGCGGGAGACCACCGCCGAGCTGTTCCGCAAGATCGAGCGGATTTGCACCGGTATGACGGCCCGCCGGGCGTACTGGCAGGGACGGGTCGTGTCCCCACCCCGGTTCAAGAAGTGGCTCGCTCAGCGCGCCGTGCACGAGCGGGTGAGCCGGAACCCGATCTGGCTCGCCCGGATGCTCTGGCTCGAACGCGAATGCCAGCGGCGCGTCGCCGCGTCCGCGGTTGCCGCCGGAGGCGTCATCGCGCCGAAACGCGCTCTTACTGTCGGTTATGTCGTCGACCGGCCGGCAGAGCTCACGCAGACGTTCGTCACCGGTGAGCTGGAGGAGCTGCGCCGCCAGGGCGCCCGCGTCGTCATCGTCGCCCTGCGTCCGGCCCGCAACGCCGTCCCCCCGCAGGTGCCGACACTCGTCCTCCAAGACCTCGGCGTATCCACGCGCGTCCAGCGGCTGGCTCGCCGAGCCTGGCGACTCCTCGACCGACGTCGGTGGGGTGAGTTCGAGGCCGCGTTAGGTGAGGTGGCGAGCGAGATCGACGGCCCGGGTGTGCCGCGCAGTGCGCTGCCCTACGCCGGCTGGTGGCTGCGCCGCCAGCGGGTGCACGTCCTGCATGCGCATTTCGGCTGGCGCGCCGCAGCTGCCGCCCATGCGCTTTCCCGGCTGACCGGCCGGCCGTGGACGATGACGCTCCACGCGCGCGACATCTTCAGCGACCGACACAATCTCGATGCCAAGCTCGCCGCGGCCGCCCGCGTCGTGACCGTGTGCGACTACAACCGGCGCTTTCTTCGCAACGAGCTGGGAGTCACTCGGCCCATCGACCTCGTCATCTGCGGCGTCGAGCCGGCCGCACCGCCGAGGCCGTCCGATGTTGGGTGCGATGTCGTCGCCGTCGGGCGGCTCGTCGAGAAGAAGGGCTTCGACCTTCTGCTGGAGTCGGTGGCCAAGCTGCGCACCGCGCGAGAGCTTCGGGTGCGGATCATCGGCGATGGTCCCCTGCAATCGCAGCTGCAGGCTCGGGCCGTCGAGCTCGGCATCGCCGACATCGTCGAGTTCGCAGGGCCACGCTCGCACGAACAGACACTCAGTGACATTGCCGCCGCTCGGTTGCTGTGCCTGCCTGCGCGGATCGCGGCGAATGGAGACCGCGACTCGATGCCCGTTGTCGTCAAAGAGGCGATGGCCGCCGGCGTACCCGTCGTGGCAACCGATGTCGTGGCGATCCCCGAGATGGTTGACGACACCGTTGGCCGGCTGGTGCCGCCCGAGGACCCGGACGCGCTCGCGGCGGGGATCACCGCCATCCTTGATCTCGACGACGCCGCTTACGAGAAGATGTCTGTGCGCGCCCGGGCCCGCGTCGACGCCCGGTTCACGATGGCTCAGCAGGTGCGCGTCCTGCGTGAAATCCTGACCGCGGTGGCCAAGGAGCGCGCGTGACAACCGTCGACATCGCGGCCATCCCGCACCGCAGCACGGCTGAACGGCGCGAGCGCCTGCTGCAATGGGCGGACCTGACCCGCGTGCTTGCCGTCAGCAACTTCAAGCGGCGCTATCTGCGTAGCAAGCTCGGCATCGCGTGGGCGATCGTGAGCCCGACGTTGCAGGCAGCGGTCCTGTCCGTGGTCTTCATCAAGATCTTCCACGTGACGAAAGTCCCGCACTATCCGCTCTACGTGCTGTCCGGGATCATGGCGTGGCAGTTCTTCCAGCAGAGCTGCAGCCAGGGCACATCGTCGATCGTCGACAACGGGCCGCTGGTGAAGAAGGTCGCCGTTCCCAAGGTGATCTTCCCGCTGGCGACGGTCGGCGGCCTGCTGCTCGTGTTCCTCGTGCAAAGCCTGGTGCTCTTCGTCGGCGCAGCAGTGTTCGGGACGCTGAGCCTGAAGGTGTTCTACCTGCTGCTGGCCATCCCGATCGAGTGCGCTCTTGCCGCCTCGGTCGCGATCCTTTGCACGAGCATTCACGTGTCGATCCGCGACATCAAGTTCGTCATCGACGCCGGGCTGATGATGTTCTTCTATCTGACGCCGGTCATCTGGGACATCACTCGCCTGCCGGCGTCGGTTCGAAGCTACGTGGACTGGAACCCGGTCTACGGCGTCCTCACCCTCGTGCGCGCCGCGTTCCTCGATCGCTCGGTCGACTGGAACGGCGTCTTGAGCGCCGTGATCCTCACTGCAGCCATCGCAGCGCTCGGCGGCTGGTTGTTCCGCCGCCGCAGCGCCGATTTTTCGGACCTCGTATGACGATTCTGCGCGCCGAGAACCTCGGCAAGCGTTATCGCGGTGGCAGCGGCAAGTGGTCACTGCGCGGGGTCGACCTCACGGTGGACGCCGGCGAGGTCGTTGCCGTGATCGGGCGCAACGGTGCCGGCAAGTCCACGCTGCTCAAGCTTGTTGCCGGCGTCACCGGGCCGAGCGAAGGAATCCTCGACCGCGTCGACCGGATCGCGCCACTCATCGAGGTCGGTGCCGGCTTCAACACCGAGCTGAGCGGACGCGACAACATCTGGGTCAACGGGCGGCTCCTCGGCATGTCGCGCAAGCAGATCCGCGCGGCCTTTGACGACATCGTGCAGTTCGCCGAACTTGCGCACGTCATCGATAGGCCGGTCAAGGAATACAGCTCCGGCATGTATATGCGGCTCGGCTTCGCCGTCGCGGTGCACACGGACCCTGAGCTTCTGCTTGTTGACGAGGTTCTCGCTGTCGGCGACCTGCCCTTCCAAGTCAAGTGCCTCGATCGCATCCGTGAGCTGCGCGCCAACGGGGTCGGAGTTCTGTTCGTCAGTCACAACCTTGCCGCGGTCCTGAGTCTCGCCTCCCGCGCCTTGCTGCTCGAGGACGGTCGGCCGGTCATGGCGGGCGACCCGCAAGACGTCGTCGGCGCCTACCACGCACGACTGGCGGTGGGGGGCAAGGAGCTGACGACGATCGACGACGAGACCGGCGCAACGGGCGAGCTGGAGCTGCTGGACCTAGCCATCACTCGCGACGACGGCGTGGAACCCAGCCTCTGGCACCCCGGCGACCGGGTGCGCGTCGTCGCCCACGTGCGTGCTGCTGTCGACATTCCCGAGACGATCGTCGGCCTGCGGATGGCGCGAGAAGGCGCGGGCGTCATCGGCGGATGGATGTCGAACGACGGTCCGTGTCTCCCGGCCATGGCGGCGGGGGAGGAGCATGTCGCGGTGCTCGAGTTCAGCCTCAACGTCGCCGAAGGCGGCTACCTCATCGACTTCGGATTCGCCCGCCGGGACTGGAAGTCGATCCTGTGCATGCGTGACCGGGTCTATCGATTCGGCGTTGCCGCTCGTCCTGGTGGCAGTGGCATCGTCGACCTCGCACCGAGCTTTCACGTCGCCGCACCGGAAGGGGCGCGGTGACGCCGCTCGCCCGGCTCCGGCGCATCCGCAACAAGTGGCGAGCGCTGACCATGCTCGCCGAGTTGCCGGAGGACGAGCGGGCCGCGCTGGTCCAGCTCGCCAAGGTGCAGGCGAGTGAGAACCTCGTCGTACGCCGCCAACCCGGCATCGATCCGAAAGCTTGGATCTCACCCCTCGCCTCGATCCGGTTCGCCGAACGCGTCTCGATCGGGCCAAAAGCGACGGTCGGCCCATGGTGCGCGGTGTGGGGCGGCTGGAGCCGGACGTGGGCGCGTATCGAAGAGGGCGCCCTGCTCTCGCCCGGCGTTGTTCTCGTCGCCGGCAACCACGGCATAACCGGCCGCGGCCCGATCCGCGATGAACCGCTCGAGGAGCTCGACGTCGAGATCGGCGCGGGAGCCTGGATCGGTGCGCACGCAACGGTCATCGGCTGCCGGGTGGGCAGGGGCGCGGTCGTCGGAGCAGGAGCCGTTGTCACGAAAGACGTGCCGGACTTCGCCATCGCCGTCGGCTCTCCGGCCCGCGTGATCGGCGAACGCCCATCAACTTGAGTTCTCGGCGGATCAGTGTGGTCGTGCCGAACTGGAACGGCGCGGCCTATCTCGGCTTGACGCTTGATTCTTTGCGCGCGCAGCTGCGGCCGGCCGACGACGTCATCGTGGTCGACAACGGCTCGACGGACGGATCCCGGCAACTGCTCGCCGAGCGCTACCCGGACGTGCAGGTCGTTGCGTTGCAACGAAACACAGGCTTCGCCGGCGCGGCTAACGCTGGCATCCGTGCCGCGCGTGGTGACCTCGTGGCCGTTCTCAACAACGACGCCCGCCCGCGCCCGGACTGGTTGGCGCGACTGGTCGCGCAGCCCGACGATCCGCGGGTGTGGGCGTGGGGGAGCGTCCTGGTGTCGCCGGACGGGACGGTCGAGTCGGCCGGCGATCACTACGACCCGAAGGGCTACGCCTACAAGATGGCGGTCGGCGGCCGACTCACGGATCTGCCGGCCGAGCCCTACGAGGTGTTCGCGCCGCCGGGTGCGAGTCCGTTGATGCGCCGGGACGTGCTGATGCAGCTCGGTGGCTATGAGGAGCGCTTCTTCCTCTACTACGAGGACGTCGATCTGTCTTTCCGCGCGTTGCTTGCGGGGTTCACCGCGGTCGTCGTACCTGATGCGGTTGTCGAGCACGATCTCGGCCGGTCATCAGCCGGCAGCGCGCGACCGTGGTTTTACATCGGCCGCAACAGTCTTTGGTGCGCGCTGCGTTGTCAGCCGCGGATCCATCCCCGCTCGCTTGTCCGCCGCACCCGGCGCGAGCTGACAACTGCACGTTCGCGGACGCCGGGCGCGGCGGCGGCCTACATGCGCGGCCGAGCGGTTGGCGCACTCCTGCTGCCGTGGGCGTTGTGGACCCGCCGGGCGATCCAGCGGAGTCGTGTTATCGATGACGCGCGTGTCAGTGCCGTCCTTGCCGCCCCACCGCTGCCGCGGCGGATCACTGCGTCATGACGCGTGCCGCGTCCTGACTTCCTCGACATCGACTCCGATCCGCTCCACGTCACGGATGACTTTGGCCGGTGCACCGGCAGCGAGCTTTGCCGCCGGCACGTCGCGCGTCACGACACTCAGCGCGGCCACCACAGCAGACCGGCCGACCGTCACGCCGGGCGTCACGACCGCGTTGGCGCCGATGAACGCAAACGGTTCGATGACCACATCCGCTTGGTGTGTGGGTTTGTCGAAGATGACCGTTGGCGCGTCGTCGAACTGGTGCCCGTTGTCGAGCACCGACGCGCCTTCGGCAATCGCGCAGCCGAAGCCCAACTGCATGTTGCCGTCGGCGTGAACCTGGACGTTGCGGCTGATGATCGCGCGCGGTCCGATCGTGAGCTTGCCCTTCACCGTCAGCACCGCGCTATGCCGCAGATGAGCGCCTGCGCCGACGTCGAGATCGCCACCCCACAGTCGCAACAGCACGCCGGTGTGCAGCTGCGCGCCCGGACCGAGGCGCAGGCGGGCGCTGCGATTCTTCTTCAGCTCGACGAGGATGTTGTCGCCGATGTAGGCCGTGCGATCGATCGACACGGCGACCGGCGCGCTGAGGAGGCGGGCCTCGCGCCGGATGGTTCGCTCCAGCCGGCGCCGTCGGCGCCGCTGTTCCTGCGTGCGACGGGTGGCGAGCCAGGACTCGCGCCACCGCCGCCGCCACAGCCGGACGCGCTGTCGTCGCGACGGATGGGTGCTGAGCCACGGCACTGCTCCGCCGGGCAGACCGAGTCCGCCGAGCGTGCCGCGGACCTGTTGTCGCAGGCGTCGGTTCTTCGGGCGCACAGACAGCGCGCCGGTCGCGATGACATCGAGCAGCAGGAGCGCGTTCACAGCAACCGAGAACCGCAGTGGGAAGCGCATCCTGACGTAGCGGCGCAAGGCGACGACGAACTCCGCACGCTTGCGGTCGCGGTTGAGCTGGCGGTGGCTCGTGCCGTAGCCGTGCACGGCGGTCGCCGACGGCACGACCTCGCAGCGGTACATCCGGCCGCGGATCCGGCCGAACAGCTCGGCGTCGTTGAAGAACAGCGGCAACTGCTCGTTGAAGAGCCGCGCACCGGCGAGCTCGCGCCACAGCGCCACGCACGCAGCCGCCGGGCAGTCCACCGCGAGCACCTCGGTCCCGACCTGTGGCATCTCGGCGGCGTAGCGCCGCCAGGCCCGGCCGCGGTCCTGCCGCCAACGCTTGTCGATCCGCCGTCCCACCTCGGTGAGATCCCAGAAGACGGCCCCCAGGCTGATCTCGCGCCGGGCGAACGACTGCGGGGTGCCGTCCGGGTTCCGCAGGACGGCCGCCGCCACGCCGACTCCGACGCCGGCGTGAAGGTGGTCGACGAGGGCCTGCAGGCACCCCTCGTCGAGCACGGCGTCGGGGTTCAGCAGCACGACGACCCGGCCGGTGGACGCCTCGAAGGCCTGGTTGTTGGCGGCGGCATACCCGACATTGCGCTCGTTCTGGATGAAACGGGCAGAGACTTGCGCCTTGGACTTTCGGATCCATTGCTCGACCAGGCGCGCAGATTCGTCGCTCGACGCGTTGTCAACTATGACGACCTCGTAACCCCCGCTGACGTTCTGTCGTTGTAAGGCCGACAGACAGGCGTCGAGGTCGTCGCCTGAGTTGAAGCTCACCAGCAGGACGGAGACCAGCGGTGCAGGCAAGGGCGGCCCAGATGTCCTCACCTTTCGAACCCCCGATCGGCACGGGCCCGGTCTTCGGCCCCGCTGAAACCCCAGTCGAAATCCCAGTGGAAATCAGGGTGCCACAGTGACGCTCGAGGCGGTTCTTTCTCTCATTCGCCGGCGCTGGCTGCCGATCGTGCTCTGCGTGATCGCCGGGCTTGCCGGCGGGTTCGCTCATGCTCAGACGACGCCGAAGTCCTACCAGTCCACGGCGCGGCTTTTCATCAACATCCCGGCGGCCGCCAACACTCAAGAGGCGCTCCAGGGTGTCGAGCTCTCCACCCAGCTGATCAAGAGCTATGCCGCGATCGTCACCTCGCACGCTGCGGCAAGCGCCGTCAAAGAGCGGCTCGGCCTGCCCGACTCGGTCGGCGCGATCAAGCACGAGCTGTCCGCGCACGCCGAGCCGGACACGTTGATCATCGACATCGTCGCGCAGGATGCCGATCCGGCGCGGGCACAGTCGATCGCCCAGGCGGCAGCCGTTGTCCTCAACGACGCCATCCGCAGCCTGGAGCAGACACGTGCGCCGTCGAGCGCCGTGCAGGCGAGCATCGTCGATCCCGCCGTGACTCCGGGCAAGCCGTCGAGCCCGCAGCCCACGCGCGACATCCTGTTCGGACTCGTGCTCGGCTTCCTCGGTGCCGCCGCCATGGCCCTGGTGCTCGACGCACTGGACCGCTCCGTGAAGACCGCTCCGGAGGTCGAGCGGCTCGTGGGCGCTCCCTCCCTAGCGGTCGTGCCGCGAAACCGCAACAAGAGCAAGCCGCTTGCCGCCGACGGCGCGACGATGGGTCCGGCCGCCGAGGCCTACCGCGCGCTGCGCACGGCGCTGCGCTTCCTCGACCCCGATGATCCGATCCGTTCGCTGGTCATCACGTCGCCGAATGCAGACGAAGGCAAGTCGACGACCGCGGCCAACCTCGCGCTGGCGCTCGCGCAGTCCGGCGAGCGAGTCATCCTCGTCGATGCCGACCTGCGTCAGGCGGGCCTCTGTGAGCTGCTCGGCATCGAGTCTGCTGTCGGTCTCACCGGCGTGCTCACCGGCCAGGTCCCGTTGCACACGGCGCTTCAGCCCTACCGCGACCGCTTGACCGTGCTGCCGGCGGGCGTGCTGCCGCCGAACCCCTCGGAGCTGCTCGGTTCGCAGCGGATGGCTGCGCTCATCGACGAGCTGGGGGAGCTCAGCGACATCGTCGTCTTCGACACGTCGCCGGTCCTGCCGGTCACCGACGCCGTCGTACTGGCGGCGCAGGTCGACGGAGCCGCGCTCGTGCTTCGGCACGGTCGCACCTCTCGCAATCACGCCGTCGAAGCCGTGCGCCGCTTGCGCGCCGTCGATGCGGGCGTCGTCGGCGCCATCCTCAATGGCCGACCGCGGCCGGAGGCAACTCCCTACTACTCCGCCTACGACACGCGCGAGGCGAGCCGGCCTCCGGTGGAGGCGTGATGCGGGCCAGGTCCCTCGTCGTCGCCGTGACCGCGGCCGGCCTCGCGCTGGTCGCGCCGGCAGCGAATGCGTTCGCCGACTATCCGCCGCCCGTCGACAGTCACGGCGAGGGGACTGCGGATCCGTCGCGCGTCGGCATTGGCGACTGCACAACATTTGCCGGTGGCGGGTTCGGGGCCGGTGCCGAGCTGGCCATCACCGACCAAGGCGCGGAGGTGTCGACGATCCATGCCGACCGCAACGGCGACTTCAGCACGAGGGTCTGCTTCAACAGTGGCGCGCATCCCGGACGGCACGTGCTCGAAGCGAGCGGCACGGGCGCCAGTGGCGAGCACCGCACTGTCGACGCAAGCGTGGTGGTGCAGGGTGGCAGCGAGTCGTCGAACGGCCAACACGCGGGCAGTGCCGGCCAGTCCGGCTCGTCGCAATCCGCTCCCGGGCAGATGCGCAAAGCGTCGAGCTCGCATCTGCTCGGCCTGCCGCTGACACCGTTCAACACGCTCGTCGTCATCGTCGCCGGCTTGCTCGTGCTCGCCGTGGGCTCGATGGCGCTGCTGGTGGGCGAAGTGCGCTACCGCAGGCTCCGGCGCCGTCGCGCCTCGATGGTCTGAGCACAGATGCCTACGGCCTCCTCGCCGCGTGCGCGGCGGCTCCAGCAGCTGCGCCGCTGGCGTCGCCGGATGGTGCCGTATCTGCCGTGGCTGGTCAGCGTGTCGCTGGGCCTGCTGCTGTTCCTGACCTACGTCGGCGTCCGCGCCTACCAGGCGGCACGGAGCGCCAATGACGCTGCCGCTGCACTGACACGCGTCGAGGCGGCCCTCGTCGCGGGCGACATCGATCAGGCCCGCGCCGAGAGTGCTCGCGCGACCGCGCTGGCGGCGGCTGCGGAAAACCACACCGGCGGCATCGCCTGGACCATGGCCCGGCAGTTGCCGGGCGTGCGCGGACCGTTGCACACCGCGGAGACAGTGACAACTGTTCTCGACGACGTCGCTAGTGCAGTGGTTGCCCCTGTCGTACGTCTGCCGGCCGCCGATGTCGGCAGCAGGGTGCAGGGAACCACGGTCGACACCGCCGCGTTGAACGACGCTGCGCCGGTCGTGAATACGGCGTACGCGCGGCTGAAAGCAGACATCGCGAAACTGCAAGACGTCCAGCAGGTGGGTCTCGGCGCCATTGACTCGCGCATCAACGAGGCCGTGTCGCGCCTCGACGGAGTTGCGGGCAAGCTCAACGCACTCGACGTGGCAATGACGACCGGATCGACCATGCTGCAAGACGGTCGGCGCTATCTCGTGCTGATCCAGAACAACGCCGAGTCGCGCGCCACCGGCGGCATCGTCGGTGCCTATGCGGTCATGCATGTCGACGGCTCTCGGCTCGTCATCGACGAAGCCGGACCGAACAACGACCTACGTGACGCTCATACGTCGGTCATCCACACCAACGCTGACTTCGATCGGCGCTACGGCGCACTCGACGTCGCGTCGGAGTGGCGCAGCCTCAACCTCACGCCGAACTTTCCCACTGCTGCATCGATCGCGGCGCGGCTCTGGCATCGCTCCGGGCCGCCGAAAGTCGACGGAGTGATCGCTGTTGACCCGCCTGCGCTTGCCGATCTGCTGCGAGTGACCGGAACGGTGCGAGTCCCCGGCGGACCGGCCCTGAGTGCCGGCAACGCGGTCGAGTTTCTCGAGTCACAGATCTACACGCGCTACCCGCGTTCCGCCGACCGTGCGCGCAATCGCTATCTCGCTGACGTGACGAAGGCCGTCTTCAACGCGGTGCAAGAGCGGCACGTCAGCGGAGCAAAACTGGTACGCGTCCTGGCTGATGCGGTTTCGTCCGATCACATCCAACTGTGGTCGGCACATGCAGACGAGGAGTCGCGGCTTGCGCCGACGCGCATTGCCGGTGACGTCGGTGCGCGGCGCGCACCCTTCCTCGAGGTCGTCACCCAGAACCTGACCGGCGGCAAGGTCGACTACTACCTACGACGGCGAGTCACCTACACGTCAACGACGGCCCCGACCCGCGACAACCTCGGCGCCGGTCCGGTCGACCAGGACGACGCGGTCGTCACCGTGCAGCTCACGAACACCGCGCCTGCGGACGGTCTTCCGGGATACGTGACGACGCGCGTCGACCGCGAACCGCACAGTCAAGATCCTGTGGGCACCGATCGCCTCTGGGTCTCGCTGTATTTCGCCGCCGGCACCGGCTACACCCAAGCGACGCTCGACGGCGTGCCCATTGCGTTGCACACCGACGTCGACTCCGGCACGAGCGTGATGTCGACCGTTCTCGAGTTCCCGCCCGACCAGACGCACACGCTCGTCGTTCATGTGCTGCAGCCGGCACCTGCAGGAGTGCCGTTCCAGTACTACCAGCAGCCGCTTGCCTTTGCCGACGCTGTCGCTGTCACCCGCCACTGACCTTGCGTGGAGTTGCTGACTTCTTCCGCGGGGCTGCGCTGGTGCGGAGCCGGCTGGTCGCTTCGCCCTCGATGAGGCGTTGATCCAACGACTCGACGCGCGCGCTCAGTGCGGTGACTCGCCGACGTACGTCGCGGACGTCCTCGGCAAGTGCGTCGGTCGTGGCCTGCAAGGCGACAACAGCGTTCAACACGGCTGTCAGCGTGTCCTCGGGCGTGGACGGCGTCGATGCGGCGCGCCGGCGTGACCGGCGGCTGGTGCGGCGTGCGGGCACCAGGCCGTCGTCGTTGTCCGCGGCAGGCTGTTCGGTCACATCGGCTCCGGAGGCTTGAACGGCAGCGGCCGGATCAATCGTGCCCGATGGCGTCGGAGACGCGTGCCACCGCTATCAGTTGGAAGGCCATGAGGCCGGGACGGCGCCGCCCGATCCACTGCCAGCTGCGCTCCATCCGAGTCCCGACCGGCTTGGGCAGTTGCGTCACCCGCTTGACGTGGTTGCGCAGTCGCGGAACGACGGGGCTGACCGACTCGATCTCGAGGCCGACCATGGCGAGCTCGTCGAGCAGCGACCGCTCGGTGAAAAACCGTAGGTGTCCGCGATCGAAGATCCCGGACTCGGCGTACTCCCACCGCCCGCGCGCCAGGCTGACGCGTGCGGACCAGTGGCCGATGTTCGGCACGCTGACGACAACCGCCCCGCCGGGGCGGCACCAGCGCGCCGCATGGCGCAGCGCCTCGCCTTGCAGCGGCGTGTGCTCGACGACGTCGGCGAGGACAACGACGTCGAACGGCTCCCGCCCTGCGGTCAGCAACGGATCGGCGATGTCGCCGACGATGACCTCGTCCGCGACCTCGCGGGCTGCGGCCGCGGCCGACTGGCTGATCTCGATGCCGACCCGTCGACTCGCGTCACCGGCGAGCGCAGCGAGCAGACCACCGGACGCGCAGCCGATGTCGAGCACCGAACCGTTCGGCGGCAAAACGGAGCGCACCACGTCCAGCAGCGAGCCGTTGCCGAACTGGCGGTACGTCGCCGCACGCGCGTCATACGATGCGGCGAGCGCCGAGTCTGCTGCACCCGTCGCCATGACCGAAACTTTACCGGCGCAGCCACGTAATATTTAAGTGCGACTTCGCGAGGAACGGTGTTTAGACGACCTCCCCACCTTCGCCGCAGCCACTTTCAAGGACCGCTATGGGCCCGCGTGAAGTTGTGGTTGAAGATCCGGCGCGGCGGCGCGTTGATCCTTGCACCGTTTCGAGTCACCGGAAGGCGTGCGAGCGAAGCGCACCGACGGATCATCGTCGGGCCCGGCACTCGCATCGGCCAGTTTGCGTGGTTCAGCCTGACGACCAAGGATGCAAAGGTCGTCATCGGCCCGGATTGCACGCTGAGCGCATCTCTCGCGATCACCGCCGGGGGCTTGATCACCATCGGAACCGGCACTGCGATCGGGGAACGCTGCCTCATCGCCGACCACGGTCACGATCACATGAGCTACCTAGAGGAGGCGCTGAGCACGGGTACGGCCCCGTCGTTCGGCTGGGGGACATCCAACGCGAAGCCAGTGACGATCGGCAACGGCTGCCATATCGGCGTCAACGTCGTCATCCTGCCGGGCGTGGATGTCGGTGACGGCGCGGTGATCGGCGCCAACTCGGTCGTCACGAAGAGCGTGCCGCCGTACACGATCGCCGCCGGTGTGCCGGCGCGCGTCATCCGGACGTTCTCGGCGGAGCAGTCGGCGTCGGGGGCGGACAGCGGGTGAACCGGCGGTGGCAGGCCGCCCGCATGGTCCGACGTGGCGGTCTGCGGTGGTGGCTCATCTACGGACCAGTCCGGTCCGGGACCACGTTGATGGGCAACCTGGCCGCCGCGCACGCACGGCACTTCGTCAGCGACTGGGGCCTCCACGCAGCGCTCGGCGGACCGCAGTCGCGCCTTCCCGGCAGCTTCGACCCGCGGCGGCCGCAGCGGGCGTTGCTGGCCGAAGTTCTGGCCTCCTGCCAGACCGGGCAGAGCGGGCCGTTGGACCTGGTCTACAAGCAGGCGAACCTGCGCGAGCCGGAGTACACCGCCCTCTGCGCCCTGCTCGGCTCGCCTGAACGGACCGTCTTCTGCCTGCGGGACCCGGCCGGCTTCATGGCCTCGGCCGTCCGGAAGTTTCCGGACATCGAGCTGACCAACCTCCAAGAGATCAACTATGTCGGCACGGCGCTCGAGTTCGACCGGATCGGTGGCGAGGTGTTCCTCTACCAGCCTGAGGTAAGCGGGCAGGACTACGCCGACTTTCTGCGCCCGTTGCCACTCAGCGCCGAGGAGCAGTCCTCCGTCCGCTACAGCGGCACCGCCGCGCCGGAGCTCGCCACGGACGCGATGTGGGAGCAGTTCCACCGCCTGGCTGCGCGCGCGGTGAACCCGCCAGCCGCAGGAGTCACCCTCCGGCCCCCTGTTGACGACCGCGACGCGACTTTCCGGGTGTTCAGTCGTTGATCTAGCAGCGACTCCGGAGGGGACTGGGCTATGACGGCGACGGCGGATACCCCGCACGTTCCAGTGCCGTCGGTTGCCGTCCCGCAGCAGGCCGGCCCGCGTGCGCAGCGAGCGGCGTCTGCGCCGAGGACACAGTGGCAGCGGCGCTACGTCCGCCGGCTGCTTGTCGGAGACGCGGTCGTTCTCTGCGTGGCCGCAGCCGCCGCGGTGGCCATCCCGGGCTCGGACACGGTTCACGACCTGCACGGCGTCCCCTACGGCGTGATCGCGACCATTGCCGCGGCCGTGTGGCTCGCGCTGGTCGCCGCCGGCCGGGCTTACGAACCGCGCTTCCTGGGATGCGGGTCCGAGGAATACAAGCGGATCGCCAACTCGGGCTTCTACCTGCTGGCCGGCATCGCCGTCATGACGTTGACGCTGCGGCTGGACATCTCCCGGTCGTTCCTCGCGATCCTGCTTACGTCCGGCACCAGCCTGCTGCTGCTCCACCGGTTCGCCGCCCGCCGCGTGCTCTACCTGGCCCGGCTGAACGGTCGGTCGATGCATCGCGTCCTGGCGGTCGGCGCGAACGGCGCGGTCGACAGCCTCATGGCGACCGTCGAGCGCGAGCCGAAGGCCGGTTTCAGCGTCGTCGGCGTCTGCCTGCCGGCCCACATCGACTCCGTGCCCGCCCTGATCGACGAGCTCGGTGCGGACACCATCGCGGTCACCGCGCACGAGGAGATCACGCCGGAGATGCTCCGCCGGCTCGCCTGGCAGCTCGAAGGCCGTGACATCGACCTGATCGTGGCGCCCGCGTTGACCGACGTTGCCGGTCCGCGCGTGTCGATCCGACCGGTCGCCGGGTTGCCCCTGCTCCACGTCGACCAGCCCGACATCACCGGCGCGCGCTACCTCGCGAAGGAGATCGTGGAACGCAGCCTCGCCGTGCTCGTGCTGGTGGCGATGGCGCCGCTGATCATCGCGCTCGCCATCGCGGTGAAGTGCTCGTCTCCCGGCCCGGTCTTCTTCAGCCAGATTCGGGTCAGCCGGCACGGACGGCAGTTCCGGATCTACAAGTTCCGCTCGATGCGCGCCGATGCCGAGTCGTTGCTCGACGCGCTCGCGGAGCAGAACGAGTCGGACGGGCTCCTGTTCAAGATGCGTGACGACCCGCGCGTGACGGCCGTCGGCCGGTTCCTGCGTCGTACGTCGCTTGACGAGCTCCCGCAGTTCTTCAACGTCATCCTCGGTGACATGGCGCTCGTCGGCCCGCGGCCGCCGCTGCCGACCGAGGTCGCCGGCTACAGCGAGGGCGCGCAGCGGCGACTGCTCGTGAAGCCCGGAATCACCGGGTTGTGGCAGGTCAGTGGTCGCAGCGACCTGTCCTGGGAAGAGAGCGTCCGGCTCGACCTCTACTACGTGGAGAACTGGTCACTCGCACTTGACGCGCAGATCGTCGTACGCACGCTGCGCGCCGTCGTAGCCGGCGCCGGCGCCTACTAGCGGGGGCTAGCCTCGCCGGCGTGGACGTCGACGAGCTGCCGGAGCCGGTACGGCCGTTCGCGTTCCTGATCGGCACGTGGCGGGGTGAGGGTGTCGGCGGCTATCCGACGATCTCCGCCGACTTCAGGTATGGCGAACAGATCACCTTTGCCTGTTACGGCAAGCCGGTCCTCGAGTTCCACAGTGAGTCATGGAAGCTCGACGAGTCGGGGCAACCGGACGTCCCGCTGGCGCGCCAGGCCGGGTTCTGGCGGCCTGTCGCCAACCCGGACGCGCCCGCGCTGTCTCGCCTGGAAGTTGTTCTCGCCTTACCGACCGGGATCGTCGAGGTCCTCTACGGCGGGTTGGTCGAAGGTCCGTCCGGAGTCCATGTTGAACTCAGCAGCGACCTGATTGCTCACACCGAGACCGCAAAGCAAGTGGATGCCGAGAAAAGGATGTACGCCGTGCGCGGTGGCAAGTTGATGTATGCGATGGAGATGGCGGCGGTGGGTCAGCCGTTGCAAGCCCACTTGTCCGCTGCCCTCGACCCTGTCGAATGAGGCGGCTGCTAGCCGCGGCATTGCTCGCGTCACTTGTCGTCGTACCGGTTTCGTTCGCAGCTCCCAACAAAACGCCGACGTTCACGGGCGGGCCGTTTTCCGGCGAGGGCTTCGACAAGTGCGAAACGCCGCCCTCGAGCTCGCTGCGCGCGTGGCTTGGTTCGACATACCGCGCGGTCAACATCTACATGGGCGGCAACAACCGTGCATGCGCCGACCAGCCAGAGCTGACGACGCAGTGGTTGTCGACCGTGACACAGAACGGCTGGTCGGTCATTCCGACGTATGTCGGATCGCAGGCCGGCTGCACGACCAGCAGCAAGACCAACAAGATCGTGCCGTCGACCGCAGCCGCGCAGGGCACGCAAGAGGCTGACGATGCCGCGGCGCAGATGGCCGCCCTGGGTATGTCGGCGTTCCAGAACAACCCGATCTATTTCGACATGGAGCCGTACCACATCGGCAGCAGCTATGCCGCGTGTGACAAAGCCGTGCTCACGTTCCTCAACGCGTGGACGCTGGAGCTGCACGTCCAGGGTTATGTCTCCGGCGTCTACGGCACGATCGGCCTCAGCGACACGCAGCAAGGTCTGATCCGTCAGCTCGTCGGCAAGCAAGGCGATCCGACGTTCACCCAGCCGGATGCGATCTGGTACGCGCACTGGTACAGCAGCACCGATGTCACACATGACTCCACGACTGATGAGACCGTCCTCGGCGACTACTGGTCAGGTCATCGCATCCACCAGTGGGTCGGCGGCCACAACGAGACGTTCAACGGCGTCACGTTCAACATCGACCGTGACCGCATTGATGGTGACGTCGTGGCAGCGGTGACGCCGCAGCCACCGCAGGGGCCCGCGCCTTATCACTACGCCGCGTCGCCGCCGAGTGGCACGAACTTGAAGGAGCGCAGTACGCCGTCGCCGACCGGGACGCAGACCGCTGCCTATCCCTATGGCAGCGACCTTGCGATCGTCTGCCAGACCGCCGGCGACCCCGTCCAGGGCGACCCGGTCTGGGACCAGCTGTCCGACGGCAACTTTGTGGCGGACATCTTCACGACGACGACCGGCGGTTTGACCTTCACCACCGGCATTCCGTCGTGTGATGGCACGCCGCCTGCCGATACGACGCCGCCGACCGCCACGATGACGACGCTCCCGGCCGCCACCCTTGCCGGGTCCACGCCGGTGTCGTGGTCCGGCACGGATGACAGCTCCGGCGTGGCGTCATACGACGTCCAGTACCGCCGCGCCGCCTGGAACGCCGGCTTCGGTGGTTGGCAGCAGCCGGCGGGCTGGGCCGCGACAACCCAGACGTCGAGCACGCTCGCGGTGGACGCGGGCAACGAGTATTGCGTCCGCGTGCGGGCGACTGATGTCGCCGGCAATGTCGGTGCCTGGTCGGCCGCGACGTGCATCGCACGGGCACTCGACGACAGCACGCTCACCGCGAACAAGTCATGGGCGCGCAGGAGCGGCAGTCACTTCTACCTGGGCACGATCACGGACACGCGTACACAGGGCGTCGCGTTGCGGCTGCCGAACGCGCAGCTGCGACAGATCGGCATCGTCGCCACCGTGTGCCAGACGTGTGGTCGCGTGCAGATCAGAGTCGGCAATCTCGTCGTGGCGACGAAGTCGCTGCAAGCGAACAACTACGCCAACCGCAAGGTGTTCCTGTTCACTCCGCCCTTCTCGCTGCGCAAGCGCTGGGTGAACGTGACGACGATGTCGAACAAGCTGGTCCGCATCGACGGCATCGTGATCCGCCGCGCCTAGCCGGGCCTGACGTCAGGTGCCGTTGGTGGGTGCGACGGGTTCTGCTTCGCGCTGCGTCGGCAGGTTGTCGCCGTCGTCGTAGGCGAACATCGGTGTGATGCGGTCGCTTTCCAGCAACCGAGAGATGTGCGCCGGCGGCTGCGGTGTCGTGAAGAAGAAGCCCTGACCGAGGTCGCAGCCGAGCTTGCGCAGCGCGCGCACCTGGTCGAGGCTCTCGACGCCCTCGGCGATCGTCGTGAGTCGCAGCGCACGCGCCATGCCGGCAACCGCGGCGACGATCGCGGAGTCGTCGCCGTCGACCGCGAGGCCGTCCACGAACGACCGGTCGATCTTCACCGCGTCAACCGGCAACCGCTTGAGATAGGACAGCGACGAATAGCCGGTGCCGAAGTCGTCGACCGCAAGCCGTACGCCGAGCTCGCGCAGCGCTCCCAGGGCGGTCACTGCACCTTCGGCGTCTTCGAGCAGCGCGCTCTCGGTGATCTCGAGTCCGAGCTGCGAGGCTTCGACGTCATACCGGCGCAGGCCATTCGCGACGAGCGAGACGAGCTCGGGGTCAGCCAGCTGCCGCGCGGACAGGTTGACCCAGACGGCGAGCGCGGTCTCGTCATACCGCGCATTTCTCCATTGCGCGGCCTGGTCGAGCGCACGGTCGAGCACCCACGCGCCGATGCCGGCGATGAGTCCGGTCTGCTCGGCGAGCGGGATGAACTCGCCGGGCGGGACGAGCCCGCGGTCCGGATGATGCCAACGGATCAGTGCTTCGACGCCGGTGATCCGGCCGGTACGCAGCTCGACCTCGGGCTGGTAGACGATGCGGAACTCGCCCTCGTTGAGCGCGCGGTGCAGGTCGTTGGCGGTGCGCAGCCGGTTGACGGCATGTGCGCGGTAGTCCTCGCTGAACAGCTCGATGCGGGCTCGGCCCTTTTCTTTCGCGCGGTGCATCGCGACGTCGGCGTCACGGATCAGTGTGTCGGGCGTTGCGAGTACGTCGCCGCTGCCCGACATCGCGATGCCGATCGAGAACGACAGGAACACCTCGTCACCGTCGAGCCGGAACGGCACCCCCATCGTCTCGATGACCCGGTCAGCGACTCCCAGCGCTTCGGTGTAGCTGCGGATGCCGGTCGCGAGGATCGCGAACACGTCGCCGCCGAAACGCGCGAGCAGATCCGCGGACTCGGTCGCGCTTTCGAGCCGTTGGGTGACCTGACGAAGCATGAGGTCACCGGAGTCGTGGCCGAAGGAGTCGTTGACGAGCTTGAAATGGTCGAGGTCGAGAAGGAGCACGGCGACCTGCGAGCCGGTGTCCATCGTGGATTCCATGGCGTTGCCGAGCGCCTCGACGAGCACCGAGCGGTTGGGCAGGTTGGTCAGCGCGTCATACATGCCCGCCTGGGCGAGCTGCTCCTCGAGCACGCGGCGCTCGGACAGGTCGCGCGTGATGGAGGAGTAGTAGTCGATCGAGCCGTCGGGACGGCGGTGGGCAACGACGACCTGTGACACGGGCACCTCGGTGCCGTCGCGCATGACGAGGTCGATCTCGCCGCGCCAGACGCCGAACCGGTTGGCGGTGGGGAGCGCCTCGCCCAGGAACTTCGCTTGCGAGGACAAGGCATAGACGTCGATGGCCCGGAACGAGTGCAGGTCGGCCTCGGTCAAGATCCCGAACAAGGCGCGGGCCGCCGCATTGGCGTAGGTGAACCTACCTTCGGTGTCCACGATCGCGACGAGATCCGGGGTCGCCTCCACGATCTCGGAGTAGCGACGAAGCTCGCCGACGGAACGCGTCTCGTCGGTCACGTCGGTGGCCGACCCGACCCAGCTGATGACGCTGCCCTCGTCATCCAGGAGCGGCTCGGCGTCGACGTGGACCCAGCGCAGCTCCTGGTCGGTGGCGCGTCGGATGCGGAAGGTGACGTGGACGTCGCGTCGGCCAGCCGTCGCGGCCTGCCACGCGTTGCGCACCAGCGGGAAGTCCTCGTCGTAGACCTTCCAGGACCGCGCGATGCTCGGCTCGGCCGTCGTGTCGCCGGTGAGGCGCACGAGCTGCGGGTTGACGTAGAGCCGTTCCCCGGCCAGCCCGATGTGGAAGACACCGGCCGGCAGCGCGTCGAGCACGCGGCGCAATTCCTCGCTGGTGCCCGCCTGGCGTTGGGCTTCGCTGATGACGCGGCGACGCGCGAGCTCACTGCGTACGAGGAGGACAAGGAGCAGGCCAACGACCGCCACAAGGGCGATAGCGATCGGGGGCATGGACTACGCCTTCTGGTGTACGTGGGTGGCCGATCCCGGCGTCGCCCGCTGGCACACGGCGTACGAGCAGGCGGCGTCCGCTTGAGGTTAGGGCCCGCAACCCCTGTTCTCACGGTGTTCGGTCGAGATGACCGGATGTAACTACTCCGGCCAACTTCGGCGGTTCTCCGTCATCCGGGCGCATCCGTCGTTACTCCAAATGGGTTATCAGCCCGGGCCGTTTGGCCCCCGAAACAACATCTGTCACTCAATTCACGGGCCAGGCAAAAGGGGACGAACGTGCGCGTCGAACGGGGCCGCCGCAAGGCGGGCTACGTGGCCGTGTGCCTCGTGGCCGCGCTCGCGTTCGGCTCGTTCGCCGCGGTCGGCGCGTCGGCCGCCCCGGCCCCGCTCTCGACCTGCGCCACGCTCGGCTCGGGAGCGCACGGCCCCGCCGTCCAGACCATCCAGGCGCTCGTGCATGCCGATGCCGACGGCGACTTTGGCCCGCTGACCGGCCAGGCGGTCTCCCGCTGGCAGGGCAACCACGGACTCAAGGCCACCGGCGTCGTCGACGCGGCCACCTGGGACAAGCTGCCTCCGGACGTCGCGCAGACCGCGTGCGCCCAGCAGGCCCGCGGCCGCGGCGTGGCCGCGAGCTGCGCCACGCTCAAGGTCGGCGCCAATGGCCTCGCCGTCGAAGTGCTGCAGAAGGCGATCGGTACGACGGTTGACGGTGCGTTCGGTCCCACGACCGACGCCGCCGTGCGGGCCATGCAGGCAAAGGCCAAGCTGCGGGTCAGCGGCATCGCCGGTCCGGCCACCTGGGCCGCGCTCGGGTTGACCGGCACGCCCGCCTGTCAGCTGGCAGCGGCGACGTCGACTCCCGCGTCCGGCGCGCCCATGCCCTCCGCGTCCCCGACCCCGGCGCCGAGCGGCTCGCCGGCTCCGACACCGTCAGCCACCCCCTCGCCGAAGCCGACCAAGAAGCCGGGTCCGACGCCGCAGCAGAAGGCGCACCAGCGCGCGGTCAAGGCGATCACCGACCAGGTCGCGAAGCTGTCCGCAGAGCTGCTCGACGCTTCCGGCACCTCGACCGACCCGGTCGCGCTCAAGGCGTTGGCCTTTGCGTTCAAGCAAAAGGGCAAGCCGTATGCGTGGGGCGGCACCGGGCCAAAGTCTTACGACTGCTCCGGGCTCGTGATGACGTCATACGAGCACAGCGGGATCACGCTCCCGCGCGTCGCGGCCGACCAGTACGCCTACGGGCCGACGGTCCCGCTCGACCAGGCGCAACAGGGCGACCTCTTGTTCTATGCCACCGACGTGACCAATCCGGCGACGATCCACCACGTCGTGATCTATGCCGGGGGCGGCACCATCATCGACGCGCCCTACACCGGGGCGTTCGTCGGGACGCGGCCGCTGTGGACCTCGGAACTGCTGCCCGTGGCCGTCCGGCCGACGGCGCGGCTGACGCTGCCGCTGCGGCCCGGCGCCTCCGGCTGGGCCGTGGCGCAGCTGCAGCAGGAGCTCAACCGCCACGGCGCCGGGCTGAGCGTTGATGGCGGGTATGGCGCCGCCACGCTGACCGCAGTCAAGGAGTGGAAGGCGGCCCACGGGTTGTCCGGCAACGGGGTTGTCGGCGAGGCGGCGTGGCTCACCTTCGGCGGCACCGGCCCGCTGCAGCCGCCCGCCCCGAAGCCGACGCCCGCGCCTGCGCCGGCGCCCAAGCCCGCGCCGACCCCGCAGCCCAGCCCGACGCAGAGCCCGTCACCGCAGCCGAGCGCGACGGCCTCGCCGAGCACCCGCAAGCACTGAGCCCGCGCCTGGTTAGCCCGGCGCCCACGCAATAGCTATTTGCAGGTGTTAACCCGGGAAACGGTGGGTAACCCCACCGCTGACGTCCAGCCGCACTCGCCCGGAATAAGGGCGGGGCGGCTGTCGGCATGGGGCGACCGGTGGTCGGGGCGTTGGGTCGGTGTGGGAGCAGCGCGGATGTCGATCGGGGTGGAGCGGCGCGTCACTCTCGCGCCCGCGCCTGAGGCCGCACGCACCGCTCGGCGCATGGTCGCCGAGGTCCTCGCGGGTGCCGCTGCCGAGCACTTCACCGATACCGCCACCCTGCTCACCTCCGAACTCGTGACCAACGGGATCGTCCACGCCCACACCGACCTCGAGGTCGTGGTCGACGCGACGCCCACCTGGGTGCGGGTCGAGGTCGTCGACGGCAACCCGCAAATGCCGGTCCGGCGGGAGTATGACGAGTTCTCGAGCACTGGTCGCGGCATGGAAATGGTCGAGCTGCTGGCCGACGACTTCGGCGTTGAGCAGCTCGAGGACCACGGCAAGAGGGTGTGGTTCCGGCTCGGCGTCGTCCCCGGCACGCCGGATCCGACGACGGCTGCTGCCGCACACGCAGCCGCGGCGGACGCAGCCGCGCCCACACAGGTGCAGCTGCTCGGAGTGCCGATCATGCTCTATTGCGCCTGGCAGCAGCACGCCGAGGCGTTGCTGCGTGAGGCGACACTGGTTGCCTTCGAGGACACCGACGAGACCGGCACCGAGCACAACGACTATCCGCTGGCGGGCGGGGCGCTCGCCGCGTTGGCGGATGCGGCCGGCGGCCTGTTCGAGATGCGTGACTTGGGTGTCGGGATCTCCGATGTCGACCTCGGCCTGCCGACAGACACCCTCTCGTGGTTCCCGATCCTCAGTGACCTGCTCGCGAAGGCGACGGCGATGGCTGTGTCCCAACAGCTGCTCACGCCACCGTCGCTGCCGGAGATCGTCGCCGTACGCCGCTGGGTGTGCGACGAGATCGCGCGGCAGTCGGCCGGATTGCTGCCGACGCCCTGGATCGAGCACGTCGCCGACGAGCCGCGCCCGACATCCGCGTCGGAGGACCTTCGCAACGAGGTCCGGCACTCCGCCCTCGCGCGGGTGGCGGCGGACGCCGCCAACCACATCGTGGCGGTGAGTGGCGCCGCGGCCGAACTGCTCGGCTGGGAGGCAGACCAGCTCGAAGGTCGCCGGCTCGTGACGATCATCCCACCGCGGTTGCGCGACAAGCACATCGCCGGTTTCACGCGCCATCTGCTCGAGGGTTCGAGCCGCATGCTCGGCCACCCCGTCGCCGTCCCAGCTTTACGCCGCGACGGCCGAGAGGTCGACGTGGAGATGTTGGTCGAACGCTGGTCCGTCGACGGCACCCGCGGGTTGTTCATCGCGACGCTGACCCCACGCTGACCTCCCCTTCTTTTTGGGACGCCGCGCGCGAGAATGCGCGGCGTGAGCGCGCTGGAGCAGGCGAAGCGGCGGCTGTCGCTACACGCGCGTGATCGCCGGTGGCTGGAGTTGCAGCGGCGTTTTCCGGGGCTGGGCGAGATGCGCGTGCTCGACCTTGGTGGCAGCGTGCTCGCCTGGGAGTCTGCGGCGGTGCGGCCCCGTCACGTCACGATCGTCAACGCCGACGTGCGGATCTCGGCCACCTCGTCGAACTGGTACGACGTCGTGCACGGTGACGCCTGCGGACCGCCGGAATCGTTGCTGCGGAAGGAGTTCGACCTCGTCTTTTCGAACTCGTTGCTCGAGCATGTTGGCGGAAATGCGCGAAGGCGCGAGCTCGCCGCTGTCGTCGATCGGTTTGCGGCTCGGCATTGGGTGCAGACGCCATACCGCTACTTTCCCGTCGAGCCGCACTGGCTGGTGCCGGGAATGCAGTTCTTGCCGCTGTCGACTCGGGTGGCGATCGCTCGACGGTGGCCGTTCGGGCCGGCGAACCGGCATACGGATCCATCGCGAGTGGTCGCCGAGGTGGCGAGCGTTGAGCTGGTGACGTTGACGGAGATGCGCGACTACTTCCCGCGGTCGGAGATCTGGGTCGAGCGGGTGCTGGGCGCGCCGAAGTCGCTCGTCGCGATCCGGCAGTGACGCGCGGGTAGCGTGACGGCGTCATGGCTGATCCGTTTCGCGTGTTGTTCGTGTGCACTGGCAACGTCTGCCGGTCGCCGATGGCTGAGGCCCTGCTGCGTCATCAGCTGTGCGAGCGGCTGGGTGACGAGGCCGGCGTGATCGACGTCGGGTCGGCCGGGACAGGTGCGCTGGCCGGTGAGCCGATGGAAGCTTTCGCGGCGGCAGCACTCAGGGGCGTCGGGGTCGAGCCGGGGGAGTTCGTCGCCCGGGATGTCACGGCCGAGATCCTCGATGTTGCTGACCTTGTCCTTACTGCTACTCGCCAGCATCGCTCGCTGGTGGCGACGGCGCAGCCGTCCGTCATACGACGCGTCTTCACGATCAAGGAGTTCGCTCGGCTGGCGGCGTCGCTCGAGGAGTCGGTGGGCAGCAACGATGCAGCGCCGACGGACCGGCTGCGCGAGCTGGTCGTACGTGTCGCGGGCCAACGCGGGTTGGCACCGCCGGCCCAGCCGAGCGATGACGACGTCGCGGACCCGTACGGGATGTCGGCGCGACACTTCACCGCGACGGCCGCCGACCTGCTTCCGGCGGTGACGATCACCGCCGAGCGGCTAGCTCGTGCTGTCGGGTAACACGCGCGCCTATTGACTCGTCGCTACCGCGGGTTGCTTGATGGCGAACGACGATGCGACCGCGGGCTTGCGCAGCTTCCAGATCACCGCGTCATACGTGAAGTGCAACGCGCCAACGGTGTAGAGCACTGCGGCAAAGACGCTCCCGTGCGTATACGTCTGCACCGCCCAGGCCGAGACCGCGATGGCGCCGAAGACCGCAACCCGTCCAACAACCGTATGTGCAGTGCGCCCTAGGAAACTAGACCGGTCGAGCTCGCGCCCATAGCGGGTCTCGGCCGTACGCAGCACGATGACGAAGTACTCGAACGCATGCGCAAACACATAAGCAATGAACCCCGCCGCGGGGTCGACGACGATCGACGCGACCAACGCCAACGACGCGAGCTGATAGAGCCACTTCGCGGGGTTGGCCTTCTCGCCCGCAGCCACTTCCTGCCGCAGCAGAGCGACGACCACCCACAACGTCGCGAGCGTCGCCGCCGCACACAACCCGACGGCAACCGGCCGCAGATCCAGCAGCAGTCGCACACCTTGGCCGTTCACGCTGCCCAACCCGGATCGGTCGACGACGTCCGCCGTACCCGGCGCCGCGGCGATCGCCAACAACGCCGCCACCATCGGCAGATACGCGAACGCCCGATCCAGCCGTGCCGAACCGTAACCCGACTTTCGGGCGTAGATCCGCTGCAACCCATACCGCTGCTGCAACGTGTGCTGTGTGTTCCACAACGCCGCGATAGGTACGACGAACCACAAGTGCAGGCTCGCTGCGACAACGGCAGCAGCTCCCGCTACCAGCGGCGCGATGACGAACAACCGTCGATGCAACGCGAACTGGCGCGCGTCGCCATACACCAGACCGAACGTCAGCGGCTGGTGCAGGAACGACGCGAGCAGCGCAAGCCGGACGCCTTCCTTCAATGCGCCGTCACTGTCGCTGCCTGACGTGAGCACGTGCCAAAGCACCCAGATCGGCACCCAGCACAGCGCGACCGCGACATCGATCCCGAGCCCATAGATCCACGTCGGCCGCAGCCGTCCAACTTCCGCCGTCGCGGCGCTGCTGGCCGACATGGCGGGATCGTAAACCGCACGCGTCCCCGGGTCAGGTCATTCACGTTCGCAATTGCTAGGAGTCGGTGAACTCGTGCCCCGTCGTCTCAAAGGCTTCCTGCAACGCATCGCGCCAGTGGGGGAGTGCGGGGAGCCCCGCTCGCTTCCACTTCTCCGTCGACAAGACCGAGTAGGCCGGTCGGGGCGCCGGTCGTGGGAACTTGTCCGTCGTCGTCGCCTGCACGCGCGCCGGGTCGAGCCCGAGTTCCGCGAAGATCGCGCGCGCGAAGATGTACCAGCTCGCCTCACCGTCATTGGTGCAATGCCAGATCCCGGCCGGCACCTTGGCCACCCCCAACGCGACAAGCGCGCGGGCGAGATGGAACGTCCATGTCGGCGCGCCGAGCTGGTCGTCAACGACGTCGAGGGTCTCGCGTTCGCGTGCCAGGCGAGCCATCGTCTTCACGAAGTTGGGGCCGACGGCGCCATACAGCCAGGCGGTGCGTACGACGAACCCGTCCGCGCCCGACGCCATCACCGCCTGTTCGCCGGCCAGCTTCGTGCGCCCGTACGCCGACTTCGGTGCCGGCTTACTGTTCTCGTCGTATGGCGTCTCAGCGGTCCCGGCGAACACATAGTCGGTTGACACGTGGATCAGCCGGGCTCCCACCCGGGCGCAGGCGTGAGCGAGGTTGGCCGGTCCGCGGGCATTGATCTCGTATGCCGCGTCCTCGTCGGTCTCAGCGGCGTCGACGGCGGTGTAAGCCGCACAGTTGACGACGATCGACGGCTGCGCCCAGTCGACGGCGGCCAGCACGGATGCATGGCTCGTCACGTCCAACGTGGCACGGTCGAACGCTGAAACCTCTTCGCCGTACATGCGCAAGACGTCGACGACGTCACTACCGAGCTGGCCGGCAGCCCCCGTCACCAGCCACCCGCTCACACGGGCAGCCTATGGTCAGGTCCCGTTGTTGCCGTTGATGCAGCCGCGCTGGAAGCCCTTGCTCGCGTCGGTGTAGCCGATGCCGCTGTTGTAGGCGTTGTTCGACCAGTTCCCCTGGATGAGCCACTGTGTCCCACCGGCGAGTGTCTCGAGCCCGTTGAATGTCCACGCGCACTTGTCCGAGTTCTCGTTGCCCTGCTGGTCGTACCACGCGTTGAGCTGTGGGTCAGTCACCATCTCCGAGTACTCATGACCTGAGACGTTGGCAAGCGCAGCGAGCCCCTGCGAGTGCAGGCCACTCGTGTCGTTGGGATCGCAGCCGTGGTCGCCATCGAGCTTGAAGAAGAAGCCAAATTGGAACTCGATGTGTCCCTGCGTCGTGGTTGCGGCGCTGTGCCACGCGCAGTAGCCCGCATTGCCCCGAGCGGAATCGACGTAGACCGGGTAGTAACCGCCCGGCACGAGGTTGCTGACACCGATCGCCTTGACGACCTCGTTGGCGATCACACTTGTGGACGGCGCCCCGGAGAACGTCAGCGCAGACGAGTCGAGGACGTGGCCGGTATATGTGCTCACGGGATTGACGTGAACATTGGAACCGTTCGTGTACTCGCTGTCGGTCTTGCCGTAGTCGCTGGATGCAGTCAGGCCGCCGTAGAAGGTGTCGATGCCGCCGACCTTGTCACTTGTGTCGCTTGCCCAGGACGTTCCCCAAAAGATCGCCTTAACTGTGGTCGCTGTCTGAACGGGTCCACCGTGGTAGCTGAGGTTCGGGCTGCTGCCGCCGCCGGGACGGCCGGGCTTCCCCTCGTTGTTGACGCCGCGGGCGTTGACTACGCCGCCCATCGGGCCGGCCTGGGCGTGGCCGTCGGACAACGTGTATGGATCGTTGTCGGGCGGGTCGGCGATGGCGGTGGTGGCCGCTGACGCGGCGCCAACGCTAAGGGTCAAAGCGGACAGGACGACGGCCCAGCGACGCATGGATTCCTCCCCGAACAGCGCACCGGCGGGTCTGGCCGGGCGCGTAGTAGATAGAAAGGTACGCCCTCGCAACCCGTCTGACAGCCCCTTGACCAATTAGGTCCGATTTGTCTCCTTGAGGGGTCGCCACCACGGCTCGTTGGCCCGATACCAGGCCACCGTCGCCGCCAGTCCGTCCTCGAAGGACGTCCGCGGCTCATACCCGAGCTCGGCCCGGATCTTGTCGTCGCTGAGCGAGTAGCGGCGGTCGTGACCCTTGCGATCCTCGACGTACTCGACCGCCGTCTCCCAGTCCCGCCCGCACAACTCGAGCAGCCGCTCGGTCAACTCCCGATTCGGCAGCTCGATGCCGCCGCCGATGTTGTAGATCTCGCCCGCCCGGCCGCGCTCCAGCACCAGCTGGACACCTCGGCAGTGGTCGTCGACATGCAGCCAGTCGCGCACGTTCATGCCGTCGCCATAGAGCGGCACCGTCAGCCCGTCGAGCAGGTTGGTGACGAACAACGGGATGACCTTCTCTGGATACTGATGCGGCCCGTAGTTATTGGTGCAGCGCGTGATCGAAACGTTGACCTTGTGTGTGACCCAATACGCGTGCGCGATCAGGTCGCCACCCGCCTTCGCCGCGCTGTATGGCGAACTCGGCGCCAGCACGTCCGTCTCGGTAAACGACCCCGACTCGATCGACCCGTAGACCTCATCCGTCGACACGTGTACGACCCGCTCGATACCCGCGCGCATGCAAGCGTCCAGCAGCACCTGCACGCCGACGGCGTTGGTGAGCGCGAAGTCGGCCGCGCCATGGATCGACCGGTCGACGTGGGTCTCGGCAGCGAAGTTGACGACCGCGTCATGGCCCGGCAGGACATCGTCGAGCACGTCCGCGTCGAGGATGTCGCCCTTGACGAAGCGATAGCGCGGATTCTCTGCGACGGACGCGAGGTTGGCCAGGTTGCCGGCGTACGTCAGCTTGTCGTAGACGGTGACCTCGGCATCCTCGTACCCGGCATAGCCACCGCCGAGCAGCGTGCGCACATAGTGCGAGCCGATGAACCCCGCGCCACCCGTCACGAGAAGCCGCATCTGGTTAGCCTAAGTCGCCTGGAAGGATGGGGGGCAATGAAGGGGATCGTCCTCGCCGGCGGGACAGGCACGCGCCTGCACCCGATCACGCGCGCCATCAGCAAGCAGCTGATGCCGGTCTATGACAAGCCGATGGTCTACTACCCGCTGTCGACGCTGATGATGGCGGGCGTCCGCGACGTCCTCATCATCACAACACCGGACGACGAGACCCAGTTCGCACGGCTCCTCGGCGACGGCTCGCGCTGGGGGATGACGATCTCGTATGCGGTTCAGCCGTCGCCGGGAGGTCTCGCGCAGGCGTTCACCATTGGCGCGGACTTCATCGGTTTGGACAAGGTGTCGCTCGTCCTCGGCGACAACATCTTCCACGGGACCGGGCTCGGCACCCGACTCGTCGAGTGTGTTGATGTCGACGGTGCGCACATCTTCGGCTATCACGTGGCGGAGCCGACGGCGTACGGCGTCGTCGAGATCGGCCCCAACGGGCGCGCACTGTCGATCGAAGAGAAGCCGGAACGCCCGCGCAGCAACTATGCGGTGCCGGGCCTTTACTTCTATGACAACGACGTGGTCGCGATAGCGAAGGGCCTGACCCCGAGTGCGCGCGGCGAGCTGGAGATCACGTCGGTGCACCAGGAGTACCTCGCGCAGGGCCGGCTCCACGTCACGATGCTGCCGCGGGGCACCGCCTGGCTGGACACGGGGACGTTCGCCACGCTTGTCCAAGCCGCGGAGTTCGTGCGCGTGATCGAGGAGAGGCAAGGGCAGAAGATCGGCTGCCCGGAAGAGATCGCTTGGCGCAACGGCTGGATCAGTGACGAGGAACTGTCGCAACACGCGGACGAGCTCGCGAAGAGCGGCTACGGCAACTACCTCAAGGCTCTGCTGACCGCGGACTGACGCCGTCTGGCAACGATCCGCTGTCGAGGCGCCAGCAGTCCCTCAGATCCGGGAGGCATTCGCCAATAGGGTCACCCACGTGCGGATCGAGCAGCTGGACGTGCCGGACGCGTGGGTGTGCACGCCGACCGTGCACGGCGACGCGCGTGGAGCGTTCGTCGAATGGTTCCGCGGCGACTACCTCGCCGACGCGACCGGTCGCAGCTTCGAACCGGTCCAGGCCAACCACTCCGTCTCGCGGCGCGGCACCATCCGCGGCGTCCACTACGCGCTCGTCCCACCCGGCCAGGCGAAGTACGTCTACTGCTCCCGCGGCGCCGTCCTCGACGTGATCGTCGACATCCGCGACGGCTCGCCGTCGTATGGCGCCACCGCCGCCGTACGCCTCGACGACGAGGACCGTCGAACCGTCTTCCTCTCCGAAGGCCTCGGCCACGCGTTCTGCGTGCTCAGCGAAACCGCCGAAGTCACCTATCTCGTGTCAACGACCTACAACCCGGCCGCCGAGCGGACAATCAGCCCACTCGACGCAGCTCTGTCGATGCCGTGGCCAATCGACATCGGCGAGCTCGTGCTGTCCGACCGTGACCGCGCCGCACCCTCACTCGACAAGGCAAGGCAAGCCGGCGAACTTCCGTCGTACGACGCCTGCCGCCGGTGGTATGACGACCTCGCGCGCCAATGATGTGCGACGCTTTCGGGTGATTCCGGCGAGCAAAAGCAGGAACTGAACCGCTTTCCGCAAACGTCTGTTCATAATGCGTTCGCGCCTTGAGCCGCGTGGATGCATGCCCAGCTGCCACATCGTGCCCGGAGGGACCCGGGCGTCGGGGGTATTTGTCATGTTTCGTCGTGTCTTGAAACCGGCCGCCCGTGCCGCCGCAAGTGTCAGTCTCACGGCTGTCGCTGCCACAACGCTCGCGCTATTGCCGGTCACCGCTGCTTACGCGGGCTCAGTCACCGCGGCCACCCCTTCGGTTGTCGCGAATACGGGCAGCCCGACCATCGCCTTTACCACGCAGACCGCATTCAACAACGCCGTGCCGCCTCAGGTCACGCTGACGGACCCGTCCGGCGCGAGCTACCAGGGTCAAAGCGTCAACGTCAGTGGCCAGACGGTCTCGGCCACGTTCGCGTTCGGCGCAGCGTCACCTCCGCCCGCGCCAGGGGCCTACGCGGTCGAGATCTGCCAGACCGTCCCGCCGCAGGGGGCGTGCTCCCCCAACGCGGACGACAAGGCAGCCGCAAGCAGCTCCATCCTCACGGTCACGGCGTCTGCTCCCTCGGTGAGCAGCCTGTCCACACCGGTGCGCGCGACGAACGCCAGCACCTCCACGAAGCTGACGATCCAAGGCTTCAACTTCGCGGCCGGTGACAGCGTCGCGTTCGTACCCGTCCACGCCGGCGACATGGCGCCGACTCTGACAGGTCTGAACATCAAAGCGAATTCGATCACCGGCACGCTTGGCAGCCTGACCAACGCGACGCCCAACGCCGTCTTCGACGTTGTCGTCACGGACACCAGCAGCCAGTCATCGACAAAGAGCGCCGCCGACCAGTTGACGGTCGTTCCCCCGCCCACGATTGCCTCCGTCGTCCCAGCAGCGACCGTTGGTCTCGGTGCGGGCCAAGGCTCACACCCCGCGCGCACGCTCACGTTCCACACGACCGCGCTGGATCCGACACACGCCGTCCAACTGTCCCTCGTCACGGGTTCCACGGATGGTCTCGTTGTGGCGTTGCAAAGCGTGACGCAGTCAACCGATCCGAACGTCACTGATGTCGTGGCGACCGTGTCAACGACGACGGGGTCGGTCGCAAAGGACGCGACGCTGATGCTCACGGACACCGTCACGGGTGGAAGCACGACTCAAACGATCACCGTGACGCCTGCGCCGACGATCACTAGTGCGGCACCTGCCGCGATCGGCCAAGGTGGTGCCAACGGCGTTGACTTCGTCGGTGCCGGCCTGGAACCAGATGCCACCATCACCTTCCCGGCGTCGAGCAAGGTGAGCACCGTCGGCACCCAGCCGCCCGTCGACGCGACCAAGCAGACGATCACTCTCACCGTCGACGTCGACCAGGCGGCGCCAACCGGCAAGGTGCCGTTCAGCGTCACGAACGGTGATGGCGGCGCAACCGACTACACGGGCGGTGCAAACGGCACGAGCGTGTTCACGGTCAATGCGGCACCAGTCCTGCAGAGCGTGAGCCCGCCCAGCGTTGCGCTCGGCGCCACCAACCAGACGCTCACGCTGAACGGCACGGGTTTCACCAGCAGCATGAAGATTGCTCCGACGAACCAGAACAGCGGTGTTCAGTTCACCAACCTGAGCGTTCCGAACGGCTCCACCACACAAGCGACCGTCCAGGTCACGGTCGCCAACAACGCGCCGACCGGACCCATTGCGATCACCTTGTCCAACCCGGACGCAGGCACCTCGAACTCGATCGGCAAGTTGTCCATCGACTCGTTCGGGGTCAACGGCATTACCCCGGGCAACGCGTCCAATGGCGGCGCCGGTGCGAGTGCAGTTGCTCTCACCATCGGTGGTGCAGGCATTCCGACGACCGGTACGACGCAGCTGCAGCTCACCCGCCTTCCGGAAAGCAAGACGGACACGACGTCAGTGCCACCGATCACTGTCAGCCCCACCAGCGTCACCAGCACGACGTGGAAGGGCACTGTCAACCTTGTCGGCGCTGCGGCGGGCCACTACCAGGTGCAGCTCATCAACGGCAGCGACACCGGCACCTGCAGTTGCCAGTTCACGGTCAACTCAGCCGGCGCGCCGACAGTGACCAGCGTGACCCCGTCGGCCGTTGCCCAGGGTGTTGACACCACCCTGGTCATCGCCGGTACCGGCTTCACCCGGGGCACGACCGTGACGTTCGGCCAGGTCAACAACGCCGACAGCGTGACCCCGGCCGGTCCGACTGTCTTCGACAGCCCGACCAAGCTCGAGGTCCCCGTTCATGTTGCCGCCAGCGCGCCGACGGGCTCGTCCAACAAGGTCGACGTGATCGACACCAACGGTGGCCCGACGCCGAACACCGGGACGTGCACCGGATGTCTGACGATCAATCCCGCCCCCACCATCACGAGCTTCAGCCCGACCGCGCTCGCCCAGGGCGCGACCTCGACGCTGACGATCACGGGAACCAACTTCGACGCGAACACCGCGACCGTCAGCTTCGGCACCGGCATCAGCCAGGCCGCTGGCGCGACCACGATCTCGGCCACCCAGATCAAGATCCCGGTGAAGGTCGACCAGGCCGCACCTGCCAGCGTTCCGGTGACGGTCAGGAACGGTGACTCGGGCTCCGGTTCGAAGAACATCACCGTGAACGCCGGCCCCAAGATCAGTTCGATCTCGCCGCCGTACGTGGCCAAGACCTTCACCGGCACGCTGACGATCACGGGATCCGGCTACCACTCCGGCGCGACCGTGTCGTTCCCCGCGGGCTCGAATGTCGCGACCAACGGCAATCCAACCGTGTCGGCGGACGGCAGCACCATCAGCGTTCCGATCAAGGTGACGAGGACCGACGCCGCCCAGGTTGATGTCACCGTCACGAACAGCGACGACCAGGGCTCGGCGACACTCGCCAAGGGCCTCGGCGTCGCGATCGCGCCGCAGGATCCGACCGGCGTCACCGCCAGCCGCAACAACACTGGTGGCATCACGGTCAGCTGGACCCCCGTGGCAACGAGTGGCAACGGCGGCGCGCCGATCACCAACTACACGGTGAGCGTCACCGACCCCGCCAACAGCGGCATCTCGAACCAGACCACGACGGGCAACAGCGTCACTTTCACGGGGTTGTCCGGACCGACGGACTACACGTTCAAGGTGGTCGCGACCAACGCGGCGAACCTCAGCTCACCGGGCGCGACGGCCAGTTCCACCGGGCCCCTGGCCGGAACGCAGCTGACGCTCATCAGCACCGCAGGACACATCGTCGCCGGCCAGCGCTTCAGCCTCGGGGGCACGCTCTCCAGTGGCGCCGGTGACCCCATCGGCGGCGCGACCATCACGTTGCTGGGCCGCAACGACGCCGGACAGACATCCGCCGTGGGCACCACGACAACGTCGTCAGACGGTCACTGGCTGATGTCGCCGGCGCCCAAGCACAACACGACATACGCGGCGGTGTTCGCCGGCAACGCGCAGTTCGCGAAGGCGACATCGACTCCGGGGTCGGTGACTGTCGCACCCAAGGTCACGATCTCCGGACCGCAGCTGTCCAACTCCGCGACCAAGCTGGTCATCACCGGTGCCGTCTCGCCCAACAAGGCCGGCCGCACCGTGCACCTGACCGCGGTCAGTTCACGCGGCGTGAAGAAGGACCTTGGGATGACGGTCCTGTCCGGCAGGTCGACCTACACGTTCAAGGTCAAGCTCGGCAAGGGCAAGTGGACGCTGGTCGTCAGGATCGGCAGGACTAGCGGCAACACCGCTGGCCACTCGAACGGCAAGTCGATCAAGCGAACCTAGTCGCGGCTCGAACGGGCCCGGACCACGCACGAGAGGTGTGACGGTCCGGGCCCGTCATGGGTCTTATAGGCGTGCCCAGTCATGCCGCGACCTTCGCTGTCCGCGTCGGCGCGCGGCTGTGCGCCGTCACAGCCCTCGCCGCAGCGTTTACCGGATTACCGCTCATCGGCGCGTACGCGGACTCGATGACCGTCACGTCGATCACCTCGAGCGCGACGCCGACCACGAACGCCGCAGGCAGCAAGCCCACGCTGACGGTCCAAGGCACCAACATCCCCTCCGATGCGACGCTGCGGCTGACGCCGACGTTTTCCGGACCTGCTGATCCCAACGCCATCCCCCTGAGCCCACCCCTCACGGCACCGGCCACATCAGTTACCGATGACGGGACCACCTGGACCTGGACCGGGAGCGTTAACTTCGCGCACGCAACCGCGGGGGACTACACGGTCGAGCTCCTCGCCGGACAGTCGTCCGCCTCATGCACGTGCACCTTCACAGTTGCCTCCGCCGGCCCACCGTCACCCGGACCGCAGGTGACGCCCGGCAAGGTCGCGCAGGGCAGCCACTTCGTCCTCACGATCCCGGACGACGCGGTGACTCCTGGCGCTGCTGTCAGCTTCAGCGGCGACGGTGTCAACGTGTCCGGGCCGGCGCACTTCGGCGCCTCGACTGACTGCACCGGCCGCTGCATTCTCGTGCCCGTGACAGTCGCCCCTGACGCGAAGACAGATGCAGCGCGCGACGTGATTGTCACCGACCTCAAGGCGTCCTCGACCGACACCACCAACGTGGGCAAGTGTCTCGGCTGCCTGAGACTCGGCGCCGGCCCCACGCTGGACAATCTCGACCCGGGCGCGCTGGGGCAGGGTGCAGCAACGACCCTGACACTGACCGGCTCGAACTTTGCCGACAAGGCGGTCGTCACGTTCGGCAACGGCATCACCGCCACCGACAAACCGACGGTGACCAGCACGAAGGTCTCGGTGCCGGTGAAGGTCGCGGCGACCACACCGGCGACGGTGACCGTCACCCTCACCAATCCGGACTTCGGCACTGCCAGCAAGGATCTGACGATCAACCCGGGGCCGACACTCACCCAGGTCGCGCCGCAATATGTCGCCGCGAAATTCAGTGGCACTCTCTCGTTGACCGGTACCGGCATCGGCTCCGACGCTGCGCTCTCGTTCCCCAGCGGTTCCGGCATCAGCGTGCCTGCCGGCAGCACACCGACGATCGGTGCCGACGGCACGACATACAGCGTGCCCATCAAGGTTCAACGGACCGATTCCGCAGCCGTTGACGTCACCATCACCAACTCCGACCACGGGGCCGCGACTTGCGTGCAATGCCTGAGCGTGGCTGTCGCGCCCGCGGACGTGACCAACATGGCGGCGACGCGCACCGACACCACGGTCTCGGTCAACTGGGCCGCCGTCCCCGATGCGGCAACCGGTGGTGCACCGATCACCGGCTACACGGTCAGTGTGCTGCAACCCAGCGGCACGGGCATCAAGCCACGGTCCGTCACGACTACGAGCGCCACGTTCAGCGGGCTGTCGGCGACGCTCAACTACACGTTCAAAGTCGTCGCGACCAACGCGGCCAAGCTGAGCTCTGCCGGTGTCGTCGCAAGCACGGGTGGCCAAGAGGCCGGGACGCTTGTGCTGCTCAACGCCAGTTCTGCTCAGCTTGTCGCCGGTCAGCGCCTGACACTGTCGGGCCACCTGGCTGACGCCACCGGCAAGCCAGTCGACGGGGCGACCATCCTCGTGACCGCGCGCGACACTGCCGGTCAGACAACTGCGGTAGGCACCTCGACGACCGACTCGGCCGGCCACTGGATCGTGCCGTCGAGACCAATGCACAACGCGACGTATGTCGCATCCTTCGCCGGCGACGCCAACAACGCTCCGGCGACGTCGCGCCCCGTGCGGGTGGCTGTCACCCCGCGCGTCACGCTCGCGGCCGCGCGGACATCCTCAAGCGCACACTGGCTCGTTGTCACCGGGAACGTGTCGCCCAACAAGGCGGCCCAGACCGTGCACCTCACGGCGGTCAGCTCGCTCGGCAGCAAGAAGAACCTGGGTACGACGACCCTGACCGCCGGCTCGACGTACCGGTTCAAGGTCCAGCTTGCCAAGGGCAAGTGGGAACTGTCCGTCCGCATAGCCAGCACGCCCGGCAACGTCGCGGGCCATTCACAACGGCTGAGAATCGCCCGCACCTAGGAGGCTGGGCAAGCCGGCGCACGTAGTCTGCCCGGCATGCTCATGTCGCGCTCAGCGCACGGCGCACGCGCGTTCGTGCGTTGGCTGCGGCGTCCGACCGCTGAACAGTGGTGTACGGCGTTCGTCGTCGCTGGGTCGGTCATCTTTGTCCTGTCCCGGCTGCACCCGAGCTTGATCGTCGCTAACACGACCCCGACCGGTGGCGACACCGGAGCGCATGTTTACACGCCGGCGTTCCTGCGCGACCACCTGCTTCCGCACTTCCGGCTCGCCGGCTGGTCTCCGGGTTGGTACGCCGGCTTCCCGCTCTACGTCTTCTATCCCGTCATCCCAGCGGTGGCGATCGTCGCGCTCGGCGTCGTACTGCCCTACGGCATCGCGATGAAGATCGTGACGACGTCCGGCATCCTGCTGCTGCCGATTGCCGCCTGGGCGGCCGGCCGCCTTGCGAGATTGCGTTTCCCCGCGCCCGCCGTACTCGCCGCCGCCACCATCCCGTTCCTGTTCGACCAGTCGTTCAGCATCTGGGGCGGCAACATTCAGTCGACGCTCGCGGGCGAGTACTCCTTCTCGATCGCGCTGAGCCTCGCCGTGCTGACCTTCGGGCTCTGGTGTCGCGCGCTCACCACCGGCCGGCATCGCGCACTCGCGGCGGGCATGCTCGGCCTGACGTGGGTGTGTCACCCGATCGTTGCGGTCTACACCGTGCCGGGCATCGCGGCGATCGTCCTGGTGCACCTCGACCGAAGCCAACAGTCGCTTCGGCGGGTGCGCGACGCCGTCGTCATGTCATTGATCGCGGGCCTGCTCGCGGCATTCTGGGTGATGCCGTTCCTGGCCCGGCACAGCTATGTGTCCAGCCTCGGTTTCAGCCCCCTGCCGGATCCCGGCCAGAGCACGTGGCACTACATCGCACCAGGCCACCTGCGCTGGGTTCTCGGTGTGGCCGTCGTTGGCGCCATCGGTGCGATCGTCGAGCGCAACCGCTTTGGCATCGCCCTCGCCATCGACGCGATCGTCACGGCGGCCGTGTTCCCGCACTTCCCGAACATCGGCTTGTGGAACGCCCGGCTGCTGCCGTTCTACTTCTCCTGCGTCTACCTGCTCGCCGGGCTCGGCGCCGTGACATTGGGCCGGCTGCTGGCCTGGCAGCTCGGCAAGACCGACGTGGAGCTGCGTCGCTGGTCGCTGATCGGTACGCCGGTGACCGTGCTCGTCTTTGCCGTCGTCATGGTGGGTTTGCCGTTGCACGCGCTGCCGGGCGGTCACTTCGACGGCACGCGCTACCGGTGGCTCGGGTTGTCCACCACGGAGAGCAGCGTCGTACCTGGCTGGACCCAACTCAACTACGGCGGCTATGAACGGCAGGCCGACTGGCCCGAATACCACGGCATCATGACGACGATGGCGGCCGTCGGACGAGACCACGGCTGCGGGCGGGCGCAATACGAGTACGACATCAACCTCGGCCGTTACGGAACGCCCGACTCGATGATGCTGATGCCGTATTGGACTGACGGGTGTATCGGCTCGATGGAGGGCCTTTTCTACGAGTCGTCCGCGACCACGCCGTACCACTTCCTCACCGAGGCAGAGGTCTCCGAGCACCCCGCGAATCCCGTCGCCGGACTCACCTATGACGGCTTCAATCTGAAAGCCGGTGTCGAGCACATGCGGCTGCTCGGCATTCGCTACTACCTTGCGTTCACGCCGCGCGCGATCCGCGACGCCAAGCGCATCCCCAACCAGCTGGTCGAAGTGGCCACGTCGGGCCCATGGCACGTCTACGAGGTCGTCGGAAACGATGTCGTCGAACCGTTGACCGACCGCCCGGGTGTCGTGCCCGACACGGGCGGGGAGTGGAAGCACTGGCTGCATGTCGCGGCACCGTGGTTCGCCGGTGCGCACGACGGCCGGGACACGCCGTTCCTCACCGCCGACGGTCCGTCCTCGTGGGAGCGCGTCGGCGGCGGCGAGACGCCACGCGTGGTGCGCGAGCCGGACCTTGCCGTCAGCGATGTCAAGGTGACCGACGACGATGTCAGCTTCCACGTGAACCGGACCGGCGTGCCGGTGCTCGTGAAGGTGTCGTACTTTCCGAACTGGTCTGCCAGTGGTGCGCAGGGGCCCTATCGCGCGACGCCGAACTTCATGATCGTCGTTCCGACGTCGAATGACGTCCATCTCCACTACGGGTGGAGCGGCGTCGATATCACGGCTTACGCGCTGAGTTTCTTGGGGCTGCTCTCTCTCGTCGTCGTTGCGCGGCGAGACCGTCAGCGACCGGCGAGCGAACCAGTCGCGTAGCCACCGCGCCGGGCGTAACGCCGGATTCGCATCAGGTCTCGGACCATGTCGGGGGCATGCCGGCCGAGCCGCACCGACGTGCGATCGCCGTACGACGGTGCGACCGCGACCTCCGTCAGGCTCAGCTGCAGCTCCTGGACGATGACGAAGATCTCCACGTCGAAGGCGAACCCGTCGATGCGCGCGCGCGTGAAGATCTCTCGTGCGGCGGCCGCCTCGAACGCCTTGATGCCGCACTGCGTGTCGCGCGGCTCGCCCAGCAGCACCGAGCCGGTGAGCGCGGTGAACGCACGGCTGGAGGCCCGTCGGACCGGTCGTGCCAACCCACCTGTCACGACGTAGTGGTGCCGGCGGGTGCCGACGGCGACATCACTACCCGCTTCGACGTGCTCGAGCAGCCGCATCAGGTCGTCCGGTGAGTAGGCGAGATCGGCATCGACGAAAGCGACGGTTCGGCCCGTCGCTTTGAGCATGCCGGCACGGACGGCGGCGCCTTTGCCGCGGTGCCGATTGAGACTCACGGCCTCGGCGCCGGCCGCCCGGGCGATCGCAGGAGTCCCGTCGGTCGAGGCGTCGTCGGCAACCAGGATCTCGAGCAGTGGATCCACCGGGGCGAGCCGCTGGCGCAGCGCCGCGACGGTCGATGCGATGACGGCCGCCTCGTTGTACGCCGGTACGACGACGCTCAGCCGGGGCCGTTCCACCGCTTGGACCCTAACGGGCGGGGGAGTTGGCGATGTGCACAATTGTCCATCGCCAACAAGCCTGCGCTCGTCCGGTCGAGCCGTGTAGCCATCCTCGTTCTTGCCTGGGCGGGCTTCGTCGGTTTCAAGCTGTCGGAGGCCCTGTCCGGCACGCCGATCATGTGGCAGGACACGGAGCTCTACGTCAAGGTCGCGCACGCAGGATGGTTCAGCTCCGGGCTGTGGACGGGGGAGCGGGCGCCCCTGGTGCCCGTGCTCTGGAAGCTCACCGGGACCCCGACCAGCTTCGTCGTGGTGCAAACAGTCTTTTCGATCCTCTGCTGGACAGCGCTGGCGATCGTCGTCACCCGGGTGGTGGCGGCGGGGTGGTGGCGCCTGGTGGCGTTCGTAGCCGTTCTCGGGTTGGCTACGACTGCACCCGTCCGGCTATGGGATCACTCGGTTCTGTCGGAGACGATGGCGCTGTCGTGGCTGGCGTTGCTCACGACCGTCCTGCTCCTCGTGGTCCGCCGTCCCACGTGGCCCAGAGTGATTGCCGTCGGGTTGTCGGCCCTGGGTTTTGCCGCGACGCGTGACACCGATGTCTTCACGCCGCTCGTGTTGGGTCTGGTGTTGGCGGCCTGTGCCGTCGGCAGACGCTTCCGTGTGCGCTGGCGACTCGTCGCCGTGGCTGGCGCCCTGCTCGCGGGCGCGGCCCTGCCGCTCGCGTTGGGCATGGCATCCGACCGGAGCAACCTCAACGTTCGCAACAACTACTACGTGCGCGTGTTTCCGTACGAGTCCCGGGTGGCTTGGTTTGCAGGGCAGGGGATGCCGCAGCAGCGGATGATCGATGAGCTCGCCTCCGCACAGCAGACGTCGCCGGGGCAGATGCCCGTCGTCGCGCCCGACATGAACGATCCCGCCTACGCACCGCTCTACAGGTGGATCCGGTCGCACGGCGCGGTTACCTACCTGGAGTGGCTCGGCACCCACCCGCGGTACGTCATCACGGCGCCGTTCGATCGACTGCCCGAGGCGTTCAACAACGCTGACGGCCAGCTCAGCTTTTACGCCGGCGGCGCGGCGAGCACCGAGCCGCTCGACAAGCTCTTCGCCGGTCGGTGGTGGTACGCAATGGCTGTTGCAGCGATCGCCCTTGTGACGGCGGGTCCTCGGGCGCGTCACCCGGCAACGGGAGTGGCGCCTGTCGGCCCTGCTGGTGGTGGTCGGCGCCCTCTCGGTCCTGGCCGCCTGGCACGGCGACGGACAGGAAGTTACGCGGCACACCGTCGAGGCCGATGTCCAGGTCCGCCTAGCGATGACAATCGCCTTACTGATCTCACTGCCGACGTGGTGGCGCCGATATGCGCCGAGGCGCCCCCAGGCGCGCCAGGCCTGAAGAGCCTGGTTCAACCCTGCCCCCCATGTGGGTAGACTCGTCCCTGGTTTCACCCGATTTGTCCGTAACCCGCAGTCCGGTTCGGTGGAGGGACAGCGATGTTGGCGCTGACAACGGCGAAGCGACTGACTGGTTTGGCGCTTCCCCTCGTGATCGGAGGCAGCGTCCTCGCCGTACGCGCTGCGTCGGCAACTGAGGCCGCCGCGCCGGGTGCGCTGGCGGCGGCGTGCACGACGACCACCGCCGCGACCACCACTACCGGCGGGACGACCACGACGTCGATCCTTGGCGGCAGCACCACGACGACCGGCGGGACGACGACCACCGGCGGGACGACGACCACCGGCGCGACCACGACGACCGCAGGGCTGCCGACGACGCTTCCCGGCGGCACCACGACGACCGCGTGCTCGAACCCGACGACCACGACGGCGACCAACTGCCCGCCGTCCTCGACGACGACGACTTTCGGGCTGCCGACGACGCTTCCGGGTGGCACCACGACGACCGGCGGAACGACGACCACTGCGGGTACGACGACCACCGGCGGTACGACGACGACGAACATCCTTGGGGTCACCACGATCCTCAACAGCACGACGACGACTGCCGGCACGACCACGACCGGCGGCACGACGACGACGACCGGCGGCACGACGACGACGCACGCGACCACGACGACCGCCGGCGGCACGACGACAACTGTCTGTCCGACGACGACAACCGCTGGGACGACCACCACTGTCCGGCAGACTCCGCTCCGCGTCTCGTTCGTCTCAGGCGGCCACGTCGCCGGGCGAGCACTCACGATTCACGGCACGGCTGCAGCCAACCGCGTGATCGTCGTGACGGGGAACGATCCCAAGCACGGCAACCGCTCTCTCGGCTCGACCACGTCGGCATCTAACGGCACCTGGCAGCTACGCGTGGCCCACGGGTTCCTCTACAACACCGTGGTTCAGGCTTCCTCGGGTGCGCAAAAGAGCAACCGGCTGCACGTCAACGTTCACCAGGTGCTCAGGATCAAGCACGTCAAGTTCGTGGGCGAGGGCGCCAATGGCTTCCGCTACAAGCTCACCGGCTCGAGCGCAAGCCACATCCCGGGCGAGCGCATCACCGTGGTCTTGAACGGCAAGGTGCTCGGCAAGGGCAAGCTGCGCTCCGACGGCACTTTCACGGTGAAGTTCACGGTCGCGAAGCGCCACGCGAAGCTCAAGCTCAAGGGCACCGGCCGTAGCGGCAGCGGCGTCGTCTACACGCTGCCCGGCAGTCGCAGCTTCCGGGTCTGAGCGCCCAGCACCTCCTAGACTGCCCTCTCGGGCATCCGCCCGCCGAGAGGACGTAGACGGTGACCGGGACAGCACTTAAGCGGATAGTCGGCTTGGCCATCCCGCTTGCGATGGGCGGCAGCGTGCTCGCGGTCCGGGCGGCTGCAGCCGGGAGCTTCCCGGCCGGTGCACCTGCGGAGAGCTGCACCACCGCGACTTCGGCGAGCTCGACAACGACCACGTCCGGCGGCGGACTGCCGATTCCCACCACGCTGCCGATCACGCTCCCGATCACCCTGCCCGGAGGCGGCAGCACGACGACCACCACCGCCGCGACAACGACGACCACGGGTGGCGGGACGACCACCACCGGGACGGGCGCCACGACGACAACCGCGTGTGCGACGACGACCACGGCGTCGCAGGCAGCGCCGCACATCGACACGGTGGCCACCGATCACATCGCCGGTCACACGATCACCGTGAACGGGACCGCTGGCGCCAACATGTTCGTTGTCGTCAACGGGTCCGACCCGAAGAACGGCAGGCGTGCGCTCGGCTCCGCGACGGCCGCCTCCGACGGCAAATGGGTGCTGCGTCTCGCGCACGGCGTGCTCTACAACACCGTCGTACAGGCGTCGTCCGGGACCCAGCAGAGCAACAAGGTGACCGGCAGCGTCCACCAGGTGCTCAACATCAGGAGCAAGCAGCTGGTCCGCAAGCGAGCCGACGGCTATCACTACAAGCTGACGGGTACGAGCGCCAGCCAGATTGCCGGCGAGGCCCTCACCGTCTCGGTCAACGGCAAGATCGTCGGCAAGGGCAAGATGCGCTCCGACGGCAGCTTCACGGTCGCGTTCGTCACCAAGACCAAGGGCCAGAAGTCAACGCTCAAGGGCACGGGTAAGAACGGAGCCGGCGTCGTCTACACGCTGCCCGGCAAGAGCACGTTCAAAGCCTGACCGTGGAGGCGGTGTCGGCTGATCAACGGCTGGACGCGGTCCGCGTCGCCGAGGGCCAGCCGCGAAGCCCGGTGGCGTCATGGGCACGCGGGCCGATCGCCCAAGTGCTCGGCGTCTACGCGGTTGTTCGTTTGGCCCTGCTCATCGCCGACTCACTGGCTGCGCACGTTGGCTATGCCGGGCACCTCGGCGGACCACTCAACTCGTGGGACGCTCACTTCTACGTCACCATCGCCGCACACGGCTACCCGGCGACTCTCCCCACCGTCGACGGTCACCTGACGTATTCCGAAGCCGGCTTCGATCCCGTCTTCCCGCTGCTCATCCGGATCGTCGCCGGCACCGGCCTCTCGTTCACAGTTGCTGCGTTCGTTGTCTCACTCATTGCCGGAGCGGTGACAGCGGTTCTGCTCTACAAGCTCGCCGCGATGCTGTACGACGACACCGTCGGCGTTCGTGCGGCAATCCTGTTCAGCGTCCTGCCCGGTATGGGAGTCGTGTGGGGCGTCTTCTATGCGGAGTGCGTCGGGCTTGCTTTCGCGGCTGGGTCGCTCCTGCTCATGGCACGTGGGAAGTGGGTGGCTGCCGGCGTCCTCGGTGCACTCGCGTCGGCGACGAACCCGATGGGCCTCCCGCTGGTTGTGCCGGCTCTCGTGCTGGCGATCCAGCAGATCGTTCGGAGAGAAGCGCCGCGCGCCTTGATCGCAGCGGCGCTGGTGCCGGTTGGATTTTTCGGCTTCGCCTTATGGCTGGGCATTCGCTACGACAACCTGCTCATCTGGTGGAAGGTGCAGCACGAGGCCTGGGGCGCGACGGTCGATTTCGGCAAGTCGCTGATTCTGCTGCTGCCACACTTCTGGGCCGGCGGCTATCAGGGCAAGGCGTGGCTGGAGTGGACCGACATCGTTGCGGTGCTTGCCATCGCCGTGTTTGTGTGGCGTGCTCGGCTTCCGCTGTTCCTCTCCGCGTACAGCGCGGGTGTTGTCGCAATGTGCTTCGCCAGCAACCAGGGCCTCAAGCCACGCCTGCTGACGTGGGCATTTCCTGCACTCATCGCACTCGGCGTCCAGCTCGGGCTACGGGCCTGGCAGACGGTCGTCATCGCCTTCGCGATGCTGACCCCGATCGTCTTTCTGGCCTACACGACGCTCGGCAACACCATGATCCAGCCCTGAAACCTTGTCAGGACGCTCGCCGATCGGATTGGTCCGGTACGTCCTGACAAGGTGTGGGTACCGTCGATGACGTGCAGGCGACGGTTCGATTGGCTTCGTGGATGCGGGCGGTCGTCGCCGAGTTCGCGAAGTTCGGCGTTGTCGGTGCCGTCTGCACGGTTATCGACATCGGGCTTTTCAACGTCCTGCACTTCGGCGCCGGAGTCGACCCGCTCGGTGCCAAGTCCCTCAGCGTCGCGATAGCCACCCTGACGTCGTACCTCGGCAACCGGCACTGGTCGTTCCGCAGTCGCGGCGGGAAGGGCTTTAGCCGCGAGTTCCCGCTGTTCTTCGTGCTCAACGCGATCGGCCTAGGCTTCTCGCTGGCCTGCCTCGCGGTCACCAAGTACTGGCTCGGCTTCACCGGTGCGCTCGCCCTCAACCTCGCCGGCAACGTCATCGGCATGGCGGGCGCGACGATCTTCCGGTTCTGGGCGTACCGTCGCTGGGTCTTCCCCGCTGTGGTCATCGAGCCTGCGCCTGCTGATGTCGCCGGGCTCGGTCGCGAAACGCGGCCACGTCGGCCGGGCGAAAGCGGCGATGACCTCCCGGCGTTCGGATCGACGGAACCCGCCCTTGATCGGCCCACCGGCTGATCGTCTGCGTGCTGACACCGAATAGCCGCGCCACCTGACCGGCGCTCAGCGTCCAATCGTCCCGCACGCTTACAAGACCCGGCAGACGCCCAAATCGTCACAGTCCAGTCACCGGAAATCCTTCAAATCGGACATTTAACCGCGACGTCTCTTGCCCGGGCCACCGGAGAACCCTCACCATCACCCGGAGTGTCCGCCCAGGAGGCACCGTGACGGTCATCCCCCTTGCCCGCCAAGCGTCGTCAGCGACAGTCGCTGACGACTGCTCGGAGTTCTACGCCCGCTATCGCCGCCCGCTTGTGGCGTACGTCGCCATGAGCTTCCCCAGCGTCGACGCCGAAGGTGTCGTCCAGGAGGCGTTCTGCCGCGTGCTCGCGCACTGGGTCGAGGTGCAGCAGATGCGCAATCCCTGGCCGTGGCTCGCCGTCACCGCGCGCAACCTGGCGCGCAACAGCATCCGCGACAACGCCAACACCCAGGCCGTCGGACTGACCATCGACGAGCAGATCCAGCACCCGGCACCGGAGATCGACCACTTCCTCGAGACGTACGACGCCCTGCGCATGCTCGGGCGGGCGATGCGCGAGCTGACGCCGTTGCAGAGTCAGCTGCTGCGGCTCCTCGTCGAGGAGGGCCTCTCCGGCGCCGAAGCCGCGCGCCGCCTAGGGCTCAGTCCCGGCGCCGGTCGCATGCACCTGTGCCGGATGCGCAGCCGTCTCGCCGAACGGTTCCTCGGACTCCGTGGCCAGCTGGCCGTCACACCGTTCGCGGTGGTCGCGATGCTCGGCCGTCGACTGCACGGGCTGTTCGCCGTAGGCCGGCGCAGCATGACGATGACCGCGCCTGCTGCCCTGGCCTCCACACTCGCGATCGCGACGTCGCTCGGGCTCGTTCACATCGGAGTCGCCCACAGCCACCAGGGCTTCACAGGCACCCCCGCCGTGAAGATGTCCGCCGCCAACACGCGGGCCGCCAGCTTTGCGAGCAACGTCGACACAATTGCGAATCGCGTCCGGTCACCACGTATGACGCTCCATCGCGACCAGCCCGCACCGACCACAACGTTGGCTGTGCCGGCCGTCAACGAGTCCCATCACGTCATGCTTCGTAAGAACCCGACTGCGGCGGGGAAGAACGTCGACGGTTCGGTCACCGTCATCACACCCGTCGGTTCCGAAACCGTGCGCGTCGGTGAGATGCAGAGTCGGCACTCACAGGTGCGGCGCCTGTGCCGGTCCTATTCCGGAGGCGTCTGCGCGGCGTTCTGAGCTCCGACGGTCAGTCCGGCACGCACACGAGGACGCCGACCTGCGGGTCCACGCCTGCGGGGACACATGCGGCGCCCCAGTTGTTGCCAGGGTCTTTGCAGGTGTAGAAGACGGTCTTGCCGTTGAGCCATGCGCCTTCACAGCTCGGGTCGGCCTGTACGCCGACCGGCGCCGTCGCCGCGACGAGGGCGAAGCCCGCCGATGTGCCGGCGGTCGCTAGCGCGGCAGCGCCGATCAGCAGGCGCACGTTGCCAATTTTGCTCATGGGGACTGCTCCTCTGGGGGATTGGCGATCGCCTATAAGACCCGGCGGGGCCGTCGAGCGTCACAACGACTCCGCACGGCAGCAGGTAACGCGATCGGATTTTCGACTGTGACGCTTTGAATTGCTCGCGGGTCTTATAGGCGACATGTCCGGCCAGACGCCTCCCCAGCAGGCCCTCGCACTGGATCATCCAGCGGCGACGGCCGAGTCGGACCACGCCCTCGCGCTGCTGAGCGGCACCGCGGTCGCCGTCGGCCACGGCCACGACCTGGACGCACTGCTGGCTGACATCGCGGCCGGCGTCCGCCGCTCTCTCGACGCCGACCGCGTCTCCGTCCTGTTGCTGGACGCCGCGGACCGGCTGACCCCGGCGGTGGCCGTCGCCCGCCAGCACGACGAGAACCTCTGGCAGCGCTTCCGCCAGATGCCACCGATCGCCCTTGCCGATCTCGACGGTGCGAACGACGCACTCGCGCTGGGCCGCGCACTTGTCATCGACGATGCGCGTAGCTCCCCGCTCGTGCCCGGCGCGTGGCAGCAGGCGTTCCAGCTGCAGCGGCTGGCCATCGCTCCCGTGTTCGTCAGCGAAGCTCCGGCCGGCATCCTCGTCGTCGAGCTTCCGGCGAGTGTCATTCCGGTCAGCCTCAGCCGCATCTCGCTGCTGGAAGGAATGGCGGCACTTACGGGTGTCGCGCTCAACGGACTGCGTCGCAATGATGCGTTGCGCCGCGTCGAGCGACTCAACGTATCCGTCGAAGCGATCACGTGCGCGCGGAGCGCGCGAGCGATTGCCGAGCACACGCTCGACGCGCTGCTCGAAACGTGTGGGCTCGCTCACGGGCTGATCGCGTTGCTTGCCGACGACAGCGCGGAGGTCGTTGCCGTGCGCGGAAACGGCCTGCCGGAACCCGGCCCTTACCCACTCACCAGTGTCCCCGCGTCGGTGCTCGACACATGTCGCGCGGCATGGGTGGACGGCGTGCGCGAACCGGTCGAGGTCGCCCTCGGCGATCGCATCGTCACTGCCCTCCCCGTCTCGAACCTCGGTCGCATCAACGCGATCGCCGTTCTTCCGACTCTGCTGGCCTCGCTCGCGCCGGCAGCCACTGCCGAGGTCGGCGTGATCGCAACTGTCGCCGGAGCGGCGCTGCGCACGTCCTACCTCGCCGGCGAGCGTCACTGGCGACAGCGCGCCATCGACATCGACAACAGCAGCGACATGCAGCCAGCGACCACGCACATCGTCTCGTTGGTTCGTGGCTTCCTCGCGGACGCCGGAGTGCCGCTGACCGAAGTCGCCGTGGACCGTACGACGGCGCGTTGCACCGGTTTGCCGATCGCGACCGGTGCAACCGCACGTTTGCTCACCAAGTTGCGACGTGGTCCTGTCGCCGCGGGGCCGGTGCGCCTCGGTGCGGAGCTCGTGGTTCCCATCGCTACCAACGGCCGCGTCGTCGGAGTGATGCGCGTCGTCGAATTGTCAACGGAGTGTTCGAGAATCGAGAGCGCTGGGCGTCTGATCAGCAGCGCCCTCGCGCGTGACCTCGATCGGCACCGCTCGGCTGAGCTGGAGCGAATCTCCGCCGAGTCGGAGGCGCAGGCGGCAGCCGCGGGGCAGTGCTACCGAGATGCCGCCAAGGCCCTGGGCATCCTTGCCGACCAGCTGCGTGGACCGCAGCTGCCTGATGCCCGCCGGCTGGCCGCCGCGCAGGTTCTTCTCGAGCGGACGCGTCGGCTCGTGCGTGAGGCCGCGCATTCGCTCGACCCGCCGGCCCAAGCCACGCAGCTGCGGCCGGCCATCGTCGAACTGGCCGAGCGAGTCTTCGCTCGTGGCGGGCCGGAGCTCGCCGTACGGCAGACTGGCCGGCCGGTCGTCCTGGACGCATCGGTGCGCGCGGCCGTCCTGCGCGGCGTGCGTCGAATCCTCTTACTCCTTCGCGAAGCCTCCGTGCCCGTCGCAACCGCGCATGTGGATTGGGCTGACGCGGTCGTGACCGTCACCGTTCGCGCCGAGGCGCTGTCGGTGCTCGTCGGATCCTTCGACGACACCGCCTTGCACGCGGCGCTCCGAGACGCTCGAGCCTGGCTTGGCCCCGTAGGCGCTGAGGTGGAGTTGGCGGCCGAATCCGGCGGCTCTGCCTACGAAATAACCGCCCCGATCGGCTTGCACCGATCGGAGCGGTCGGTCCCCGTCCACCCGGTGAAGGAAAGCGGGGAGGTGATGCCTCTCCAGTCTGCCAGATCCCAGTCGGCCTAGGAGAGAGATCCGTCAAGGGGGAGTGCGTCACCTACATCGACAGTTTCACCGCAGTTCAAACCACCAAACAAACTTTCATTTGAATGGAGCACCACGTGTTCACTCGCAAAATCATTGCTCTCACCGCTGGCGCTGTTCTCGCAGCAGGTGGGATCGCCGGTGCCGTGACCGCCAACGCTGAGACCGCCGCCGGTGCCTGCCAGGTGACCGGAAGCGTCAACAGCGTCAGTGGCATGGACCTTACGCCCAGCACCGACGACTTCACCTTCAAGTCCGTCACGATCACCTGCACCGGCTCCGACGCCGACGACAACGGCTCGTGGAACGTTCAGGCAGCAGGTAGTGCCACCAACAACACGTGTGCGGGTGGCCCATTCAGCGGGACCATCACCGGTGGCTCCGGTCCAGAGGGGTCACTCACTGCAGGCACGACCTTTACCGGTGTTCGCGAGGGCACGAGCGTTCAGGTCGAAGGCACAATCGCTGCGGGCGGCGACACGCACACCTTTGCCGCGCACCTGATCTTCGTCCCGACAGACGGCGTCTGCGACCCGGCGTCAGGTGACACCACCGGTGCAACGCACAACGCGACGATCAACCAGGGCTCGACGGCTGTCGTCACCGAGAGCTGATCTCACCCCCGGTGTTGTGGGGCCGGCTGTCCATGCCGGCCCCACACATCGTCGGCTCCGCCCATCGACAAGCAGCGTTCCCCGACGACCAGGACGAGGAGTGACAAGCATGTGGAGCATTCGCCGACTCACGGCGCTCGCTTGCGCAGTCGCGATGGTTGTGCCGGCTGCTGCTGTGACAGCCCTCGTCGTACCGGCCCGTGCCGATGACCAGAGCGCCATGCAGTTCCTCGGGTTCATCCACGACACGGACCTTGTTCGGCCGGACGGAACCACCCTTGACCCCGACCCGGGGGCGGTGAAGCCGATCGGTGTCGACGAAAAGCTGGGGCTGCTGCCGCTGCTCGGAGTCGAGCCTGGAGACGCGGGTGTCTATCTGGTGGATACACACTCGCTCGCGCAGGTCGCGTCCATAGCGACGCAGACGGGAACGCCCGGCGTCACCATTGACGCGACGGCACTCGACCGGACCACGCACCGGGTCTACCTCGGCACCAGCGTCGCCACCAGCTGCCCGTTTCTGATCGGCGTTGCTTGCGAGGTCCAAGCCGGGCCAGGCGAGATCCCGCAGATCGAGACCGTCGGTCTCAGCGAGCAGAAGTCGCTGGGCGCCTACACTTTGCCGGCCGCCGCCGCCGGCCTGAGCGTGGCTGCTCTTGAACCGACCACGACTCCCTCGGGCCGTCACGTACTGCTCGCGCTGCTGTATGAGGATCGCGTCGGCCAAGCCGTGGACCCTCGCGTGGCGCACCGGACCGTGCTGTACGCCTTCGATGCGGACGAGCTCACCCACCCACACGCCGATCCGGTGCTCTGGTCGGACGACGTTTCCAGCTGCGCCTCGCTGATGTCCTACTCGCTGAACGCCACCTATTACCGCGAGTTTCTCGGTGTCGATCCGGCCGGTCACTACGTCTACTTCGGCTGCCGCGGAATGCCGACGAGCGACGGTCACCTGAGTCCAAGTGGCGCCATCGTCATCGACCTCGGCACGAACGGTGACGCCAAAGACCTGCCGGCGTCCGCCAACACATTTACGCCGAACTTCTATCCCTACGGCGCCTCGACGAACTTCTCGCTTACGTCAGGGGATTCGACACTCGGCATCCTGCTGATGATCGTGATGCTGAGCTACGGCGACAAGGTCTATGCCTTTGACGTCGCCCACCGTGCATGGACCGGCAGCATGCCGTTGACCGCCGGTGACAGCACTTACGGCGCGGCAATCGATCCGACAACCGGCGATGCCTACGTCTACCCACCGACGACCAACGTCATCTCCACAGATGTCACTCAGGTTCCCGTACCCCAGCAGACTTTGCTGTCGCTGGGTGACTTGAAAGCGCCGGGTGGCTCGTCGCCTGTCATCGACACGAGCACCAAGACGTTGTTCCTCGGATCGGCGCTGGGGGCGTTCAAACACGCGGATGGCTCGACGTATCCCGCTGACGACGAGATCGCCGTTTATCGCGACACCCGACCTGCACCCCAACCGGAACAGGTAGCAGATCCCGATGCCGAGACGCACGACATCCCGGTCACCGATGACACGCCGGTGACGTTTGGCTCCTTCGCGAGCGCCTACGGCACGCGCCTTTCGCTCGTGGGCGGAACGCGAGCCATCAACAACGGCAACACCCTGGGGCCCGCGCAAGCGAGTGACGGGGCGTGCAACATTGCGAACTCGCCGTTCACGGTGAGCGGTTCTGATCCCCAGGTGCCCTGCCACGGGTTGGTACCGAGCACGACCGACAGCGACCGGACCTTCACGTTCGGGGACGTCAGCCAGAACGAGATGTCCAACTCGGCGGCGACGGCCAGCGCGACGACAATGTCGGTCGACGACTCCACCAACGCAGACAGCCAGGCGTTGTCGTCGTACAACCCGGCGGTCGACCTGTGGAACCGTTTCGTCCAGCCGAACAGCGGGCAGGACCCGCCGCAGGCCCCCGACGGCAGCCCGGCGCCCCCGTCGTTCTCCGCGGATGTGGCGCCGGCCACCTGCTCTGACTACGGCAGCGACCCCACCAACAAGACCGCTCCGGGCTCTCTCGCGGGCTGCGACCACTCATCACAGCAAGCGAGCGCCGCCGCCGCCTCGGACGCGCTCGCGGGACCGAACGGGGCCACAGCCGAACCGGACCCGTCGAGGCAGACGTCCCCGATCGAGGTCGGCTACGCCGGCGCAGCAACAACAGTGCTGCACACGGCCGACAACCAGGCTGTCACCGAGGCCAAGGCGGTCGCGCGCAACATCAGCCTGGCCATCCCCAGCGGGCCTGCCATCACGATCGGCGAGGTCACCACAACTGCAGTCTCTGCTGCCGCAGGTCGACCGGGCACCGCCTCGTCCCAGTTCAACCGGATGGTCTCCAACGTCGTCATCCGGGACCCGAGTGGCCAGGTTGCCTACTCCTGCGGTTTCGCCGGTGCCGACGCCAACAACTGCGACCCGCGACAGATCACCAACGTCGTGTCTGCGCAGTCCCCATTCCCGGTCATGTTCGTGATGCCGGATCCCGACTCGACGGTGCGCGGTACGCCCGGTGGCGCCGACGCGGAGATCACGAAGAGCGCCTACCAGCGCTGGAACGACTACTTCACCAACGCCGACAGCAGTTACGAGATCCCCGGCCTGCAGGTCATCTTCGTCGGCGACCAGGACCAGCCGTCCCGGCTCGTGGCTTCATTCGCCGGCGTGCGCGTGCAGTCGCACGACGCGATCGGCCTGCCGCCGCCGCCGATTCCACCGCTGCCCGATCCGACGTTGAAGCTGTCGCTCACTGACGGCTCGACTCCGGCCGTACCCCTCGCGGGCGGTGAGTTCGCATTGGTGGCCGAAGACGGTACGACGGTCGCGACATGCTCCACCGCCGCCGACGGCATCGGCTCGTGTTCCTTCACAGGAGTAAAGCCAGGCAGCTACACGGTCAAGGAGACGAAAGCACCGCCGGGCTACGCCACTGCGCCGGACTACCAGATCTCGCTCGACCCCGGCCAGGACTACACGGCGACGTTCGTCAACCTGCTCGCGATCGGCGCCGTACATGTGGCGCTGACCAGTGCTGTCGACAAGAAACCGCTTTCCGGTGCGGTGTTCGCGATGTACGCCGGCTCGTCCGTGCTCGGCACCGCACTCGCGACATGCACCACCGGCAAGGACGGCACGTGCGGGTTTGCCAAGGTCCCGCTCGGCTCCTACACGATGCACCAGCAGTCGGCGCCGAAAGGTTTCCTGACCACCGACGATTACGCATTCGATCTCACGGACCCCGGGCAGGACGCGACGCTGACCTTCACCGACGGCACGCCCGGCGTGAAGGCGGTCAAGGGCAAGTTCATCCCTGGCAAGCCCGCCGTTGCACCACACACCGAGATCGTCGGCGGCGGTGGCACCAGCATCCCCGCCGTGCCCGCGGCCTACTCGACGCCTAGCGACATCCCGCCGCTTGTCAGCTCCGCACCGGCCGCGCAGGCTCCCGTCATCGCCGGGCTGCCGCAGCGGATTGCGCAGCTGCCCGCCCAACTCGCCAAGCTCCTGACCCACTCACCGCAGCAGGCCGTTCTCCTGCTGTTCGTCTGGCTCGTGTTCGGCATGCCCATCTACCTCTGGGCGCGCCGACGCCAGCTTCTGTCCGCAATCGAAGGAACCTGACGTGCCCGTTCCCCAGATCCACTCCGGCAACTTCAACCTTGCCTCCGCGATGAGCGGCTTCGCCATCGGCGCGGCCGCGACCGTACTGGCCTTCGTGGCGATCAACCCGAACGGGACAACAGCCCCGCCGGCGACGAGCAACCAAGCGGCAAGTGACACCAGCGGCGGCATCCTGCTGCCGGGAACTGACGGAGGCACGGTCACCGCTCCGGCCGTCGGTCAGACCAAGACGCTGGCTGATGGCACGACGCTGACTACCCGATCGGATGGCACTGTCCTTGCGACCGACAGCACCGGTAAGCAGCACGTCATCACCGTGGGCGGCTCCGCGGCCGTCGCCGGGCACACGGTCGGTGGCACCGCGGGCAGCAGCGGCACGTCGGGTGCTTCCGGCGGCTCGACCTCCGGCGGTTCCACCGGAGGTGCGTCCGGGTCCGGCGTGGGCGGCAGCGGTGGTGCGGCCGGCCCGTGCGGTCAGGGTGGTGCCACGGACACGGGTGTGACTGCCGACTCCATCAACCTCGGCGCGACTGTCGCCGAGTCCGGGATTGCCAAGGCCTTTCTGGGCGAAGCAAGGCAAGGCATCGAGGCCTACAAGAACCGCATCAACTCTGGTGGCGGCATCTGCGGGCGCAAGCTCACCATCAAGTACGTCGACGACGGGTGGGACCCATCCACAGGTCAACAAGACCTGCAGAACCTCATCAACGAAGACAAGGTCTTCGCGGTAGCCGTCTCGCCCTCGTCAGAGGGTGTCAATGCGGCCAGCCAGGCAGGTGTGTTCCGAAGCGCAGGTGTGCCGGTTGTCGGAACTGACGGGCTGGATGCATCGCAATACAAGGACCCGATGATCTGGCCGGTCGCGTCGGCGACGGTGACGATGCTCCACGTCATGATGAAGGACGCCTGGGACAGCGGCCTGCACAACCCGGCGATCGTCTTCGACAACCAATACAAGTTCGGTGTCGAAGGGGCCAAGGCGTTCGAGGCGGCGTACGAGCGCCTGTCCGGTGGCAAGACGATCCCCGGCTCCGGCAGCTCGTCGTGCGGATCCGGCTCGCGCTTCTGTGGCATCTCGGCCGGCACCGGGCAGTACGGCAACCAGGTGTCGATCATCAACAACGCCTGCAAGAACACCTGCGACTACCTGGTTCTGCTGATGGAGCCGGACACAGCCGAGCAGTGGATGGCGACGCCCGGCGCACCAACGGTCACAAGCAGCATGAAGATCGGGCTTGCCCAGCCGCTTTTCACCTATGACTTCGGCAAGACCTGCGGTGACAAGTGCAATGGCATGGAGGTGTGGACCGGCTACAACCCGCCGCTCCAGCAGTTCGCGAACACCGCAGGCGTGAAGCAGTACGTGTCGGACCTCAAGAGCCAGAACTCTTCAGCGGACGCCTACAACCAGTTCACCGAAGGGTCGTATCTGGGCATGGAGCTGCTGGTTGCCGCCATCAAGCAGGTCGGTGGCAACCTCACACGTAGCGCGCTCGCGCAGGCGTTGGACTCGATGAACCTCGACACCGGCTTGTCAGCTGCAGCGGAGTCGTGGTCGTCCGGCCAGCACTGGGCAGTGGACGGCGCGCAGGGTTTCACGATGCAGTCGCAGAGCGGTTTCTCCGGCTGGCAGTCGTCGACGCCGTACACCAAAGACCCGTGGCTCGGCCAGGACTTCTGACGGGCCTCTGACATGTCGGTCACGTTCTTTTTCACCCAGCTGGCACTGGCCGTGCCGCTGGTGGCGGCGTACGCCTTGTTTGCTTTGGGCATCGTCCTGATCTACCGCGCGAGTCGGGTGCTGAACCTCGCGCACGGCGTGATGGCGATGTTCCCGTCATACATCGTCGTCGAGCTCCGCAACCACCACATTCCGATGCCGATCGCCTTGGTTGCCGGAGTCGCGTCGGGTGCCTTGCTCGGAGCGGCGGTCGAGTTCGTATTCGTCCGACGACTGCGCAAGGTGTCGCAGACCGCGCAGACCGTCGGCACGGTGGCGGTCTACGGCCTCGTCGTGGCGTTCAGCGCTAAGTTGTTCGGCACCGAGCCGCTTGCCCCGCCGGCCATCTTCCCGAACAAGACGATTGCCTTCGCCGGCTCAGGCATCAGCTATGGCCAGCTCGGTCTGATCGCTACCTCGATCGTGTTGACGATCGCGCTGTTCGCGCTGTTCCAGTTCACCCGGCTCGGACTCGCCATGCGCGGCGCGGCGTCAAACCGGCTCGCAGCCGGGCTGATGGGTGTCAACCCGGACCGCACCACGCAGGTGGCATGGATGCTCGGCGGTGCGCTCGCGGCGGTCGCCGGGATTCTGCTCTCGGCAGTGACGACGCTCGACCCCTTCAAGTTTCCGCTGCAAGCCCTGCCTGGCTTTGTCGCCGCACTCATCGGCGGGCTCGGGTCGATGCCTGGCGCGCTTCTAGGTTCTCTCGTCGTTGGACTGACGGTAGGGATCGCGCCCGCTCTGTCCGGGGCGCCGATAGTCGGCGGTTTCTTCGCTTCCGTCGGCAGCGCTCAGTTGCTGCTGACGGTGGTGGCGTTCGTCGTGATGGCCATGCGCGGCGAACCGCTCGCGGCGTCCGACGTCCGGGCTGCGGGCTTGGCCGGCTCCGTGTCCGCGCCACCGCCGAAACGCGTCCGGTCGGCGCAGCAGCGCACATACGTGCGGGGCTTGCGGGCACTCGCGGTTGCGCTGACCGTCGTCTTCGCCGTGACCTGGGTGTTCGGTGCGCCGTTCTCCTGGGTCGGTACGTCGATCCAGGCGCTGTCCTACACGCTCGTCGCGCTGTCGCTCGTCATCCTCACCGGCTGGGTCGGCCAGATTTCGCTGGCGCAAGCGAGCTTCGTCGGAATCGGCGCGTTCATGACTGGCGTCTTCGTTCGACACGGCCTTGTGTTCCCGTTGACGTTGCCGGCGGCTGGGCTCATAACGGCGGCAACAGCCGCGTTGCTCGGTCTCGTCGCGCTCCGCGTGCGCGGCCTCTATCTCGCCGTCGCGACACTGATCTTCGCCTGGATGACGCAGATCTACCTCTTCGCGCAGCCGTGGCTCGCCGGCATCGGTGGATCCTCGTCGATCCAGTCGAAGGCGCTCGGCATGAAGGGCACGTTCCCCTACCTCGACTTCACCGACCAGAACACCTTCTACTACGTCATGCTCGCCGTCGTCGCAGCGGCGCTGCTCGGTGCGGCCAACCTGCGGCGGTCCAAGACCGGACGCGCGTGGTTCGCGGTCAAAGGAAGCGAGGTTGCCGCGGCGAGCCTGGGCATCCCGGTCATGGCCTACAAGCTCATGGCTTTCGCCGTGGCGGGTTTCCTGGCCGGTGTCGGCGGCAACCTGCTGATCACGCACAACCAGGTCGCCTCGGGCTCGTCGTTCGACCCCAAGTTCTCGTTGCTCTTCCTGTCGATTGCCGTCGTCGGCGGTCTCGACAGCCTCAGCGGAGCGGTGTCTGCCGGCATCGTGTTCGCTCTGCTCGGCGAGTTGTTCTACAAGGTGTCCTCGCTCAACGGGTTGCTCGACATCGTGTCGTCGCTGCTCCTCGCGACCGTTCTGCTCGTCTTCCCGGCAGGTCTCGCCGGCCTGCCGCCGCGCCTGTCCCGCCTGACGGACCGCGTCGCCCGCAGCGGCTCGGTGCAACTTCTCCGCCGCGATGCCATCGCGTGGTGGCAGCGGTTCCTCGACTGGCGAGAGCGACGTCGCGTCGCTCTCGCCGCCAAACGCTCACCGTCCGCCCGCCCCGCCTCGGCCAGTGCTGGTGACCCCCCGTCCTCAACGGACGAAGCGGTAGGCGGGCGGACGGTGCGCGCCGAGCGCGCGCAGCGCACTGCTCATTTGCGCGCGGAGCGCGGCGTTCCGGACGCGCTCGCACCGACGCTCGAGTCAGCGGTCCTCGACGCCGTCGACGTTGAGGAAGAACTCGCCGAGCGTCAGCGCGAAGCCGTCAACCGACTCGCCTATGTGCCCGGCACCGCAACCAAGGTCGACCTGCCGCCGCGACTGGACCGGGACCCGGTGCTGCTCGCGCATGACATCACGGTGCAGTTCGGTGGCCTCACCGCCGTGGACACTGCGTCGCTCGAGGTCCGCAAGGGCGAGATCGTCGGCCTGATCGGTCCGAACGGTGCCGGCAAGACCACGCTGTTCAACGCGATCTCCGGCCTCAACTCGCCGACGAAGGGCATCGTCCAGCTGTTCGGCCAGGACATCACGAAGCTGCCGGTGCACCGCCGCGCAGCGGCCGGCATGGGTCGGACCTTCCAGCTCATCCAGCTGTTCCCTGAGCTGACCGTGCTCGACAACCTGCTGGTGGGCACGCACGTGCGTAATCCGTCGCGGTTCGGCTCGCACCTCTTCGCCACCGGCAGTGCGATCAGCGGCGAACAGTCCTCGCGCAAGCGCGTCGCGCAGGTCGTCGAGCTCCTCGGCCTGTCCGATGTTGCCGACCAACCGGTCACGGGGCTGCCGTTCGGCGTCCTGCGTCTCGTCGAGGTCGCGCGCGCACTCGTGACCGGTGCGCCGTTCGTCATGCTCGACGAGCCGGCATCAGGCCTCGACAACACCGAAACCGACAAGCTCTCCGACCTGTTGCTGTGGGTGCGCCAAACGCTTGGCATCTCGTTGCTGCTGATCGAGCACGACGTCCGGATGGTCACCGCGCTGTGCGACTACATCTACGTGCTTGACCGCGGCAAGATGATCGCTGACGGCGACGCCGTCGACATCCGCAACGACCCGGCCGTCAAGGCTGCCTACTTCGGCGCCAGCACCGACGACGAGGCCGCCCCCGTCCCCGCACCTTCTTCCGAACTTGTGGGGGTGTCCTGATGCTCGAGCTCGTCGACGTCGATGTCTGCTACGGACCGGTCCAGGCATTGCGCGGGATCTCGTTGACAGTCGGCGACGGCGAGATGGTCGCGCTCGTCGGCGCGAACGGCGCCGGCAAGACCACGACGCTGCGAACGATCTCGGGCATGCTCTCGCCAACGCGCGGCACGATCACGTTCGACGGCAAGCGCATCGACGATCTACCGCCGTGGAAGGTGATCGAGCACGGAGTCGCTCACCTGCCCGAAGGGCGGGCGCTGTTCACCGACATGTCCGTGATGGACAACCTGCGACTCGGGGCCTGGACGCAACACGGCGAGAAGGCGTTCCGGCGTCGCGTCGACGAGGTCATGGATCACTTCCCGATCCTGCGTGAGCGCTCGCGGCAAGCGGCCGGCACTTTGTCGGGTGGTGAGCAGCAGATGCTCGGCGTCGCACGTGCGCTGATGTCCGACCCGAAGCTGCTCGTCGTGGACGAGCTCTCGCTCGGCCTCGCGCCCAAGATCGTGGCGCAGCTGTTCGAGATCCTCACGGCGATCAACACAACCGGCACGGCCGTGCTGATGGTCGAGCAGTTCGTGACGATGGCATTGACGTACTCCAGTAGGGCTTACGCGCTCGCCAAAGGCGAAGTAGTTCTCGCCGGCGACGCGAAAGAGATGCGCGACCGCCCGGAGCTGCTCGCCGCCTACCTGGGCGAAGACGAGGCGAACCAACCAGCCGAGGGCGGTCGCGTTCCCACCCCGACCGGCGCGGGAGGGGCGCGATGAGCGCGGGCTTGTTGATGTCGTTGCGGCCGCGGTCGGGCCGAAGCCTGTCGGTCGGCGCGATCGCTGGCATCGTCGTCTGCGTCGCTGCTTTGGCGGGGGCGGCGCTGATCGCGTCGCACTCCTCGTCGCAGCCTGGTACGACGATCCCCGCTAATGAACGCGCGCAGCGGGTCGCACTTGTGTCCTGGGAATCAGCGATCCATCCGTCTGTCGTTGCGGCCGGGCAGGTCGTCGCGCTCGGCCCGCGCACGGGTGTGAGCGATGTCGCCAATCGCACGCAGCCCGACGCGAAGCTGCGCGCCATGGCAACCGGGTGGGCGTCGCGACTCACGGTGCTGGCGAGCCAGATCACTGCGGTGACGACGCCGGTCTTCCTGACCTCCGTGCACGAGCTTCTCGACAACGCGATGTCGCAATACGTCGCCGCGACGCACGCGCTGGTCGCGGCGACCAGCGCGCGTGGAGCACGCCGTACCTCGCTTCTCGTCGCCGCCACGGCGCACGGCAAGAACGGCGACCACTTGTACGACGAGGCCGCGGCCGCGATCGCCGGCTGGCGCGCGCGGCTCGGGCTCGCACCCGATTGGAGCGCATCATGACCTCTACCCCGCGTCAGATCAGTCGCGCGCTTGTTGTGCTGGCGCTGGCGGGCAGTGGCACCGGGCTGGCCGGTGGCATCAGCCTCGCCGCATCGTCGTCCGGAACGGGGTTGCCGGACCCGACGCCGCTGCCGAGTACCGGTCCGCTGCCGCTGCCGGGCGGCGTGACCGACCCGCTGCCACTGCCCGGTGCGACGGACTCGCCAGCGCCAGATTCGCAGCCATCGGATGCCCCGGCGGACGCGGGCACGAGTGCCAACACGGACGCCGCCCCAGCCGACCAGACAAGCACTAACGCGTCGTCCGCGGCAGCGAGTGCGGGGCAGCCGGCACCGACGGACGCGACATCTGGCCCGACGCTGACCACCGCGTCGAAGGCCTCCGCGCATGCGCCCGCCAACAGCACGACGAGCAAGGGCGCGTCCACGGCGACAGCTACGGTCGCGTCGACGACCGGGCTGGGCCTGGCGACGAGCAAGGCCGGCGGGTTGACTCAGGGAGCGTCACTGCCGACGGCGAGCGCTCCGTCGCTCGCGACAGTGGGTGCCGTGCCGTCGTTCATCCACGGCCTGCGGCTGCCGGCGTTGCCCCCATTGCCGAGTGCGGGCGCTCTGTCCGGAAGCGCGGGTGTCCCCGGGCAGGCGCCGATCGTTGCCGCGCCACCGATGAGCGGCGCGGTCGCGAGCAGCGGTGGGCTCGGCACGGAGCCCTACACACGCACTGGCAACGCGGCGCCGTCCGGGCAGCGCTCGCCCGTCGCGCCGGCGCTGTTCGCGTTGATCGCTGCCGCGATCGCAGCGGGTGTGGCCAAGGTGCGCATCCACTTGGGACAGCGCTAACGTCCCGGTGATGCCTCACGACCGCACGCCCCAGGGTCTGGACTCGCCTGACACCAGTCGGCTCGAGTTGCTCCGTCTCGTCCGCGTGCAGGCGGAACGCGCACACGTGCGCGACGGCCTTGACTCCATCGACGATTTGCGCAAGCGGTTCTACGCGACGATGATCCGCGCATCCTCTCGCGGGGTCATTCCGCGCGACGTCGATCTTCAGGCGGCCGCCGATCTCATCACGGGCGCCGTCTGGTCGCGGGTCGTGCATGGCGACCATCTCAGTGAGGCCCGCGCAGCCGCAGTCGTCGAGGCGATTCTCCCGCGCCCGGCATAAGCGGGCGATCGGAAGCCTTCGCGGACAGCAGACGACCCCCGGGCTTTCCTCGTCCGCCACGGTGGCGCGGCGTTGGAGGGCCGGCTGGACGAGGCCGGCACCCAGGGGTCTGGTGTCTGTCTGGTATTCGCCATACGCCGTCATCACCAACGGCGGCGTGGGGCTCACACCGGAGTCCGGAGACGGCGACTAGCGGACAGTCACCTCACGAGTCCTATGGATATACAACCCTGGACCACCTCCTTTCCCGTGTACCTACAGAGTAGCCCGCCGACCCTTACGATCGCCCCGTGAATTACTCCGGTCGGCGTGCCGTGATCACCGGCGGCGCCGGCTTCCTGGGTTCACATCTGTGCGAGCGGTTCTTGGGCGAAGGGTACGAGGTGCTCTGCCTCGACAACTTCCTCACCGGCACCCCGGCCAACGTCGAGCACCTCATGGGACGCGACGGCTTCCGGTTGTTGCGGGTCGACGTCACCGACTTCATCCACGTCGTCGGGCCGGTCGACCTGGTGCTGCACTTCGCGTCGCCGGCGTCGCCCATCGACTATCTGCAGCTCCCGCTCGAGACGCTCAAGGTCGGCTCGGTCGGCACCATGCACACGCTCGGGCTCGCGAAGGAGAAAAACGCTCGTTACGTCCTCGCGTCGACGTCAGAGACATACGGCGATCCGCAAGTGCATCCGCAACCGGAGACCTACTGGGGGCACGTCAACCCGGTGGGTCCGCGCGGTGTGTATGACGAAGCAAAGCGGTTCGCCGAAGCGATGACGATGGCCTACCGGCGTTATCACGATGTCGACACCGGCATTGTGCGGATCTTCAACACGCACGGACCGTCGATGCGGCCGCGAGACGGTCGCGCCATTCCGACGTTCATCCGACAGGCCCTCAAGGGGGAGACGATCACCGTCGCCGGCGACGGGTTGCAGACGCGATCGATTCAATACGTCGACGACCTCGTCGAAGGCGTATGGCGATTCGCGCATACCGAACATTCGGGCCCAGTCAACATCGGCAACCCGTCAGAGGTGTCGATGCTCGAGCTCGCCGAGAAGATCCGCGACCTGATCGGCTCGACCGCACAGATCGAGTTCATACCGCGGCCGGAGGACGACCCGTTTGTTCGCCAGCCGGACATCACGCTCGCCCGCGAATTGCTTGGCTGGGAACCGAAAGTTCCCTTGGAAGAAGGCCTTAAGCGCACCATCGAGTGGTTCCGCAGCCACCCCGAGATCCTGGGCTCTTGACGCAACCGGTGCTCGTCACCGGAGCGATCCGCACCGGCACGACGTGGGTCGGCGAAACGCTCGCGCGCGGTCCCGAGCTCGAATACGTCTGGGAGCCCTACAACCCGCTTGTTCGTGCATGGCCGCACTCGCGCGTGCCGCACTTCATGACTGGTCCGTATGACGCGCAACCGCTGGTCGACGACATCGCTACGGCACTTGTCGAGCTGCGGTCACGCGGCCGGCTGCTTGGCCATCCCGAAACAACAGCGCGCGAGATGCGTCGGCGATACCAGTTCGCCGCGGCACGTCGCGCCCAGCGCACGCCATTGATCAAGGATCCGTTGGCCGTCTTTCTCGCGCGCCATCTCGAGGAGAGATTCGGGTTCCGCGTGGTCCTGTGCCTGCGGCATCCAGCGGGGTTTGTCGCGAGCTGCATGAGACTCGGCTGGGACTACGACTTCGAGAACCTGCTCGCGCAGCCGCAGCTCATGCAGCGGCTCGAGCCGTGGCGCGCGGAGATGGAAGCGACGACCGGACGCCGTGGCCCGATGCTGCATCGCGTGACCTTGTTGTGGCGAGTGATCTATGGCGCTCTTGCCGAGGGTGAGCTCGCGCCGGCAGCGCCATATCTGCTCCGTTACGAGGACGCGGTCGCCGATCCGGCCGGCACTTTCAAGCCGCTGGCAGGCGCCCTCGGCGTGCAACCTCCGCGCGAGCTGCCACCCGTTGACGCGACACGCACGGATGCGTGGCGCACACAGCTGTCGGCGGACGAGATCGCGTTCGTGCGCGAGTCGACGGCATCCGGAGCGGCTCGATGGGACTACGGCGACGCGTCCGCTTGGTAGCTGGCCATTCGTCCCTTTGGCGGTGGATCGGGCCGGCTCCGCCGCCGAGCCAAAAACCATGCACATGTCGTGGTCCTCGCAGAAGCGCTGCGCGGAGGAGCTGCCGCTCGCCATGCAGCTCCTGGCTGAGGGTGTCCCGCTGCTCCTGCTCCTCGATCTAGCCGCTCCGACCGGGCCGGACAGTGAGGACATCGCGGCCTCCGAACGGGTCAGCCGCCGGTAGTCACAGCGTCACGGTCGGGCTATTCGCGGCTTTCGCTCTCTCGCCGGAATTCCCCCGATCAGGGGATCCGCATTTCCGGACATTTGCCAGAGAGGTCATTCACACGGGTGGCTCTCGACGCACCCTCTAGCCAGAAGTGACTACCTAGAACCACCCCGTCTTGTCATGACCAGCAGGACCTAGTTATCCGACCCTCTGTGATGGCTCGCTTACGGAGGGTGCACCCATGACGCTGACTGTCGACCGTCGTCGGAAGCTGGCAGGTCTGCTGGCTGTCTTCGCTGCGGCCCTCAGCGGAACGGCTGCCCTGCCGGCCACCGGTTCCCCCGCCGGTGCGTCACCAGACTCGGCGATCGTCGACCCAGCGCTGCGTGCAGCGCACGGCAGCGTTGGCGTCATCGTCCAGGGTGCATCCTCCGTCGAGTCATCAGTACGCCGGATGGGCGGCAGGATCACCCACGACCTGCCGCTCATCGGCGGCTTCTCCGCCCGCGTGCCGGCCAATGACGTGCCGCGCATTGCGCAGTTGCCGGGGGCCACGTCGATCTCGCTGGACGCCAGCGCGTTCGTCCAGGCCTCGCCTCCCGGCACCTACAACAACGTGCCGAGCGTTTACAAGACCATCACCAAGGGTTCCAACCTCACGAACGCCGGCTACAAGGGTCAGGGCGTCACCGTCGCGCTGATCGACACCGGCGTGACTGCCCTTCCCGACATCGCGCCGGAGATCCAGCCGGTGTCGAACCCGATCACCGGTGCAAGCAGCCCCTGCGTCAACTTCACCGACGAGCCGACATGTGACGACAGCTATGGCCACGGCACGTTCCTCGCCGGCTTGATCGCGGGCAACGGCGCAGCGTCGAACGGCAAGTACGTCGGCATGGCACCCAACGCAAAGATCCTGTCGCTCAAGATCGCCGGTGCGAGCGGTGCAGCAGACATCAGCACGATCATCGCGGCGATCCAGTGGGTCATCAGCTACCAGTCGACCTACAACATCCGCGTCCTCAACCTCTCGCTCGGCACAGACTCGACCCAGAGCTACTCCATCGACCCGTTGGACTACTCCGTCGAGAAGGCGTGGCAGGCCGGAATCGTCGTCAACGTCGCGGCATCCAACCGCGGCCCGGGCAACGGCACTATCAGCAAGCCCGCAGACGACCCGTTCGTCATCACCGTCGGCGCGATGGATGACAAGGGGACGAACGGACTCGGCGACGACGTCATCCCCAACTTCAGCAGCCGCGGCCCGACAGCCGCCGACGGTCTCGCGAAGCCTGACCTCATTGCGCCAGGTGGACACGTCGTGTCGCTGGCTGCGCCAGGCGCAACAATCACGGCGCAGTTCCCGCCGACGATGGCCGCGCCGTACCGCCGCGGTTCCGGCACCTCGATGGCGACTGCAATCGTCAGCGGTCTCGTTGCGCAAATGCTGTCGGCGCAGCCGACGCTGTCCCCTGACCGCGTCAAGTACGAGCTCACCTACGCCGCCCGGAATGACGTCTCCACTGACGTCGACGCCGCCGGCTCCGGGCTCGCCGACGGTTGGGACGCCCTGCTGGCCCCGCCTGGTCTTGCGAACGTCGGCGTTCCGCCATCCTTGGGCATCGGCTCGCTTGCTGCCAGCCGCGGCAGCACGGGTGTCATCCTCGACGACGCGAACCAGACGGTTCTCGACGCGAGCAGCGGCAACCTCGACTCGACGCTGACGACGCTCGACACCACGGGCGCGAACTGGACTGGCAACTGGCTCGGGGCCAACTGGACCGGCGGCTGGCTTGGTGCGAACTGGACGGGTGCGAACTGGACCGGCGCGAACTGGACCGGCGCGAACTGGACCGGCGCGAACTGGACCGGTGCGAACTGGACCGGGGCGAACTGGAACGGCG
>Ga0207652_10000108_pt1 | contig 90141 bp, 76 predicted proteins | sample KBSC63BmetaG_FD_184334 | JGI IMG/M metagenome (GOLD analysis project Ga0207652, IMG submission 184334) | Corn rhizosphere microbial communities from Kellogg Biological Station, Michigan, USA - KBS C6-3B metaG (SPAdes) (version 2) | ecosystem: Host-associated > Plants > Roots > Rhizosphere ... | reverse complement strand
AAAGACTGTTAATTGTAGGATGCTTATATACTTGTGAAAACTGATTAAAAATTAAACTATGACTTAGCAAGAACGAAAATAATTTATTTGAGCTGCAGCGATTTTTCATCATAGTAGGACAGGTAGCGAATTTAATCGCTACCTTCCTACTCGATAGCTTACAGGAAATAACAAGTTTCTGGTGAGTGATTCGGTGAGTAATATCTCCCAAACCTTTACTCGCTAAGAATTACTGTTGATGGCGAGCAGAGTTAACTACCAACAGAGAATGTGAACCGAAAAAATGGAATAGCCATTCCAGCGTGCTATAGGCACAAAGACAAATATCAAAAGCTTAAATGCTTTCCTTGATAATCTTCGGTCTGATGCAGTCCCGAAAAAATAAAAAAAGGGTTAGGCAATAAGGCCACCCCTTTTTTCATCATTTTAAATGATTTAGAATATTCACAAATGTGGATAAAGTAGTTGTTTTTGAAAAAGGCGAATATAAATGAAGTATAATACATGCGTTCAAAAAATATTATCACTCTTTGATGAATTAACCAAACTTAAATTTTATTCTTCCAAATGATTTGGCGGATTTCCATTTTCACCGTTGATATCCTGGTGCTGAGTATCGAATTTTCTATAAGCCCTGGCGAAAAAGAGCGGGAATATCCAGATGGAAAAAAACATGGCGCATAAAACGCCGCCAATGATAACGCGAGCAAGCGGCCGCGAACTTTCTGAACCGATACCAGTTGAAATGGCTGCGGGAAATAATCCAATCGCATCCATGAACGCAGTCATCATTACCGGCCGTACTCTTGAATGTACGCCAGCTCTGATAGCGCTTAATAAAGTTTTGTGGTGCCCTTTTTTCGGCGTTTCAAGGTTATGTTTTATTTCCGTAATAATCAATACTCCAAACAAGATACAAATTCCAAATAGTGCAATGAAGCCAATGCCTGCAGAGATGCTAAAATTGGTTCCGGTGATATAAAGCGCTGCGATGCCTCCAACAATTGCAAACGGCACATTTAAGAAAACCAGTAAAGAATCTTTAAAATTTCCAAACATCGTGAACAGTAAGAGAAATATGAGCAATAAGCTGATTGGCACCACTTCCTGTAATCTTTTTGTGGCACGTTGTTCATTTTCAAAATCTCCTTGCCAAACCATAGAATAACCGCTTTTTAATTTTACAGCATTCTTCATTTTCCTCTGTGCTTCTTTAATAGCGCTTCCCATGTCTCTGCCACGAACAGAAAATTTCACGGCAGAATATCTTTCATTATCATCTCTGAAAATCAGGCATGGTCCGGTTTTGGTAGTAATATTGGCAATTTCTTTTACCGGCACTTTTGAACCACTTTGAGTGGGCACCATCAGGTTGCCAATATCCGTCTCGGATTTCCGGTATTCTTCCAGAATGCGCAGTCTTATGTCAAACCTACGTATGCCTTCGTACAACTGCGTTGCAGCTTTTCCACCAATGGCCATTTCTATCACTGCGTTTGCATCGGCAGTTGCTACCCCATATAGGGCCATTTTCTGTTGATCCAAATCAATATCCAATTCAGGCTGGCCAATGTTTCTGATGACACCAAGATCTGTAATGCCATCAACCTTAGCTAAAATATTATATACTTCATCTGCTTTGCTTTCCATATAATTCAATGAGTCTCCATAAATTTTTATGCAAATAGATCCTTTTACGCCAGACACTGCTTCTTCAATATTATCCGAAATGGGTTGTGAAAAATTCAGATCCGCTCCGGGAATTACAGAAAGCTTTTTATTCATGCTATCTATCAGTTTTTCCTTGGAGATCCTCGGTTTCCACGACTTTTCGGGAGAAAGTATGACATCAAATTCATTATTGTAAAAGCCGGTTACATCGGTTCCGTCATCGGGCCTTCCGGTTTGGGAAACAATATTTTTTACCTGTGGAAAAGTGATCATTTTTTCACGTACCTGTTTGGCAACTTCCACAGATTTTTCTAATGAAATACTATAAGGCAACTGAACACGGAGCCATATAGAACCTTCGTCCAATTCCGGTAAAAACTCTGTGCCCAGAAATTTGAAGGAATATAATCCAACTATAATGATTAGTATTGAAGAAATCATCGCGGCCTTGCTGTGCTTTACACTAAAATCAAATCCCTTCAGCATCCAGGAATTCATTTTGTGGACGATCGGGTTGTGCTTTTCATGAACATTTTTTCGCAGGAGCATGCTAATAAGAACCGGCACTAAAGTAAGTGTAAGAATTAAACCTCCAAGCAAGGCAAAACCTAAAGTATAAGCAAGAGGAGAAAAAAGTTTTCCTTCAACTTTCTGGAAAGCAAAAATTGGCACAAGTGCGGCAATAATAATCAGCTTTGCAAAAAAAATCGCTTTACCTAATTCAGCTCCACTGTTTTTTATAATCCCCAGTTTAGTCAGTTTATTAAAACGCGACATGCCAAAATCTTTGGCCTTCTTATCCAAAATCACAAAAATCCCTTCGACCATTACGACCGAACCATCAATGATAATTCCAAAATCTATTGCACCAAGTGACAGGAGATTCGCAGACATATTCATTAACCGCAAGCAAATAAAGGCAAATAATAATGAGAGCGGAATGACGATGGAAACAATCAATGTGGTACGCCAATTAAACATGAATAAAGACACAATTAATGTTACCAGCAGAATTCCTTCTAAAAGGTTATGCAATACCGTTCCGGTTGCATAATTGATCAGGTCTTCCCGGTTATAATAAGGGACTATTTTCGTATCCTGGGGTAAAATCTCTTTATTTACTTTATCAACTTTTGCCTTTAATGCTTCGATCACATTGCTGGGATTTTCTCCTTTTCGCATTAAAACAATTGCTTCCACCACATCATCTTCATTAGAAATAGTTCGCTTTCCGGAAGAGTCCACTACGGCATCCGTTCTTCCGACATGCCCCAAACGCGGAAGGTTTGAAATTTTAACATCTGCGATATCTTTTATTAAAACAGGAACACCATTTACATTTTGAACAATGATATTTTTTATTTCATTGATGTCATTGAGCAAACCGATTCCGCGTACCACATATGCCTGGTTATTCTTGTTGATAATATCACCACCGATATTGATATTACTTTTGGTAACCGCGTTATAAACGTCTAGTGAACTAATGCCAAGTGTTGTCAATTTTCCGGGATCTACCTGAATTTCATAGGACTTGGTTTCTCCACCAAAACTTACCACATCTGCTACCCCGGGCACAGATCTCAATTGACGGTCAACTACCCAATCCTGCAGGGTTTTTAATTCGCGCACATCACGTACTTTACTTCTCAAAGAATACCGGTAAATTTCACCGGTAGGGCCAGTGGGGGACTGAACCGATGGTAATACTCCGGGCGGAAGATCGGCATTCGCCAATAAATTATTTACCTGGATTCTTGCTTCTTCATAAGTTACATTATCTTCAAAAATCAGTTTTACATATGACAAACCAAAGACACTTGTGGAACGTAGGCTGGTCTTTTTTTGCACCGGGTTCATCGAAATTTCGATCGGAATGGTAATGAATTTTTCAATTTCCTCCGCGCTTCTTCCTGGCCATTGTGTTATGATAGAAACCTCAGTATTCGTAACATCCGGAAATGCTTCTATCGGCATAGTTCGAAATGTAATAATGCCGCCAATCAGTAAAACCAGTGTAGCAAATAAGATAAAATATTTTCGCTTTAATGAAAAAGCGATGATTGATTTAAGAATCTTTGACATGAATATTTTTTTACTTTTTAAGAATTTAACGCGCTATAGATTAATACTGCGTTTGAACCGATCACTTTGTCTCCCTGCTGCACGGGGCCGGAGATATAGCTTTGATTTCCATTGCTGCTGATTACCTGCACCGGTGTGATCTTTACATCTGACTGGCTTTTATACACAAGCACAAAGTATTGGCTGTTTTCAAAAATTAATGAGCCAGAAGGTACACAAAGCGATTCTTCGCTGGTTTTATTGGCCACTCTTACACTGGCAAACATTTCTGGTTTTAATGCATAATCCGGATTTGGCAAAACAATACGCACTTTCATCACTTTGTTTGTCGGGTCAAGTACGTTTAAAATCTTATCTACTTTCCCGTGAAATACCCTTCCTGGGTACGAAAGTGTTGTTACTTCTACATTGTCGCCCGGATGCACCTGGCTTATATTTGATTCATATACATTGGCCAGAACCCATACATTTTTTAAATCAGAAATTGTAAAAAGATTATTGCTATTATCGGTCCGGATGGACATATCGTTATTTATTTGTTTTTCAACTATAAAACCGCTTATTGGAGATTTTACGACAAATGCACCTTGAGTATTTCCACCATTTATTTGCAAAACTTCTTTTGATCGGTTGAGTTGAGATTGAGCCTGTTTATACATTTCCTGGGCCGTTATAAGATCTTTTTGAGAAAGCAATCCGCTTTTGTACATTTCTTCTGAGGCGTCCCGGTTTTTTTGTGCAATAAGCAGGTTTGTTTTTGAAGTAACGAGGTCGTTACTATAACCGGCCATCTCACCGCTTTTGATTATACCCAGCCTTTGTCCGGCTTTGACTTGGTCGCCTAATTGGGCAGTTACATCAGTAATTACCCCGCTTACCATTGGGAATATCCTGGCTACTTTATCTTCATTAAAAGAAACTTTGCCGGTTAGCGTTAAAGCATTTACAATCGGGCATTTTATAATGCTATCAATTTGAATGGTTCTTAATAATGAATCTGAAATCACAAATTTTTGCCTGTCGTCTGCAGGTTTGGAATCTGTTTTGCAGCCGGAAAAAATTACAATAGCGGATATTAAGAACGGCAGAATATTTATTTTGATCATGGTATTGAAGTTTATATTTTGAAAAAACAGAAATGTCTTATTTTGTTGGTTTACTGATTAAAAATTATTCTACCAATAGAAAAATTGAGTTGTTCCAACGCGCTCATTTTATTAAATCTCAATTGGTTCATTTGTAAAACATTTTGCTTGTATGAATCATAGAAGTCTAAAAATTCGAGCAGGGTAATATTCTTTTTTTGAAAATTGGTAGTTACCTGGTCAATGAGATTTTTCATTTTATCCTCAAACGTTGGATCAAAACCGAGAAGTAATTTCTCGGCGCGCAAAGCCGTTATATAGCTTGTTGTTACATCAATCTTTACTTTGTCCAGGCCGCTTTCATATTGCACTTTATTCACTTCTGTTTGGATTTTTGCATTCCTAATATTTCCCTGGTTTCTATTAAAAAATGGTAATGGAAATGCAATTCCTATCGCATTATAATCCCGAACATAACTACCAAGCCGATCATAACTAATGCCGACAGTGAGATCAGGTTTAGCAAATGCTTTTTGCAGTTGTAAATTATAATTGCTGAAAACAATATTTGCGTTTAGAGCTTTTAAATCCGGCCTGTTTGTAATCGCAGAATCCACCAGGGACTGGTAATTGCTTTGCGCCACTATATCAGCTTTAAGATCAGAAACACGTGCTTCCGCAACTATAAAAGAGGAAGGATTGGCGCGTATCAAAAGTTTTAATTCACTTTGCACATTTTCAATATTTGCCCGAAGATTATTATACTCCGCCTGCAGCGTATAGAGTTGCGTTTTTATTCTTAATGCATCTATAGGCGCCATAAAACCTTTTTTCACCTGGTCTTCAAAAGCGGGAACAATTTTTTGCAGTGAGCTTATTTCTACCTGGTATAGTTTGGAAGATTGCTCCAAAAAATAAATGTTATAAAAATCATTTCTTAAAACAAAACGAAGCGTTCTTAGCAAATCATAAAATTGAAATTGCGTGATATTTATTCCTGATTCTGCTAAGGCAATCGCTTTATTTCTTTTGCCGGCAAGCCTTATCAACTGCGACACCTGAACAGACTCTTCCGTATCAAAGAAATGTTGGGTTTGTGAATTATAGAGTGCATTTGAGAAAGAAAAATCTGGGTTGTCATATAATTTAGCAGTAATAACCGTGGCTTTTGCAGAATCAATACTATATTCCTGCGCAATGAGATCCAGGTTTTTATTTAGAAAAATATCCTCTGCCTTTGATAATGTTAATCGTAATGTATCCTGTTTGTAGGATGATGTATCCTGCGAATATGAACCGGATATACACAGGATGAATAGCAAGAGTAGGACAACCTTATTCATTTGAGTTGGTTTAATAGCTAATAATTACAATTGAATTTGTTTAATAGCTAATAATTACAATTAAGTTTGTTTGATAGCTAATAATTACAATGAAACACCATTACTGGACATAACGGTTCCATGCAGATTTTGCAATAAAATTTTTTGTGATTTTTAGAAAAGCAGAAATGCTTTTGAAAGTTTACGCTTTTGGTGGCGGCACTAAAATGTCGTAAGAAACAGAAGGTGTTTTTGAATTGCGATATTCCTGGTAATGAATATTCACCAGCTTGTAATAACAAGCAATATTTTTTGTAAAGGTTGAAGGGTCGAAAGTGTATTGAAAATCTTTTACCTGGTGAAGGTTTTGCGCCCGGTTGTGGTTTTCATTGTCAGCAGTGTGATCCAACCCGGTTTTTACCCTTACCCATTCTAAAATGCTGGTAATATTGTCGAGTTGGTTGCCTTTGGCGTCGTATACATCCGGTTCCGGTATTTGCGGAAAAAACATAGATGTGTTCATGTGAGAGAGTAATAATATAAATGCAAGAAACCTTCTCATTGTGACAAAGATATAGCAGAGATTAAATTTCCTTTTATTAAAAATATCATAATATTATTGATCTTGATTTTTACAAAAAAAATGAGAAATTCATTTGATTGAAGAAGTGATGAAGTTTTTTCAAATGAATATCCCGGGCCGGGAATTATTCTCTCAATCGGGAGGGATTTTTATGTAGGGATTTCTACAAATTTTAATGAAAAAGCACCGAACCATTTATGGAACCTTCGGCTTTTGGCGACCATAGCAATAAAGCAACGGATTAAATGATGACTTTGAGGAAAGTGGAAATCTTTTTAGCAAGTATTTTAAGACATGTATCCTAGGCAACTAGAAGTTAAATACCAACTACTATTTAAGGGGATGCCTTGTTAGACTTTAGGTAATAACCTACTCTTATGTTACCTTTTTAGCTAAATTTGTAAGACGAATAATCGGGGGATTACCAACCAATAAATGAAATAAACAACAATCCGCAACTATAAAGATTATTCATCCAGGCAGCATTAGTTTTCGGCATGGGTGAGGTGGAATTAAATCCCGAATAGAGGCATTTTCTGGTAAATGTATCTCTTGGTCGTTATACAAAACAAACAATAAGAACTAGCTGACCATTAGAAGAAGTAAACCTTCTGGATGACAAATTATTTATAAAAATATTACAGTCGTGCGTGGAGAAGAAATAAAATCAGCTGCTATTGCTTTTGGCATAAATGTAGCCAAATTGAGTTATTGTGCAAGTTGATAAGAAAAGAAACGGGTTTGTAATTTTTTTTGAAGTAATCTTTTTTAAATTAAAGAAATGAAATGGAAAGATTTGACGTAATAGTGGTCGGCACGGGATCAGGAAGCACCGTGGCCAGGCGTTGTGCTGCCGCAGGTAAAAAAACTGCAATAATTGATAGTCAACCAATGGGTGGCACCTGCGCATTAAGGGGCTGCGTCCCTAAAAAAGTATTGGTGGGTATTGCCCAGGTATTATCCCTGAACAAACAATTGCAGGGAAAAGGCATCACAATTCCTGCCGTCTCTTCCTGGAAAGATTTGATGCGGTTAAAAAAAAGTTTTACAGAGCCTAAAATTTCCCAAACCGAAGCCGGATTAAAAGAGGCAGGTATTACAATGTTTCATGGCAGGGCAAAGTTTATTGCTGAAAATACGATACAGGTAAATGAAGATATTTTATATGCTGAAAAGTTTGTAATTGCAAACGGAGCAGTGCCAGTAAAGCTTTCCATACCCGGAGAAAATTTATTGATTGACAGTACCGCTTTTTTAGACCTGGAAGAATTACCCAAAGATATTTTATTTGTAGGCGGCGGTTACATAGCTTTTGAATTTGCTCATATCGTTTCACGGTTTGGGGTCAAAGCAACTATTGTCCATCGGGGTGATAGGCCGTTAAAAAAGTTCGATGCCGACCTTGTGAAGCTTCTAATGCAAGTGAGTGAAGAATTAGGTATTCAGATTATTTTAAAGGCCGACGTAAAAAGTATAACAAAAGAAAATTCTCACTTTATTGTTCGTGCTGAGCAGGGAGGGAAAAAACTTGCCATTTCTACTTTACTGGCGGTACATGCTGCGGGGCGAATTGCAGATGTAAATGACATGGGTTTGGAAAAGATGAATATCTCTTTCAATAAAAAAGGAATAATCGTGAATGACTATATGCAAAGCGTGTCACGCACAAATGTATATTCCTGTGGCGATGCCAACGATAAAGGATTGGCTTTAACGCCTGTTGCTGTAAAGGAAGGGATTATTCTAGTGGCTAATTTATTAGAAGGAAATCATAAAAAGATAGAGTATGGCCACATACCTTCAAATGTATTTACGATGCCGGCTCTTGCCGCTGTCGGATTGACAGAGCAGGAAGCAAAAGATAAAAAGTTGAATTACATCTTACACTATAAAGAGACAAGAGAATGGTTTTCTTCCCGGCGTCTTAATGAACCGGCTTCTGCTTTTAAAGTATTAGTTGATAAAGAAACCGATCAGATTATTGGGGCACATCTGTTGGGGCCTAATGCCGAAGAAGTAATCAACTTATTTACACTGGCAATGAATGCAGAAATAAAAGCAAGTGATTTGAAAAAGAATATTTTCTCTTATCCAACGAATGCTTCGGATATTGTTTATATGGTTTAATAATTTAAAAGAGATAAGCTTGAAGCAGGCTTTACCGGTTCCTAAACCATCAACTGACAGATTGAATCCGTTGCTTACATGATGGCTTATAATAGCATTTAGCATTTACTTGTTACGTCTGTTACATTTCTTACTTGTTATAATTTACCAGATCCGATATGGTTTGAATGTGCAATAGTTGAGCTTGCTCTCTGCGCATCATTAAGGCATATGCATTATTAAAGCCAATGGGTTGCAACCAGGTGAGATGGTAACGCCTGTCGAATTCTCTTTTCACATACCGGTATACGCTATCTCTATTACCAATTAGTTCAGCCACTATATTTTTTGATGGATGCAAAAGCACCAGCAGGGCTGTTCCTGTATATTCAGGATAGAGGTCTATTTGTTTGTTCACCAAAGCCTCAAAACAAATTTTTGTGCCACCCAGACCGGTTTTTGTTTCTGTTTTCAGATCAGTAAATCCTTCGATTAGCATTTTGTACATATTGATCAAAATATACTGCTCACCAAATATTTTAGAACCTAAGTGTATGATTCCTTTTTCCCCATTTTTCGGACTTTTGTATAGTCCCTTTGAAAGCAAAAAATCCTTTGCGACCTTTTCGGGTAATTGCTTTAAAAAGTCTACACGATAATTTAATTCAGTCATAATGCTGTCGTTGATCTTTCCCGATAAAAGATTCAATGTGGCAGCCAATTCAGGAAATTTTTGTAAAACCTCACTACGAACAACCGGAGCTGCATAATAAGGAGGAAAAATAGTTTTATCGTCCTTCAATGTTATCAGATCATAAGCTTTTAACCGCCCGTCTGTACTATAGCCACTGATTACATCCAATTTCTTTTCATAAGCCGCTTTATACATGATGGCGTCGCTGATAACCACATTACGAATGTTTAAACGATACTTAGATTTCAAGCCAAGGTAACCATCTTCCCTTCCCATAAATTCGGGAGTAAAGCCTGCTTCTAATTTTTTATCAGATGCAGGGATAATATAGAAAGAAGAAAGCAAAAGCAGGGCAAGGGGAAAAACCCAGGCAGCTTTATGAAGTTTTTTTATCTGAACCCTTTGTAAAAGTGAGAGAAAAAAATCGAACAGAACAGCGAGTATAGCTGCCGGGATTGCGCCGGCAAGAATCATGGTTGTATTATTAAGTGCAATGCCGCCGAAAATAAATTCGCCCAATCCGCCTGCACCAATATAAGCGGCCAGCGTAGCTACACCTACGTTGATTACTGTTGCGGTGCGTATGCCTGCTAATATAAAGGGCATCGCTAAAGGCAATTGTACTTTCAATAAAATCTGTTGGTTCGTCATGCCCATACCTTTTGCTGCGTCAACCACGGCTGCATCCACTTCTTTAATGCCTGTATATGTGTTACGGATAATGGGTAATAATGCATACAAAAACAAAGCAGCAATTGCAGGTAAGGCGCCGATACCCAACAATGGAATCATAAATCCTAAAAGAGCAATAGAAGGAATGGTTTGCATCACACCGGCAAATCCAAGTACAAACCCGGAAAGTCCTTTTTTGCGGGCGATAAGCACACCCAGAGGCAGGCCGATGATTACAGCAATGAGCAGGGCAGTGAATGTGAGTCCAACGTGTGTGATCGTTTGATCCCACAGCTTATCTAATTGTTGCACCATAAATTGCCAGAGGCTTTGTTGTTCTTCCATATCAGGAGTGCTTCTTTGATTTTTGCAATACGGTCTGCAAATGAATAAACGCTACGCTTTTTGTTGTTCCGGTTTCTTCATCAAAAGCCGTAACCGCAGCATTATTTCTTACTAATACTTCCATGACTTCCCACAAACTTTGATTGCTTTTTAAAGAGTTTTCAGCCTTTTCCTTTACCAGTGGAAGATTATCCCAAATACTTTTCAGGCGAATAGATTGCAGCTCCAGTTGTAATCTTTGCTGCGTAAAAAAGTTTCTTACGAAATCATTTGCGGGGCGAAAGAGTAATTCTTCAGGTGTTCCCACTTGTACAAGGTTCCCTTTATCCATCAGGCCTATTTTATCACCAAGTTCAAATGCTTCCTGTATGTCATGCGTTACTAGGATAATTGTTTTTTTCTTTAGTTCGTCCAACTCTTTAAATTCTTTTCTTACTGAAGCTTTTGTAAGCGCATCCAATGCTCCAAATGGCTCATCCATTAAAAGAATGGATGGATCTGCGGCTAACGCTCTTGCCAGCCCCACTCTTTGTTTTTGCCCACCGCTTAGAATTTCAGGATAAGCGTTTTTATACTGATCGGGAGGTAACTGAAGTTTATGTAAAATCTCTTCTACACGGTTTTGAATTTTATCTTTTGGCCATTTTAAAAGTTTGGGTACAATGGCTATATTTTCTGCCACGGTATAATGGGGGAACAAACCATAACCCTGCAAAACATATCCAATATTTCTGCGCAAAGCTACTATCGGCTTGGAAAAAATATTTTCATTGTTGATAATAATGTTCCCGGATGTTGGTTCAATAAGGCGATTAATCATGCGCAGTGTGCTGGTTTTGCCCGAGCCGCTGGTTCCTAACAGTACGAGTGTTTCTCCCTTTTTTACTTCAAAAGAAACATCGCTGACAGCTACCGTGTTACCAAAATGTTTTGAAATGTTTTGTAAAACGATCATTCTTTTTATAAAAACAAGTTTAAAGTAAGACAAGTTACGGTTTTTAATAAGCTTGCGAAAACTTCGGTACCACCGTGGCACTTCCAAAAGCAATCCGGCTTTTTATAATCGCTTTTCAGCTTACAATCTTTACCGCATCAGTAATTATCCTTTCAGGCATTTTTTTATAGAAAATTTGATTAATAGTCGATGATTATATTTCTATTTTTATTAAAGGAATTTTATCGGCAAAACCTGATTTAGGATTTTCGTACAAGCTGAGATTTTATGACTTTTAAAAAAGCCGTAAAGATGAATTGTTTGCTACTTTGCAAATCAATAATTCACGTTAACCCGCTGAAAATGGCTTTTAGATAAATTGGAAGGCAGATGATTGCTCGGATCGGCAACCTACACATTCTCCATGATTCTTCACTTATTGAAATATCCTTAACCACTTTATTTGGTGAGTAAAAATTTTTAACCTTCTAAAATATTGATTTAATAGTGGTTTCATCAAAGGGCTCGAGTCCCAGTAGCTCCACCGTGAAAAATAAAAGGTTATAGTCAAACGATTTATAACCTTTTCCTTTTTAAATATTTAAATAATTTTTTTTCCCTTCGCCTTCCTGTTTTAACAATGAATTTTAGTGGCAACCTTTCAGAAAAATATTCCGATTATAAATGGAATCTTTTTATAAATGAGAAAGAAAACACGAAAAAATATTTTTTTATTTCTTATTGCGGTTATTGCCATTACCGCAATTGTTATTTATCAGATTTGGAACGAGCCGCATAAAGATATTAAAAATGCTTCCGGCACCAAAACCACGGCGGCAGCGCTTTACAGCAATCTTACAAAGGATAGCGCTACAATGAAATCAAAATTGATCAACAAGGTTGTAATCGTTTCCGGAGAAGTAAAACAAATTTTAAAGAATCAAACTGGTCAACAAATAATTCTTTTAAAAACAAATCTTGAAGGCGGCTCGGTCAATTGCACAATGGAAGAAAATATAAATAATGTTGCGCCGGGTGATAAAATTATTATCAAAGGAATTTGCAGCGGTTATATCGGCGGCGATCTTGATATGGATTTACCAGGTGATGTTTTTTTAACCAGATGTTATCACTCAATTTAAAATGAAGCTCAAATGATGAAAAAAATAACTCTGATATTGACGCTGTTTGCCTTTATGAATACTCCTGCAAATGCACAGGTCTATTATACTAAAAACGGAAATGTTTCTTTTTTTTCAAAAACAGTTCTTGAAAATATTGATGCAGAAAATAACCAGGTGATCAGCGTTTTAAATCCTGAAACAGGTACACTGCAATTCAGCCTTTTGAATAATGCTTTCCATTTCCCAAAAGCCAAGATGGAAGCTGATTTCAACGAAGATTACATGGAAAGCGATAAGTATCCGAGATCCACTTTTAAAGGAACAATTGCCAACCTGAGCGATGTAAATTTTAATAAAGATGGAACCTACCAGATAAGCGTAAATGGAGATCTGTCAATTCATGGTGTAACGAAAAAAATTACAACGCCGGGAATAATCACGATAAAGAATGGAAGCATTTCTGCCACTTCTTCTTTCAAAGCGTTAGTAAGAGATTATAGAATAAAAATTCCTTCAATCGTCTCCAATAAAATAGGAGAAAGCGTCGAAATTAAAGTAGCCTGCAATTATCAAAAAAAATAAATCACCTAACCTCTTTTTATGTCTATTAAATTTTTATTGTTACCCATTTTATTTTTTAGTTTTTCTAAAAATATTTTTTCACAGGATTCGACTGATCTGATGAATCAGTTAGTCAATCAAGGTGAAAAAAATAAAATTAATTATGCTAAAAACACTTTTAAATATACAAGAGTTGTTGACGGGCATTCGGTTGAAAATTTACCGAAAAAAGTTTTAGATGTAAGGATCTCACATCGCTTTGATCCGGTAAACAGCGGCATTTATAACTTCTTCGGGCTAGATGTTGCAGTGATGAGGTTGGGATTTGATTATGGAATTTCCAATAATTTTATGGTTGGCGTTGGCCACAGTGTTTATCAAAAAACTTACGACGGATTTTTTAAATGGAAGATATTAAGGCAATCGAAAGGCGCGGTAAACATGCCGATCACTTTATCATTTGTTCCAACAATTGCTGTAAATACTTTAAAACAATTTGATTCTGGAAAAACCAATTTCAGTGATCGGGTTTCGTCAGTTTTTCAATTGCTGATCGCACGAAAGTTTTCCGAAACTTTTTCTTTACAACTTATGCCAACATTCATTCATGCGGATAACATTTCTTTCAACCATATCAAGCAAAACATAATAGCCATCGGCATTGCGGGCACCCAAAAAGTTTCAAAAAGAATGAATGTAAATGTTGAATATTATTATCAATTGCCGGAAGATCAAGCTCCCGGAGCGCATAATGTTTTATCCTTAGGTATTGATCTTGGAACCGGCGGCCATGTCTTTCAATTGCATTTTACCAACTCGCTTGGCATGACCGAAAAGTCTTTCATTGCAGAAACACCGGGGCAATGGGGTGATGGCGACATCATGTTCGGTTTTAATATTTCAAGAGTATTTCAATTAGGCGAAAAACGCAAGGATAAGAAATGGGATAAACAGTAAAGCAGCTTTTTATGGCAATTGTTAATTTCTATGTGCGCTTTTTTAGATAATAATAAACGTGCAATTTGAAAAATAAAATCAAAAATATTTTTATAATTCTGAATAGCAGTGAAAAGAAAAAAGCAATTCAACTTATATTTCTTGACATTGTAATCAGCTTGCTAGACATTGCTTTTCTTGCGCTGCTCTTGTATGTAATTCAATTTTATACACAACGGTCTTTTTTTGTTTCACCGGGTAATTTCCCTTTAAAAATTTTCAACCGAAATCCGCTTCTGCTGATTTTTATTTTTTTTATTTCATTCGGCATAAAAAATTTTATTGGATTTCAAATTTTAAAAATGCAAATAAAGTTTGTTTATAGTGTCTCGTCCAGAATTTCTCAAAGAAATTTAATGCATTATCTAAACGGCAGTTTTGATGATTACATAAATGTTGATTCTTCTGTCCATCTTCATAAAATAAGCCAGCAGCCAATTGAATTTAGTCATTATGTATTAACGGGATTTCAGCAAATCATCAGCCAGGGCGTTTTAATATTATTTACTGTTATCGCTGTATTAATCTATAACCCCGTTTTATTTTTATTGCTTTTTGCAATTCTGACACCGGCAATTATTATAGCCGCGTTCTTAATGAAGAAGAAACTTGGCACCATTCGAAGAATTGCAAAACCGCTAAGCGAGAAATCAATCCAATATTTAAAGGAATCGTTATCTGCATTTATCGAGAGTAATTTATATCACAGTAAAGCTTTTTTTTCAAGCAGGTACTATACAGCGCAATCAAAATTTAATAATATTCTTTCAGATCAATTAGTTATTCAAAACCTGCCTTCGAGGTTGATTGAGATATTTGCCATTTTAGGATTAGTAATTTTAATTCTTATCAATTCGTTTACAACTAACACAAATTCTATTTCGATAATTACGTTGGGCGCTTTTATGGCAGCGGCTTACAAGATTATTCCGGGTATTGTAAAAATTTTAAACAGCAGTGGACAAATAAAAACTTATGATTTCACTATTGAAGATTTGTTGCAAAATTTTTCTACTCATTTTCAAAATACGGATCAAAAAAACTCCTCACTTCGATGTATCGTTTTTAAAAATGTCTCCTTCAATTTTAAAAACGAACCGGTGCTGAATAATTTTTCATTTACTACTTCCCAAGGAGATTTTATTGGGCTGTCCGGAATATCAGGTAAAGGAAAAACAACGATTATTAACTTGTTGTTAGGGTTTTTAAAACCATCCCAGGGTTCAATTTTATTAAATGGCGATTACGCAAGAAACGAGGAGAGGCAACGCTTTTGGAAAGATATTGCCTATGTAAAACAACAGCCTCTGCTGATATATGATTCGATTTTAAAAAATATCACGTTCCATGAAGATGAGGTTGATTTTCAAAAAATGGAAGAAGTGATCCGGGTAACGGGATTAAAAGAATTGATTGACAATTATGCTGAAGGCTATAATAAAATAATTACTGAAAATGGTAAAAACCTAAGTGGTGGCCAGCGACAGCGAATTGCAATTGCCAGGGCACTGTACAAAGATTCAGATCTGATCATTCTTGATGAGCCATTTAGTGAATTAGACTGGCTATCCGAAGAACGCTTGCTTAATTATTTTTCTGAATTAGCACAAGCAGGGAAAATGATCATTCTCATTACTCATCACAAAGAAAGCCTTTCATTTTGCAATAAAATTATTTCATTAGATGAAAAACAACCGGCCTGTTTTACTGATCTTGACGCCAGGCTTTCCTGAAGATGAAAGTGATACTTCGTGTCTTCCATTTATTCAAAGTTTGATCAGGACAATCAATAAAGATTCCGCTTACATTAAAATTATCGTTTTAAGTTTTCAATATCCGTTCAGCTCCAAAGAATATTTATGGAATGATAATCAGATAATTTCTTTCGGAGGGAAAAATAGGGGAAATCTATTGCGACGTTTTTTATGGTTAAGGATTTGGAGAAGATTAAAAAAAATAAATGAGAAGAATAATTTGATTGGTCTGTTTTCTTTATGGTTTGGAGAATGCGCTTTTATAGGAAACCGATTTGGAAATAAATATGGAATCACGCACCGGTGCTGGCTGCTCGGGCAGGATGTAAGGAAGAATAATAAATTTGTTACGAAGATAAATCCGGATCCAAAAGAGCTGGCAGCAATATCAGATTTTGTTGCGGATCAATTTTTTAAAAATTATTTAATAAGGCCACGGCATATTATTCCAAATGGAATTGAGAAGGAATTATTTCAAAATAATTCTTCTGAAAGATCAATTGATATTTTGGGCGCCGGCTCATTAATTTCTCTGAAGCGTTATGATCTTTTTATAAAATGTATTGTTGAAATTCGAAAAACTATTCCGGGTATTAATGCTGTCATCGCAGGCAAAGGAACTGAAGAAATTGATTTGCGAAATCAAATAACTAAACAACATCTTCAGAATAATCTTTTTTTAAACGGAGAAATGACGCATGAAAATTTATTGCTTTTAATGCAAAAAACAAAAGTCTTTCTTCACCCTTCATCCTATGAAGGCTTTAGTATGGTTTGTCTTGAAGCCTTATATGCCGGATGTCATGTGATCAGTTTTTGCAAGCCAATGAATAAAAATTTTGCTCATTGGCATATTGTAAAAAATGAAAAGGAGATGATCTATAAATCGTTGGAAATTCTTGTGCAGAAAGATTCTCAGCACAAATCAGTAATGCCATATTCGATAGACGAAACTGCAAAAGCTATTTTGCAACTTTTTGATTAGTTACTGAAAAGCAAAGACTTCAATTATTTGCTTGTTTACTGTTGACATGGATATCTCTTTTGTTGGGCGGGATGTTAACAGCAGACAGAAATTTTTTTTATCTATCTTTTTCGAACTTCATTCCACATCTTTCATAACATCCTCCTTCTAATGTAAGAATGTTGCCTTTAATTTTATAAAAATAAGACACAGTATCGCTTTTAGCATAAATAAGGTAAAGCGTTGAGTCGGTTACTATTTTGTATTTTGAAACATTTCCACTTCCTCTTGATATATTACTTTCGACACTATTGCCCGGCTCGAATTTTATGAAATAATAATCAGTCATACTTACAGTCATCCATTTCCCGCTGCCATCTCCCGGGTCGGCCAGAGTTTCAACCTGTGTCCATCTTCCTATTATTGGTAAGTTGACAATAACAGGTGTTTTTCTACATGAAAGAAAGATCAGACAGTTTAATGCTACGATGAACAATATCTTTTTCACTATAGATTGTTTATTGCTTGACAAAAATAATTTGACAAACGTTGCATGACTGCTAACCGAAAACTATACTTTATTGCTACTTATTTTGCTATGAGTCTTTCGCAAACCGCCAACAGATCATCAGCGATTGATCTGAAAGAAAGAGATTGGTTGAAATGATCAACGATAGAAATCGATAATTTTTCTTTATCAATATTTTCTAAGTTTAATAAAACTTTTAAAAGACTTCCCGGATTTTCTGGTTCGAATAAAAATCCAAACTTTCCATTTCCTGTGATTTTGTTGAAGGACGGAATAGATGTTACAATTGGAATACAACCGCAAGCCATAGCCTCGATCAGTGCATAACCACTTCCTTCTTTATGACTTGCAGAAATATAAAAATCAGCAGTATTGAACCAATGCTCAAGTTCTGAATGATCAACTCTTCCTTTAAGAATTACTGAATTTTTAAGTAGTTTACTTTCCTCTAATTTTCTTTTAATTGCCGGTAAAAGTTCTTCTGTTTGATATATCATAAATAACCTTGATTGGGGATAGCAAGAAAGGTATTTTTCAAATGCATTTAAAACAGTAAGAGGATCTTTATTCAAATTTAATCTTCCAACCCACAAAAAAATGGGATCGTTCGCTAAATCCGTATCCTGGCGGCTTTCCAACTTGTCAGTTTGTTTGAAGGAAGTGGATGCTTCTAAAATTTCAGCGCATTTATCTTCGTCAGAAATGATCTTATTTACAAATTCTTTCGCATTCCCGATACTGGTAAAGAGATAAAAACTTACATAACGATCGGCTATCTTCTGGAAAATTTTTTTAATCCCACGAAATGGTTTTTCTCCATGGTGCTGCACAATTATTTTTATTTTTTTCCCTAACTTAAATTTTAAAGCAATTAATTGTAGCGGGAAAATTAACCCCTGGATTAAAACAATATCCGGATTTTGTTTCTTTATATACTGATGTGTTTTGAAAGGAATATGCCAGAATCTATTTTTGCTTTTAAAGAAAACATATTTAACGCCATCCACGCATTTCTCACCTTCATAATTGAGGTGCTTGATAAGTTGGATCGATAATTTTTCTTTTATAAATTGTACAAAACCAATTGACGCCTTCTGCAATTTCAATACTTTTTCCGCATTGGATATGTTAGAATGAGAATGATAATTCAGGTCAATTAGTTTGATCATAAATTAATTTTAAGCACTAATTGGAAAATTAACTTGCGGATAATAGCCTTTTACTTCTCTTATTAATTTCGGCAGATCTCCATAAACATATTTCCAATTTCCGTCCACATTTATTTTGCTGAATTGCGAAATTGGAAAATGATAAACCATTAACTGATCTTTTATTTCTTCATCAAATAAACGGATTTTCCCCCGATGCAAAATCAATTGAATGTTTTTAGGATTCAAAGAATAAAAAGCGTCAAAGCCTTTGCCTGCAATAGCTTTGGCAATTACAATGTCCGCATTTTTATTGATTGAACTCATGTCGGTAGGATTTTGTTGCCATGCAAGAGAAGGTGTTTTTGTAAGTGTTTTAAATAGTTCTCTGTCCTTCAACAGGCCTGTTTTTCTCGCTAATCTCAGATGATTCCATAAATTCCAATCTGCAGTTAATGTAGAATCGGTTCCAAATAAAATTCTTGTTTTCGTCTTTAATCTTTTGATATCGGCAGTCGCATTCAGCAAAAAAAAGTTGGAATCCGGGCACCAAATCAAGCCTTTAAAATTTTTAGCCTGTTCTTCATCCATTGCAACGCCGTGGACCGCAAACAAACTTTTATTGAAGAAATTTTTTTTTATCAAAGTAAGTATTTCTTTATGCGCCATCTCATCGGTTCCTTCACCAACATGAATTACATAAGGCTGTTTTTTTGCAAAAAAATTATTCAGTTTCAATTGCCAGTATCTTTCAAACTGAATTGAATGCAAAGAATAATTATCCTGGAGAACGGTAATGAAAGAACTAGTAATTTTTAATTTCGCTCCATGATTTACAACGGTCGTAATTCCATTCAACAGGTTTTTATAGAGCCCCCATTGAGTTCTGAGCTGTAATGGAATTTTTAAAACGGCATTAATCACGTCTTTATTTTGAGCATGAATATCCTTTCCCCACTCCGAATAGTTATTGTAAACATGATTTCCAAGCTTAGGAAATAAATTAAAATCAAGATGATCGTGAGAGTTGATTAAACCTGGAAAAGCAATGACATTTTCAAATTCAATGCGCCATTCTTTTGGAATATTTTGAAGTGCTTTTTCATTATCTGTTATCGCCTTTATTTTTTCATTTTCAACCTGGATGTGTTGCAGTCCGTCAGTTTCAATGATATTGAGATTACAAAGCCGCATTTGATTTCTTTAAATGAATTCCATAAATGATTGGCGTTCCTTTCCATGATTCATACACTTGAAATGCATTTTGTTTTTCATAAAAACGCCGTGCCGATTCGTCAATTGACTTCTCTATTAAACGAAATACTTCCAAATGCAGTTGCCTTGCAATGCCTTTTAGTTTATCAATTGAATGAACGTAATTTTTCACAGCCATTGTTTTGCCATTGTAGTTGAATGTTCTTTTCGCGCCTTTTGCCAAAGCGGTTGGATGAAAATCTGTAATAATTATTTGTCCGCCTGATTTTAAAATCCGGTTCCATGTCTGCAATGCTTTTTCTGCATTTTCAATGTGTGCTATTGTAAGCGTAGAGAAAATGACATCGCAGGATTCATTTTCTAAATTGTTCAACTCATCATTTATCAAATGATGCGTTTCTGCCTGTGGAAATTTGCATTGCAACATTTTAAGCATTCCTTCAGACACATCAAAACCAATTATTTTTTTTGGTTCCCGATCGAAAATTTTTTTCCAGTGTCTTCCGGTTCCGCAACCAATATCAACGATTATTTTATTGCGCAAATCCATATTATTTATCAGATTTGAAAATATTTCTTCATCCCACGCCAGCATCATATTATCAGGCTGCAAATCATAATCAGCAGCCCATAAATCGTAAGCCGCTTCGGGGTCTTCGGTTTTTGAAATTGCATCCCTTTTGAAAAAAAGAGGCTTTAGTTTTTGTAAAATTTTCATGAGCCTTTAATGATAACAGTAATTATAGAATATTAAACGCATAAAACTGTTGGAAAGGTTGCCAGGCTTTAAAAGACTGGCAACCTTTGCTGAAAATATCTCGTTTGGAACAAAGTATGAACAAGATACTGTTATTCAATCCACGCAGCGCCATAGCCAAACATCGCATTCCGAATTCTATTATGAATATTGCCGCTTCTGTTGATGGAATTTATGAGTGGACGATCGTTGATGGAAACCGTGAGGAACATCCTTACCAAAAAATTAAAAGCTACCTCACTACAGGCGAGTATAAATATATTGGTTTTACGGTGATGCCTGGTCCTCAAACCAAACAAGCCATTCCATTTGCAAAAAGAATTAAAGAAGAATTTCAAGAGACCATCATGATCTGGGGCGGTTATTTTCCTACCAGTCATTATAAAGTTGTGTTGAATTCCGGCTATGTTGATTTTGTCATCAATGGCCCTGGAGATGCGGCTTTTCCGCAATTAGTTGATGCGCTTGAAAATGGCAAACCCTACGAGTTGATTAAAAATCTTGTTTATAAATATAAGGACGAAATTATTAAAAACGGCAAGCTCGATTTGTTAGACCAGGATAAACTGGCTCCTTTGCCGTATGATAAATTACACCAAATCTATCCGATTGAAAAATATTTAGGAAAAACTTATTTAGGAAATAAAACACTGGCCTATCATTCAAGCATTGGCTGTCCTTTTACGTGTTCGTTTTGTGCGGTTGTACCGACTTATGAGGCAAGATGGAAAGCGAAATCTGCTGAGCATGTTTACAAAGATGTGAAATACATTAAAGATAAATGGGGCGCCGATGCGATAGAATTTCATGATAATAATTTTTTTGTTTCAGAAAAAAGAGCGGTTGCATTTGCCAAACTGATCAAGCCTGAAAAAATGAATTGGTGGGGAATGGCGAGGATTGATACCATGGATAAATTCAAAGATGAATCGTTAGCGCTTATTCGCGAAGCGGGGTGTAAAATTATTTTTTTTGGTGCTGAAAGCGGCAATGATAAAGTATTACATCAATTGGATAAAGGTGGCACACAAACTGGCGCTCAGATAATCCGCTTCGCGGAACGCTTGAAAAAATTTGATATTATTCCTGAATATTCTTTTGTGCTGGGAACTCCTGGGCCAACAACAGAGGAAGTGATGGAGCAAATTGAATTTGATATCAATTTCATTAAAAAAGTAAAATCGGTAAATCCAAGAACTGAAATTGTTTTATACACATATAGCCCGGTACCAACTGAAGGTTCAGAATTATACAATGAGGTTCTTGCATCCGGATTCGCTTATCCTAAAAAATTAGAAGATTGGATCAGCCCACAATGGGAAAAATTCGATTTGCGAAAAAATCCTTTGACCCCCTGGCTGCGTCCCGAAATGATTGATAAGATCAGGAATTTTGAAACCGTTTTGAATGGTTATTACCCCACAGTCTCAGACATTCGTCTTAATAATTTAAAACGCCGGGTGATGCGGTTGGCGGCAGGTTTGAGGTATAAAATAAATTTTTACCAATATCCTTATGAGATAAAATTATTGCAACGAATCTGGAAATATCGCCAACCGGAAATACAGGGTTTTTAATTTTTTAATAAAAATTAACTTGAACTATTTAAGAATTATAAGCGGCTACCTTTTAAATGAAAATTCATTAGAAGAAAATGAGTTTGAGAAACTATATATTTTTCTTCGTAAAAAAGAAGGAAGAGTCTTTACCGAAAAAGAAATCCGGAAACTTCCTGAAGTTTCAAAAGATCATCCTCATTTTCAGGAATGGAAAATCCGGAAAAAATCATGCGATGAACTTTTAAAGTACCTAAAACAGAAAGGACACATTTGCAATATTTTGGAAATTGGTTGCGGAAATGGATGGCTGTCGGCGAAGCTTTCTCAGGCAACATGCGGGGAAGTAACAGGAATTGATATTAACAGAATCGAGCTTAAACAAGCAAGAAAAGTATTTGCTCCAAAACGAAATTTAAATTTTATCGCCGGAGATATCCGCTCAGGTATTTTACAGGATAAAAAATTTGACCTGATTGTTTTTGCCGCATCTATTCAGTATTTTAAATCTTTCAAAGAAATTATAAATACCTCTTTACAATATTTGACTCTGCAGGGAGAAATTCATATTCTTGATAGTCATTTTTATTTACCTGAAAAGATTTTCCCGGCGCGTCAGAGAACTAAAAAATATTTTGCTGAAATCGGGTTTCCTGAGATGTCGCACTATTATTTTCATCACAGCATCCGGGAATTACAATCGTTCAATTATAAAATTTTATACAATCCGTATTCGTGGCTGAATAAGATTTCGTTCCGAAAAAATCCATTCCCTTGGATCATTATTAAAAATCATTGCAGGTAATGCTTACGCAAAATTTATATGATACTTATAAACGTTATCGCACCCTGCAAACCAATGTGATAAAGGTTTTGCCAGTTGTTATATTGATGCCGCACAGCGCGTGCAACTGCCGTTGCGTGATGTGCGATATCTGGAAAGGCAACCATAATTTGAAACAACTAACGGAAGACGATATTTCCGGATTAATGAGTTCTTTAAAAAAATTCAGAACACGACAGGTGGTGATGTCGGGCGGAGAAGCATTGCTTAATAAAAATTTTTTCAAGTTTTGTGAGATATTAAGGAAAGAAAATATTAAGGTCTCTTTGTTATCAACCGGTCTCACGCTTAAGAAAAGTTCAGAACAAATAGTTGAGCTTGTAAATGATATTATTGTTTCAATTGATGGCGATGAAATGACACATGACAGGATCAGAAATATTCCGGGTGCATTTAATAAATTAAAAGAAGGAATTGCAGCGATTAAATTTTTAAAACCAGATTTTAAAATTACCGGCCGCACTGTTATTCATCAATTAAATTTTCGTGGTTGGCCAAAGATTATTGAGGCAGCTAAAGAAATTGGATTACGGCAAATAAGTTTTTTGCCAGCCGATGTAAGCAGCCAGGCTTTTAACCGCGAATTAATTTGGGATGAAAATCGTCAGCATGAAATCCTTTTATCCAAAAGTGATTTGCCAGATCTAAGAAATGTAATTGATAATTTGTTGCATGAAAATGAAAATGATTTTACCAACAAATTCATTGCGGAATCCCCGGAAAAAATTATGAAGATTTACACTTACTACGCCGCTTTTTATGGAGTGAATGATTTTCCTTACAAAAGATGTAATGCGCCGTGGGTCTCAACTGTGGTCGAAGCAGATGGAAATGTGCGTCCCTGTTTTTTTCATAAGGCTTATGGAAATATAAGGACAACCGCATTGGATAAAATAATTAACAGTGAAGAAGCCATCAACTTCAGAAAAAATTTGGATATGGATAAAAATGAGACGTGCATGAAATGTGTTTGCTATTTGAATCTTGCGCCGCGTACGAAATTTTAAAAGAAAATTTTAAATGAATAAAATACTTTTTTCTCATTCCTACTTTATGCTATATGACCCGAAACAGTGGTCAATAGGGCAACCGTACGCTCCTTTAGGTACTTTATATGCTGCCTCCTTTATGCGTCAAAATGGTTACGAAGTTTCCTTGTTTGATACTATGTTTTCTGAATACCCCGAAGAAGTGATTGCGGTTTTTGAAAAAATGAAACCAGATTTTTTTGTGATTTACGATGACGGATTTAATTATCTTACCAAAATGTGCCTGACCAATATGCGCAATGCTGCCTTTAAAATGATTCGTCTGGCGAAAGCAAATGGTTGCGCTGTTATCGTTTCGAGTTCTGATGCTACAGACAGGTTTGAAATGTATCTGGATGCAGGGGCGGATTTTATCTTATTGGGCGAAGGAGAAATTACTTTGCTAAAACTCATTGATGCTATTCAAAAAAATGAAACCGATTTTTTTAATATTGAAGGCCTTGCTTTTCTTCGAAATGAAACCGTTGTTAAAACAAAAAAACGAAGTGTGATGCAGAATCTGGATGAGCTTCCTTTTCCTGCGTGGGACATCATTGACATGGAACCTTACCGCCAATCGTGGATGAAACACGCAGGCTATTTTTCATTAAACATAGCCACTACAAGAGGCTGCCCATTTAAATGCAACTGGTGCGCAAAACCAATTTATGGAAACCGCTACAACACACGCTCACCGCAAAATGTAGTGGACGAACTAAAAATGCTGAAAGCAGATTTTCAATTTGATCACATCTGGTTTTGTGATGATATTTTTGGTTTAAAACCAGGATGGATAAAGGAGTTTGCGGATTTGATAGAAAAAGAGAAGCTATCATTTAAATTTAAAATGCAGGGGCGGGTTGATCTTTTGCTCAAAGAAAATAATATCAAAGATCTTTCAAGAGCCGGCTGCGATAATATCTGGATGGGAGCGGAAAGTGGTTCCCAAAAAATTCTTGATGCGATGGATAAGGGAACGACCGTACAACAAATTTTTGACGCAACAAGATTGTTGAAAAAAAATGGGATTAACGCTTCATTTTTTATTCAATTTGGTTATCCGGGAGAAACATACGAGGACATAAAAAAAACCATTGTAATGATCAACAAATTACTGCCCTACGAAATTGGAATTTCAGTTTCTTATCCATTACCCGGAACCGTTTTTTATGAAAAGGTAAAATCGGAATTGAAAGAAAAAACCAATTGGACAGATTCAAATGAAATGGCGTTATTATTCCATAATAATTATCAACCGGCTTTTTATAAACAACTTCATAGCTACGTTCATAAAAGTTATCGAAAGCATTTATCTTTCGAAAATTTAAAACAATTATTGGCAAATCCGCTGCAAATAAATTTGTCAAAATTGAAGAAAGCATTGTCTGGAATTTATTATGTTCCAGCTACTTTTTTAGAAAAAATGAAATTGAACCAATTGGAAAAAGCATGAACACCGCTATTTTAAATACGAATGAAATGCTTGCTGCATCTGCGTTTTCGGCGCAGGCAGATAAATTTGATCAATATTATTCAGGAAATAAAATTATCGAATACAAAAGAGAAAGAGTAAGAGCGCATCTAAAAAAATTTATTAACCCGGGCAATTTTATTTTGGAATTAAACAGCGGAACCGGGCAAGATGCGATCTGGCTGGCAAAGCAAAATTGCAAAGTACATGCGACTGACATTTCGGAAGGAATGTTGGAGATAATCAAACAAAAAATTAAAAACGAAGCACTTGAAAATTTAATAACTCATGAAATTTGTTCTTTTACTGCTCTGGAAAACCTGCGGCAAAAAGGGCCGTTTGATACAATCTTTTCCAATTTTGCAGGACTGAATTGCACCGGAGATTTAGATAAAGTGTTTGCCTCTTTTTCCACATTATTAAAACCGAAAGGAATTGTAACTCTTGTCATTCTTCCCAAATTTTGTTTGTGGGAAGTATTATTAATTTTTAAAGGAAAATTCAAAACCGCGACGCGTCGCCTGTTGAGTAAAAATGGGCGAAACGCCCGTGTTGAAGGTCATCATTTTAAATGCTGGTATTATCGTCCATCTTATATTATTAAGCATTTACAAAAAGATTTTAAATTGTTGTCCATCGAAGGTTTGTGCACTTTAGTTCCGCCATCTTATATTGGAAACTTTGCAGAAAATCATTCCCGCGCTTATGGATTTTTGAAAGCAAAAGAAAATAGATGGAAAGAAAAATGGCCCTGGAAATACGTTGGTGATTATTATATTATTTCTTTGCAAAAAAAATAAGCAGTACTTTAAAAATCCTGATAATTGCATTGCGGCATTCTATGAAAGAATGAAATGTTTACGAATTTGCCGGTAAAATGATTAACATTGCACACGTATTTTTTGCGATTTTTTCGATAGGACTTTATGAAAAATTATAAACTTATTGGCTTTATTGCCTGCTTAATTCTTGGTGCCAGTTGCTTTCTTCCCTGGGCTTATTATCCCGATTTGCATAAATCTTTTACTGGATTTTTTTCTGAACAAAATGTGTATGGCAAACCTGGAAAAGTGTTTCTCTTCTTTGCAATTGTGTCAGCTATTTTAATTTTTATTGATAAAATATGGGCAAAAAGGGCGCTGATTTTTTTAGCGGCGCTGAATATTGGGTATCTGATAAGGACCTATGTTATTTTCACGACTTGTTATAAAACTTTTTGTCCCCAGAAACAGTACGGTTTGTATTTACTAATTATCAGTTGTATTGTTTTATTGACCGTTTCTTTTTTCCCAAATTTAAAAGTTATAAAAAAAGAAGAAGAACCACTGTCCGATTCTGAGGAAATGTAAACAGAAATTTAAATTATTTGTTTGTTTACTGAAAGAACATAACGGGATAAACTGAAGATATTTTTTCAGAAGTATTTACCAGCTAACCAATAATCTGCATATAAATTAACAATTCAACTCTTCTCACTCAAACAATTCTGCTTTGTTTTTCGGCCTTTTATCTTCAAGCCATTTGAAAATTTTTAATCTTTTCTGATCTTCCGGAATTTGATTCATTGGATACATGGTTCCCTGAATATTATTTACGAAAAGCACCTTTTTTAAATTCTCATTTTTAAAATAGAGATCAATCACATCTCCTGTCGCCCGATTCATTCCAATGTAGGCGCTGTCATCATCCTGCATATAATAAATACTTTCTGATTGGGTCCCTTTCACGCGCATATAATCAATCTTTCCATCTACAAAATATCCGTTAATTGTTTTGCCCGACATCTGGTTAAAAAAACCTTCTTTGGTCCGGTTTACGATCAATCCACTTTCAAAAACATACAATCTTTTTGGCTGTTTATTTTCGGTGTATAAAAACATTGTATCGCCCGCTATTTGTGTGTTTCCGCTCCACAGCACGGGATCATAATACAACCTGAAAACAGAATCTTTCGAAGAAATAAACAAGCTGTCAGAAATGCTTTGCAAAGAATCGTTGAAGATTTTTACATGGTGAAAAGCAAGAAAATATCGAATGGAGGAATCTGACTTATTTGCAGAATCTTTACCATGTTGTATGAGACTATCAGATATATGTTGAGGAATAAATTTTTTGGTTGAATCCGTTTGTGAGGAGTCTATCTTATTTTCATTTAGTTGTATTCTATGCGTTGAATCATGTGAAACTGCTGAATCTATTTTATGACTTTCCAAAGAATCTCTGTTTTGCAAAGAATCTTTTATTTGTAAAGAATCTTGTTGCTTTTTTAAAAGGATTTCTTTTTGCAAAGAATCTTTTATTGGAATAGAATCTATTTTTGATTCCTGAATCATTTTCTTCTGCAAAGATTTTTTTACCGGCGGCCCAACATGTTCTTTTTCCGGATTTATTAACTCATTCTTTTTCTGCTCAATTTTTAAAGAATCTTTTTTCAAAGAATTTTTTTGTGCAGAATCAATTTCACCCTGATGAATTTTTTCAAAGAATTGTGCAGTAGAATCATGGCTAATTGTTTCATGAACTTTTTGATTTTCAGAAACATTTATATTGACTGCGCTATCATTTTGCAATACCTGGTTTGTATTAGATACAAATGTAGTAAAGCCTGAAAAAATGGTATCAGCGGCAATATAAGTACTGTCATGTTTTTGCTTTAAAATCAAAACCGGTTTCCTGGTTGCCAAAAAAGAATTATTTTTTTTATTCATGAAAACCTGGTTGGCAATAATTGTATAACCACCCGCAGAGTCAATGATGACGGCGTTTCCTTCAAGTTGTGCATTGCCAGTTTTATTTTCAAGCGCCATCGTGTTTGCAGAATATAAACGGCCGCTGCTGTCTTTAACTGTTGAACGGTTTATGAAAAAAGCATTGCCTGTATTTAAATCATAAGTTCCCTGCGTTGTATTAATTTCTACCTCAGGCGTTTTAATATTTGTCTGGCTGATAAAGTTTGATTTTCGCGTTTGCATGTTATATAAAAGCGAGTCTGCACGAATGTGTTTTTGTGGTTCATCAAGCTTCACATTTTTTTTGAAATAAATGTCTTTTGTATCATCATAATAAGTTCCTTCAATGCTTGTAATCACACTTTTTCCTTCAATTACTTTTCCACCGTTATGAAAATTTCCAATTCCTGTTTGCAAATTATAATCAAGATCATCTGTAAAAAGTGTTCCGCTTTTATTGGTGAGTTTCACTTTCTTTTTTAGGTAAGCTGTTTTTTCTATACCAAGATATTTTAAATATTGACTATAAGTATGAACCGTGTCTGCCTGGTTTATTTGAATGTTTCCAAATGCTTCCAATACATGCGTTACGGGATTTACAACCGCGCTGTCACTGTGAAAAATTGTAGTTCCCTGTTGTATAATTGCGCCGCCGGCAATGGTTTGAAGCGTCGTCACCGAATCAATTTTAATCGCGCGCATGCTTGGCCCCCGAATAATATGATATTCTGTGATCGTATCTGCAGCAGGTTTTGGATGAGGCGAAACTTGTCCGAACGAAAAATAACCGGCCATTAAAAAAAAAATCAGGCACAGATATTTTATTGGATGAAACATGTATTTGGAAAAAGATTTAGAAAATATTAAAAGTTTAGTGGTTTAGAATTTGAATCGTTAAGAAAAAAATTGAATCACCATTATTTGTTGGTTTACTGTGATTTTTCCATTCTTAAAGTATCATCCTGTAAAGGGGCGGTTATATAATTGCCTTTGCTTTTTCTTCCAAATACCGAGAAGTTTACATATCTTTTCGGATGAACTCTTATATCATCCAATAAAATATTGATTTTGTTGGAAGTCGCTTCCAGGTTGTTGTACAAGGTTTTATCATTCAACAATAAACCCAAAGAACCGTTTTTACTATTAATTTTTTCCGAACCTGCTTTAAAATTATTTATGGCGATATTTAAAGTATCCAATGTTTGTTGCAGATCAATCGAAGACAGTTTTTTTGAAAAATCCTTTGTATTTTTCATAATACTATCAAGCTGTGTATTATTGGTATTAAGGTTTGATGTAAACGTATTCAGATTGCCCAATGACTGTGCAAGCGCGCCGTTTTGCACGTCCATTAATTTCTGAATTGATTGGGAGGTTACGACAAAAGAAGCGGTTGCGGCATTGAGATTTGACAAAATGTTTTTGATATTATCCTTAGTGCGAACGTCGAAAACGGTGGTAATCGTTGTCAATACAGAATCCAAAGATTTTACTGCATTTTTTACTTCATATAAAACAGGATTAATCAACTTCATCGCTTCATCAAAAGCGCCACCACTAAGTGTTGTAAGCAAAGTATCGCCATCTTTCAAATAAGTATTTGCACTCCCAAGTTGTATTTCTAAACTAGGGCTTCCAAGGAGATTTGGATTGATAACGGCCAATGAATTTTTGGGAATATTCACGTCTTTTGAAAGAGAAACCGTCACTATAATTTTTTTCATATCCTTGCCGCCATCGAGGTTAGCTATTCTTCCAATTTGAAGCCCATTGATCACGACCGGATTTGATTGTTGAAGCCCTTGTACGTCGCCATAAACTGCATAAATATGCTTTTCTTTTTTGAATACACCGTGGCCTTTTAAATAACTAAATCCAATAACGAGTAACACAACACCAATAATTGCCATCACTCCTATTTTTGTTTCATTGCTTATTTTCATCTGGTCCTATTTCGTAAAAAAAATCTTTCAAAAGGTAAAACTTTTTAAAAACTATTCTGCGAAAATAGTAAAGTTCATTCGCAGTTGTTAACAAATGAAATAGCATTAGAAAACTGAAAATCTTAGTAAATCTCGATTATTCGATAGTAAACCAACGAATAAATTGCTTTTTTAGTTTTTAATTCGAAAAATATCTAATGTAACGGTTATGCATAAACGCAAACCCCTTTTGAGAAAATTTTATTTTATTACCACTTCAGTTATCACTTTTTCGCCCAGCGCTTCATTTACCCTTTCTATGATCTTTACTTTTTGATAAAGCAATTCATTTTTTAGCGGAGCTATGTTTGTATAAATGAATAAAGTAGAATTGATGATCTCAATTTTATCGGTATAATTGGCAATTGTTTTCCCCATAATCTTTTCCCACGCTTCCTTCACCTGCATTGCTTGAACGCCACTTTTTAGCTTGCTTTTTTTTAAAAATTCTTTTAATGCATCTCCAATTGAAACTTCCATTATATGATTAATTATTTGATTAAAATTAGTTCAGAAATTCTAAATCGATCTGAACTTTTCTGCTTAGACCAATTCAATAATCTGCATTTCATTTCCAAATTGAGAAAGCGCTTTTTTCAAGCGACCAGCGTGTGTATCGGTAATAAAAACCTGTCCGGTATTTTCTTTGCAAACATGCTCTAATAAATTTTTTATCCTGCTTTCATCTAATTTTTCAAACACATCATCTAATAATAAAAATGGTGGAGTATGTTTTACTTTTTTCAGAATCTCAAACTCTGCCAGTTTGCAGGCAAATAACAAACTTTTTCTTTGCCCTTGTGAAGCGATGGTTTTAAAAACATTTTCATGCAATAAAAAAATGAGGTCATCTTTATGAATGCCGACATTTGTCCTTTGAGTGAGCCGGTCTTTTTGCCGCGAGGCAATTAGTAATTCTGTAAAATTATTTTCATTCAAAAGGCTGTTATATTCTAAAGAAACGACTTCATTATTGCCAGAAATATTCTTATAAAATTGTTGTACTAATGGAAATAATTTTTGAGAAAAATCTTTTCTGATTTTATGAATGTAATTTCCCGGTGCAATTAATTGTTCATCCAAAGTTTCCAACAACGCAAAATCAAACCGGCTTTTTAATGCTTCATTTTTTAAAAAGCTATTTCTTTGTGCCAGCACTTTATTATAAATAATTAGTTGCTGCAAATATTCTGCATCAATCTGGCTGATCAATGTATCCATAAATTTCCTTCTTTCTTCGCTTCCGCCAGTGATCATTTCAATGTCGTCAGGAGCAATAATAACACAGGGAAATTTACCGATATGAAGAGAAAATTTTTCATAAGCAATATCATTTAAATAGAATTCTTTTTTTTGCGACGCGCGATAAATACAAACAATTTTTTCGATTTTATTTTTTTCATTTTCATTTTGAATTTCTCCTCCCAATCTGAAACCTTCTTGGCCAAAGCAAACATTTAAAAGTTCTGATTTTGAAAAATAACTTTTGGTAAAGCAGAGATAATTTATCGCATCCAAAAGATTGGTTTTCCCTTTTCCGTTCAGTCCACAAATACCAACAATCCTTTTGGAAAAATCAAAAGTTTTTGATTGATAATTTTTATATCCGGTTAATGAAATTTTTTTAAAGAGCATACGCTGTAAGGTATCAGGTATCAGGTATTAGGTTTAAGGCCGGTATTCTGTCTCCGGTAAGTAGCTCTTTTTTACAGCAATCTTCTTAAATAATTTACCTGCCCCAAATGATAATTTAAATGAGCCAGTAAATAGATCAGCATATTTTCCGTAGAAAAAGATTCATCTTTTATTTTTAATGGAAAATCCTTTTTCAAATCTTCATCAGGCAATTTTGTCAATGTATTTTTGATTGTTTCTTTCAGAGAGTTCATATCAGAAATTAATTTTTCACGCGAAATATTTTTTAAAGAAAACTCTTCATCGCGCTTGCGCACATAATCAGAATTACCTAAAGTCTTTCCAATAAAATGATTCAGGTTTCCAACCAGATGAAGCACTAAATTCCCGGCAGAATTATTGATGCCCTCTTTTGTTTTCCAAATGTCATTTTCATTTTTATACAAATTAATTTCTTCAATTAATTTATTTAAATCTCTTTCGAAAAAAATGGTAATATTCATTTTGCTTTATTTTGGAGGAAGGTTAATTATAAGCTGTAAAATTACATGAAACGGCTGTTATTTTAAATCTTGTTAAGATACAAAAATGATTACGCTATCATTATTATATTTGCTGCTATGACTATAGAATTATTAAAAGATTTGAGAGACCGTTTACAGGTTTTGAGGAGGTTTCTTTGACGTGGAGAACCGCGAACAAAAAATAAATAACGATAAGCAGCTTTCACTTTCTGCTGGTTTTTGGGACGACAGCAAACGCGCCACTACCATTTTAAAATCGATGAAAGTAGATGAGTATTGGTTGAATCTTTATAGCGATGTAAAAACAAAAGTGGAAGATCTTTCCGTGCTTTTTGATTTTTGGAAAGAGGGCGAAGCGACTGAAGAAGAAGTAAAAGAAGCCTACGAAGCAGCGGTGAAAGCGACCGAAGAAGCCGAGTTTAAAAGCACATTAAATAAGCCGGAAGATGAAATGCCGGCAATCTTACAAATTAACAGTGGCGCGGGTGGGACAGAAAGTCAGGATTGGGCAGAAATGCTTTTGCGCATGTATAGAATGTATGGGGAAAAGCAAGGTTGGAGCGTAATGGAACTTGATTTCCAGGAAGGCGATGGCGCCGGAATTAAAAGCGCTACTTTGCAGTTTGATGGCGCTTTTGCTTATGGATTTCTGAAGGCTGAAAGTGGCGTTCATCGTTTGGTGCGTATTTCTCCATTCGATAGCAATGCACGCCGACATACAAGTTTTGCGAGTGTTTATGTATATCCGTTGATTGATGATTCTGTTGAAATAAAGGTAAGTCCGGCAGATGTTGAATGGGCTTTTTTCAGAAGTGGCGGTGCTGGCGGACAAAACGTAAACAAGGTAGAAACGGCTGTGCGATTGACTCACAAACCGTCAGGAATTATTGTAGAATGCCAGCAGGCAAGAACTCAAGGTGAAAACCGTGAGAAAGCAATGGCGATGTTGAAAAGCCGGTTGTATGAAGAAGAGATGCGTAAACGACAGGAAAAGCTGGATGTCAATAATGCTTCAAAGAAAAAGATAGAGTGGGGGAGTCAGATCCGCAGTTATGTTTTTCATCCTTATAAAATGATTAAAGACCATCGCACAGATTATGAAGTCGGTAACGTAGGACCCGTAATGGATGGAGAATTAGACGGATTTATAAAAGCATATTTAATGATGGAATAATTAATTGGCAAATGTGCTGATGAGAGAGAAAATGTGAAATGGGGGAATGAAAATGCGAATGAATTGTTTGTTTGCTATAAAAAATTTCTGGATTTCATCTAAAGAAAAGTATAAAAGTAAAACTTCATTATATGTTTGTTTACTAAATGGCTCAACAATAATTTAATAATAAAAATAATAAAATAATTAAAACGATGTCTTCGATTCTTATAATAGATGATGAAAAAGCGATTAGAAAAACCCTGACAGAAATATTAGGGTTTGAAGGATATAAAATTGATGAAGCCTCAGATGGTGAGGAAGGACTGAGTAAATTCAGGGCGAAAAATTACGATCTCGTTCTTTGCGATATTAAAATGCCAAAACTGGATGGAATCGAATTTCTTGAAAAAGCAAAAGAAATTAATCCTGAAATTCCGGTTATTATTATTAGCGGCCACGGAAACATTGAGACTGCAGTAGAAGCGGTAAAGAAAGGTGCTTATGATTATATTTCGAAACCGCCGGACCTTAACCGCATGCTGATTACGCTTCGCAATGCAATGGACAAAACAACTTTAGTAGCTGAAACAAAAGTGCTGAAACGTAAGGTAGCAAAGGTTCAGGAGATCGTTGGAGAATCATTGCCGATCAAAAAAATTAAGGATACTATTGAGAAAATTGCACCAACGGAAGCCCGTGTTTTGATCACTGGCGAAAACGGAGCTGGTAAAGAATTGGTGGCGAGATGGATTCATCAAAAGAGCGCAAGATGCAATGGCGCAATGGTTGAAGTGAATTGCGCAGCTATTCCGGGTGAATTAATTGAAAGCGAATTATTCGGACATGAAAAAGGAAGTTTTACTTCCGCCATTAAACAGCGAATCGGAAAATTTGAACAGGCCAGCGGTGGTACCTTATTTTTAGATGAAATTGGCGATATGAGTCTAAGCGCGCAGGCAAAAGTGTTGCGGGCTTTGCAGGAAGGTAAGATAACCAGAGTGGGCGCTGACAGGGATATCAATGTAGATGTGAGAGTGGTTGCAGCAACAAATAAAGATCTTTTGAAAGAAGTCGAAAATAAAAATTTCAGGCTCGATTTATATCACCGGCTTGGTGTCATTATTTTGCATGTTCCTACTTTGAATGAACGCGCTTCTGACATCCCTTTATTAATTGATCACTTTCTTGGGGATGTGGCTGCGGAATATGGACAACCGAAAAAATCTATTGACAAAAAAGCGATTGATCTTTTGCAAAAATATAAATGGACAGGAAACGTTCGCGAACTTAGAAATGTGGTAGAAAGATTGGTCATACTTTCAGGCAAAATAATTATGCCAGAAGATGTGGAAAATTATGTTTTGCCCAAAAAATAGGTGATAATTAATTATTAACCGGATTAGCCTTTTGTTATGAAACACATTTATCTTATAAGTGGTTTCGGTGCCGATGAACGGGTTTTTTCGAAACTTGATTTTGGGCATAATTCTGTTCATTTTATTCAATGGAAAATTCCTGAATCTCATGAAACAATTGAAACGTATGCATGCAAAATGAGTCGTGAAATTGTGCACCCGAATCCGATTCTTATTGGCTTATCTTTTGGAGGCATGATGGCCATTGAAATTGCTAAACTGGTTCCTGTTGAAAAAGTAATTTTAATTTCGAGTATACGTAACCGATATGAACTGCCCTTATTTATGAAACTCACTGCCTGGTTACATTTGAACCAGATAATTCCCATGCGGCCTTATAAAATTCTGGAGCCGATTGAAAATTATAACCTTGGCGTAGAAACCGAAGAAGAAAAAAAATTAGTAAAAGAATATCGCCAAAATATTGATCGCCGGTATACCGATTTTGCTATCAATGAAATTGTAAACTGGAAAAATGAATGGAGCCCTGAAAATACCATTCATATACATGGAACGAATGATCACATTTTTCCAATAAAGTATATCAGGAAACCGGATTACGTTATTCGCGGCGGAGGGCATTTGCTGTTGATGAATAATGCAAATGAGGTAAATGAAATTTTAAACAAGGAATTTTCGTAGAAACTGCATACCTGTCGCCTCTACCTGTTAAACTAATGATAACTATTTTCTTTTCCTTTTTTAATAAGAAATTTTATATGCTACTTTTGTTTCCTTTAATAAAAATCCGCTCATGAGTATAGGTTTACTTCTTTTTATTCTTGCTTCAATTGCAGTTCTTATTGGTTTGTATGGCATGTTTAAAAAAGCAGGCATCACTGCGTGGAAAGGCCTTGTCCCATTGTATAATACATGGTGTATGGTAGAAAAAATGGAACTGAATAAGATTTGGTTCTTTCTGCAACTTATTCCCATCGCCGGACAATTTATTACCATCTGGATCAACATAAAATTTGTAGAACACTTTGGACGTTTTGGCATTGGACATCATTTTCTTACTGTCTTTTTTCCGTTTATTTATTTTCCCTATTTAGGTTTTTCTGATCAGGAGAGATACGCGGGAATAGCAGTAGTAAAAAATCATAAGAAAGGTTCTATACGCGAATGGGTAGATGCAGCAGTTTTTGCTATTGTGGCCGCAACGCTGATTCGCACTTTTGTTTTTGAGGCTTACACCATTCCAACACCGTCAATGGAAAAAACTTTATTGGTAAATGATTTTCTTTTTGTAAGCAAGTTTGCGTATGGCCCACGTATTCCGGAAACACCACTGGCACTGCCTTTCATGCATCATACAATTCTTGGAACCAATACGAAATCTTATGTTGAGTGGATTGAACTTCCATATACCCGATGGTTTCCGCGACCGGTAAAAAGAGGAGATGTGGTGGTATTTAATTTTCCGGTGAACGATACTTTGATAAACGATTATCAGCATGGATCACAGATTACTTATTACCAGGAAATTCAAGGCCGGATGATGGCTGATCGTATTTCTTATGCTGAAGCAAGGCAGCGCGTGCTGGATCAATATGGCGATTTAATTATTACACGTCCGGTTGATAAAAGAGAAAATTTTATAAAAAGATGTGTAGCGATTGCTGGCGATACTTTACAAATAAAAAATAGGGTTGTTTATATTAATGGTGTCGCACAAACATTGCCAGAGTTTCATGAATTTAATTATCTGGTTACTACAACAGGTCCGCTCGATCCTGAACAATTAAATAGCATTGGCATTCAGTATACGCAGGATATGAACAAAAATCAGGTGACGATGTTGAGTAATAATTCTTTTCAAATAGGCATGAGTGATGCAGAAAAACTGCAACTAAAAATGTTTCCTTCTGTAAAAAGTATTGAGCCGATGCCTCTTGCTGAATATGATAAAAGCCCGTTTGTATTCCCTTACGAGGCGGGCAACGGCTGGTCGGTAGATAATTATGGCCCGATCTGGATCCCCAAAAAAGGCGCAACGATTTCTTTGAATGCTGAAAGCGTCAGGCGTTATAAGCGTTGTATTGACACGTATGAAGCCAATAAATTTGAAGAAAAAAATGGTCAATATTTTATCAATGGTGAACCTGCAACTACTTATACTTTCAAAATGAACTATTATTGGATGATGGGCGATAATCGTCACAATTCGCTTGATAGTCGCTACTGGGGCTATGTTCCGGAAGATCACATTGTTGGCAAAGCTTCATTAATTTGGTTTAGTTATGGAAATAATGGCATCAGATGGAGCCGGATTTTTCAAAAAATTAAATAATCCATAGTTCAAGATTGACTGAAGAGGATCTTCCCAAAATATTTTTTGCAGTAAACAAACAATAACTAGGAATTTTTATTTTCTTTTTTCAATTAATTTTTTACGAAATCATTAGTTCTTTATTATACTTATTTCTATAATCAACAGGAGAAAGCCCGGTAATTTTTTTAAAAACTGTACGGAAAGATTTGCTATCTGAATATCCGGCATCGTACATCACTTCGTTGATATTTTTCCGGTTAATCTCCAGGTTTTTTTTCGCTGCTTCAACCTTTACGCGTTGAATGTATTCTACGACTGTATTGGATGTTGCCTTTTTGAATCTGCGTTCGAGATTTCTTCTGCTAAGAGAAATGATCGCTGCCAAGTGATCAACCGCGATCTTTTCCTGAACATTCTTTTCAATATATTCCTGCGCTTTTTTTATCGGCTCATCTTCATGATCTTTTTGAGCATTAAAAATCATAAATGCTGATTGGCTGTTTCTGTCAATTTCAATCTGAAAAATTTTGGAACAATAAATGGCTGCCTCCCTGCCTGCAAATTTTTCAATCAAATATAAAATCAGATTCAGCGATGAATACGCGCCACCACTTGAATACAGGCCCTGCTCATCCGTGATTATTTTATCTGCTACAAGATTTACATCCGGAAACATATTTTTGAAATCTCTGGCCGCCACCCAATGAGTTGCGCAATGTTTGCCATTTAATAGACCCGTTGCCGCTAATAAAAATGAACCAATGCATAAACTGGCAATCTCTGCCCCTTTTTTGTGTTGTTTTATCAACCAGGGGATAAAATCTTTATTGAGTTGCAGTTGCTTTTTCATTTGCCCCTGTAAAGCTGGAATAATAATGAGATCAGTATATTTTACCTCACCTATCAACACATTGGGATGAATGCTGAATAACCCTTTTTTCATGCGGCTTTGTTTGTGTAAACCAACCAATTGAATTTCAAACAAAGGAGATTTTCCGCAGCGTTCAAAAAATGAATTCACTTCGGAAAATATCTGGTGTGTGCCTTCTATATTCGTTACACTGCAATCGCCTTCAGGAACAAGTATTGATAAGTGTTTCATGAAAATCAGTTTGATGATAAATGAAAATATTTGCCTGTTTAAAAAGCAAAAGTAAGAAAGAATTTTGTCGCAATAAACCCTTTAATTGCCGTGTTTACACCCTTTTTAAGTTAAATAATCCAGGTAGGTTTGTGATTGTAAAAAGCAATTATTTCGTCATCCGGAAAATGTAATTTTTAAAACAAATAATATGTTGACACATTCAAAAGCTTTTAGCGGGTTTTCTGTAAATGATCTGCAAAAAGCAAAAAATTTTTACAGTAAAATATTGGAATTGAAAGTGGCTGATAATCCGATGGGATTAATTGAGTTGCATATCGAGGGATCGGTCAAAATTTTGATCTACCCGAAGCCCGACCATACTCCTGCAACTTTTACAGTCCTGAATTTTCCGGTGGAAAATATTGATGAAGCAGTGAATGAACTCAATCGAAGAGGAGTAACATTTGAGCAATATGGAGGTGAGATAAAAACGGATGAAAAAGGTATTTGCCGTAGTAGTGATAAAGGCCCAAACATAGCATGGTTCAAGGATCCGGCTGGAAATATTTTATCATTGATTGAACAGTAATAACTACAATAATAAAAATAAAATGATCAATAAATGAATAACTTATCTTCGAAAAACAACAAGAAAAACAAAATCATTTACTGGATATCAACCGGGCTGATCGCATTGTTCGAACTTTCGGGTGCTTTTTTTATCAACAGTGAAATGGCCATTGCAGGAACGCGGCACTTGGGTCTTCCCGATTGGTTTAGGTGGGAGGTAAGTATTGGCCATTTAATCGGTGGAATTCTGCTAATAGTTCCGGTAAATAAACGCGTTAAAGAATGGACTTACGCGGCTTTTGGGATTGATTTTATTTCCGCGTTCATCGCTTATGCATCAATTGATGGATTTGTTCCAAATACATTTTCTCCATTGATCGCTTTGGCAATATTAATTGTTTCCTATGTTTATTATCACAAAATTAAAAATTGATCATTCTGATTTTTTATTCATAAAAATAATTGATTTGAAAAACAGTTTAAAATAATTTTATTCAATCTTAAAAAAGTAATTTTATGTCAACACAAACTGAAAACGAAAGTGAAAACATTTCTCAAAAGATTGTTCCTTTTCTTTGGTTTGATAATAATGCTGAAGAAGCGGTAAACTTTTATACGTCATGTTTTAAAAATTCAAAAATTGAAAGTAAAAGTTACTACGATGAAGCAGCAGCAAAGGCTTCAGGACAAACGAAGGATACATTAATGACTGCGTCTTTCCAATTAAATGCCCAGGAATTTATTGCATTAAATGGTGGCCCCGTGTTCAAATTCACTCCTGCGATTTCCTTTTTTGTGAATTGCGAAACAGAAAATGAAACAGACGAATTATGGAAAAAATTTTCAGAAGGAGGGAAAGCATTAATGGAATTGTCTGAATATCCTTTTAGCAAAAGGTTCGGATGGATTCAGGATAAATACGGGCTTTCATGGCAGTTGAATTTTACAGGTTCTCCGCAAAAAATTATTCCTTCTCTGATGTTCACAGGCAACCAAGTTGGCAAAGCGGAAGAAGCCATGAATTATTATATTTCTTTGTTTAGAAATTCGGAAATAAAAACTTTATCACGTTATTCTGCAGATGGGAAGGGCAAAGAAGGAACAGTAGAATTTGCATTATTCTCTTTGGAAAAAGAAGATTTTATTGCCATGGACAGCGAGGCTGATCATGGCTTTTCATTTACACCCGCTGTATCATTCTTTGTTTACTGTGAAACCCAAAAAGAAATCGATTTTTTTTGGAATCGTCTTACTGATGGAGGAAAAGAAGTTGAATGTGGCTGGCTGGAAGATAAATTTGGAATCTCATGGCAAATTGTGCCCACAGTTTTGTTTAAGCTATTAAATAGCCCGGATCATGAAAGAGCAAAAAGAGCTATGCAGGCAATGTTGACAATGAAAAAGCTCAACATTGCAACTTTGGAACGGGCTTAAAAATTAATCACTTCAAAATAAAAAAAATGGAAACAAAAGATAAAAAAATAATCACGGTGGAAACCACAGTTAAAGCTCCTGCAACGAAAGTTTGGGAGTATTGGACAACGCCTAAACATATTAAACAGTGGAATGCCGCATCTGATGATTGGCATACGACCTACGCTGAAAATGATTTGAGGGTTGGTGGAAAATTTCTCGCAAGAATGGAAGCCAAAGATGGAAGTTCAGGATTTGATTTTGGAGGTGTTTATGATAGAGTAACTGAAAATGACTTCATTAAATACACGATTGGCGATGGAAGAAAAGTTGAAATTACTTTTTCCGGCCAAGGAAATGAAACTACCATTGTTGAATCTTTTGAAACCGAAAACACACACTCAATTGAAATGCAAAGAAGCGGCTGGCAGGCAATCCTGGATAATTTTAAAAAATATGCAGAAACCAATTGAAGCAAAAAATTAATAAGTTAAATTAAATTGGAAGGAAAAAAATCTTCCTCATTATTCTGCAGTAAGCAAACAAATAATTCGGGTTTCTATTTTCTTTCTCTGCAAAAAAAGCCTTGCAGGAAAAACCTGCAAGGCGTTATCTAAACTAAACATCAACAAATCAGAACCAACTTCCGATCCATTTCATTCCTACTTTATTTCCTAGTTTTCTTTTTCTTCTTTTTACCTGTGCATTATGAATAAACATGCTCACAAACATTAGTGGAATAAATACAAGAGTTAGCGGCGGAATACCCATTATTGAAATCCATCTACCGCCAAACTGCCTGCGCATGGGGCGCTTCAGCCTTTCGGCGATCAGATACATACTTGGAACCATGATAAGCGTCATAAAAAATGCAAACGCCAAACCGAAAATGATCGTCCAGGCCAGGGGCTTCCAGAATACTGCGCTATCGCCACCGAAGAAAATATGCGGATTCAATTCAGAGAACATCGTTACGAAATTAATATTGAACCCGATCGCCAGCGGCAGCAATGCAAAAATAGCTGCAAGCGCCGTAAGCATCACCGGAATAATCCTGATCTTTCCGGCCTGGATTACTGCTTCTCTTGTCTTCATTCCCCGTGCTCTTAATTCATCGGCAAAATCGATTACCAAAATCGCATTCTTCACTACAATGCCCGCTAGTCCTACAATTCCAATTCCAGTCATTACCACAGAGATCCCCATTCCCGTGATCGAGAATCCAAGAATCACCCCGATAACACTGAATAAAATTTCCGTAAGAATGATAACCGATTTACTGATAGAATTAAATTGCAACACCAAAATAAACAGGATCAACATCAAAGCGATTACCAAAGCTTTTCCCAGGAAAGCGCCGGTTTCTGCCTGCTGCTCGCCTTCCCCCGTTTGTTTGATTGTAACGCCGGGGCCTTTTTTATTAAAATTATTAATTGCAGTGGTAATGTTTTTATTCACTTCGGTCGGCGTATATCCGGAAAGCACATTGGAGAATATCGTTATCACGCGCTTCACATTTTTTCTTTTGATACTGCCGTAAGTACTGGTGTAATCCACATCTACCAGTGAACTAATCGGAATGGATTTTACCTGTCCTCCGCTTGCCATATCACGGAAAACGATTTTAGTATTCAACAGGTCGGAAAGACTTTTTCTTTGCACTTCATTATTGCGCAGTTGAATCTTATATTCATCCTCTCCATCTTTTATTTTAGAGACTTCCTCTCCAAATAAGGCCGTTCTAATCTGCAGCCCGATTTGGGCGGTAGATACGCCTTCAATTAAAGCGCGCTCCCGGTTTACAGACAAAGTGATTTCAGGATTTGTAAGATCCACATCTAATTTTAGCTCTTCTATACCTGGAATTTGCAAACTGTCGAGATATGTTTTTAGTTCGGTAGCCGTAGAAGTAAGCTGCTCAAAATCCTCACTTGCCACTTCTATATTGATCGGCGGTTCTGTTGGCGGTCCGTTTTGTTCCTGCGCAACAGAAATTTGTGCGCCGGGAATACCTTTGATGGTTTGCCGGATTGAGTCTAAATAAGGCTCTGTAGCAACGCCATTTCTTTTTTCATATTCCACAAAAGAAACCTGCACCCGTCCAAGATTTGGCTGGGTACTTCTATCGCCGCTCGAAGGATCTGAAGCTCCAATGGCCACATTTGAAATAACACTTTCCACGATCGGGTTTGGTTTTCCTGAAGGGCCATCCAGAACCTTGGTTACTTTATGTTCTATATCTTTGGTGATAGAATCGGTATAATCAACGCTGCTTCCGACGGGTAATTTCAGATAAACATAAATGAAATTCGGATCACCTTTCGGGAAGAACACTACGGGAACATTTCTGATTAAAAAGAATATAATTGAGAATATCAGCAACACGAACGTTCCGACTAAAAGCCATACAGGACGCCATTTCGCAACCGCCCAGCGCAATAATTTTTCATAATTACGCATAATAGCAGGCAATGCCTTATTTTGAAACTTATGAATTAAGCTTTCAAAAAGGTAGGTATTCAAAATAACAATTATTGAGAAAAAAATAAGCAGGTTCCCCAGGAAAGGCGCATGCATCATATCGAAGAAAATGCCTGCAACCAATGGAATTAAAAATGCTTTGCTTTTAAAAACCTCTGACTTTCTTTTTATGCCCTCTTCTTCCGGATGATTCATAAAATCTACCGCAAAAACCGGGTTCATAATAAAGGCCACAATCAATGATGCCGTTAAAGTAAAGATCAGCATCGTTGGCAAATAGATCATGAATTTGCCAATAATTCCTGGCCAGAAAAGCAAAGGAACGAATGGCGCCAGGGTAGTAAGCGTACCGGAAAGCACCGGAACAAAAATTTCTCCTGCTGCCATTTTCGCCGATTCCATTGTGGAAAGCTTTCCTTTATTTTCCATAAAAATCCGATGTGTATTTTCTATCACCACGATCGCATCATCCACAATAATTCCCAATCCGAAAAGCAGGGCGAAAAGCACAATAAAATTTAAAGTAACATTCCCACCCACGATCAGGTCTGCTGCAGGTAAAAACAGGAAAGCCACGAACATACTAAGCGGTACAGAAAGGGCGACAAAAAAAGCATTGGTAACTCCCATGAAAAACATCAGGATTAACAAAACCAGCACAAATCCAATGACAATGGAATTCACCAGATCATTAAAAGAAGTCCGCGTAGAGCGGCTTTGATCTCCCGTGATTACTACATTCAGATTGGAAGGTAAAATAGTTGACTTCATTTCTTCCACCGATTTTTTTACATCATCGGAAGTTTGAATTAAATTTTCACCGGCTCTTTTAATGATATTAAGCGTAACTACATTTTTTCCATTCAGGCGTGCATAACTTTCGCTCGTTTTTACCGTATCTTTTATCGTAGCAATATCTTTCAGATAAATAGGCATTCCGGAAGTATTGCGCACAATAATTTTTTCAATATCAAAAGCGGTTTTAAACTGGCCTCGAATCTGCAAAGTGCGTTTCATATTTCCGACATCCAAAAGGCCACCGGAAATATCTACGTTTTCACCTTTTACCGCGTTGGCGATGTCATTGAAAGTGATGCCCGCGCTTTGCATTTTATAATTATCTACATTGATCTGAAATTCTCTTTCGGGGGCGCCGACAATATCCACACGGGTTATTTCAGGAAGTTCTTCCAGCTTGTCTTTTGCATCATCAGCAAATTTTTTCAAACTCATCATGTCGTAATCACCGCTGAGGTTTACAAACATGATGGGAAATTCACTGAAACTTACTTCCTGTACATTGGGTTCTTCCGTAAGGTCGGTTGGCAAATCTTTCTTTGCTTTATCAACCGCGTCTTTGGTTTTTTGCAGCGCCACTTCTGTTTTTACATCCGTTTCAAACTCAACGGTGATCGCAGAGAAATCCTGCAAAGAAGTGCTCGTAATCTTGTTGATCTTGGCGCCGGTAATTCCTTTTATCTGTTTCTCTATCGGTTTGGTAACTAAGTTTTCCATATCCTTTGGAGAATTTCCGGCATAAATAGTTTGAACAAAAATGGTCGGAATTACGATGTCCGGAAATTGTTCTTTGGGCATAGTAACAAATTGATAAACGCCCATCAACGATACAAAAAGTATCAACAAATAAATGGAAGTTTTATTTTTAATTGACCAACTGGTTGGTTTAAACTCTTTGTATTTTCCCTTCAGATTTTCAGTTAAACTCATAAATATTTTATTGTTGCTTTACAGTAAAAGCAGTTTTAATTCATTTTCCTATTCTGCGCTGGTGGTGATTGTTTGCCCGTCAAATACACCCTGGAAACCATCGGTAATTAATTGATCGCCTGGTTGTAAACCACCTTTTATTTCAATCTTATCGCCATATAATTGCCCGATAACTACATCTCTTTTCTTTGCTATCGTTTCGTTTCCTTCTTTTGCAGCAACCAGAACATATTTCCCCTTTTCGCCGGTTTGCAAAGTGTTTAGAGGAACAGCAATTGAATTAGGTGCGGTATAATCCAGAATTTTTACCTGCGCAATTTGATTAGGGCGCAAGTTGATGCCTGCAGGCACTCTTATTTCTGCAGTAAATCCGCGAGTCACAGTCCCAATTGCCTGGCTAAGAAAAGTAATTTCACTTTCAAAAGTTTTATTGATGTCCGGAATTTGAACAATCGCTTTCGATCCTTTGTTTACTTTTCCTGCATAATTTTCTGGAATTGTTACGGTAATTTTTAAATTGGTTTCATTTACAATTTTTACATAACCACCGGCTAAAGGATTGCCGCTGAAAGTCTCGCCAACGTGCGCTGTAAGATCATCAACAGTTCCGTTTACGTTGCTGTAAACATAGCTTTGATTGGCTTGCTGCTGTGCGGTGTTAACCTGCGCCTGTATGGCTTTCAGTTGATTTTGCAAAGTTTCTACGTTTGTTTTTGCCTGCAACAATTGTACTTCTGTTCCAATGTGCTGTGCCCAAAGATTACTTTGTCTTTCATATACCGATTTTGCAAGTTCAAGCTGCGCTTTTACACTCCCCAATTGCTGTTTTATCGCAGCCACATTTTCACGCGCAACTGCATCATCTAACTTTAAAATCAGTTGGCCTTTATGAACTTTATCCCCTTGTTTTACATAAATCGATTTTATTTGTCCGGGTTGTCCGGCGGGAGTTATATAAGAAATGTTTTTAGCATCCACACTTCCCTGCAAATCAAGATAATGTTTAAAATCTCCTTTTTGGATTGTTGTAAGTGCCACTAATTTTGGTTTAGCTTCAATAGTGGCGCTGGTATCAAGTTTAGCAATTTCCTTTTCAAGACCGGTAATTTTTGTATCCAGATTATCTCTATCTGTTTTTAATTTTTCAAGTTGCGCTTTCTTCTCTTTCAACGCTGACTGGTTCTTGTCAGTATTATTGCAGGAAAAAATAAAAGATACAAACAGGATCATTAAACCGATCGTCATTGTTTTTTTCATGTTATTATTATTTGGTACTTGATTTTCTATTTTAATTAAAGTTTTCCTGCTGCTTTCTGATAATCAATCTTAGCGGTGATAGCATCATACAAAGAGCTGTAATAATTATTTTGTGCTGTTACTAGATCGGCTTGTGCAGTAGAAATTTCCTGATTGCTGCCAAGCCCTTGTTCATATTTTAATTTGGTTGAATTGTAAACCTGCTGCGCCAAATCAATATTTTTCTTTTGTGTGTCCATGGTTGATAAGGCGGATTTCATATTGATTCGCGATTGAATTACATCATTATCAATGGATGATTTTAACTGATCGAGATTGTTGTTCATCTTTTGAAGATTGAGTTTGGCAGTGGCAATGTTTGCATTTCGCTCACCACCATCAAAAATTGGAACACTCAACCGAAGTGCGATAAAAGATGAGGTATAATAAGGCGCTTTAAAAAAATCAAACTTCTGTTCCTGCGCACTTTTGCTGTAATTGGCGGCCAATGAAAGGGTGGGCAATTTACTGAGCCGGTATCTTTTTACATTGTACGCTCCAAGTTCCATAGCTGTTTGCAATTGCTGAACATCTTTTCTATCTTCATAATTATAATTTTCATCTAAAATGCCCGATTTCAATTCCTGATCAGAAAGTGTGTCGGTAAGAAATAGCGAATCCTGTTGTGGAATATTCATTAGAAATTTGAGGCCTTCTTTTCCGGCATCAATTTGATTTTGCGCTTTTAATTTTTGTGTTTGAAGATTGCTCAATTGAACCTGCACTTTATCTACATCTAATTTTTCTGCAAACCCATTTTTATAGATTTCTTTTGTATCGTGGAGCAGCTTTTCATAATTGGCAATATTTGCATCCAACGTTCCAATTTGCCTTTGTCCAACCACAAGCTGATAATAGATTTTATAAACGTTTGCTTTTATTTGTTCTTTGGTTACATCGGCTGCGAGTTCTGCATTTTTTATAGAAGCCCTTCTTGCCTGGAGGCCAACAAAAACCTGACCATCAAATAAAATCTGGTTAAAATCTATTCCTGCATTTAAGGCATATTTTGCACCAAAACCTACGCTGAAAAAACCAAAATCTTTTGGTGCAATGATCGGTTCGCCGTTACCATTTTTTACATTATTATCTGTGAGCACTCCATATACCGCCGGTGAAATAAAGTCAGGGATTGTTTGCACAGCCACACTTGGGTTATAACTTAAATTTGCGCTTCCGGAAAGATGTGGCAAAGCCGTCGCAGTAATTTGTTTATTCTGCTGCCTTTGAAGTTCTATATCGAGTAAAGCATTTTTTACCTGAACTGTGTTTTTCAATGCATAATCTACTGCTTCCTTTGCTGTAAAAGAATGAATTTGAGATGGAGGATTTTTTGTTTGTGCATTTGATATAAAGCAAATTCCACTAAATATTCCCGCTAAAATAAATTTCATAATCCATGTTTTCATTGTACGTTATTTTCTTTCTTTTAGATATTTTGTAATTAATTTATACCCTTTGGGAGTTGCCATCGCAAAAAGAAAATAGTTCAGCAATTCCTTTTGAATATAAAGAAGAGAATATTGATTTTTGGGAAAGATATCCTGATTGAATGCCAGCATAATTGTTTCTATCCTGATTTTTGAAATGAATTCTGCATTTATTTCTGAACGGTATAATCCTTCTTTTTTCCCACGCTCGATATTTTTTTTCATCAGTTCAAAAAGGAAATTGTATTTGTATTCAATGAACTTTTTATACGTTTGTGGATGGCCTCTTTCAATATCATATAAAATAGAAGGATTCATATTGCTAAGCATTTCCTGCAGGCTCTCCATGCCGAGGTACACTTCCTGAACCGCATTCCTGGCTTGCATCCGACTATTTTTACAACATACTTTATTGTATTCAAGCATCTCAGCAACTACGGCATCCACGAGTTCATTTTTATCTGAAAAACATTGATAAATGGTTTTTTTAGACACGCCCATTTGGGTAGCGATCTCATCCATTGTCACAGATTTTATCCCGTAGCGCCGGTAAAGTTCGTCAGCCTTTTGTTTTATTCTGTCTTTTAATTCCATAAGGGCGGCAAAACTAAGGAAACTTTTTACGTCACCAAAGTTTCCTGAAACATTTTTTATAAAAATTTAAATTTTGAGGATGAGCGGCGGATGAAAATGTAAAGGGTTCAGAGGTTGGAGTAGTGGAGATGGTTTAGAATACAAACAAAAATGGGCCTTTTTATCTTTATTTTTTAAAGAGCTAAATGCTGCCACACAAATAAAATCTATAAATCATACTTCGCTTACCTTTGAAAACTTAATTATTTTAGAGATGAAAAAAACGTTAACCTATCAAAGAACTATCCAATATTTTTTGCAAGGATTATTAATTCTTGGGCCTGTGTCAATTACGATTTACTTTATTTATCTCGTTTTTGATAAAATTGACAGCATCCTAAGGCCGGCTATAAACATACCTGGACTTGGATTTGTGATCATTATTGGATTTATTTTATTGGTCGGCTATTTAAGCTCTTTTTTTGTGATGGGAAGAATATTATCGGTATTAAATAAAATTCTTGAAAAAACTCCGGGCATCAAGTTATTTTATTCATTTGTAAGAGATTTTTTTGAAGCGTTTGCCGGCAATAAAAAGAAGTTTACCAATAATGTTTTGGCCAATGTAGATGACACGGATATTTGGCGCGTCGGTTTTATTACACAGGAGGATATGAGCCTTTTTGGAATGGAAGATTACGTCGCCGTTTATTTGCCGATGGCTTATTCAGTGGCAGGAAATGTTTATATTGTTCCCAAAGAAAAGGTAAGGCCAATAACCAGTATCAGCGCGGCTCAGTCTATGAAGTTTGCTGTGAGCGGCGGTGTTACACAAAATCTTTCCGACTCAGTTGATGATCATTTAGATCCCTTGGTTGATGCAACTCTTTCTTAAAAAAACAACGTGTTTTGCAAAAATTTGTTTTTTTGATTTGCGTATTAAAAATTACCACGAAATGTTTTTGCTGGATTTTTTCAGGTACAAAAAAATAAATGATTATACGGTTTTTTATTGCCGCCACAGATGCTTTTGTTCTATAAACCCAAACATTGATTTTATTTCAGAACATGCAACTGATCCTGATAAAGGAAGATATGCGATTGGGAAAGGGCCCGCCATTATATTGATATTGACCATTATGGTAAATATCCTTATGCAGAATTGTGCCGCACAAATGGCAGGATGCTTTGAATAAATTTGGAGAAGATACTTTAGCGGCTTATGGGATTATTCCTGCGGCATGTGCAAGTAATGCTTGGCAGGCTGACAAAGGTTTTCAAAGAAAAAAACTTTTCTTCTATTTTGAAAAACAGTGCGGAACTAGGGCATCATATTGCAGATGCTCATTTATGCCATCGCACGCCTGTGAAAATCATAACGGACAGTTTACTGATCAAAAAGGAATTCATGCATTTTGGGAAAGCCGGGTGCCGGAATTGCTTGCTGATAAAAAGTTTGATTTTTTATTGGCAAAGTTGAATACATCAAAGATCCGGGCGCATTGAGCTGGGAAAGAGTTTTGGAAAGTGCTAACGCGGCTGATTCTGTTTTGAAATTTGAAAAAAATTACCGCTGCAATTTCCCGGTGATAGAAAATTTGCTTTTGAAAAAAGAAACAATATTTTGATCAGACAATGTTCTTCTGATTATACGATTGATTATGATAATGCTGAACGGAATGGTGAAAGAAGAATGCGACAATCCATTTTTGCAATCGCTTCATTTTGGTACACAGCATGGATAAACGCAGTCCAGCCGGATCTTTCATCGTTATCGAAAGAAACCTTTTCTGAAAAGGATTTGAAATAATTTGAGCAATTAAATGGCGATTGGAAAAATAGCAAAGCCATAAAAGGGATAGAGCATGAGTGAGGAAGAATTACGAATTAAAAATTTGTGATTGAATAGTAAAGCAACAAATATTGAAGATTCCTATTTTGGAAAAATAAAAAAAGCGGAACTTTGCGCTCTCAAAATTTATAGTAAACGAACAAATAATCAATAAAGCAATTTTATCAATTCATGATTCACAATTTCAACGCCGGCCCGTCAATTCTTCCTCAAACTGTTTTGCAAGAAGCCTCAAAATCAATTATCAATTTTAAAGAAAGTGGTTTATCTATTTTAGAAATTGGCCATCGCACGCCTCTTTTTGAATCGGTGATAGAAGAAGCAATTTCTTTGATAAAAGAATTGATGAATCTTGATGATGATCATGAAGTTTTGTTTCTGCATGGCGGTGCTACAGTTCAGTTTATGCAGGTGCCAATGAATTTATTGAATGAAAAAGAAACCGCGGCTTATGCAGACACCGGCGTGTGGAGTATTAAAGCGATTAAGGAAGCTAAACTTTTCGGAAACGTGGATGTAGTGTGCAGTTCAAAAGAAAGCAATTACAATTTTATTCCAAGGAATTTTGCCGTTCCTAACGATTCAAAATATTTTCATATTACGACGAACAATACAATTTACGGAACACAATGGCAGGAAATTCCAAAAGTGAGCATGCCCATAATTGCGGATATGTCGAGCGATATTTTGAGCAGAAAATTAGACTTCAATTCTTTTGGTTTGATCTTTGCCGGAGCGCAAAAAAATATGGGAGCGGCTGGAACCAACCTGGTTGTAGTAAATAAAAATATTTTGGGAAAAGTGAAACGTCCTATTCCTGCGATCATGGATTATCGTAATCATATCACGGCGAAAAGTATGTTAAATACGCCGCCTGTTTTTGCCATTTATATTTCCATGCTAACGCTTCGGTGGCTGAAGGAAAATGGGGGAGTAGAGGCCATGGAAAAACTTAATAATCAGAAATCTGAATTACTTTATAGCGCAATTGATAACAGCAAAATATTTAAACCAACTGCTGCCAAAGAAGACCGCAGTAAAATGAATGTTTGCTTTGTAATGGAAGACGCTGAAAAAGAAAAAGCGTTTCTTGAATTCGCAAAACAAAATAATATTTATGGAATTAAGGGGCATCGTTCTGTTGGCGGTTTTCGCGCTTCTTTGTACAATGCTTTGCCAGTGCGCAGTGTGGAATATTTGGTAAGAAAAATGGAGGAATTTGAGAAGGGAATTTAAAAAGGCTCATAAAATCATTCTTACTTTTGTTTGATGAATTATCTTAATATAATCACTGTTAATCTTAATCAGTTGGATGGTAAGCCATGTATTTGAAATATGCGTATTTCTGTCGAAACTATTTTGGAATTTCTTGGAGCAGGAAATACTGCTGAAGATATACTTCATCAGTATCCATCCTTAGAAAAAGAAGATGTTTCTGTGTGCTTCAATATGCTGCAAAAATTTCAGGTAAAGAATTTTCTTTTCAATCATTAGCCGATGCCTGAATTCATAATTGATGCTAATTTTACCGATCAGAATATTTAAGTGGCAGAATGAGCGATTCGTTCATGTTTTTAAATATCAATCCATTAGTGTTGAAAGATTTGGAAAAAGTTATTAATTCCAATTGGAATCGAATTGAAAAATTAATAACAAATCATTCCAGTGTAAATGGTTTTACAACACTGTTGAAGCAATTAATAATTGTGTACAGCAATTTTTTCAGGCTTAGATTTGAAATAAATTTTCAGGCTTAGATTTGAAATAAATTCGTGGATGACTAAAAAAAAATTGCCTTTCCCAAAATCTCAAAAATATTCTTTGATTGATTTATATTTGCAACCCTTATAAAAATTTGCTGCCTTTCAAGGCTAAAATAAAGAAACATGATATCTATTTCTCCTTTTAAAGCCTTACGACCTGAACCACAATTTGCAAAACAGGTGGCATCACGGCCTTACGATGTTTTGAGTACTAAAGAAGCCAAAGTTGAAGCCGAAGGGAATCCTTATTCTTTCCTTCATATTACCAGGAGCGAGATTGATCTCCCTGCAAATATTGATGTTCACAGTAATGAAGTTTATGAAAAAGCGAAAGAAAATTTAGATGCATTTATTAGCCGTCCGGTGCTTTTCAGCGAAAGCAAACCTTGCTATTATATTTATCAGTTAACAATGAACGGCAGAACACAAACAGGTTTGGTGTGTTGCAGTTCAGTAAATGATTATGAAGAAGGATTGATTAAAAAACACGAATTGACCAGACCTGAAAAAGAATTGGATCGAATCAATCACATCAAGACTACCTGTGCACAAACTGGAAATGTTTTTCTTGCTTTCAGGGATGTGGATGAGTTGAATGACATGATGGGAAAATGGAAAACGGATAAAAGTCCTGTGTATAATTTTACGGCCGATGATCAGGTTCAACATACCGTCTGGGTGATCAGTGATGAAAAAATTATTGACCGGATTACCGAAGTTTTTAAAACAGAAGTAGATTGTACATACATCGCAGATGGCCATCACCGTGTGGCTTCTGCAGCGAAAGTAAAATATCTTTTAGCTGATGATGAAGAAGCCGGGCATTTCCTTTCTACGTTATTTCCTGCATCTCAGTTGAAAATAATGGATTACAACCGGGTTGTAAAAGATTTAAATGGTTTGTCTCAGCAAGAATTTTTTGATAAAATCAATAAGAACTTTTCTGTTACTAAAGCTTCAAAAGCATTTGCACCAAATGAGCCGCACGAGTTTGGGATGTATTTAAATGGGCAATGGTATCAACTGAGTGCATTAGATGGAACCTTCTCAACTGACCCGATTGGGATTCTTGATATAACTATTTTGCAAAATAATTTACTTGATCCTGTTTTAGGGATAAAAGATCAACGTACCGATACACGGATTGATTTTATTGGTGGCATCAGAGGTTTGGGCGAATTAGAAGAAAGAGTGAACAGTAAGGCCTGGGAAGTTGCTTTCAGCTTGTATCCTGTAACAATTCAACAATTATTCGATATTGCCGATAGCAACAATATCATGCCGCCAAAAAGCACCTGGTTTGAACCGAAATTAAGAGACGGCCTTCTGACACATCGTATTTGCTGGTAGATTTCAAACATTAAAAAAGCAACAATTCCAATCTTGGAATCTTTTTTGTGCTTCTGTTATCACTTAACATTTAATATTTTGATATGAACACAAATCGTTTAAGCGATTCCATTTGCCATGCTTTAAATGCTCAAATGACAAAAGAAGCGCATGCAGCACAAATTTATTTATCGTATGCAAGTTGGGCCAATGCACAAGGATATGATGGCGTTTCCAACTTTTTATTTCGCCATGCAAATGAAGAACGCAATCACATGATGAAATTTCTAGAGTACATTTTGCAGCGTGGATCAACAGTGGAAGTCTCTGCCATCCCTGATCCTGGCGAAAACCCAATAAGTGTTTATGATTGTTTTAAGAAAGCTTTTGCACAGGAAGTAGATAATACCGAATCCATTTATAAAATTGTGAAACAAAGTTTTAATGAAGCGGATTGGGCAACCTGGCACTTTTTGCAGTGGTTTGTAAAAGAACAAACTGAAGAAGAAACTTTAATTATGAATATGCTGGACAGATTTAAAATCGCCGGCGGCGAAAAGGCTTCCGATGAAAGTTTGTATGCGATTGATCGTGATTTAAAATCAACACCTGATGAGGCAGATCTTGCACAGGATAAAACAGTAGAAGAACCTTAAATTGATTATTTTACTTCTACGTAAGCCTTGCTATAATAGCGTTTGAGCGAATCCAGGATTCTTGTTGTGTCAGAAAGAGGAAGCGTAAATGGTTCTGCAATTTTATAAGTAACTGAATCATTTGTGTAGAGAATTGCATTTCTTTGAAGGCTTTGCAGCTTTTTTAGTCGCCATTCAGCAGCAGGCTTTGTCGGGTATTGGTTTATAACAATATTAAAAGAAATTGAATCTGTAGAATTTTTTTGAGTAGTCTGCGAATTAGCAATAATTGTGGAGTCAGATTTAAAAGCAGAATCTCTTATCGGAACAATTTGTTCTGTAGAGGTAAGATTTTCTGGTTCATTTTTTTTGTCAAATATAAAATGCCATATAGTCCATCCAATAGCGCCAAGGATTATTAAAACTAACAACACAACCAGCAGTTGTGCGCCGGTCCTTGATTTGCGCGCTTTTTGATAATCATTAAACAGATTTTCTTCCTGTTGTTCACCTTCGGATTCTCCATCTCTTACTTTATTTGGCTCAATTTTTTGAGCAATTAATTGCCCTGGTTTAAAGGCCAGTATACCTGAATTTAATTTTTCCAGCGTTCCGATATTTTGAAGAGTTAGCGGCTTCCCGATATTTAGAAATTGTCGTGCTAAAGAAAGAAATGAATCAAGATCTGAAGCGGCAAGTGGTTTTATTTTATTGGTATGCTCAACAATAAAATCTATCAAACCCTCATCCTCGGTCACCTTTGGATCATAATTAAACGTGATGGCATTTTCAGGAATAAAAACGGGTTTATCGGAATCCACATAATCAGGTACAGACGCATCGAGATGAAAAGTTCCGATGCCCTGCAAGGTGAGTTGTTTTGTTTTTAATAAATAATATACAAGTGCTTGCTCAATTTTCAAAGTAAAGATTTTAATGAAGCAAACCTACATTTTATTAAGTGAATCCCAAAAAAATGACGCAAAACCAATCCCGATATTTTTTTCCTTTTTTAGGTGGTACATTTGCATTATGCTTACAGAGGAAGAAAAAACTTTTATTATTTTTTGGGAAAAAAACAGGGAGAAGGAAAAAAGAGTATGGCGCAAGTTTTTATATGGATCGCCGTGGGGGCTTATATTTGCGCTTCCGATTTTAATTGCAGTAATCTTCCACGACTGGTATAAAAATATGATTTATATCTCACCAGCTTTAATTACTTTGATCATCATAGGTGTAATCGCAATCGCCGTTTTTTATACTTTATTCAGTATGCAATTTAAATGGGACAGAAACGAACAGATGTATGAAGAGTTAAAATTTAGACAGAACAAAGAAGATGCAGCGGATTTATAAATTTTATGCTCTTTATTTGCAAACTGAAAAATTACACTATGAAAAAATTAATTCCAGGACTCTTTATTGCTTTATTGTTTGTAGCAGCCAGTTGTAAAAAAAATTCTGCTACAGGAAGTAACAATTGCAACCAGACTCTTTCTACAATTGTTGCGCCTTTGGCAGAACAGCAGGCTTTGCAGGATTCTCTTACTGCGCACGGTATTCAGGCCACAAAAGCGCCTTCCGGATTTTTTTACACAATAAATAAGCCGGGAAATGGTGATTCGATTTCAAGCCCTTGTTCAACAATTGCTGTTTTTTACAGAGGAGGGTTTTTTAATGGAAAAGGTTTTGATTCAACCTCAACAAACCCTGCGGTATTTCAGCTTTGGCAGGTGATTCCGGGATGGCAAAAAGCGATTCCGCTGATTAAAAAAACCGGTGATATTTCTTTGTACATTCCGCCTTCTTTGGGGTATGGTTCAAAAGATGTGGCAAACCCTTCAACAGGTCAGGTAATTATTCCTGCCAATTCAAATCTTATATTCCGGGTTGTAATTGAAGACGTCCAATAGTTTAGATTGTTAGCTGTTGAAGAGACATTGAAATTTGTCAATATTGTTCATTTACTAGTTTACTTGCTAATGGCTAACAAACAATTGGTTCTTAAACGATTTATCTTTGCTCATAAATTATTTTATGAGGCACGAAGCTATTTCTGTTTTTGATATGTTTAAAATTGGCATTGGCCCGTCAAGTAGCCATACGCTTGGTCCCTGGCGCGCTGCTCAAATTTTTTTAAAATCCCTTCAACATAAAAATTTTCTTGACGAGGTAATTTCCATTGAAATATTATTATACGGTTCACTTGCCAAAACCGGCAGAGGACATGGAACGGATATAGCCGTTCAATTGGGTTTGTCAGGAGATGACCCGGTGACCTTTGAGGTGGAGTTAATTTCACAAAAAATCGATCAGATCAAAACGCAGAGGAAATTATTTTTGAATGGAACTCATGAAATTAATTTTGATCCTGCAGAAGATATCGAATTTTTAAAAAACGAATCGCTCCCTTATCATCCCAATGCACTCACTTTTATTGCCGTTTTAAAAAATGAAGAACACTTTTCTGAAACTTATTATTCTATCGGCGGCGGATTTGTAAAAAAAGAAGGCGAAGAAATTAATAATGATGATGAGATTGTTCTTCCGTTTCCAATAGACGATGCGAATGATTTACTTCATTGGTGCATGCAAACCGGAATGAATATCAGCGAAGTGGTGATGGAGAATGAAAATTCCTGGCGGCCTGAAGCACAGACACGGCAAGGACTTTTGCAGATTTGGAAGGTGATGAGTGAATGTATGTACAAAGGGTGCCATGCGGAAGGAATTTTGCCCGGAGGATTAAATGTGAAGCGAAGAGCCGCGAATATGAATAAAAAATTATTGGCGGGAAAAGAATATTCAGACTATGATTCATGGATAAAAGCGATCCAAGCAGGAGGCGATGATTTTAAATATATTTTAGATTGGGTAAGTTGTTTTGCTTTGGCGGTAAATGAGGAAAATGCGGCTTTTGGACGTGTGGTTACTTCTCCGACAAACGGCGCTGCTGGCGTAGTTCCGGCCGTACTCGCTTATTATCTTATTTTTTGCAACGGCAATTTTGATGATAACATTATCCGCTTCTTATCCACCGCTTCTGAAGTTGGATGCATGTTTAAAAAGGGTGCTACAATTTCTGCAGCGATGGGTGGTTGCCAGGCGGAGATTGGCGTTTCTTCTTCGATGGCCGCTGCAGGCCTTACCGAATGTATGGGCGGTACGCAACGACAGGCTTTGATGGCTGCTGAAATTACGATGGAACATCATCTTGGGATGACCTGTGATCCGATTTCCGGATTGGTACAAATTCCTTGTATTGAAAGAAATGCGATGGGCGCAATAAAAGCTATAACCGCTAGCCAGCTTGCTTTGCAGAGCGCTCCGGATTTTGCAAGAGTTACTTTGGATAATGTAATTCAAACGATGTGGGATACGGCGGTAGATATGAATAGTAAGTACAAAGAAACCGCTGATGGCGGATTAGCAGTGAATGTACCATTAGGCCTAAGTGAGTGCTAAAACTTTTTGCAGAATTTCGCGGAGCAGAAAATTCAGTAATGGTAAACAAACAAAAAAAGTGGATTTATATTTTTTTGAATCATTTTCTTCCAATTTTTTTAATCATCGTCACCCTCTTTACCCGCGAATTTTTGTGGATAAGATTGTTTCCCTTTGGCATCAAACCAAATAATTTTGTTTAGCAGATCATCATTTCCACCGTCAATATGTTCAAACTCCGGACGTAAAGATTGCTTTGCATAATACAAACTTTTTCCTTTTAATAAGGTTAACGATGGATTCATTTCATTCAACGGAATTTGGTTGGGAACAGTATGATAAACAAAATCTGAAGCGTGATCAGAAAAGCATTTGAACATCGGAAGCGCTGTTGCATCCATAGCATTCATTGGTGGAATTCCTAAAATTTGTTCAATGGTTCGGACGATACAAGTTTGATTATAATTAGTATGAACAGATTGCTGTAACCTGCTGTAGGAGCTAATTACAAAGCCCGTAGTTCTGTAGGCGGAAATATGATCCCAGCCTGATTGAGAATCGTCCTCGGTAACAAAGACAACCGTATTTTTCCAGAACCTGCTCTTTGTGAGTGCTTCAATAATTCTTCCCAAAGCGAGATCATTGTCAGCAACCATTGCACGGGGAGTTGGTAATCCTGGTGCTGTTCCACCTGTGTGATCTGCCGGCAATGCGAGGATCATTAATTGTGGCAATTGATCATCAGGCATCTTCTCATACTCTTTTAATTCTTTTATAAATGCAGAGGCCCTGATCTGATCAGAAATTTTGTGGCTATCATAACACGGATAATTGGCTGACATCAATGGCCGCACAGCAGAAATGGTGCTGCTATTAGTGAACCCAAACGGCTTTCCATTTTTGTAATCATCATAAATTTTTGTCCAGGTCATTCCACTTTGAAATTGTGGCGTGCACGCTTCTCCATAAATTCTTACAGTCTTTCCATGTGAAGTTGCATTGTTCCAGATAAAACCGTTTTTATCATAAACCAATGCATCGGTTTGAACATGCGGATAACTGCGAAACCAGGCGCCCACATTTCTTTCAACATAATCTGTAACCATCGCTGCATCCGTCCATTGGTGCCCTTCTGCAGATGATTTTCCGGAAACATAGTAATTATCCAACAACAAAAAATCTTTTGCCAGTTGATGTTCATTTGGAGTTATTTTATTTCCGTAAATACAAAGATCTTCTCGTCCATTACCTTCTTTCATATCACCTAAAATCTGATCGTAAGTGCGATTCTCCTTTATGATATAAATGACGTGTTTGAAAACTGATGGTTCTCCAATCCGCTCGGGTACGGGCTTGGGTTCAGCATTTGGACGTGGAAGAACCCGTGCTAATTGGGCGCGAAATGTGAGATTCAATTTTTGTACCTTCTCTGTATTGGCTATTAAATTTTTACCATTAGGAATTGGAATAATGGATAAAGTGGCTTTTTGTTTGTGGCTGTTATATGCGCCGGCATTGGTTTGGGGTACATTTGCACTTGGATTTTCTTTTTTAATTTCCTGGCTGTTTACACGTGACCCTTCTCCTTCAAGATTGGTGACAAATAAAGTATTATTTACAATTTCTATTCCGGAAGGATACGCCTCTGTCGGAATAAATCCCTTGACAAAACTTTTTTCTTTTTTATTTGGAGATTCATTTCCAAGACTGATAACAGCAATGGCATTATCCAATCCATTTGCAACAAACATAGTCGAGTCGCCATTTCCAAGCGCTAATCCTCCCGGCGAATCGCCAATAAATCCGTTGTTGCCTGAAAATAATTTAACGGGTATTGTTTCAACTATAGTATCTTTTCGTGTGTCCATCACCGTTATATCATCACTGTTCGCATTTGAAACAAAGACGAAGCGGTTATCACGGTTATGAATAATATCATTTGGATGAAGACCGACTTCTATTTCTTTAATAAGCGAACCATTCAAATCAAATATAGAAACGGTACCATTATTTATTGCACCGGTTTTTGAATTAATGAAAACTTTGCCGTATGGAACGCCGGCGGTTTCCTGTTCGGAAGAATCTGAAGGTTGTTTTCCCGCCCAATTGGTAACGTAAATTTTGTAACCAACAATCGTAATTCCATAAGGCGCCACTCCTGTTGGTTTGGTCCAGATTGTTTGTTGATTTTCTAAATCAATTTTTACAATTTGATTGTTCCCATTTAAAATAACATAAAGGTAATTATGATTATTTTCTTCGTTTACTGCAACTTCATTTGGTAAAGCCAGTGGAGATTCTCCTTCGGCTTTAAAACTAAAAGTATTTTTTATTGAAATATTCTTACCGTCCCATTCAGACTGCATTACATAAGATTCACGGCTGGATGCGGCGCTCCAGAAAATAAAGGTTTTTGCATCTGATTGCCAAATCTGGATTCCTGAAAAAGTGCTTTTTAAATTTCTGAATTTCAAGTCGTCGCTAAAATTCCATTTGGAAATAACAGTTTGCTTTTTGCCGTCAATAATCACAATTCCATTTCGTTCTTCTACAACAAGAAAATCAGTTCCGGGAATAATTTTTACATCAAGACTATGATTTTCGAGGTTCGGATTTCCCCAGGTCACAACAGATCCCGCAGGATCAATTATTCTATTGAAAGGCATCAGGACTGGAAGAACGCTATTATTTAATGTAGCATCATCATAAGAAGAATGCAGCAGCGCTTGTTCACCGTTAATTTCTGTTTTTTGTAATCGCGGATAGTGACACGCTGAAAAAAAAATTATCAACAGAAATTGATAAAAAAAACTTTTTTTAGCCATAAGATTTCTCGGAATTAGATTTTTAAAATTAAAATCCCCTTAATAAAATGAAAGGATGTTTATGAATTTACCTTTCTCATTTTCTAATCATCATCGCCATCAATCTTTTCCTGCAATTTTAAAAATGCACTATGTCGTGGCGTAGGCATGACGCTGTTTTCACCTTTTATAGATTTCCAGATTACTTCATTAAAAGGAATATCGGGAGCCGCATCTTCTACCACCAAATTAAATTTTGCAGATTCTTTTGCTAATTTATTCCAGGCGGTATTTCTTTCATCAATGTCAACATTTGCAGGAATTGTTGTATAACTTGTAAAGTCAGGCTTGGCAGTAAAAGACCTGAAAAGCGGCATAGCGGCTGCATCGTACTGGCTCATTGGTGGCAATCCGAGAATGAGCTCCATTGTTCTTAATATGCCGGATGTAGAATACATGGTATGATCTACGAAATCTCGTTTTACATAAGGGCCAATAAGGTAAGCTGTGGAGCGATGTGCATCTACATGATCAGGGCCGTTCTGCGCATCATCTTCCACAATAAAAATTGCCGATTCTTTCCAGATAGGACTGTTGGAAATATGTTCTATAAAACGACCGACAGCCAGATCGTTATCGGCTGCTGCTGCGTATGGCGAATAGGCACCTTTTCTCATTCCGCTTGTATGATCATCAGGGTAACGAAGAGTTGAAAATTTTGGTAAAGCATTATTTGCAAGCAAAGAATCAAAATCATGCTCCCAGATTTTTTCGCGATATACATCCTGGATACTTAAATCAAAATCAGGAAAGCCGGGGCAAAAATGATCTACGATTGAGGGCAAAATTGGTTCTTTTCCATCATGAACGAATTCACCATAATTGCGGTAACTGATGCCTGCGCGTTTGCAATAATCCCAAATAAATCCTTTTGCCGGATAAGCAATTTCACGTGTTCCCTCATAATCATAAGTGCCGCCGCGATCGCTGTAATTTGTTGGCCATGTTTTTTCTACATAATCTGTCGCATAAGCCGCAGTGCTCCAATTATGCCCGTCAGCACTGACTTCTGCGTCATCATAAAAATTATCAAGCAAAACAAAATTTCTTGCCAAAGCATGTAGATTGGGTGTAATTTTTTCACCAAAAAGGCATAAAGAACTATCGCCGTTTCCTTCCTTCATGTCACCTAAAACCTGGTCATAAGTGCGGTTTTCTTTGATCACATAAAACACATATTTTATGGGAGAAGCAGCGCCAACCTTTTGCGGAATTGGATTGCCAAATTCACCAGCGGCTAAGGCTTCTTTATTTTTATTGTAAGGTGTATTTTTATAAACTTGTTTGGAATATTTTTCCAATTCATTTATTGTTGGCATTGGAATAAAGGAAAGTGATCCTTTAAATAAACTGCCAATATATTGAACCGGTTGATTGGCTATGGAAGTAATTTCTTTTTGATAAGGTGTTTTTATTTTTTTATTATCCGGCTGTGGCCCATAAGGATTTGCAATTGATTCAAATCCTTTTCCATTAGTAACCAGGAGTGAATTACCAACGACGCGAACACAGGTAGGATACCAGCCCGTAGGAATAAATCCGAATGACCTTGATGAGCCTGGATTGGAAACATTAAAAACCGCAAGACAATTATTATCAGCATTGGCAATGTACAATGTTTTATCATCTGATGATAAGGCAACACTATTAGTCGTACTTCCCGTTGGTGCATTTGGGAAGAGGCTTGCAGAAAGAGTTTCAATTACTTTCCTCTTTTTCGTATCAATAACAGAAACACTGTTGCTGTTTGCGTTAGCAACAAAAAGGAAGTTCCCTTTTTTTGTATAAACCAAGTCATTTGGATGACTTTCTGTTGCAATAGAATCTGTAACCTCCGCTTTTTTTACATCATAAATCATCACTTTATTGCCACCCCATAATGAAATATATAACCGTGTTTTTTCAGGATTTAATAAGCACGTATATGTTTCGGCGCTCAACGGAATTTGCTGAATAATTTTTTTGTTTTTTGTATTGCAAACGTAGAGTGAATTGTTTTCTTTTGTTACTGCAAACAAGCGTGAATGTGCATCATCGAGAGCAATCCCGGTAATGCCGATTTTATTTGGCCACTTCTTTCCCAAAACAATTGAATCGTTTATAATGAGTTGGCCATTATTCACTTTAAAACGCAAAATCATATTTTGATTTGCTGCTGAAGCATACAAATATTTATTGTCATTGCTGAATTGCAAACCTACCCATGCAGCCTTCATTTTTGTGAATGACAATAATTTTTTTGCATTAATATCAATCAGTTCTATTCCCTCCTGTCCATTGCCATTATCAGTAATGGCAGCATATTTTTTAGAAGGTGAAATAGCGATATTTAATGGCAGATCGCTGCTTAGATGAAGCGCGGTTCCTGCAGGTGAAAGATACCACCCATTTGGCAACTGCACTGGTTTTGGAACAAAAACGGATTGAGCATTTATTTGAAAAAAAAGAAAAAGAAAAATTACCAGGTTGATTGAAAAATAAATTTTGCGCATCATTAATATAGGATTAAATGAATTTCAAATTTAAGCAAACTGATGCTGTTGAAATTCTTTTATTTTTCTCTTTTAAAATTCAAATCCTGGAAGTCAAAACTAAAATCTGTTAAAGGAGAAATGGGTTTCATCGTGATGCTATTTGGTTTACCTTCATAATCCAGATTGAACATTACGTATGCATCCGCATCCATGCTTCTGTCGTTCCATTTTACAATAAATGTATTTCCTTTATAAAAAAACATTTCGCCGCTAAGGCGTGGAGAGTTTTTTGAGTCGAACCATGGTTTGCCTTTTTTTTCAGAAATGATTACATCACCAAACCATGAATCAGTATAGGTCCCTTCATATTTTGCGAAATCAATTTTAGTGGTATTTTTTTCTTGTTCCGACTTGATGTCATCCCAAATTTTATCAGTAATTTTTTTTGCCTCAGCTTCCTGTCTGGCAACATTTTCAGAATAATCCTTCACCCGATCTTTTCCTTTGATTCCATAATAACTGTCTTTAATGGTATTCGTGATTGCCCTGAAAGCAGCGCCGGACTGTTGGTTTGTAAAAACAATGATTCCTAATTTTAATTCTGGAATTAAAGTTACCTGTGTTACAATTCCTGCGAGCCCGCCCGTATGAGTCGGAACTTTATATCCATTTTCATCGCTCAAAAACCAACCCAATCCATAAGAAGCGAAATGAGTATTGTAAGTAGTTTGGCCATGCACAGGAATGATTGTTTGCGGCGTCCACATTTCTTCATGCGTTTTTTCTGAAATAAGTTGTTGCTTTAAATCATCACCATATTTTCCATTATTCATTTGCATGATAATCCATTTGGTCATATCATGAACACTGCTGTAAATGCCTCCGGCAGCGTCGGCCACATATTTCCAGTCACGGCGAATTACCTGTACTTTTCCATCCACAGGTGCATGTGCATCAATTACATTCTTTTTATCTTTCAAGAGATCATAATTGGGCGCGCTTTCTGTCATCTGCAAAGGGTTCATGATTTTTTTCTGAATAAAATCTTCCCACTTCATTTTTGAAACTCTTGACACCACCTCTCCTGCAACGATGTAGAGTAAATTATCATAATCATATTTTGTTCTGAAATCAGAAACCTGTTTTAAATAACGAAGGTTATGAATAATGTCTTTTACATCAAAAGTGCTGCTGTCAGGCCAGATCATTAAATCACCAGCACCAAGTCCCAAGCCACTTCTATGAGTTAATAAATCGCGTATGGTAAAATCTTCGCTAACATAAGGACTATATAATTTGAATTCAGGAATATAATTGGTTACTTTATCATCCCATTTAATTTTTCCTTCGTCAACTAATATTCCCAAAGCCAATACAGTAAAGGCTTTGCTGTTAGATGCAATTCCAAATCTTGTATGCTCATCCATTTTCGCCATGGTGTTCAATGAACTTACACCGTAACCTTTTTCGTGAATTATTTTTCCATCTTTTACAACAGCGACGGCGATTCCAGGAACATCAAATGTTTTTAGCGTTCTTTCAACCAATGCATCAATTTGAACAGAAGTAATCGGTTGTGCGAAAATGGTAAAATTAAAAGCAGAAAGTATGAATGTAAAGAAAAGCAGTTTGAAATTTTTCATTGTGTATTTTTTATTAAATAAATAAAAGTGATAAAAAGTCTATAAAAATAAGTGCTTATTTCAAAAGGAAGATAGTAAAAGAAGAAATAATTTAAATTTATGTTTATTTGAAATCATATCTTAAGAAGCCATTTTATTTTTATATATTATAAGCGAAATCGAATACATTCTCCATAAATAATTTATTTTTTTCCCGTTTAAAAAATTTATTGCGTTAGGTTTGATGCTAATTATTTTTTTAAAAGAAATTGTTTTTATGATTATTAAAAGAAATGGATTTATTCATCATGTTTTTTTTTGGTTGAAAAATCCTGAAAGTAAGGAAGATCTGCAACAACTGATTGAGGGTTTAAATCAGCTTTCTAAAGTATCCACAATTATAGATTTTAGTATTGGCAAACCCGCTGGTACCAACAGGAATGTGATCGATAATACCTGGTCGGTCTCATGGTTATTGTTGTTTGAAAATGTTGATGATCAGGAAATTTATCAGACCGATCCGATTCATATAAAATTTATTGAAGAATGTTCACTTTTATGGAATAAAGTATTGATTTACGATACAGTAAATTTTTGATAAAAGAAATTGTTATTGTCAATTCGTTTGTTAAAAAAATGACGTTGTGATAAAATATTTTTTTTTCGCCTATGCATGCCTGTTATGTTCTGCATCTATCGCTCAAAAAAAGAACGCCTCGTTTGAATTGCATATTCATTCCACTTCAGCACCTATAAAAATAGATGGAATTGCTAATGAGCCGGTTTGGCAGAATGCTCAAGTTGCCCGTAATTTTTTCATGGTGCTACCGATGGATACAAGTCTTGCAAAGGTGAAAACTGAAGTGATGATGACGTATGATAAAGGCAATTTGTATCTGCTTGCCATCTGCCATAAAGCCTTGCCTGGAAAGGATTTGGTAGAATCGCTAAAAAGAGATTTTGATTTTACTAAAAACGACAACTTCATTGTTTTTATAGATCCTTTTGATGATAAGACTGATGGATTTGCTTTCGGTACAAATGCTGAAAATGCGCAATGGGATGGTTTGATGTATGAAGGCGGCTCGGTTGATTTGAATTGGGATAATAAATGGAAATCTGCCGTAAAGCATTATCCCGATAAATGGGTTTTGGAAATGGCCATTCCCCTGAAAACGCTTCGATACAAAAAAGATGTAACAAGATGGGGAATCAATTTCAGCCGGAACGATTTAAAGACTACTGAAAAATCAAGCTGGGCGCCGGTCCCGCGACAATTTCCTACTGCTGCTCTTGCTTATACGGGTACGCTTGTTTGGGATCAGGCACCCAATGTACAGAGCGGAAATGTTTCCCTCATTCCTCATTTATTGACCGGCGTCACAAAAGAAAATATTCCGCCTTCATCCTCAGAATTTAAACATGAATTAGGGTTAGACGCGAAGGTTGCTATTACTTCCTCATTAAATCTTGATCTTACGATAAACCCGGATTTTTCACAAGTGGAGGTGGATAACCAGGTTACGAATTTGGATCGTTATGAATTATTTTTTCCAGAGCGAAGACAATTTTTTTTAGAAAACGGCGATCAGATAAATAACTTCGGTTATCCGGATATCCGGCCATTTTTTTCAAGGCGGATCGGACTGGGAATTCCGATTCAATATGGAGGCAGGTTAAGCGGAAATTTAAATCGCAAATGGCGTATTACTTTAATGGATATGCAAACTGCAAAGCAAGATTATTTGGGATTACCTGCTCAAAATTTTGCGGTTGCAGCCATACAAAGAAGGGTTTTTTCAAGATCGAATATTAACCTGCTTTTTATCAATAAACAGTCTATAAATTATCATCCTGGGAAGGATTCCGCTCTTCCGCGGTATTCAATTTCAAATAGAAATGTTGGTCTTGAATATAACCTCGCCTCTTCAAATAATTTGTGGACAGGAAAGTGGTTATTTTTAAAATCATTTACGCCAAACAAAAATGAAAAAAGTATTACTCACGGCGCTAACTTGAAGTACGCAGGTAAGAGATTACTTGTCAATGCGGCTTATGAATCGGTGGGTGAAAATTATAATGCAGAAGTTGGATACGTTCCGCGAATTAATTATATCAAATTAAATCCGCAGATTTCTTATACTTTTTTTCCCAAGGGTGGAAGCATACTAACACATGGCCCCCAATTCAATGCGAATTATTATTTTAATAAAAGATTTAAAGAGTCAGATCATGAAGATATGCTTACCTATTTGATCACCTTTCGCAGCAAAGCGCTGCTTTCCTCTGTAATGATTGATGATTATGTGCAGGTACTTTTTCCTTTCGATCCAACTCATAGTGGGAAAGATTCTTTGCAATATAATTCAAAGCATTCATGGAAAACGATTGGCGCTGATTTTATTTCCAAGCCTCAAAGCCTTTTTAATTACGGCTTTTCAATGCGTTATGGCGGTTATTACGCGCAAGGGGAAAAGTATACAATAAGCAGTAATGTAGGTTACCGTTTTCAGCCGTTTGTTAATCTTACTTTAAGCGCTTCGTATAATCAATTGGAACTCCCCGCGCCGTGGGGGCGAACAGATTTTTGGCTCATTGGGCCGAAGATTGATCTTACAGTGACCACGAAGCTTTTTTTCACCACGTATGTTCAGTATAATCAACAATTAAATAACACCAATATAAATGCAAGATTTCAGTGGCGTTATAAACCCGCTTCCGATTTATTTATTGTGTATACAGATAATTATTTAATCGCGCCATTTGCTATAAGAAACCGGGCTTTGTTATTAAAATTTACTTACTGGTGGAATCCTTAAAGCAAAATGAATTTCGTATTATTTGTTTACTATAGGCAAATTTTGATTTAAATAGAAAAATTTTCAACCGCTGCAAAAGTTTTTTCCAAATCCTGATCTGATAAAGCGTGACTGAAGAACCAGCTTTCATAACCGGATGGCGGCAAATAAATTCCCTGATCGAGCATGTGATGAAAAAATTTATTGAAGGTTTTTAGGTCAGTGGTGGAAGCTGTTTCAAAATCAATTACCTCTTTGTTTGTAAAGAAAATACTGATCATACTTCCTACACGATTGATGCGGTGAGGAATGTTTTTGACCGCCAAAATATCATTCAAAGTTTTTTCAAGAAGGGCGCCTTTTTGATCTAATTCTATGTAAATTGAAGGATTATTTTTTAACTCTTTCAACATGGTATATCCTGCGATCATTGCAATTGGGTTGCCACTTAAAGTGCCCGCCTGGTAAACGTTTCCGAGCGGCGCAATGTGTTCCATAATTTCTTTTTTACCTCCAAAAGCACCAACGGGCAAACCGCCACCAATCACTTTTCCATAAGTAACCAGATCAGCATTAATATTAAATTTTTCCTGTGCACCACCGGCAGCCAAACGAAAACCGGTCATCACTTCATCGAAAATAAAAACTATCTTTTCTTCATTACATATTTCCCGTAAGCCTTCCAAAAACCCAGGCTGTGGCGGAACACAACCCATATTGCCCACAACCGGTTCAATGATTATTGCGGCAATTTCTCCTTTATTTTCTTTCGCTAATTTTTCAACAGCTTCTAAATCATTATAAGGAGCAGTCAATGTATCTTTTGCTACCCCAGCAGTAACACCTGGAACTGTTTGAATATTTAAAGTTGCCATCCCGCTTCCTGCTTTCACTAAAAAACAATCTGCATGGCCGTGATAACAACCTTCAAATTTGATAATTTTATTTTTTCCTGTGTAACCTCTTGCCAGACGAACAGCACTCATGCATGCCTCTGTGCCACTACTTACCATTCTGATAAGATCTACGTTTGGCGCCATACTTTTTATCAATTCCGCCATTTCAATTTCCAATTCTGTTGGAGCTCCAAAGGAAGTGGAATCTGCAGCCTTTTCCTGGATCGCTTTTACAACAGGTTCATAAGCATGACCAAGGATCATGGGCCCCCACGAATTGATGTAATCAATAAATTCGTTTCCATCTTCATCAAAAAGATGTGAGCGTTTTGCGGATTTTATAAATATTGGGGTACCGCCAACATTTTTAAATGCACGAACGGGTGAATTTACACCACCGGGGATCGATTGTTGGGCGCGTTCAAATAATTGAATACTTTTTGAGAAGTTCATATTTTTTTAATAATCAGGTGAAAGATTGATCAAACTACGATAGCAACTTCACAGCATCTTTTGCAAAATAGGTCGCAATTAGATCTGCACCTGCTCTTTTAATAGAAGTGAGACTTTCCAGAATTGCTTTTTCTTCATTGATCCAGCCCATTTTTGAAGCTGCTTTTATCAGGGCGTATTCTCCGCTAACATGGTAGGCACTAACAGGAACGCGTACACGATTTTTAACCTCACGCACGATATCAAGGTAAGCCATCGCAGGTTTTACCATCACAATATCGGCACCTTCTTGTTCATCCATAAGCGCTTCTTTCACCGCTTCAATGCGATTTGCGTAATCCATCTGGTACGTTTTTTTATCGCCAAATCCGGGCGCTGAATCCAACGCATCTCTGAACGGGCCATAAAAACAGGAAGCATATTTCGCGCTATAAGCCATGATACCTGTTTTAGTAAAATTATTTTCTTCAAATGCTTTTCTGATAGTGCCGATGCGGCCATCCATCATATCACTTGGAGCGACAAAATCGGCGCCTGCTTTTGCGTGGCTCAGACTCATTTTTACCAACGCTTTAACTGTCGGATCATTTACAATTTCTCCCTCTTCTACAATTCCATCATGCCCATAAGAAGAATATGGGTCGAGCGCAACATCAGTCATAACAAGCATTTCAGGGACTGCATCTTTTATCGCTTTGATACTTCGTTGCATCAAACCATCAGGATTCCACGATTCTTTTCCTGTGTTGTCTTTTAATTCATCCGGTGCTTTTACAAACAACAAAACACTTTTAATACCCATGCTCCACAATTGTTTTACTTCTTTGATCGTGCCATCAATTGAACGACGATAATAGCCGGGCATGGAAGGAATTTCAAATTCAACATTTTCTCCTTCATCGATAAATAAAGGCAAAATAAAATCGCTTGGCGTCAAAATTGTTTCAGCAACAAGACTTCTTATTGCAGGATTGCTTCTTAAAATTCTTGGTCTTTTTTGCAAATACATTTTTATAAGTTTAATAAAATTAGTTTAATAATATTCTTTTCATTTTCATCAAATCCAATCGACTGGCTTCAAACAAATCTGCACCAATTTATCTTCTTCACTTTCTTTTTTCGGTTGATAATTATATTCAAAACGCACGGTTGGCGGAAGACTCATCAAAATACTTTCTGTTCTGCCACCGGTTTTTAATCCGAATAAAGTGCCCCGATCATGAATGAGATTAAATTCGACATAACGGCCTCTTCGGATTTCCTGCCAATGTTTTTGTGCAGCAGTAAAGGAACAATTTTTTCTTTTTTCTACAATCGGAAGATAGGCTGCAATAAAAGCATTGCCACAAGCCTTGTTGAAGTTCATCCAAAAATTAGCATCTTTATTTTCCGATGGTTTTTGATAATCGTAAAAGATTCCACCGATGCCTCTTCGCTCATTATTTCTATGCTTGTTCACGAAATAATTATCACAATCTTTTTTAAATTCCGGATAAAAAGACAGATCAAATTCATCACAAACATTTTTATAAGTTTGATGAAAATGCTTTGCATCTTCTTCAAATAAATAGTAAGGAGTAAGATCCGTTCCGCCGCCAAACCAACGATCTGTTACTTCATTTTTTTCATTATACAATTCAAACATTCTATAATTGCAATGAACTGTTGGCACAAAAGGATTTATAGGATGAAGAACCAAGCTTAAGCCGCAGGCAAACCATTCTGTTCCCTCAATTTTCAATTGAGTTTTCATGGCCTCAGAAACAGCTCCAAAGACGACAGAAGTATTTACACCACCTTTTTCAAAGACATTCCCATTTGCTATTACACGTGTTTTTCCGCCGCCACCTTCTGCTCTTTGCCATGCGTCCTCAACAAACTTGCCTATTCCATCTATCTCTTCTAAAGCAGAACAGATGCGGATTTGAAGACTTTCAATATATTTAATCCATTCTTCTTTGATGTTCATTTTAAAAAAGCTTTATTCTGTTCGCAATCACTTTTCACTTTCCTTGACCGCATCAACAAAAGCCTGCGCATGATCAACCGGAATATTCGGTGTAATCCCATGACCCAGATTGGCAATATATTTTTGAGCGCCAAATTCATCAATCATTTTCTTCACTTCCTTTTTAATTTCAGAAACAGGCAACAGTAATTTTGCGGGATCAAAATTTCCTTGCAGTGTAATTTTATTTTGCGTCATTTCTCTTGCGATTGTTGGACAAATGCACCAATCAATTCCTAAACCTGAGGCGCTGCTTTCACTCAATTCTTTCAAAGCATACCAGCTACCTTTTGGAAATAAAATCACCGGTGCATCATCTTTAAGCGCATCGGCAATTTGCACCAAATATGGTTGTGCAAAAAGTTTAAAATCTTCGGGACTTAAACAACCGCTCCAGCTATCAAAGACCTGTAAAACATCAGCACCAGACTTAGTTTGAGCTTTTAAATATTGGATGGTTGCGTCTGTGATTTTTTGTAATAATCGATGCGCTAATTCCGGTTGCGTAAAACAAAATTGTTTCGCTTTTTCCCACGTTTTGCTTCCTTTCCCTTCAACCATATAACATAGAATTGTAAATGGCGCACCCGCAAATCCAATCAATGGAACTTCGCCATTTAATTCCTGTTTTGTCAATGACAAAGCCTTCATTACGTAATTCAGTTTCTCTTCGACTGCATTGGTAAACAAAGAATTAATGTCATTTTGTGTTTTGATAACATGCGGCAACAACGGGCCTTTTCCTTCTTCCATCAAGACTTCTACGCCCATCGCCTGTGGAATTACCAAAATATCAGAAAAAATAATTGCTGCATCTACCCCTAACCGTTGTATGGGTTGTAAGGTTATTTCTGCAGCTAATTCAGGTGTTTGCACACGCGTAAAAAAATCATATTTGTCGCGCAACTTTATGTATTCAGGCAAATATCTGCCTGCCTGGCGCATCATCCAAACTGGCGGCCGTTCTACGTTTTCTTGTCTTAACGCTCTTAACAATAGGTTGTTTTTCAATGACTGCATTTATAAAATTTTAATTGAAGTGTAGTATTTTATTACATCATTAATTAACTCCTTCTGTTCAGGATTACCTGCAATAATGATTTTCGCTTTAGTGAATAATCTTACTTCTTCTGCGGTTGTATTTCCAATTGCAAATAGCGTTGTAGATTCTTTAATTTTATTTGAAGAAAAAAAACTTTTCACTGCGCTTGGACTGAAAAATAAAATTCCAGCATAAGTTTTTGAAACGAGTTGCGGTTTTTCAATTGTTTTATAAACAACCAATTCTTCAACTTTAATTTCGTTGCTTCTGAGTTTTTTCGGTAAAGTGTTTCTCCGCTGGTTTCCACAAAAAAAAACGATTTGTTTAACTGAATCATCTTTGCTTATTTTTTCAGCAAGTTGCGCTGCATCCTTTGCTGATCCTGCAATTACAGAGGAAGTAAAAATATTTTCAACAGTTTTTTTTGTGGCAGGCTCGATGCAATATATTTTCCAGTTAGTTTGTTTAGAAACTATTTTTCTTACAACGTTAACTGTTTTTGAACTGGTAAAAATGGCTGTGATTTTTTCTTTCGATAATTTAATGATGCGTTTTTTTATTTCATCAGAAATGCATTCTTCTGTCTGAATGAAATTTAATTGATCAACACAAATATTATTTTCGGTAGCAAGTTGAATTAACGTACTGTCGATTTTTTTTGTACTTAATATTTGAATCTTATTTTGCATTTCTTATTTCATAAATTACTTGTTTCGCTTTTTCATTTTGCAAAATTCCGTTGGCACAAATTACTCCTAAATCATTGTTATTTTCAATAGAAGCTTCTTTCGTAATCTCAAATTTTTGTTTTCCATCTGTGCTGCAAACATTTCCTTTGAAAATGATTTTATCATTTTCAAAAACCGCCAAAGCGCTGATTGGCGTTGAACAGCCGCCTAATAACGTTCTTAAAAAATCACGTTCAATTTGTGTGCAAATTTCTGTCGCTTCATCATTTAATGAATGAGCGGCATCAAAGGAAAGTTGATCTTTTCCGCGGCATGAAATAGTAATCGCGCCTTGCGCCGGTGCAGGAAGCATCCAGTTTAAATCAATAGAATTTTCAGGGCGAAGATTAATCCTTTCCAATCCTGCAGCAGCAAAAATTGCCCCGTTCCAATTGTTCTCTTCTAATTTTCTTAAACGGGTATTTACATTTCCACGGAGATTTTCAATCCTGTTATTTGGATAACGATTTAGCCATTGAGCCTTGCGTCGAATGCTGCTTGTAGCGATTGTAAATGCAGAAGATTGATTGTTGAAACGTGATTCGAAGTTATTAAACAATTTATCTTCAATATCTTTTTTATCGCCTTTAAATACCAGAATATCTTTATAGGAGGCCCGCTTCAAAACCGCTGCCTGTCTGATTCCTGTGGCTAATTGAGTTGGAACATCTTTCATTGAATGAACGGCGAGATCAATTTTATTATTCAGCAAAGCGGCATCTAAATTTTTCGTAAAAATTCCTTGTACGCCGAGTTCATAAAGGGGCGTAACCAAATTTTTATCGCCTTCACTTTTGATAAAAATTAATTCAGAATCAATGTCATTTTTTTTGAGAAGCATTTGCACAAGTGATGCCTGCCAAATCGCCAACTGGCTTTTGCGTGTGCCAATTTTAAGAGGTCGTTTCATAATTCAATTGTAGATAGCTATTCAAAGCATTTATACATTGGCAACCTTTGTTGTTTTTTACTTTTAATTGAATGGCAAGAGTAGAAATAGTTTTATGAATTTTTTCTTCACTTTCTTTATTATTAAAATAAATTTTATCCAATTCAAAAAGTTGTGATTTTACCAAATGAAGTAATGGATTATTGAACTGTTGACGATGCCATTCTTCAAGGCTGCCTAACGTTTCATCAATTATTTTTAAAGCCTTTGGAATCTCTGCATGCCTTGCTGCGATTGTGTTATCAAGAATCAGCGAAACTTCATCTACATTCAAAACAGTGAGTCCTTTTATTTTTTTTACCTCCGGATCAACGTTTTGGGGAACAGAAAGGTCGAGGATAAGGCGCTGTTTATTTGTTGTAAAAAATGAAGGGAAGATTGTATAGGTTTCGCCAGCCGAGCTTACAATAACAATATCCGCATCGTTGGATGCTAGCGCTAAATTTTTATATGGAATAAATTCACCTTTATAATCCTGAGCCAACTCAGAAGCTTTTTCATCTGTTCTGTTCGCAAAAGAAACATGTGAACCAGGTAAATAGTCTTTTAAATTTTTAGCGATTTGATTTCCGAATTTGCCGGTGCCAACTAACAGGATTTTTTTATCCTTAAAATTTTTAATTTTTTCTTTTAATATTTCAATTGCTGCATAAGAAACTGACACGGTTCCTGAGCTTAATTTCGTCTTTGTTTTAATTTCTTTTGAGACCTGCAATGCATAGTTTATCGCGCGTTCCATGAAGCCGTTTATGCAACCATTTTCCTTTGCAATTTTTGCTGCTTGTTTTAGCTGTGATAAAATTTCATAATCGCCGATAATCTGTGAATCCAACCCTGAAGCCACTTTGAACAAATGCTCGATTGCATTTAGCCCCTGGTAAACGTAACCATGTTCTTCAAATTCTTTCAAAGTGCTTTGTGTGTTGATACACAGCATTTCTGTCAATTCGCTAGGGTCGTCGCAGATCCCATAAATTTCAGTTCTGTTGCATGTAGAAAGTGCAAGGCATCCGGGTATTTTTTTTGAAACTGATTGTTTCAACAACAGCAAAGTTTCTTCAGAAGAAAGAGAAAATTTTCCACGGACACTCATATCGCTTTTACGATAATTGATACCGATGATTGAGAAACTATTTAAAGAATTTTTATATGAGGTAACTGGTAAAACCATTCTAATCGTGCAAAAGTATTTTGAAAATTATTTTGAAAAGTCATTGGTAAGTCATTAGAAGTCTTTTTTATAATGATTTTCTGTTTTAATGTGCATCATAAAACATGAAATGCATTTCAGGCTTACATTTGCAAATATTTATAAAATATGTCTTCAAAATCAAAAAAGGGAATTATATTAATAAATCTTGGTTCGCCTGATTCAACAGAAGTTGCAAATGTCCGAAAATATTTGGATCAATTTTTAATGGATGAAAGGGTGATTGATAAACCCTGGCTTTTAAGGGCTTTATTGGTCAAAGGAATTATTGTCCCTTTCCGCGCTCCAAAATCTGCAGAGGCATATAAAACAATTTGGATCAAAGAAGGTTCACCATTGATTGTTTACACAAAACATTTACAGGAAGCATTGCAAGCTCGTATTGAAGAGCCGGTTGAAATTTCGATGCGTTATGGGAATCCCACGCCAGATGCGGCTTACGAAGCTTTATTAAAAAAAGATCCTGATATTGAAGAAGTTATTGTGTTACCGCTTTATCCGCATTATGCCATGTCGAGTTACGAGACTGCGGTTGAATATATGAAGGAATTTTATGAGAAGAAAAAGTATCCTTTTACACTTTCTTTCATCCCGCCTTTTTATAATGATGAAGATTATATCAAAGCACTTTCAGAAAATATCAGACCTTATTTGAATGAAAAGGTTGATCACATCTTGTTTAGTTATCATGGCATTCCTGAAAGGCATATTCGTAAAAGCGATATTACAGGATGCCATTGTTTACAAAGTGAAAATTGTTGTGAAATTGACTCTCCTGCACATGCATTTTGTTACCGCCATCAGATCAGGACAACTACAAGATTAGTTGTGGAACAGTTGCAAATTCCTGCTGGGAAATACAGTATTTCTTTTCAATCAAGATTGGGAAAAGGGTGGCTTACGCCTTTTACGGATTTCAGGTTTTTGGAATTTCCAAAGGAGGGAGTAAAAAATTTATTGGTTGTTTGTCCGGCTTTTGTAAGTGATTGTTTGGAAACTTTAGAAGAAATTGCGATTCGCGGCAAAGAAAGTTTTTTGCAAGCAGGGGGAGAATCCTTTACCATGATTCCTTGTTTGAATACAAATCCATTATGGGTAAAAACAATTGAAAAATTTATCAGTAAAGCAATAAATAATTAAGTTTTCTATTTTTGATTTTTCTATTAAAAAAATTTTTCCATACATGTATTTTTATGTCAAAGCTTTGCACATTATTTTTGTGGTGACGTGGTTTAGCGGGCTATTTTACATTGTCCGGCTATTTGTTTACAGCGCTGAAGCGAATGAAAAACCTTACCTGGAAAAGTCCATTCTTTTGAAGCAGTTTTCAATCATGCAAAAACGTTTGTGGTATGGAATTACGTGGCCTTCGGCAATTCTTACTTTGATATTTGGAACCTGGATGGGAATCCTTTATGGAAGTTTGCCAGCATGGCTTTTGATCAAACTTTTTTTTGTTGCCGGGTTATTTGTTTACCATCTTTCACTCCATTTTATTTTTCGTCAACAACAAAAAGAAAATTTTAAGTGGACTTCGCAACAATTAAGAATGTGGAATGAGTTGGCCACCGTTTTTTTATTATGTATTGTAATACTTGCGGTTGTAAAACAATTATTGAGCGTTGCATGGGCGATAGGCGTCCTGATTGTATTTATAATTCTTTTATTGGCTGCAATTAAAATTTACAAACGTTTTCATAAAGCATAAAAGAGATAAAAGAATTGCCGATAATATTTAAGCAGATATGGAAGTTTGGTTTGTCTCGCTTACTTTCCAATACAAAACTTACTAAAAATATAATCCAGCCGATCTTCATTAGTTATTTCACCAGTTATTTCACCGAGGAAATACAGGCATCTTCTGATATCGGGTGCAAGAAGATCGCCGCTGATGTGATTTCCTAAACCAACTTTAATTTCCTGGAGGCTTTTTGAAATTTCTGTAAGCGCTGCATAATGTCGTGCATTGGTAATTACAACATTTTCCGTATTCAAACCCGAACCAACAGCCATTGCAAATAACGCGTCTTTTAATGGGGCAATTCCAATATTTTCCTTTGCGGAAATAAAGATTTGATTTGCATTTTTATTATGCGCAGAAGCCGCAGGTTTTCTGGCAAGGTCTGTTTTATTAGCAACGATGATCACATTTTGATTTTCCTTTTTGATGGACTCTGTGATTTCTGAAAGTTCGGCGGATCTCAATTCGTTTACATCAAATAAATACAACACGATATTTGCCTGCTTTATTTTTTCTTTACTTTTTACTACGCCCATATTTTCAATCACATCCTGCGAATGTTCTCGGATTCCCGCGGTGTCTATCAGCCTGAAGAGAATGCCATTTATATTGATCATTTCTTCAATAGTATCACGGGTTGTTCCGGCGATTTCACTCACGATAGCGCGGTTTTCATTGAGTAACGTATTGAGCAAAGTAGATTTGCCGGCATTCGGCTTCCCAACAATGGCAACGCTGACTCCATTTTTAATCACATTGCCTAATTTGAAAGATTCCAATAACTGGCTTACTGTGGTATCGATATTATTAATTAATAGAGAAAACTGGTGTCGATCAGCAAATTCTACGTCTTCTTCGCTAAAATCAAGTTCCAGTTCTATTAGTGACGAAAATTTGATCAGTTCTTCACGGAGCGTTTTGAGAATATTTGAAAACCCGCCACGCATATTATGTAATGCCGCATTTTGCGAAGCTTTAGTATTGCTTGCAATCAAATCGCCAACGGCTTCCGCCTGGGTAAGATCTAGTTTTTTATTCAGAAAAGCCCGCTGGGTAAATTCGCCCGCTTTTGCCAGCCTTGCGCCATTTCGGATTAATGCGTCAAGCACTTGTTGCTGCACGTAAAGCGAACCGTGACAACTGATTTCAATTACATCCTCGCCCGTATAAGAAGCGGGCTTTTTAAATAAAGAAAGCACCACTTCATCCAGCACATTTTTGCCTTCTTTTAAATAGCCAACATGCAAAGTATTAGCAGCCTGTTCTTTTAAATTTTTTGAAGGGAAAAGCTTTTGAATAATATCAAATGACTTATTGCCGCTTAATCGTAAAACCCCGATTGCACCTATCCCCGGCGGCGTAGCAATGGCGGCAATTGTATCGCTCCAGCCAGATAATTTACTATTCATTTTGTAAAGATAGCATGGAATTTAAATTTTGTTTCAGGGGAGAAGTAGTAGATGTATGAATCCTGGGCTTATTCTTTTATTTAAAATTTTCTGCATTTTTTTTTCTGCGGAATTTTTTTGAAAATATTTTCTATCATGGCAATAAACGAAAAATATTGCCGTTCATTATAGAGAAGTTGTCACCCCTAAAATCTATTTGTTGAACAAGTTTTTGTTACAGGCACAAAAGGAATTTAATATTTTTAAAAATACACCTAAGATCTACGCCCGCAAAGTGAAAGCAATTTCGGATAGTTTTAGCCTGCAAAAGCCGATGCATTTGCATGGTACTGAATTACCGGATTATTGGGCAGGAAATCTTTTGAATAAAAAAGAGAAGATTGCCCTGGTGGAAATTAATCCCGAGTATAATGCGGAGAAGATAGCTTTCCAAAACCGCTTTAGGGCGCGTAATTGGGATAGTTATTCTGACTTTCACCACAATTTATTTTTATATTTCAAAAACAAAAGTACCTGGCCGCTTGCCTATTATCAAAGCCTGGCGAGCGGGCTTGCAAACAAGACTTTTAAAAACAGAATGCATTTGGATTTTCTTCAGGAAACTGTGGTGAGGTTTGATATTTTGCCGTATACATCCACGGATTTTAATAAAAACAGATTGACTGAAAACGGTGAACAATATTTATTCAACCGTTTCACAAATGATCTATTGCCTTTTATGACTAGTAATCCTTCGATAAAAAAAACTGTTTTGCATAGTAAAAAATTAACCCATATTCTTTTGAAAAAGAATTTTATTCATGAAGATAACCTGATTTATGTAAGGATGAACAAAGGGAGAAATCTGGATTTTATTTATAAAAAAAATTACCAGGACCTGGAAATATTTATTTTTTCGCGTTGCATTCCTTATGGTGGATTTATGAAAAGTGAAGTTTATAGTAATGTGTTTGGATGAGAAAAGGAAAAGTGTAAATAGGTAAAAAAGAGAAGGCCCCTGTAGAAACAGGGGCCGTTTACCAAAACTAACTGCTTATGAGAAATTTGAATTTTTAAATTTGATAAGTATAAAACAAATCAAGTGCCAAAAAACGAATTAACGTATATTAGCTTTGAAAAACCAGATTTCGGATATATTCTTTCACACTCTTTCTGAGAAATGGGGGAATGGCTTCCCCATGAATTTCTTTATTGTTTATTTTTTCACTCGTGCCTTCGTCTCCTTCTGCAAACAAACAATAACCGCATTTTGTATTATTTTTTCAAAATGCCTATCATAAATATTTTTTACTAACCAGAACCTCAACCTTTATTTTTGAAAAAACAAATTTCTTTATGAAGAAAATATTTCTCTTTGCCGGATTACTGTTTTTTTCTGCTTTCTTTTAATACGGTGAATGCGCAAAAGAAAGCCAAAGCTAAAATACATCGATAAATCCAATATGGATCTGAGTGTGAAATCGAATGATGATTTTTATTTATACGCTAATGACAAGTGGAAAAAGGCTAATCCGGTGCCTGCGTCAAAAGTGCGTTGGGGAAATTTCAATGTGTTGCGGCAAGTTGCTTTCCAGTAAGCATGTTCCCTCTTCAGATTGGTTCAGCTAACAGAATGATTATTTCTTATAAAACCACCAACTATTTTTCAGTACATTACCCTAAAAAGTTCGTTGTTTAAAAATTAAAAATCCGGGTGATTAATTTTTATTTTTTTTCAGCAAGCCCTGTGCTTCTTTATCCGCATGCTCGCTTGGCTTTCCTTTCAATATCCATTCAAATCCTACAGCAATGAATGCACCGGTCAAAGTTGCCAAAACATAAATCCATGTTGTTTGCAAATCTCCTTTAATTATGTCCGGGGCCAGGGTCCTTACAGCATTCATTGAAGCGCCGGTAACAGGGCCGGCCCATAATCCGGCTAAAGCAATGTATCCACCGATGGCAATCGCCCCGTTGTTGCCTACATTTCCCGGGCCGGAAGCGGTTCCTAAAATTGTATTCACCAAACCTGTAGTTAATACGGTTTCAATAATGAACAACTTCCACATTTCTAAACCAGGATAGGGAAGAGTAGCACCCAAATTTCCAATATTTCCAAACATCGCTTTTAAAAAGAGCACCGCTAAAAGGCCGCCAAGGATTTGAACTAAAATATACAGTGGAACTAGCTTCCATGGAAAATGCCGCCTCAATGCAAATGCTAAAGTTACTGCCGGATTGATATGAGCGCCACTTACAGTGCCCATAAAATAAATAATCACCATCACAGTTAGCCCGGGAGCTATTACTTCCATTCCTTTTGAAATTTCACCTGTCCGTGCTGCAACAACTGCTGCGCCTGCGCCTACAAGAACCAATAAAAACGTCCCCCACATTTCTGCAAACAACGCCCGCCATTTATTGGAAGCTTTCAGAAAATCGGCTGGTTCATTTTCGTGTTTATTATTCATGTTATCAAAACGAGGAGAATTTTTTTTTAAGAACAGAGACCCTAATCATTTTCAAGGATTGATGCTGCGATTTGTTCAAGCAGATGTTTATTATCATGCACGAAGGACAATCCTGCCTGGTAAAGATTATTTATATTTTCTGGCGTGGCAATATCCATTTCAGAACAGCCTTCTTTTAATTCCGGCTCAAGCCTGTAATAATTTTTTTGATTTTCCGGTTCCAGCGTAAGATACATTTGCGTTAACTGGTAAGCAACCGTTTCTGCGTTACCCGACATTAAAATATCAATCACCGGTTCAAGCCATTTTATTTCACCTGCATTTTTAAAATCATCAAACTTGTATTTTTTCTTAACTGATCCTGTTCCGATAGAAAGAATGATCATATCGGCGGCAGTTGGCTTATCTTTCTTCTGTGGATTATTAAAGAATTTTGAAAATTCAAGACCTCTTGCTTCAGCATAAGCACACAGTGCAGGATTATTGGCAAACATGCCACCATCAACCAATGCAAACATTTGGCCATTTAAAGATTGAATATATGCCGGAGAAAAATAAGTGGGCGCTGCAGAGGTTGCCCTTGCTACGTCCCTTACATAAAAATTATAAATATTATCTGTGCGAGCGTCGGCGCTGGTAAAAAATACGGCGCGCCGGTCTGTAATATTGTAGGAAGTGATCAGACTTGGCTTAATTAGTTTATCCAGCGTTACATCACCAAAGTAAGTGGTAAGCAATTCATAAATGGAATCCGCGGAATATTTTTCACGAACAATTCCACCAGGATTAAAAACCTTTTGGCCTAACTTTCTATTGAAAATTGTATGGCCGTATTTTATGTACAAATCCACCGCATCCTGCGCTGAATATTTTGCTTTGCCTTCTTCATCAGGCGTTAAATAAATGCAGGACAAGATGCCACCGGTACTTGTGCCAGCGATCAAATCAAAGTAATCGCCTATTTTACGATTATTGTTGCTCTGCTGTTGCAAAAATCTTTCTAATTGCGCTAATATAGTACCGGGAATTATACCACGGATGCCACCACCATCAACAGATAAGACCCTGATTTTTTTCATGTAAACTGTTTTTAATATTTAAACTTAAAAAACTTTATTTGTTTTATGAAAATTAATTTTGGTTTTCGAACTAAAAAATGTTAAGGGGCTTTTTGAATTTGACGGTTTTTAGATTTGTAAAAGAAACATCCTAAATTTATCCGCTAAAAATTAATTCTTTTATGCCTCAAAAATTATATCAAATAGACGCCTTTGCAAATGAAGTTTTTTCTGGAAATCCCGCGGCGGTTTGTCCACTTGAGCAATGGTTGAGCGACGGTCTTTTGCAAAAAATAGCCATGGAAAACAATCTCGCTGAAACTGCATTTTATGTAAAGCATGGCGATGAATATCAACTAAGGTGGTTTACTCCAACGGTTGAAGTTGATCTTTGCGGCCACGCAACATTAGCGGCGGCTTTTGTTTTATTCAATCATGAAAGCCACCTCGGAAATACAATTCATTTCCATTCACCCAGAAGTGGAATCTTAACTGTGACCAAAGAAGATGAATTATTGACATTAAATTTTCCAACCGATCAATTGGATCAAATATCTCTGACCGACGAATTAATTTCGGGATTTAATATCAGGCCTCAATTGGCTTTTAAAGGAAAAACAGATTACATGTTGGTGTTCGACAGCGAAGAAGAAATCAAAAAAGTAATTCCTTCTTTTGAGGTGATCTCAAAATTGAAAGCGCGCGGGATTATCACAACTGCTAAAGGTGATAAAGTCGATTTCGTGTCAAGATTTTTTGCTCCTGCAGCAGGTGTGAATGAAGACCCGGTAACCGGTTCAGCCCATACTACTTTAATTCCCTATTGGTCTAAACGGCTTGGAAAAACCGACCTCACAGCCATGCAACTTTCATCGCGCAGAGGCTATTTAAAATGCAAATGTTTAAACGATCGCGTCGAAATCAGCGGGCAAGGGAGGTTGTATTTGATTGGTCAGATATATTTAGTATAAGTGTGCTTTAAAAAATATTAAATTTAGATTTTATTTATTCGTGTACTGCACATTCTGAAAATGAACAATACGCAGCAGCTATATAAAAGATTTAAGAAAAACCGGACGCATCTCATATTCTCTTTTCTAAATGCATTTGCATATGTTGGTTTTGTTCCAAACATTTGTGAGATGGTAAATCTATCACCTATGTTTGATTCTTGAGGTGTTTAATATTATGGTAAGCAATCAGAGTTATCTCTAATTATTGATAAATTTTAGGGTGTTGCAACGTTGAAGACAAAAAAATTACCCTTCTTCTTTTTCGGGCCTTTCTTTCACCACCACTAGATCTGAAATTCCTACTGTGATGGGGATGCTGCCGACCTGTACCACTGCTTTCTTTCCGCGGATATTGGTAACAGTTCCAACTTGCCGGTTTGAAATCATAATTACTTTATCGCCTTGCTTTGCCGGTTCGCCGGTTTCAATATATTTATGATCGATTTTCTTTTGTTTACTATGAAGAATTTGTTTTTCCGGCTGTTTAAAAAGTAATGCCTGCATCATCTTTATGACTTTGTTTTTATCCTCCGTTTTTTTCCATTCTATTAGAATATACTTTAACTTCCGATCCATTTCTTTCAGATAAACAAACTTCGCTTCATTGATTTGATTTTGTTCTTTTAATAATTCTATTTGCTGTTTGTGTTTTTCTTTTTGAATTACCTGCTGCATTTCTTTTTGCAGCTTCTCATTTTCTTTCATCAATTTATCCAACGCCTTTTTTTCGGATTGAATTTGTTGCATATCCTGCTCGGTACTGTTCAATAATTTATCAAGCGAAAAATGGTTTTCATCTACTAATTTTCTGGCTTTATCAATCAGATATTGAGGAAGACCAATCCGCTCGGCAATGGAGAAAGTGTAGGAACTACCTGGCTTTCCAGGTATTAATTGATAAAGTGGCTTTAGATTTTTTTCATCAAAAGCCATTGCGCCATTAAAGATGCCGTTTACCTTATTTGCCATTACTTTCAAATTCAAATAATGCGTAGTTACGATTCCAATTGAATGCTTTTTTGCTAATTCCTCCATGATTACTTCAGCAAAAGCGCCGCCCAAATTTGGATCACTGCCACTGCCCAATTCATCAATAAAAAATAACGTTTTCCCATTGGCATTCTCCATAAAATATTTCATATTAATAAGATGGGATGAGTAAGTACTTAATTCAAACTCCAGACTTTGCGTATCACCAATATGAATCATCAGTTGTTTAAAGATTCCAAACTCACTGTCGTTGTTGCAAGAAACCAACAGGCCGCTTTGCAACATCATTTGCAACAAGCCAACAGTTTTTAAAGCAACTGTTTTTCCACCGGCATTTGGGCCGCTGATGACAAGAATCCTGTTGTTATCATCCAAAGAAAGATTGACAGGAACAGTTGGCTTTTTTAATTTTTCGTTATAAATAAAAAGTAGTGGATGAAAAGCGTTTACCAATTTTACCATCGCCTTGTCGTGCAGTGCAGGCAAGTTGCCATTATAATCCAAAGCGAGCATAGCTTTAGCTCTGATAAAATCATATTCACCAATTATTCCATGATAAATAGTGAGCAAAGAATGATAAGAACGGATTTTTGAAGTCAGTTTCCGGAGAATTATATTCACTTCTTTTCGCTCTTCATTTTCTAAAGAAAAAATCTCATTATTCAAATATGTTGTTTCCTCCGGCTCGATAAATGAAGTTCTGCGGCTGTCGCTTTCGCCATGTAAAATTCCTTTTACCATTCTTTTTTGCTCCGCAAAAACGGCCAGCACTTTCCTGCCATTCATAAAACTTTCTTCGATGTCTGTCAGGTAGCCTTGTTTTTTTAATTTGCTTATTATTCTATCAAAAACTCTTTTCAGTTCTGCTCTTTTTTTATACAAAGACATCCTGACAGAGGCAAGTCTTTCAGAAGCGCTATCTTTTACGATCCCGTATTCATCAAGGGTTTCGTCAATTAGTTTTGGAATTATTTTTTCAAAATATGTTTCTTCAATGATTAGAGAAAGTGAGGGATAAGCAATTTTTCTATCCGAAGAAAACCAACGGAATATTTGTTGAATAGCATTGGCTAACTTTTTTATCTGCAAAAATTGTTCGCCCGAAAGTATGGAAGCTTCAATGCTTAATAATCTCAATTCCTTTGAAAGATTTAAAACCGCATCATCCGGAAAATATAAATGATTTTCGAAAAGTAGTTTGTATTCATTCGTTTGTAAAAGCTGTGGTTCAATAAATTTTTTGTGGGTATGAATTCGTAATTCAGCCGCTTTTTTTCGGGCATATTCTGAGCGGCAATGAGTAGATAATAAATCTTTTATTTTATCAAATTCTAATTGATGTGAAGCAGATTCGGGAAAAAGTTTCATGTATAATTAATGGAATTTTTTTGTTCAAATAAAAGTAAGGTAAGTTTTTCGATGAGTTTTTTGAACAGGTTTTTTAGAGCAAAAATAAAAATCAGAAGAATTTGCTGATTTACTATTTACGGATTTATAAGTCAGAATGAATTAAGACTTTTCTTAGTTGAATCAAAGCTGCAAAAATGATTTATTAAAAAGAACCTTATGAGTTTTACAACCCCTTTTCATAAAATAAAACAGGAATTTGAAGAATTTGTCGGTACTAATATGATTAAATCATTGGTTTTTCCCCATTCAATCCAAAGGTTTACTGTTTAATGAATTTGATTAAAATTTTTAAAAAAATATTTAGTCTGCCTCGTTTGCTTTAAAAACTCTTATAAAATTTCCGCCCAAAATTTTGTCAATATCTGCTTTTGAATATCCACGCTTTACCAATTCTTTGGTTATCATCGGATATTTAGTAACATCTGTAAGTATCTTTGGAGTAATCGAAATTCCGTCGAAGTCGCCGCCCAAACCTACATGATCGATGCCCGCAAGATTTATAATATATTCCAGATGGTCGAATAATAAGCTAAAAGGAACTTCCATTTCTTCAAATTCTTTTGAATACTTTTTTGCAATTATATCATCGGCTTCAAAATCTTTTTTACCAGATTGAATTAACGCTTTCTTCTCTTCACGGTGTTTTTTATAATAAGCGTTTAATTTCGGCTCAACTGTACTGTCTAAAAATGCCGGATAAAAATTCAAATCAATAACGCCACCATTCTTTGCAACCGCTTTTATCTGGTCGTCTTTTAAATTTCTATAAACGGGGCAAAGTGCAAAAGCATCGCTGTGGGATACGAGGATCGGCTTGGTAGAATTATTGATTGCATCCCAAAAAGTTTGTTCGCCGGTGTGGCTTAAATCAATCATCAATCCAAGCTGGTTCATTCTTTTGATTACTTGTATTCCAAAATCGGATAATCCCTTTTTTTGTGGAGTTACATTTTCCTTTTTCTGATTTCCCGATTCATATTGCGCACTCGTAGCCCAAGAATTATTATTGTTCCATGTTAAAGTCATATAGCGCACTCCGCGTTTGTATAAACTGTCCAATTTGTTTAAATCATTTTCAATCATGTGACCGCCTTCAACTCCCATCATACATCCAAGTTTATGTTCTTTTACTGCTTTGTCTAATTGACTCGGAGTGCTTACCAGCATCATTTTAGCCGGGTTTCTTTTTATCCAGGAATATAAAGTATCAATTTCTCTATTTGCAAATTGATAAGGATTTTCCTGCTTGCCATCGCAATAAATGGAAAACACCTGCACATCCAGTCCGCCGTTCAACATGCGGTTCAGATCACTATGCGTTTTTCCTGTAAGATCCTGGTCAAAACTATAACCTTTTTCGATGCAGGTGCTGATGATGTCATTGTGTGTATCACATACAATTGCTTGCTGGTGAATCTTTTTAAACGATTGTGAATTTGCAGAAAATCCAATCGTAAATGCAATGCAGGCTAAAAAAAAACCTTTCATTTTATTTGATTTAATTATGGCAAAAGATACTTCAACTTTATTAAAAGGATAAAAAAATATGGCGAAGGTTTTAAAAATAAAAACCTTCGCCATATTAAATATTTGTGTAAATTATTGTTTTACAAATTTGCTTACTGAGGTCTGGCCACCATTGTTACTAATCGCTTTTACAAAATAACTGCCGGCTGGTAATTTTATAATGTTCATATCAAGGTTGTTTCCTCCGTCAACTACGGAGAAAGCCTGTTTTTGAACTGTTTTTCCGGTAATATCTGTGATCATTACATTGATCTGATTTTGTATTGGTGATGAAACAATCAAGTTCAGAGAATTTTTTGCAGGATTTGGATAAATAGCATTTAATCTGAGCGATTTCGCCTTATCTCCTTTTATTAAAACAATATTTGAATAAGAAGTGTGTCCATCTTTGTCAACCTGCAGCAGGCGGTAATATATGTTTTCGCCTGTTGATTTGCTATCAGCATATTGATAATTTAATGTGGAACTGCTGGTGCCGTTCATGGCTTTTGAATTTACAAAGCTCATGTTGCGAAAATCATTTCCATCAAAGGAATATTGCACCTGGAATCCTTTATTATTTACTTCTGTGGCAGTTGCCCAGCTAAGCACGTTTTCATTTCCAACATGTGCACCTTTGAAATAAATAAGCGAAACAGGAAGCGTGGAACCGGTAGCCTCAATAGTAAAAGTTCCTCTTGTACTCAGGGTGCTGAAGAAGTTATAAACACGAACCTTGTAATTTGTTCCGGCAGTTACGTTTAAAGTAATTTGCTCAGATCCACCCTGCTGTGAAGTGTCGCTGCAAGTAAGTGAAGTTAAAGATCCGCATGCGCCTGAAAATACTTCAAGAACACCGTCAAAGTTAGCGTCGCCATTCATAGTTATCAACGCAGTTCCGGTTGAATTTGCGGTAAACTGATACCAGATATCATCGTTGGCTGTCCCAGCAAAACCATTACAAATACTTGCAGGCATGCTTTCCGTTGCCCCAACGGTAGAGCCGGTTAATGTTCCGGATGAAATATCTAGCGCTCCGCTACAATTATCGTTTGAAGGTGGAGGAGGAGGCGCGCTGGTTGTAAATGAAGTATTACTGGATATACATGAACCAGTAGATAAAGGGTTTCCCGCTGCATCTTTTGGCATAACGTACCAGTAATAAGTTGTATTGTAATTTCCGTTGATAAAGTGAAAAGAATCAGCGGAAGTATTGCCTATCAATTGCTTTGGCGGAATTTTGGTACTTACATATACATCATAAGAAACAGCTCCCGGAAAAGGGTCCCATTTGAAGGTGACATAAGGATAAGGATTTACATTAACTGCTCCGTCCACCGGCAAAAGGTTAGTCGTGCAACCAGGGCCTTGCGCCTGCACATTGGCTAAAAAGAAACATAGAATAATCAGAGAATAGAGTTTTTTCATAACAGTAGAATTTTTGATAAAGTTATAGATATTTTGATAAGAGCAAAATTAATATAATAAATCTAAATTTAGATGTCTAAGAGCTTTCCTAATAGTTCAGTAACGCAGATAAGTGAAATTTATCTTAGCATTTCGATAGCTGAATCACTCAATTCCTTCCTGTTTTTTGAAAGCATACGACGTATTTAAAATATATTCATAAAATTGGGCAAGCGTGCTGTTTACTACAAAATAATAATTTGGACGGTACAACTTTCTGTATTTTTCCAGTGTGTCACCTTTTAGACCGGTAATTCGTGTAATAGTTTTTGCAGAAAAACGGTAATCAATGTAATGGTCTTTTTCGTCCTCCAGCAATCGATTTCTGAAAGCAAGCTGTTGTTTATTTTTTCTAAATTGAAACATGCCAATCAGCGCATCTAAATCTAAACCCGCAGCCCCGCCAGGATCGTAAGTGGAATGTATTCCAGGTTTTTCAGCACCGAATATTTTTGAATAAGCTTCTCTGTTTTCCAAAGAATCTTTTTGATAAGAGTTTGCAAAAACAGTAACAGGATTTAGCAATTTGTATTTTTCCTTTGTTTTTACGTGGAGAGAAATATCAAAGGAATTATAGTTTTTAATGGTCTTCACCGGAAACTTTAAAGTTGATTTCCCGTTATAAACAAAACTCAGAGAATCTATACTTTTTACCAAGATATGGTAAGCACCGATAGAATCCGTAATGGCCATAGAGCCGGAAGTGCTGAAAACATTTACTCCGGGCACCGCATAAAGTTTTGATGAATCATAAACGTTTCCTGAAATCATTATCTGCGCCCCCACGGGCGTAGTTGCAATGACCTGAAATAAAATAAACAGGTGTATTATTTTTACAGTTGGCTTTTTATTCAAAATAATCTGCAATATTATAACAATGATGTCGCGAAGTTACAAGGTGGTTTATTTTTAACGTACGTTTTTAGATTATAAAAAGGACGGAGTAATTTTTATCTTTTTTGCTCATTAATTTTTTTCATTTAGCTTTGACCTTTAATGCAACTATCCACCAAACATCTTCTCGGCATTAAAGATTTACAACTTTCGGATATTGAATTAATTCTTTCTACTGCCACTCAATTTAAAGAAGTTTTACAGAGGCCGATAAAAAAAGTGCCGTCTTTGCGAGACATTACGATCGTCAATTTATTTTATGAAAACTCTACGCGGACGCGTATTTCATTTGAAGTCGCCGAAAAAAGACTGAGTGCTGATACGCTTAATTTTTCAGCTTCCGGTTCTTCGGTTTCCAAAGGGGAAACTTTATTGGATACGGTAAATAATATTCTTTCCATGAAAGTGGATATGGTGGTGATGCGCCACAGTGCCAGCGGCGCTCCGCATTTCTTAGCCAAACATATTCCCGCCGCAATTATCAATGCTGGCGACGGAATTAATGAACATCCCACGCAGGCTTTGTTGGATGCATATTCAATAAAAGAAAAGCTCGGAAAATTAGAAGGGAAAAAGATTGTTTTGGTAGGCGATATTATGCATTCGAGAGTGGCGCTGAGCAATATTTATTTATTAAAAAAAGCCGGTGCTGAAGTGATGGTTGCGGGGCCACCTACTTTAATTCCAAAATACATTCAACCGGCTTTTGATATTCGTGTCGAATACAATCTTAAAAAAGCGCTGGAATGGTGCGATGTAGCCAACATACTTCGCATACAATTGGAAAGGCAAAACCAGGTTTTATTTTCTTCTTTGAGAGAATACAATCTTATTTATGGTGTCAACAAAAAGTTGTTGGATGGCTTAAACAAAGAGATTGTAATTCTTCATCCAGGGCCTATAAATCGGGGTGTAGAAATTGACAGCGATGTGGCGGATTCCAAACAATCTATTATTTTGCAACAGGTGGAAAATGGCGTGGCAATCAGAATGGCTGTATTATATTTACTGAGCAATCAACAAACTTTAAGTTGAGTTTTCCATTTTAATAAAAAACAAAAGCTTTTTATGGAACGAATCTGCTTATTTCCCGGAACTTTTGATCCTGTTACGCTTGGGCACACGGACATCATTGACCGCGCCCTTCCTTTGTTTGATAAATTATACATTGGTTTGGGAAGAAACAGTAACAAAGTTCCTATGTTTTCTGAAGAACAAAGATTAGCGTGGCTTAAGGAAATTTATAAAGATGAACCGCGAATTGGTGTTCTCGCCTATGATGGATTAACGGTTGATTGTTGCAAAGAAGTTGGTGCTGATTTTATTTTGCGTGGGATTCGTTACGTGAATGATTTTGAATACGAAAAAGCAATTGCTGACATGAACAGAAGTTTAAAAAATAATGTAGAAACTATTTTTTTAACTACACTTCCAAAATATACTTCTATCGCCAGCACTTTGATTAGAGATGTAATTCGCAACAATGGCGATATTTCTCAATTTCTTCCGGAAGCGGTAAAAAAGGCAATTTATTAAAACATGAAAATTACCAAATGATCTGGTTTAATAAAAATATTACTCTCGATGATTTAAGCGGGATCAGGGCAAATACAATGGCCGAATTCCTGGGGCTGGAATGGGTAGAAATAGGAGATGATTTTTTAAAGATGTCAATGCCGGTAAATAATACTACCCGCCAACCGTATGGTTTTCTGCATGGCGGCGCTTCCTGTACACTTGCCGAAACCATAGGCAGTGTCGCTTCCTCTTTGGTTATAGATACAACGAAATTTTATTGTGTTGGCCTTGAAATAAATGCGAATCATTTGCGAAGTGTGCGTGAAGGAATTGTAACCGCAATTGCACGTCCTTTGCATTTGGGAAGATCAACGCATGTTTGGGATATTAAAATTTACGATGACAAAAAAAAATTATTTTGTGTCAGCAGATTAACCGTTGCAATTGTTCCAAAGAAGAATTAAAATGATTTTTATTCCAGCGTATTTGAAATTGGCTACAATTTTTTTTATTTCTTTTGCATTTCATTATCCTCTTTATATTTCTAATAATTTTTAAGGATTTAAACACAACCGGAATTTTTTATCCACCTTATATGGTCACAAAGTAAAATGCTTGAAACCCCCAATATAATGGGCATACAATTGATGAGCGGCGTTGGAAGGATGATACGAAAAGAGAAAAAGTATTTGGCAGCATGAAAAAGTTGTCAATCTAATGAACCAGTAAACAGATAAATCTGTTTTATATTCTTAGCACTAGCGTTTTGATATTAGTCAAACATTCTCAATTGGTTATGATTTTGTTCTTTGAAATATTGTAATTGAGTTTCCTGAAACAGTTGATTTATGGGCATTTTCTCAAAAATGGATATGCTTATAAT